>Ga0164295_10002430_pt1 | contig 15312 bp, 8 predicted proteins | sample GEODES006metaG_FD_111798 | JGI IMG/M metagenome (GOLD analysis project Ga0164295, IMG submission 111798) | Oligotrophic lake water microbial communities from Sparkling Lake, Wisconsin, USA - GEODES006 metaG | ecosystem: Environmental > Aquatic > Freshwater > Lake | place: USA: Sparkling Lake... | reverse complement strand
TCTCGCGCGTCCTGCTCCTTGCCGCCCCGCCTTCGCCATCCTCATCCTCGTCTTCGCCGCCCTGGCCATCGGGCTCACCCGCGCCGAGGGTGAGCTCGTCAAGCAGCTCCTCGAGCCCGACGTCTGGAAAGTCGTCCTCCTCGTCCTCGCCTTCCTCGCCATCACCGTCCTCGTCGTCATCGAGCCCATTCGGTGGAAGCATCGGCGGAAGCATCGGCGGAAGCATCGCCGGCGGAGTGGCAGCGACGGGAACCCCAGCGCTGCTGCTGCTGCTGCTCCCAGCCGCGGCGGCCGCGGCCTGTGAGGGAGCCGCAAAGACAGAGCTGGCCGAGACGGTGCCAATCGCGCGCCCCGCTCGCGCGGCCGCCACCTCCTTCTGGCGCGCGGCCCGCTCCATCTCCATCTCCTCGAGAGCCTCGTGGTCCTTGTACAAGTTGATCTGCTTGCGCATCTCCGGGTCCTCCTCGAGCTCCTGCAGAAAGTCCTCGTAGTCGGCCTCTTGCTGGCTCAGGTCCATGTGTCGGCCGCGCTGCACCCCCGGGTCCTTTTCCTTGTCGAGGGTCTGGAGCTTCCACACACGCTTCTTTTTGCGCTCCCGATGCCGTCGGTCCGAGTAGCTTTTCTTGATGAGGAGCACCTCGGGCAGTTGGCGAGCCTCGTGCTCCTCGAGATCGGTCGCGAGCGGCGACGCGGCCACCGCGTACCCCCACACATAGTCGCCACTCTTGAGCAGGTTGCCCAGGTGCGTCACACATGTGTAACGGTGGTCGTTGATGCCGAAGTCGGAGCGGCGCGCGACGGTTACGTCCGCGAGAGCGCGCGCCTCGCGCCCGGAGCGGGCGCCTCGGCGCCGGCCGCGGGTCGCCCACTCGGGGTCGCGCATCTCGACGTCGAGCACCACGAACTCGATCAGGTCCGACTTGGAGAGCGACGCCTTGAACGGATCCTTCCAGAACGTGTGCGGCTGCATCTCGACATTTGTGATCGTCGTGTGGTCGAGCAGGTGGACGACGTTGGACACCTTCGAGCAGATGGCGAGCTGCGCAAACTGGCCGAGATGGTGCGCCGTCGGCCGCGGCAGCCACACGACGTCGTCCTTGCAGATGGGCAAGATCTCGAGCGCGTACGTGAACTTGGTCTTGCACTTGCCCGTTTGGGTGTCGATCGACAGGTCGGACTTGGACGTCTTGTATCGCGTGGGGGCGACGCCCTGGAGAAAAGACATGAGCTTCTCAGCGTGCGAACGCTGGTCGAAGAAGAAGTCGAGCCCGTCCTTCACCTCGAGAATGTTGGTCGCGTCGACGTGGGCCGCGTGCCGCAAGATGAGCTGCTCCATCCACAAAAACGTGCGCTTGTGCGGCACCTTTTGGCGCACCTGGAGCATCGCGACCCATGTGTCCTTGGCCTCACGCCGCTGGCAATGTGGACACTGCTTGTTGCCAATGACGTACTCGATGACGAAGGACTGCTGCAGCACCGCGTTCGTGATGATCTCCTTTTGGATCGTGACACGCAGCTTGATGCGTTTTGAGTGCGGTTCCGTCCACACAAAGGAGGCGTCCACAAGCCGCACGGCGCCGAGCCCTCGCGGCTTCTTCAAAAGAAGTGCGAGTAGCTCCTTAGACTCCATTTCGACCGCTGTCCAGCCGCCGTCGCGCCGTTCGAAGCGGTTGCAACCGCGGCATGTATGTTGCTGCACCTGCTTGGCGACGCCCGCGCCGATGTCGTACCGATTCTGCAGGCAGTCGACGCAAGTGTTGATGGGATTCGACTTGATGGCGACGCCGCACTGACAGCACAGAATCATCATTTCTGGCTGCGGCATGATTTGGTCGTGCATCGCATGAATCATGGTTACGCCGTGGGTGTTGGTTCGTAGGAAAGACTGAGCGACGTCGTCCTCGTGTTGCTTAGAGAACCTTGGATGCGAACTTACTTAATTAGGACATCATCCGTTTCCTCTCGACTCGCCACACCGGTGACACCACAGCACCGAACACGCGCGAGTTTCTCTCTCGCGTAGCTGGCCTCGTCACGCGCACCAGCCGCGTTTCTGATCCAAGTGAGTTGAGTGAGAGTTCAGTCGACCTCGGGCTCCCACAAGAAGACGTCGCACGGCGGCGCGTCGTTCATCGCTAGCGCATCTCCGGCGGCGCCCCGACAAGAAGTACCCTCCTTGGCGAGCATCTCACGCAACTCCTGGTTGAACGGTCGGTACAGCTCCTTGAGCACGAGCGTCGTCTCGGGCAGAATGGGCCCCTTGTGCTTCGTCCACGTCCAGTAGTCAGTCGGGAGTCGACGCTGCACGCGCACAAGCGCCGGCGGGACCGAGCCGTTCTCAAAGTCGAGCGGCTCGACTCCCAGATGGCGCCAGATGCGATTGAGCAGCGGCTGCCGCTTGTCGATGAAGTCCTCGGTGCGCACGACGAGCAGCTGAGACTCTGGGAAGGCGCCCAAAAAGTCGGCCACGAAGGGCGCGTACATGCCGCGAATCAGCTGGTCGGCATGGAAGAAGACGCCATCCTGCGCCGCGCCGAGCTGCTCGAAATGGATAGCGCACCGGCGCGCGCCGTACGACTGGACGCACGCTTGCCAGCCTGCGCGCTGCTCCATTGCATACGCGTGCAGCCCGGCGGCGCCCTGGCCGTACTTTTTCGCGTAGTGGGGGTGGGTGTAGAAGGCATGGCGCAACCTGTCGATCGGCGAGCGCACGCATGCGACCAATTTGACGCGAGCACCGTAAAAGGCGCGAAGAAGGTACGGAGGCGTCACGTTGAGTGCGGGCGTGCTTGCGGTCGTGGGCAGCAGAGCAGCACGGTCGTGCGCGGCCAACGCCGCTTGCTTGCACGGCCACATCTCGCGTTGGTAGTACGTTTTCTCGCAGGCCTTCTCGCGCACGCATTTCGCCTTGCACGGCCAGTACTCCTTCTCCCAAAACTTGTGGAAGCGGCCGGCGAAGCCGGGGTAGAAGGTCAGCATGGTGACGCATCCCAAGGCGGCGAGTAGCTGCCGCCGCGCGTCAAAGCCGGCGGGGGCCGTCTGGCGCAGCCAGCGCCTTCCACCTTTATCGTCCGTCCATGTTTGGAAGCATCTGTCGTTGCCCACGGCCTTTATGTCCGGGTGCGCGCCGATAGCCGCGCCCAGACCTTTGGAGTTGCTCTGCCAGTTGCCGATAAGGAACGCCCCTGGCACGCAACGAACCAAGCCGCCCTTGTCCGCAACGCAAGGCGTGAGCAACTGCGCATCAAACTTCGCAGGACCAACTGCGCCGAGTTCTGCGTACAGCTCCGGTTCCCACCGCGACGCGAGCTGGGCCAGCGCCGGGTGCTCGGCGACCGATGGCGCGGTAATGGTTCGGACAGTCGCGAGGGCCAGGAGCGCGGCGGTCGTGAGGGCGAGCAAGCCGCGTTGTGTCATCGCGCCATCGATCGGGAAAGTAAAGGCGCGCCTGCACCACTGTGGTCCGGTGTCTTGGGTGTCGAACTATAAACATTGGCTGTGAATTACAGCAAACAGAAAGTCAAGTTCGGGCAAGCCCGGCCCGACGGCTGACCGAGTATGGCTGTGGCAAGGGGTCCAGGGTTCCCAGAGCTGTTGAAACTGCATCCTTTTGTACACCGGACGTCTGGTGGGTCTTGTTTTCGATTAAGCCATTCGTGGCTTACCCGGTAGTGTGTGCGCCAGTCCTTGATGTCGATGAAACCTTTGGTAACGAGATTTACAGTGCTGTGTCTTGACGACTTTCTGTGTGAACTATGTACGCCGGTCCGGTGTCTTGGGTCGAATTCTAAACATTGGCTGTGAACTCCTCTGACCATGCTCATGGTCCTTCATCTCACCGCTCTTGCGCCCCATAGTCGCCCTAACATCCAGTGCACTCATCCCCCAAGCCGCTCGAGACCGCCTGTTTGCGTGCGCGAAGACGCGTCTGAGCTGCTTCAGCAGATCCCGGATATCGACGCCTCAAGATACCGGCTTGGCACGGCAGAAGCTGCCGACGTGCCTGCGTGCGTCCAGTGTCTCATGGACGGCTTCTATAAGGACATCCTGACCCTCGCGAAAGAAGAGTTCACCGAGGCGGAGATGGAGACGCTCCGGCCGGTGCTCTCCGCTTTGAACGGCGCGTTCATGCGGTTGACACGCTTTACGCTCACCTTTGAGGCTCGGAAGCGATTGGCGACACGGCTCGAGCTTGGCGGCCTGCAGCGTGGCGCGATCCGCGACGCGCTCATGCTCGTTTTGCAGGAGCGTGCGACCGGTGCCATCGTCGGCGTGGCTGAGCTGAGCCAGCAGCCTCGCGACGGTCGGGTGCCAGGCGACGTGCGCCTCCCGAGCATGCCATGGGCCTCGCAGCCGCCGTTGGTGGCGTACGTGAGCAACCTGGCCGTGAGCAAGGCGTGGCGCGGCCGCAGGCTTGGCAGCTTGCTCGTCGCATCGTGCGAGCAGGTGGCTCTCCGCTGGGGCTTCGACGAGATCTACCTGCACGCGGCCACGCAGCAGGAGCAGCTGCTGCGCATGTACGACAAGCTCAACTACGATGCGCTGCCCAGCTTCGACCAACCGGCGTGGGTGCTAATGGTTGCAGGGCGCGAGCCCACGCGCTACCATCGCAAAGTGCTGCGAGCGAGCGTGTCTGGCCCAGCACCAATCGTTGAGGCTTGAGAGGTTGGTGCACACATCTGCTCCGAGCCTGTGCTTGCGTTCTTGCATCTGCTTAAGGATGGTGCTGACTGAGGGAGACGCAAAGAAAGATCTGATGCCCTTAGCGAGAGCGTCGGCGCCTTCATGCGCCTTCATGCGCCTTCATAGTTCTTGACTTGTCATGCGTAACTTTTGTGATTCCAAAGATGCGGCAACGCCCGTCTGCACCAGTTGACTTGCGTGTCTAGAATTTTGAGCATGGCCGCGTCGCGCATCCGCGCCTCGAAAGCGACCTTCTTGCTGGACATCGATGGCACGCTCGTGTACTCGGATGCCATATACTTCCGCGTTTTCCAGAAGCTGCTCGCGCCTCTTGGCTACACAGTCGACGACGCCTTCTTCAAGGAGAACGTGCACGGCAAGGTCGATGCTGATGTCTTCAAGAAGCTGCTGCCCGCGGACGCGACGGAGGAGGACCTTCTTGCCATATCGAAGAAGAAGGACAGCACGTTCTGCGAACTCTACCGTGAGCAGTCGGCTTTGAGCGGCCCGCCGATCCTCGAGGGACTGCCTGCGGCACTCGAGCTGGCACGGGAGCTCGGCATACGCTGCATTGCGGTGACGAACGCACCACGCGGTGCGGCCGAGACAACGATCGCCTCGCTACGTGAGGCAATACCGGCGGCGTCGGTCATCGAAGGCCTCGTGATCGGCGCAGAGTGCGAGCGTGCCAAACCGCATCCAGATCCGTACATTGAAGGCGCTCGGCAGCTCGGTGTGCCCATCTCCGAATGCATCGTTTTCGAGGACTCGCGATCTGGCGTGCGGGCGGGTGTCGCAGCCGGCTGTCCCGTCATCGGCATGCGCTCGTCGCTGAGCGACGCCGAGCTGCGCGCCGCAGGCTGCGTCGCCACGCTTGATGACTGGACGGGCCTGACTGCCGAGCTCATCGCTAAGGTGGCCGCTGGCGCGCCGGGTGATGCGTCCCCAGAGGCCATATAAACAGTCACAGAGATGCATGAGTGCATGTGATGGTTCCATGGCCTGCTCCCGGTGCTGCGGCCTGCGCGGCATCGCGCCTTTGCCTCACAGCGCGCAGGTTCCCGGAATTGAGATCATCCAGGCCAGGCGACCGGGCACAGGGGTATACCCTCTACGGTCGGGTTGTCACGACGCGACGTTCTCTAGACTTCAGAGGCCCTGTCGGGCCAGCGACGGGGCGTGCGGGCCCCATTCCATAGAAACCTGTAAAATTGGCGAGAGCGGATGCATCTCGATTCTCGTGCACGTGCTGCAGCCCCGAAAAGTTATACGTTAAATTCTAACTTTCTACTTTGGTTTGGTGCTTGAACCCGACCGCGACGCGCGCGCGCCGGCGCACGGATGGCGATCTCCGGCGCGGGTTCTCCGGCAACGGCCAACGCGAACGCGCGCGAAGCGGGGTGTGCACGATGTCGGATGTGGCTGGATGGGCCAGAGGCTCGACTTGGGGGATCCCCGTCTGTGCGCGCTGCCACTGAGCTGCCTGCAACTGCTGCTGCACGTGCATTTATGTGGCTGTCCTCGCGCATGCAGTGCCGGCTGCATGCCACTGCTCATAGCCCCGAGATCGCCAAGAGTTCTGCACGATGCGCCTCCCGAGTAGCCCGTAGCATCTCCTTGAAGCAAGGGTTCTCATCCATCTGGCCGCTACTGATGGCGGCAAGGAGGACTCCTAGCATGCCCACCGCCGTCCATCGGCCCGAGATGAGCCCAAGCAGCATCCGAAGCTCGTTGAGGCGTGCGCGCTGACCCTCATCCAGCGTGAATTCGCCTATGTCGGCAGCGTGCTTGTCGGCGAGCGCGAAGCTGAACGCGAAGCGCGAGGCGCCAGCGACAAAGGGCGCGACCTGCATGAGCTGCAGGTTGAGGTCGTACTGGGTCGTCGCCGCCTCCCCGGCGTCATCCCCGCCGCCGCCGCCAGGGTCGGCGTGCTCGGTGAGCGAGAAGCGAGCGCAGAGTGTCGTATCCGGCGCGCCCGGGAGAGCATGCAGAAAGAGCTTGCACACCCACATCTGTGCAGCGTCGCCATCGCCGGCGGCAGTCGTGTGTCGGAAGTAGCTGGGAAACAGAGTTCGAGCCGCCGATTCGAGCGCGTCGTCGGCCACTTTGACGCTGAGCATGGCAAGGCCAAACGTCCGGGCCGCGGTGCGTGCACGGTTACGGCAGAGCAGGCGCGCAGACAGCTCCGATAGGTGCTCGAGCGTGGTCGTCTCCTCGAGCGTGCTGGTTTCAAGAGCCTTGGCCGCCAGTGCGGCGAGGGTCTGGCCGTCTTCCAAGATGCCATGCAGCTCGTCGAGCTCACGGTTGGCCACGCCTGCCTGCGTGGGGGCGGCCGCCGCCTTGCCCGGGGTCGTCGGTGGCGTGTCCGGGGCCTGTGGAGCATTGCCGAACAGAGGTGCCGCAGCAGTGGCGGCAGGCTGCGGTGGAGGCGGTGGCGGCGTCGCCGGCGGCTTCATCAAATTGAAGAAGTTCATTGCGTCGACTGCAGACGTATGAATATGAATTTGCGGACCTGGACCTTTACTCGTTTTCCCCATCACGAGGTCGCAATCAAATACAGTTCCGAGCATCCTGAGGTGTTGCCAGCCTTTCGAGCTATTGATTGTCTTCGTAATTATCGAGGTGCAGAACTTTAGAAGACGCGTGTTCCTGGAGTGCGCCAGTCTCTCTCTGAAAGACGCCCTCTTGTGCTTTTTTGCGCCACGGATCGAGCATGGGTGCGCGGCCCTCATGAATCCAGCCGCACGCGAGCGGCGGCGCAGCCTCGCCCGAGCGCTCCACCCTATTACTGCCGACTTGTGCGCTTGCTCACCTGCTCCTCTGCGCTCTGTGCGCCTCCCCGACACGACAGCAGATGACAACAAAGATGGCGGCGACAAGCCCATGCCCAGGCGCGTAGATCTCTGTGGCACCTATGGCTGCACCTTGCCAAATAATCATCGCGGCCTCCACCAATTCCCCCAAGACGAAAGCCGACGCAAACGCTCCAAGCCAGACTCGTCGTCGCAACCGACGGGGCGCGAGAGCATCAAGTTAGATCGCGAGCCCGATCCCACGTCTGCCTCCGAGCCTGGACCCGTCCCCGATGGCGAGCCGGATGGTGAGCCCGATGGCGAAATCGATGGCGATTGCACTGGCGACGACGTCGAAGACGAGGACGAGGACGACGTTGAAGACGATGACGACGTTGAGGACGAGGACAACGAGGAGGACGCAGAGGAAGGCGAGGAAGCGATGGATCAGCCAGAGCAAGACGAGGAGGAGGAGGAGGGGGAAGCAGACGATCCGGATCCGATCGGAGCGGGCGGTCGGGCATCCTCAAGGGCCCCCTTCGACAAGAGTCGGCAGCGCCCGTGCAAGAAGACGCCGTACTGTTCGCGCTGGCACAACCACCCGGGCTTATGCAAGACGCCGCAGCAGTGCGAGAAGCATCCCAAATGCTGGCGGCCGTTCAAGCATCAGGGCAAATGCATGATCCCCGCGCCGTGCCTCAAGGACCCGCGCTGCGCGCGCGCCCAGGGCCACTCGGGCATCTGCCGCATGGTCAAGCTCCCCGGCTTTGACGATGCGCTGCCGGTGAGTCGCAAGGAGTACAAGGGGGCAAGGGTGGAGTTCAAGGGGGCAAGGGTGGAGCTCAAGGGGGCAAGGGTGGATTTCAAGGGGGCAAGGGCCGTGCCCAAGCTGTCCAGACCGGCAGCCGCCCGATCCGCGGAGGCGGCGGCCGCCGCGGAGGCGGCGGCGGCGGTCTCGTCAAGTCGGGGCCGCGCCGCCATCCAGGCCGCGCTCGAGTTCGTGCCCGGACCCATGCCCGAGGGCGACGGGACCGAGGCCGATCAGGCGCAGCTGGCCCACATCAACCCGTATCGGTGCACGCGCCACCACCTGTGCGTACGCGGGCGCAAGCACCCGGGCCTGTGCAAGATGCTCGACGCCTACGCGCCCGTCATCGACCGCATCCTTGGCAAGGCCAGCACGACCATCTACTTGCAGGGTCGCCCCGTCTCGCAGCAAGTGTACCTCGTGCAGCACGAGGGTCGCTCGCGCGCCCAGGCGATTTGGGAGCCTGCCACTCGTATCCTCGACGACCTCGCGTTCCAGGCCTTCGAAAATGAGATCGAGCCGGTGCGCCGCTTTGCCCGACCGTCCGTCACGGCCGGCGACGACGCGAGAGAGGAGCCGAGCGGTGCGGCCAACGATCCCGCGAATGGCGTCATCCTGCCCGCGCGCAAGGGCGAGGTGAATGAGCCGACTCCGCCGCCGCCGCTGGCCAGTCGCAAGAGTCGCGCTGGAGTGTCTGCGGAAGGTGAGGGGGAGGCTGATGAGGAGGAGGGCGAGGACGACGTCGGGGAGGAGGACGAGGACGACTCGCGCAATGTGTACGACTCGGAGGGGCGGCGGCTCTGCAACACCTTTGGATGCACGCTGCTCAACAACCACTTTGGGCTGCACAAGCTGCCCTCCGTCGAGAACAACGAAGGGCGACAGAAGCGCCAGTCGTCGCAGATCAACTTTAGGAAGCTCGCGTCCAAGGGGCTCGAGCGCGCGGAGATCGGGCAAGGGCGGCAGCTCGGCAAGCCCGACGCGGTCCTCGAGAGAATGCGAGAGAAGAAGAAGGCGATGCGCCTCCCAGAGCCCGAGCCGCTGCTCCGCCCGCACGAGGGCATCTCCGCGCTGCTCGCAGGCGAAGACCTCGCCGAGCTCGAGGACGACGCCGACGCCGATGCCGACGCCGACGAGGAAGTGTGGTCCGCGGGCCAAAAGATCAAGCGGCACAAGAGTGAGACGGACGGCGGCGAGGCTGGCGGCGGTGGCTCCATTCGCTCGCGGCCCAACCACAAGTTTGGCATTGGCTCGCGCGTGCGGTACCTGCGCCCGGGCTCGGCGCAGGGGTGTGGCGGCACCATCGTCGACGCCAAGTGCGGCTACTGGGTCGTCTCGATCGACGGCGGGCCGCGCGCGCCCGTGTACGCGCGCGCCTCGATGCTCGAATCGCTCGAGGGTGGTGAGGTGGCGCCCGCCGGGAGCGGCAGCGGACTCTACTCGTCGCAGGCCCAGGGCGCCGTCTCGGACGCGATGGTTGGGCTGAGTGCGCGGGCGGCATCGAAGCAGCGGGAGGACGGGGGCGCCGAGGACATGGGCGGCGACGGTAGCTTCAGCTGCGGCTACTGCGGGCGCAAGCTCGCCAACGCAGGCTCGCACGCCAACCACGAGCGCGCGTGCGCCGCTGCGCTGCAGCTCAAGGTCTATCCGAACCCAAACCGACTGATTGCATGCTGATGGCCACTCATGCTGAGCCCTGATGACTTCCCTCATCAGGTCTATCCGGACGATTCCGCGCAGAGGCGCAACCCAGGCGCGGACAGCCAGTGCCGTCGCAACCCGCTGTGCGTGCGTGGGCTGCGCCACCGGGGGCTGGGCGGCCCGTGCCGGCTCAGCGGCGAGCCGGGGGTGCTTCCCAAGCGGCCGAGCGGCAAGCAGAAGCTCAAAGGACGGAAGCCCGGCAGCCGCAGCGGCCCCTCGGGCCGCAGTGGGCGGCGCAAGCCCAAGCACGATGTGGAGGTGGACGATGAGGAGGAGGGGGAGGAGGAGGAGGAGGAGGAGACCCCCTATGAGGGCGGCGGCGGCGGCGGCTCCTCTCGCGCGGGCAGCGGCGATGGGCAGCGCGCTCGCCCGATCTCAACTCGCCAGATCAAGAAGACGACCATCCCGGGGCGGGTGGGGCACGCGATTGTGGGGCGTACCATCGAGGTCTTCTGGCAGGCGGACGGATGGCAGGAGGGGCGTGTACTCAGCTACAACCCGGCGACGGGCAAGCACACTGTCGAGTACACGCACCAGGGAGCCATAGAGCAGCTGACCCTCGCCAAGGAGCAATGGCGGCAGGACGAGCCGGAGACCGAGTACGATTCAAGTGAGGAGGACGAAGAGGGCGAGGAGGGCGAGGGCGGCGAGGAGGGCGAGGAGGGCGACGACGGAGAGGAGGGCGACGAGGGCGACGAAGGCGAGGAGGGCGAGGAGGGCGAGGAGGGAGCCATGGCATCGGAGGCAGACGTCCCCGATGGCGGCGTCGAGGCCCTGCTGGCCATGTCCGCGCTCGTGAACGCGGCGATCAAAGTCCGCAACCCGGGCAAGGCACGGGAGAGCGGGAGAGGCCTGCCACGCGTGTCGGTCAAGGAGGGACGCGCCGGCGCCTCTGGAAAACTGCCAAAGGGCGTGGCACCCGCGTCGAAGCGAGCGCCCACCTCAGCGCCCACCGCGCAACGTACAGCGAGCGCGGGCGCCGAGTTGGGCAGTGGCGCGGCCCTCGCGCGCATCGGCTCGATCAGTGGCGACCGAGGTGGCGGCCGGGCCGAGGCAGAGCTCTCATTCGAGCCCATGCACCTCGAGCTCACAAACGTGAAGCCCCAGTGGCTGATGGTGCAGCTCACTCAGAATACTGTGCAGGGCGCCAGGCGCCGCGTCAAGTCGCTGCCGGATGCCTGGCTCGGTGTGCACCTCGCCAACCGGCCGACGGCATGCATCGGTGACGCTGAGCGTTGCTGCCCCATCCCAAAGCTGTCGCCGGGCGGCCAGCTGTGCATTCGGCAGGCCGATCTCGCGGGGCTCGCCGACGGCCTCTACCAGTTTGCTCTGTACTCGCGCCACCTGTGCGTCGCCTCGACCCTCGCCATACGATTCCGGCAGAACCGCTTCACGGACGAAATCTATGAGCCGAACTGTGAACCAGCCGACGACGAGGAGCCGAGCGAGATGGCGCCCGCGGAGGGCAAGCGGAGGAGAGGCGCCGGAGGTGCCAAGCGGCAGCGCGTGACGAGCCGCTCGGCACGGCGCGCGAAGGGCGCCAAGGTGCGGCGGGCGGCGGGCAGTCTCGCTGCGGACGCCGAGGACGACGCCGAGGAGGAGGTGAGCGACCTCGGGGGGGGGGAGAGTGAAGAGGGCGAGGGCGAGGAGGAGGACGAGCGGCCCAACCCGCTGCTCGCGGCCGTCACAGCGCTTGCGAGCGGCCGGGGGCTCGGTGCTGAGGAGGTGGACGAGCCTGAAGACGAAGGGCACGCAGCCGCCTCGTCAGGAGGCGCGCCGGAGGATGATGAGGCCGAAGGGGAGGTGGACGAAGAAGCGCTCGGACACGCGGACGCAGAGATGGAGGCCGAAGCGGCGGATGGCGACGAGCTTGCGGCTGCGGAGGAGGGCGCCGTGATGGGCGGAGGCCTGGCTGCGCAGAGCGATGAGGATGGCGTGTTGGGCGCCGTGTTGGGCGCCGTGATGGACGAGGATTGATGAGAATGGCGACCACAAGGAGGACGGCTACTGAATGTCCCCCGACGCGCCACGGCATGCTAGTGCTCGTCCCGACGCGCCACGGCCTGCACGGAGGGCCGCTCGTACGCAGACCCTGCCGTACGCAGGCCGTGGATGCGCCGTGATGAGCCCTTGCATGCCGTGACGCGTCGTGATGAGCACTGCCGTGTGCAGGCCGTGGATGCGTCTGCCGCCTCGCCAACCACACCGTCAGTTACAGCACACTGTCAGTTACAGTCTCCTCGATACGCCGGGAGGCTTCTGAGCGGCCGTATCCGCGACCGTGCACCGTCAGTCATCCGAGTCAAAAGCGCGGCGGCATCGCCACACAGGCCCTTTAGATGAACAGATTGAACACGTGAAAGCCGTGCCTACACCGGAACCGGGTCGGGTGACGGGTCTTGAACGCTTAACGTCACCGTGAGGTCGTCGTCTCGTGTGCCGTCTGCGGTGCCTGTGTTTGCGCCTTTCGGGGGTAGACGGTAGTGCAGTACACGACAGTCGCCTCACAGTATCGCCAGACGCCACCGTGGTCGTATACGGTGCGAGAAATTGATTTTGAACCACGCGGCACGTGGGACATCGCAAGATAATTAGCCACGCGTGTGTGGCAACGCTTCGCGGTGCTAGTTTACGCTACGCTACCGCCGCGGTACCGCGTGACCGGAGCGCGTTACTCGTTTCGCGCGGTGTCCGGCTGTCCGCGCGCCGGTCCGCATTTCGAAAAAGGGCGCGCCCCCCACGAGGTGGCTACATGACGCGAAGAGACTCCCAGGGAGCGTCTAGCCAGATGGAGATGCTCATCTTTCCGTGCGATGGTCGATGCACCATGCAAAACATCGCCAATCTCCCTGAGCCCATCTCTGCGCAATCTCCACCGGCCGTTGAGCCCATCTCTGCGCGATCTCCATCTCCGCGCGATCTCCATCTCTGCGCGCACCGAATGCGGCACCGCACGGGGCCATGCGCGCGTTTGCCCGGTCGCGTCGCCCACGAGACGCGTTGCAGATCCGCCTCCGCTATCTCGGCCGCGCATCAGCAAAGCATGCATGCCAGTCAGACATGGCAGCGAGGCGTCTGACCCATATCCCTTTACTCACCCGACCGCACCGCCGGCAAGCGAAGCGACCGTGCACGCGCCTGCGCTGGTGTCGAAGCTGAGCCCGTGGAAGGTCGGCACGCAGCCGGCTGAGATCTCAAAGTGCGGCTGCAGCTTCTCCCAGAGCTTCTTTTTGGGCGGGAGCACATCGAGTGGCTCGCCGCTGACGCCCGCAAAGGCAATGCGCTCGCCCACCGCCGCACCGGCCGGCGGGTCGATGATCTCGATCTTGCTACATGGCTCGTCGCGGGCCTTGCCGCAGAGCACCATCGCCTGCGACTCTACGTTCTTGAGCTTCGAAGGCTTCAGGTTGCATAGCACGATGACCTTGCGGTTCCGCATCTGCTCAATGGGCACGTGCTTGACGAGCCCGGACACGACTGTCCGCGGCGCGCCCTCGCCCAGGTCGATCTGCTCCACGTACAAGCCATCCGCCTCAGGGTGGCGCTCCACAGCCACGATCAGGCCGACGCGGATGTCCAAGATGGCCACGCTCGTGCCGTCCACGATCCCAACGCCGCCACCTGCTGCAGCCTCCTCCGCAGCCTTCTCGGCGGCCGCGGCGGCGGCTTGCTTCTTGGCCGAGGCTGCCTTCTTCTTCTTCTCCTCCTCCGCTGCAGCCGCCTGCGCAGCGAGCGCACTCAGTGGCACTCAGTGGCACTCAGTGGCACTCAGTGGCACTCAGTGGCCATCAGTGACACTCGCCTGCGCCGCGAGCGCCTCCGCGGTGTCGACCTTGGCGTACATGATGTCGCCGACGCTCGTGAGCGTGCCGGGCTGCAGGTTGGTCAGGGTCGAGCGCAGCTGGCAGATGGGCAGCGGGGGGGTGCCGAGCATCGTGAAGACACGGCCGACGCCGTCGGTTAGGAAGGGCGCCAGGAAGTGGCACGCGACGTAGATGGCCTCGAGGGTGGTCCGCAAGATCACGAGCCGCTTGTGCGGGTCGTCCTTGATCTTCCAAGGCTCCTTGTCGGTTAGGAACTTGTTGACCGTACTGAGCGCGCTCGTGGCGAGGCTGGCGGCAACGTCAATCTGGTAATTCTTGTACGCGGCCTCGGTGGCGGTGCGCAGCTTGTCGACGTCGAGGTCGATCTCGCACGGCAGCTGGGAGGGGATCTTGCCATCCGTGTAGCTCTTGCACAGGTTGAGCGAGCGGTTGACGAGGTTGCCAAACGTGTCCGCCAGCTCGGCGTTGTGACGCAGCGCGAGCGCGGTCTCGTTGAAGGTGACGTCGCCGCCAAAGGTGCACTCGCGCATCAGGAAGAATCGGAACGAGTCCACAGGAAAGCGAGCGAGCACGTCGTACGGATCGACCACGTTGCCGTACGACTTGGACATCTTGCGCCCATCGGGGCCGTGGACGAAGCCGTGCGCGAGCACCGTCTTGGGCAGCGGCACCCCCGCGCACATGAGCAGCGCGGGCCAGATCACGCAGTGGAACCAGATGATGTCCTTGCCGATCAGGTGGCAGGAGGCCGGCCAAAAGTGCGCGAGTGGCGACGATCTTGAAGGATCGGGTGCGGTGGGGTCGTACCCGATGGCCGTGATGTAATTCGAGAGCGCGTCGAACCACACGTACATGACGTGGCCGGGGATGTCGCCCGGGACCGAGATGCCCCAATCGAAGGTGGTGCGCGAGACGGAGAGGTCCTTCAACGGCACCGCGAGCCTCTCGAGCACCTCGTTGCGCCGCGCCTCGGGCACGATGAAGTCCGCATGGGTCTGGATGTGCTCGATGAGCTTCTGCTGGTACTCGGACAGCTTGAAGAAGTAGGAGGGCTCCTCCATCTTCTTGAGCGGCACGCCGCTGCTCGGGTCCTTGTAGTCGTTGGCGAGCGCGTCGCTGTCAGTGACGAAGGTCTCCTCGCGCACGTTGTACCATCCCACGTACATGCCCAAGTACACGCCGCCCTGCTGCTCGCACTTGGCCCACAGCTTGCGCGCGATCGTCTTGTGCGCGTCCGAGGTCGTGCGCACGTACCCGTCGTACCGGCAGTTGAGCGTGTGGTCGAGCTCCTGGAACTGCGCCACGTGCTTGTTGCACAGCTCGATGGGCTGAAGCCCCTGGGCCGCCGCCGTGTCCGCAATCTTCTGGCCGTGCTCATCCGCGCCCGTGAGGAAGAAGACCTCGCGCCCATACGCGCGATGGTACCGCGCGATCACATCGGCCGCGATCGCCTCGTACGCGTGACCCATGTGCGGCGGCCCATTGGCGTAGTTGATCGCCGTCG
>Ga0164295_10002427_pt1 | contig 15319 bp, 14 predicted proteins | sample GEODES006metaG_FD_111798 | JGI IMG/M metagenome (GOLD analysis project Ga0164295, IMG submission 111798) | Oligotrophic lake water microbial communities from Sparkling Lake, Wisconsin, USA - GEODES006 metaG | ecosystem: Environmental > Aquatic > Freshwater > Lake | place: USA: Sparkling Lake... | reverse complement strand
CGCCAACGGCACCCCGATGTTCGCGACCAACGGGGTGTGGGCGTACCTGCTTGGCTTCCAACCTTCCGGGCTATAGGGCCGCGGGTTTAGTAAATTGCGCACAGGAAGTTAGACGCGGAGGTTCGGTATGGAAACCAAGCGCATTCAGCGCTGGTGGCTAGATGCCTGCGCCGTTGCGCTGTTCGGAGGCGGCTGAACCATGCGACACCTGGTATTCAGCGGGCCGGGCAAGCTGGCCTGGCAGGAATGCCCGGAACCGCAGCTGCGTGATCGACGTGACGCCCTGGTTCGCCCGGTGGCCGTTGCGCGTTGCGATCTTGACCCCATCATCGCCCTCGGGCTCTACCCGATCACCCCGCCCTTCGCGATGGGACACGAGATGGTCGGCGAGATCGTCGACCTCGGCGATGCGGTCACGGGACTGGCGCCCGGTCAGCGGGTGATCGTTCCATTCCAATCAAGTTGCGGGGACTGCGCGCCCTGCCGTCGCGGTCATTCCAATGCCTGCACGGCGGTTCCGCCGGGAACCGCATTCGGGCTCGGGCCGCACGGCGATGTGGACCTCGGCGGCGCACTCGCCGACCTGGTGCGCGTCCCGTTCGCCGACCATGCGCTGCTGCCATTACCTGACGGCATGGACCCCATCGTTGCCGCCGGTATCCCTGACAATGTCAGTGACGGCTACCGCTGCGTGGCCGGGCCGCTTGCGGAGACCCCGGGCGCTCCGGTTCTCGTTGTCGGCGGACTCGCACCCTCGGTAGGGCTGTACGCGGCTGCCGCAGCAATCGCGTTGGGCAGTGATCGAGTGGTCTACGTCGACCACGATCCGGAACGGCTCAGGCTCGCAGGCACTCTCGGTGCCGTAGCGGTGGAAGCACCGATCGCGGCACTCAAAGACGCGGTCGGTGACGAACGGTTTCCGGTCACCGTTGATGCCTGTGTTCTCGATCCGGGGCGCGATCTAGCTCTGTCTGCCACCGCACCGTGCGGCACCTGCACGAGTGTGTCCGGAGGTGCGACTGCAACGGCGACGCTGCCACTGCAGGCCATGTATCTCAAGGGCGTGCGGTACGAGATCAGCCGGGTACACGCCCGGGCGACTGCACCGGCCGTGCTGGATCTCGTCACCTCCGGACGACTGGACCCCGGCGCCATCATCACCAAGGTCGCCACATTCGACGAGGCGCCGGAAGCCATGGTGGAGCCTGCGGTCAAGATGGTTTTCGTACCCTGAGAGTTTCCCTGCATGCTCGGTGTCCACAGGCCCCAAGATGAGATGCACGCCCGCGCTGATCGCGCCCGTAGTCTCTACCCTGTGAGCAAGGATGACCTCGAGGACATCAATCGGCGACTCCGCGCAGCCGAGCAAGACGCCGCGGCGGCCCGGGTATTGGCCGGCGCAGCCGACCGGGACGTCTCCGAGTTCAGAGCCGAGATCCGCGACTTCCGAAATGCCACGATGGCGAGTTTTAATGCCCTGCGTGAGGACTTCGGCGACCTCCGCACTCACGTCGATCAGGGTTTCGCCGGGATGCGCAGCAAGCTCGACGCGACCGCTAGCGGGCAACAGACCATCGCTGATCTGATTCAAAGATTGATCAATAACCAGGACCGCTAGCGGTTCTCCTGTCCATGTTCAAAATTCTATTCTTCTCCCCGCGCATCGCGCCGAATACCGGCAATGCGATCCGCATGGTGGCGGCCACCGGGTGCGAACTGCACCTGGTCGAGCCGATGGGGTTCGACCTGTCTGAGCCGAAGGTGCGCCGGGCCGGTCTGGACTACCACGATCTGGCGTCGGTGACGGTGCACGCGTCGCTGGACGATGCATGGTCCGCACTTGACGGGGCGCGGGTTTTTGCATTCACCGCGCATGCCGAGCGGTCATACGCCGCTGTGCATTACGCGCCGGGCGATGTGCTGATGTTCGGCCCAGAACCCACCGGCCTGGACGAGGAGACACTGGCCGACTCACACATCACCGAACAGGTGCGCATCCCGATGCTGCCGGGCCGGCGGTCACTGAACCTGTCCAATGCCGCCGCCGTGGCAGCTTACGAGGCGTGGCGGCAGCACGGGTTCGACGGCGCGGTGTGATTACCAGGTGTCCCAGTGGGTCAGCTGCTCGGCCGGCAGTCGCTTGGCAAGTTTGAAGTCGGTGCCCTTGGTGTAAGCGATCGGGAACAGCCCGCCCTGGGTGTACTGCTCGTAGGGAATGCCGAGGAGGTCCGCGGCTTTCTTCTCGCCGTCGCCGATCAGATGCAGCGTTGTCCAGGCCGAGCCCAGACCACGCTCCCGCAGCGCCAACATGAAACTCCAGACGGCGGGAAGCAGTGAACCCCAGAACGATGCCTGCACGCCGGCGTCGGTTCCCTCCGGGCGACCCTCCAGTAGCGGGATCATGAAGACCGGGGCCTTCTCCATGTTCTCGTTGAGGTACTTGGCTGAGCTCACCACCGCGCCGATCTGCTCGTCGCGGATATCGCCACGGACCGGCGGCTCCATGCTCAGGTAGGGCGTTCCCATGGCGCGGTAGATATCGGCCAGCGCCTTCTTCTTGGCGGGATCTTCGATGAACATCCACTGCCAGCCCTGGGCATTGGATCCGGTGGGCGCCTGCAGCGCGAGATTGAGGCACTCCATCAGTACCTCGTGGGGTACCGGCTTGTCGAAGTCGAGGCGCTTGCGCACCGAGCGGGTGGTATTCAGAACTTCATCGGCGGTCAGGTTCAGCTTCATGGGGCGAGACTACCCACCCCCTGCTCACCGGAAATCCCGGGATCGGGAGCCGACCGCGAGGGTGATGGGTCGCATCTTCTCGGCCACCACCGTCACCGCACCACTGGCGTTCTGCACCTGGCCGCGGATCAACAACGCCGGTGCGCTCTGAGCCAGCTTGCGGTATCGCGCCCACAACCCCGGCACGCACAACACATTGACCATGCCGGTCTCATCCTCGATGTTCATGAAGGTCACCCCGCGGGCCGTGGCCGGCCGCTGCCGGTGGGTCACCGCACCGGCGACGAGAACCCGGCTGCCGTCGGGAACCGACAGCAGCCGTTCGGCCGGGGTGACGCCCAGCGCGTCGAGGTCCGCACGCAGGAACTGGGTCGGGTAACTATCCGGGGAAACGCCGGTGGCCCAGACATCGGCGGCAGCAAGTTCTACCTCGCTCATCCCGGGCAGGGCGGGGGTCGTCGATGGCGAGCCCACCCCGGGCAGCCGGTCGGGACGTTCGGCGGCGGCGGCACCGGCTGCCCAGAGGGCCTCCCTGCGGGTGGTGCCGAAGCACCCGAGCGCACCGGCGGTGGCCAGTGCCTCGGTCTGGGGAACCGAAAGCTGCACCCGCCCAGTCAGATCCAGCAGTGAGGTGTACGCACCCGCGGTCTGGCGTTCATCGACGATGCGCTGTGCCAGATCGGTACCGATATTGCGCACGGAGCCAAGGCCGAGCCGGACCTCCAGGCCGCGGTTCTCGCATGTGGCGTGGGCACCGCTGACGTTGACGCACGGGCCATGTACGACGACACCGTGGCGGCGGGCATCGGCTACCAGCGATTGCGGTGAGTAGAAACCCATCGGCTGGGCCCGCAACAGTGCCGCGCAGAATGCCGCCGGGTGATACAGCTTGAACCAGGACGAGTAATACACCAGTGAGGCAAACGACAGCGAATGGCTCTCCGGGAAGCCGAAATTGGCGAAAGCCGCGAGCTTCTCATAGATCCGGTCGGCGATATCACCGGTGATGCCGTGCCGCTGCGCCATCCCGGTGTAGAACCGCTCGCGTAGCCGTTGCATCTTCTCGGTGGACGGCGTGGCACCCATAGCCAGGCGCAGTTCATCCGCCTCCATGGCCGAGAAACCCGCACAGTCCACCGCTAATTGCATGAGTTGCTCCTGGAAAAGCGGCACACCCAATGTCTTTCGCAGTGCCGGTTCCATTGACGGGTGGTCATAGATGACCGGTTCCAGACCGTTGCGCCGCTTGATATAGGGATGCACCGACCCGCCCTGGATGGGGCCCGGGCGGATCAGTGCCACCTCCACCACCAGGTCGTAGAACACTCGTGGCTTCAGCCGGGGCAGGGTGGCCATCTGGGCGCGGGACTCCACCTGGAACACCCCCACCGAGTCGGCGCGCTGCAGCATCTCGTAGACACCCGCATCACAGAGATCGAGGCGAGCCAGATCTACCTCAATGCCCTTATGCTCGGCGACCAGGTCGATGACATAGTGCAGCGCTGAGAGCATGCCCAGGCCGAGCAGATCGAACTTCACCAAACCGATTGCCGCACAATCGTCTTTGTCCCACTGCAGGACGCTGCGATTCGCCATCCGCGCCCACTCCACCGGACACACGTCGGCGATCGGGCGATCGCAGATCACCATGCCGCCGGAGTGGATGCCCATATGCCGGGGCAGGTCGGAGATCTGGTTCGCCAGGTCAGTCACCGACTCCGGAATATCTTCGGCCTGCTTACTCCAGGCATCCTGCTGACCCTGCGAGAAGCCCAGTGCCCGGGCCATATCGCGGATCGCGCTGCGCCGGCGGTAGGTGATGACATTGGCGACCTGTGCCGCGTAGTCGCGGCCGTAGCGGCCGTAGACGTACTGGATGACCTGCTCACGCAGATCCGACTCGATATCGATATCGATATCGGGCGGCCCGTCGCGGGCCGGCGACAGGAACCGTTCGAAGAGAAGGCCGTTGGCCACCGGATCGACGGCGGTGACGCCGAGGGCGTAACAGACCGCCGAGTTGGCGGCCGATCCGCGGCCCTGACAGAGGATGTTGTTGCGGCGGCAGAACTGGGTGATGTCATGCACCACCAGGAAGTAGCCCGGAAAGTTCAACGCGGAGATGACATCGAGTTCCCGTTCGATCTGCGCGTAGGCCGCCGGCGCACTGACCTGTGGCCCGTACCGCCCGGCAGCACCGATCATGGTCAACTCGCGTAGCCAGCTGTCCTCGGTATGCCCCTCAGGGGTGTCGAAGGGCGGCAGTTGCGGAGCGATCAGTGCCAGTTCGAACGAACACTGATCGCCGAGATCGGCTGCGGCCGTCACGATTTCGGGACACTGGGCGAACAGCCGTGCCATCTCATCCCCGGATCGCAGGTGTGCACCACCCCGAGGTGTCAACCAGCCGGCCGCGTCATCGAGGGACTGCCGTGCCCGGACCGCCGCCATGGCCATCGCCAGCCGACCACGCGACGGCTCGGCGAAATGCGCCGCCGTGGTGGCGACCACACCCACGCCGAAGCGCGGTGCAAGTTCAGCGAGTGCGGCGTTGCGCTCATCATCGAGCGGATCGCCGTGGTGGGTCAGCTCGACGCTCACCCGGTCGGTACCGAACCGGTCCACCAGATCAGCGAGTGCGGTGGCGGCCGCATCGGCTCCACCGGTTGACAGTGCTTGCCGCACATGGCCTTTGCGGCAGCCGGTCAGGATGTGCCAGTGCCCGCCGGCAGCGTCGGTAAGGGCGTCGTAGTCGTAGCGGGGCCTACCCTTCTCGCCGCCGGCCAGATGTGCGGCGGCCAGTTGGCGGGACAGTCTCCGGTAACCCTCCGGCCCACGCGCCAGGACCAGCAGGTGCGCGTCACCCAGCGACAGCTCAGCGCCGAAAACGGTCCGCATACCGAGTTCGCGGGCCGCCTCGGCGAAGCGCACCACGCCATAGACCCCGTCATGATCGGTGAGCGCGATCGCGCGAAGACCCAGTCGCGCGGCCTCGGAGACCAGTTCCTCCGGGGTGCTGGCGCCGTCGAGGAAACTGAAGGCCGAGTGGGCGTGTAACTCTGCGTAGGGCACCGCCGAACGAGGGCGCTCGGCCAAGGGCACCGGCTGGTATTCCGCACGTTTACGGGACCAGGCCGGGGCGTCGCTGCCGTCGGGCGGCCGCGGGCGGCTGTTGAGCACCCGCTCCATCTCGGCCCAGGTGGGCGGCCCGTCATTCCATCCCATCCGGGCAGTTTATCGAACATATGTTCGGTATGCGAGGGGAAGCGTGTGGCCCTAGTCTGTGCTGGTGACTTCAGAATCTCAGACCCATCCTGCCGAACCACATGTTGGCGCGATCAGCACCAAGCTGAACTGGTTGCGTGCCGGGGTGCTCGGCGCCAATGACGGCATCGTCTCGGTCGCGGGAATCGTCGTCGGTGTGGCTGCCGCCACTGTCGAACGCGCCCCGATCCTGACAGCCGGCATCGCGGGACTCGTCGCTGGTGCGCTGTCGATGGCGCTGGGCGAGTACGTGTCGGTGAGCACCCAGCGTGACACCGAGCAGGCTCTGCTGGACAAGGAGCGCCGGGAACTCCTCGAAGAACCCGAGGCCGAACTCCGAGAATTGATGGGGATCTACCGGAGCAAGGGACTCTCACCGGAGACTGCCCGCATGGTGGCCGAGGAGCTGACCGCACACGATGCGTTCGCCGCGCATGTGGACGTCGAACTGGGTATCGACCCTGACGAACTCACCAACCCCTGGCATGCTGCGATCTCCTCGGCGATCGCCTTCACCATCGGGGCGCTGCTGCCGCTGCTGGCGATTCTGCTGCCGCCCCCGTCGATGCGCATCCCGATTACCTTCGCGGCAGTTCTGCTGGCACTGGGCATCACCGGGTGGATGAGCGCACGCCTCGGCGGCGCCGACCCGAAGCTGGCCACCCGGCGGGTGGTCATCGGTGGTGCGATTGCGATGGTGGTCACCTACGCAATCGGCCGTCTCGTCGGCGGGGTCGTCTAGCCGAATCGGGCCGCGTTTACTCAGAACTCGGCTGGAACCGTCACGATCGGTGCGTTGGAGGGCCTGTTGTCGATCAGGAACGTCGTGCCGGTCGGGTCCTGATCGCCCAAATCCAGCTCGTAGATTGCCGGGTTCTCGTGCACGCGGTAGTAGTACTTCAGGTTCTTGGTATCGGCGACGCTGGTCCAGAGCGTGTATTCCGTCGACTCCACGCCCTTGTCGGTCACGTTGCGCAGAATCCCCCGCGGCAGATCGAAGTTGTTCATCACGTGCCATGCCGTCCAGACCGCGTCGGCGCCGGTCTTGTCCGTGTATGAGTCGCGCGCGTACAGGCTGGCGCGAATGAAGCGATCGGGCGAGTTGCTGCCGCCCGGCATGCCCACGTAGCCATTGCCCATCGTGATCTTGTAATTCTGGGAGCCCCCGGCCGTGATCGGGCCGGCCGGGTTGTACGGGGACAGCGACTTGTAGTGCTCCCAGTTGTCCAGGTGAAACTCGAAACGCGGCAGGTTCGTCACGCAACCGCCCGGTGACTCGATGATTGTTGGCGGCTGGTTGGGGGTGTGCCATTCGACGACGAGCGTCTTTCCGCTGGGATCGCCGATGCGCAGGTGGATCGGCAGCTGACCTTTGGTTGTGGACGTGAACGGGAAATCGGTATCGACGACGATGACGTCACCGGACAGTAGAGCCGCCTCGGCTTCCTCAGTCGTTGCGTAATTGCTCAGGACAAAGAGCACAACCTGCCAGCTGGCGATTGCCTTATCGCGATTGTCGTCCGACACCGGTGAGAACTCGGTGAACCCGGGGAGATTGAAAACGCCTGCCACAAGCCCTTTCTCGTTCATTCCATCGGAGCCCAGCGAATGCGTACCACCCACGATCGTCACGTTGCCGCCGAATGCGTACCTATTGGTCCATGCCATCCCGTCGGTTCCCGAGCTGGTGTCACCGACGAACTTCTGCCCGCGGGGGAAGTAGCCGATGCACTCCGGCAGTGGCGTGTCGAATTCCATTGTCCTGGCGTAGACGATGTCGCCGTTGTCGGCCGTGAGTCGGATCCCGGTGCACATGTGGCTTCTCCCTGTTCAGTCCGTGTACTCGGCGACGCCGTCGTCGAGCACGATCCGGGCATTTGATCCATCCGCACCGCTGGCCTCGGTGCGGTAGACCGCGCGACCGGACCCGGTGCGCCAGATCGACGTCGTCAGTGTTTCGCCCGGGAACACCGGCGCGGAGAACCGCGCCGCCACCGCGGTGAGCTTGGCGGCCTGCCCGCCGGCCAATTCGCCCAGCAGCGCCCGGCCTGCGAAGCCGTAGGTGCACAACCCGTGCAGGATCGGCGTGGGGAAGCCGGCCAACTCCCGGGCGAACCAGGGATCGCTGTGCAATGGGTTGCGATCCCCGGAGAGCCGGTAGATCAGAGCCTGGTCCTCTCTGGTCGGCAGGGCGATCCGCGCGTCAGGCGCGCGGTCGGGGAACTCCGGTGCCGCCGCGCGCTGGCCGGGTTGTCCACCGAATCCGCCGTCGCCGCGGATCACCAGGGTGGTCAGCGTTTCGGCGACGTGGGCTCCGGTGGCCGGATCGGTGCCGCGGGCCCGCAGGATGATGATGGCGTTCTTGCCTTCGCCCTTGTCCTGAATGTCGGCGACCTCGGCCACCACCGACAATGCACCGGCGGCCGGAAGGGGGGCGAACAGCCGAATCTCCTGGGAGCCGTGCAGCAGCATGCCCCAGTTGAACGAGCCGACCAGTGGTGTGGCGGCGAAGCCCATGCAGCAGATCACCGCGAAGGTGGGTAGCACCTGCTGAGGGACATCGTGGCTGTTCTCGGTGGTGTAGGCCAGGTCACCGGTGCCGGCACCGACACCCAGGGCATAGAGCAGGGTGTCGCGTTCGGTCCACTCGTAGACCTTGGGTTCGGTCACCGCACCGATCGCCGAGGGGTCGATTGCCATTGCCGCGCTCCTGTTCGTGGATGGGGTTCCATAATCGCACTCGCGATTTCCGCCCCGCAGGGGCCGTGAACAGTGCACCCTGTCGGTATGCATGTTTCTCGCGCCCGAAAATTCTCCGCGACGGTCGTGGCACTGCTGGCGGTGGTCACGCTGGCCGCCTGTGGCAGTGGACAGTCGCAGCAACGCAACGTCACGCTGACGCTGATTCGACATGCGGAGTCGGAGGCCAACGCGGCCAACCTCGCTTCCAGCACGGTGCCCGGCCCCCCGCTGACGGCGGCCGGTCAGGAGCAGGCCGCCGCACTGGCGAACCGCTTATCAGGCAACCAGTACGACGGCGTCTACGCCTCGCAGATGGTGCGCTCCCAGCAGTCCGCCGCACCGCTGGCGAAGGCGTTGGGCAAGCAGGTGACGATTCTTCCGGGCCTCAACGAGATCCCCGCGGGGTGGTATGAGGGCGTACCGATAACGAACACCTCTGACACGTTGCTCCTGGGGCCGGAGGCCTGGCTCAAAGGTGATCGTCGATTCGGTATCCCAGGTTCGGTGGATGGAAACCAGTTCAACGGAGAATTCACCGCCGCCGTTCAGAAAATATATGACAGCGGCGACAAGAAGCCGGTCGCGTTCTCCAGCGGATTGGCGATGATGGTGTGGACGCTGCTGAACGCTCGCAACGGCAAGACGAGTCTGCTGCGGGATCATCCCCTGCCGAATACAGCCCAAATTGTGCTCACCGGTAACCCGATGGACGGTTGGACCGTGGTGGACTGGGACGGAATCACCAACTTCTCCATTGACGACTGACGCTCACTTCGCCATGCCGCTGCGGGTGCGGTATGCCGAGTGCGATATGCAGGGGCGGGCGTTCAACGGCCACTACCTCACGTGGATCGACATGGCCCACACCGAGGCACTCAGCTCGGTGGCCGGCAGCTTCGGAGTGTTTTCCGAACGCGGTATCGACTTCGTGGTGGTCGCGGCGGAACTGCAGTTCCGCCAGCCCGCGCGATTCAATGACGAGCTGATTGTGAACGTCGCGATCCAACCGCCCGGGCACACCTCGCTGCGCAGCAGCTACACGTTTAACCGCGGAACTGAATTGATCGCCGAGGCGACCATGACCCACGTCTGCGTGGATGCGGTGACATTTGCCAAGCAGCCGTGGCCGGACTGGTTCCGGGATCAACTGGCCGCTCACTCATAGGCGCCCTGCAGATACCACCTTTGTTCCCGGTAGCACAGCAGCAGTGCGGTGCCGTCCACCAACACCTGAGCACATGCGGTCTGCTCGCCGATCGGCCAGGGGCCGGCCCACCAGCTCAGCTCACCCCTTTAGCGCGAGGCCGCGCCGTACAGTCGGGCCGGCTCGCCGGTGAACATCCCGCGATCGGTCATCCGGACTGGATTGCCCTGGGAATCAAGAAGTTCCACTGGCTCATCGAGCAGCACCGCCGGGGCGGGCTGCGGCAGCCGGCCTGGCCAGGGCCGATCGAGCGCGGCCCGGGGAACCGGCTCGTCACCGAACGGAGTCAGGGTGATCCGCTCGGTGGGCACCCGACCGCCGCTGAGTACCGGCACCTGTACGGCATCGGCACCCAGCAGTCCCTGCACCCGGACCAGCGCCCGACGGGCTCGCATCCGGTCATCGGTACCGAGGCCGCCCCACAGCGGCAACTGAAGTGCTTCTGCGGAAACGACTTCCACGGGATGCAGCCGCAGCATCGTCACCGGGCCGGTGGGCCGACCCGTCCCCCGCCGGGAAGTCAGCCAACCGTCGAGTTGCCAGCGCACCCGGTCGGCGGTGGCGTCCTCGGTCAAGGGTTCGGCGCACCGCCACACTCGACTGTGCTCACTGCCGCCGGTGGTGACGGCGTGAATAGCCAGCCGGGTGCATCCGACACCGGCCGCCTCCAGGCTGCGGTGTAAGACCCCGGCCAGTGTCCGCCCGGCGAACGCGGCGGCATCGACCCGATCGATCGGCGGGTCGCAGTGCAGTACCGCATCGAGATCGGGTGGGAGTTCGCGACCATACGGCCCACGCCCGGGCTCGCCCCGAACGAAGCGGTGGGCCACCACGGCATCGGAGCCGAACCGGGATGCCACATCCCGGCGGGGCAATGCAGCGAACTGTCCGAAGGTGCGGATCCCCATGCGCCACAACAGATCCGCAAGCTCTTCCCGGCCGGGTCCGGAAAGACTCGGCTCGGTATAGAGCTGTCTGATCGACAGCCCCGACAGGAACGTCGCATCCTGACCAGATGCCACCGACTGGCCGGCCTTGGCGGCAAAGACGGCCGTCGGTAACTGATCGGCGATTCCCACCTGACATTCGACCCCGGCGGCGGCGACGGCGTCGACCAGTCGCTCAGCGGCGGACTGCTCAGAACCGAAGTAGCGGGCCGCACCGCGGACTGATAGCACCAGCAGCCCCGGCCGCAGCACCTCGGCATGGGGCACCACATCGTCGACGGCCGCTGTGACGCTCTCGAAGAACCGCGCATCCCTGGCCTCGTCGGCGGCGACGACATGCACCTGGGGACAGCGCGCCTGCGCCTCGCGACGGCGCAGACCGCGCCGCACTCCGGCCGCCCGCGCCGCTGCCGAACAGGCGATGACCCGATTAGCGGAGGTGACCGCGATCTGTGCGGTGGGCGGCAGCCCAGCCGCTGCCGCCGCGGCCACCGCCGGCCAGTCCATGCACCAGATCGTCAACACCCGGGCGGTCACTGACGCCTCCGCGTCCGGGAGGTCACTGACGCCTCCGCGTCCGGGTCGACACCTGCACCGCGCTGATTCGGCCATAGCCCGCCACCGGCACGCCGGCGTTACCTCCGGGACCCGAGGTGATCGCGTAACCGCATACCCGGGCATCCATCCGCATCGACGCGCCCTGCCACTGCCCCTGCGTCACCAGCAGAGTGCACCCCCGCTGCCGGGCCCGGGCCACCACGGCCCGCGCACGCGTCGCAGGCACGCAGCGACCGGCCAGGCCGAGCACCACCAGATCCATCCCATCCATCAGCACCGCGGCCACCTCGACAGGATCGGTTCCCGGCTCCGGGATCACCGCCAGCCGACTGAGATCGGCGCCCATCTCGGCGGCGGCCAACAACCCGAAGTCCGGCAGCCCGACGACGGCCACATGACCGCCGGCGGCCGTCACCGCAGCAGCCATGCCCACCGGTAGCGACCGCGCCCCGGAGAGCACCGCCACCACGCCCCTCGGCAACCCGGCGGCGAGGGACTCGGGGACCTCGACCGCAGGCGGTCGGGCGCCCACCTTCCCGGACACTGCCGCCATCTGGCGCCGCAGCTGTTCTAGCTGTTCAGAACGGTCGAGGTGGCCCTTCTCCAGGGCAATCGCCGCCGTCATCGCCCACCTCCAGCTGCGATTGCCGTTCACTTTTTTCGAATATATGTTCGATATCGAGAGTAAACACCCACCCGCCGACAAGCGTCAAGGGGCTATTCCCACTCGATGGTGCCCGGGGGCTTGCTGGTGACATCGAGCACCACCCGGTTGACCTCGGGCACCTCATTGGTGATCCGCGTCGAGATGCGCTCCAGCACCTCATAGGGCACCCGGGTCCAATCGGCCGTCATGGCGTCTTCACTGGAGACCGGCCGCAGCACGATCGGGTGGCCGTAGGTCCGACCATCGCCCTGGACGCCGACCGAGCGGACATCGGCCAGCAGCACCACCGGGCACTGCCAGATCTGCTGATCCAAGCCGGCGGCTGTCAATTCCTCACGAGCGATCAGATCCGCACGGCGCAGCGTGTCGAGCCGGTCAGCGGTGACCTCACCGACGATCCGGATACCAAGACCCGGTCCCGGAAACGGTTGGCGCGCAACGATTTCCTCGGGCAGCCCAAGCTCGCGGCCAACCGCACGAACCTCATCCTTGAACAACAGGCGCAGCGGCTCGACGAGTGTGAACTTCAGATCCGACGGCAGACCGCCGACGTTGTGGTGGCTCTTGATATTGGCGGTGCCACTGCCGCCACCGGACTCGACGACATCGGGGTACAGCGTGCCCTGCACTAGGAACTCGATGTGCTCACCATCAGAATCGTTGTCCACCAGGAGATCTCGCACCGCGCCCTCGAAAGCACGGATGAACTCGCGGCCGATGATCTTGCGCTTACCCTCCGGATTGACCACGCCCGAAAGCATTTCCAGGAATCTGTCCTCGGCGTCGACCGTCACCAACCGGGCGCCGGTGGCCGCCACGAAATCGGTCTGCACCTGCTCACGTTCTCCGGCGCGCAGCAGACCGTGATCGACGAACACACACGTCAGCCGGTCACCGATGGCCCGCTGGACCAGGGCGGCCGCAACCGCGGAGTCCACTCCCCCGGACAGTCCGCAGATTGCCCTGCCCTCGCCGATCTGCTCGCGAACCACCTCGATGAGCGACTCGGCGATATTGGCCGGCGTCCAGTCCGCGCCGATACCGGCGAAGTCGTGCAGGAACCGGCCGAGCACCTGCTGGCCGTGCGGGGTGTGGATCACCTCGGGGTGGTACTGCACCCCGGCAAGACCGCGGCTGCGATCTTCGAAGGCTGCGACCGGCGCACCGGCACTGGTTGCCACCACCTCGAATCCAGCCGGCGCGACGGTAACCGCGTCGCCGTGGCTCATCCACACCGGCTGGTTGCCGGACAGTCCCGAATGCAGTTCACCGCCAAGCACATTCATGTCGGTGCGGCCATACTCGCTGGTGCCGGTGCGGGCGACGGTACCGCCGAGAGCCTGGGCCATGGCCTGAAATCCGTAGCAGATACCGAACACCGGAATCCCGAGATCGAACAATGCCGGGTCAAGCTGGGGCGCGCCGTCGGCGTACACGCTGGCTGGCCCACCGGAGAGCACAATCGCCCGGGGGTTTTTGGCCTTGATCTCATCGACGGTCGCGGTGTGTGCAATGACCTCGGAGAACACCCGGGCCTCCCGGACCCGTCGGGCGATCAACTGGGCGTACTGGGCGCCGAAGTCGACCACCAAGACGGGGCGAGGCGATCCTGGGTCCGGTTGCACCGGCACAGTCTAAGGGCGGGTGCGCGGCCGACCGCTAGCTACCGACGGTCAGCCCGACCTTCTGGAACTCCTTGAGGTCGCAGTAGCCGGCCTTCGCCATCGAACGGCGCAACCCGCCAACCAGGTTCAGCGATCCGAACGGATCATCAGACGGTCCGTTGAGCACCTGATCGAGGGACGGCCGGTCGCCGAGTGCCACCTGCAACAGCGCACCGCGCGGCAGCGACGGGTGTGCGGCGGCGGCTGGCCAGAACCATCCCCTCCCGAGTGCCTCGGTCGCCACCGCCAACGGCGTGCCGAGCAGTACGGCGTCGGCGCCGCAGGCGATCGCCTTGGCGAGTTCACCGGAGGTATGGATATCGCCATCGGCGAGCACGTGAACGTAGCGGCCGCCGGTCTCGTCGAGGTATTCGCGCCGTGCCGCGGCGGCGTCGGCGATCGCAGTGGCCATCGGCACATTGATACCGAGAACCTCGTCGCTGGTGGTTGCGCCCAGCGTGGAACCGTAGCCGACGATGACGCCGGCCGCGCCGGTACGCATCAAATGCAATGCCGTGCGGTGATCAGCCACGCCGCCGGCCACCACCGGCACGTCGAGTTCTGAGATGAACGTCTTGAGGTTCAGCGGCTCGGAATCGGATGCCACCCGCTCAGCCGAGATGATGGTGCCCTGGATGACCAGCAGGTCGATTCCCGCCGACACCAGGACCGGAGTGAGCGCCTGGGCATTCTGCGGGCTCACCCGCACCGCGGTCGTGACTCCGGCATCGCGGATGCGGGCCACCGCAGCCCCGAGAAGTTCGGGGTCCAGTGGGGCGGCGTGCAATTGCTGCAGAAGCCGAATCGAAGCCGAGGGGTCGGCATCGTCGGCCAACTCGATCACCTGGGCGATCTTGGCTTCGACGTCGGCATGCCGACCGATCAGCCCCTCGCCGTTGAGCACTCCCAATCCGCCGAGGCGCCCCAGCTCGATCGCGAACTCCGGTGATACCAGAGCGTCGGTCGGGTGGGCCAGGACCGGAATCTCGAAGCGGTAGGCGTCCAACTGCCACGACGTGGACACGTCCTTGGACGAACGGGTCCGCCTCGCGGGCACGACACTGATCTCGCCGAGTTCATATGTCCGGCGAGCGTTTCGGCCCATACCGATTTCAACCATGTCACGCATGTTGTGTCTGCCTACCGGGCGTAGTAGTTGGGCGCTTCGACAGTCATGGTGACGTCGTGCGGGTGGCTCTCTTTGAGCCCGGCTGCGGTGATCTGGACGAACTGTGCGCGCTGCAGATCGGCGATGGTGGAGGCTCCGGTGTAACCCATCGCGGCGCGCAGGGCCCCGGTGAGCTGGTGGATCACGGTGGACAGCGGCCCGCGGAACGGCACCCGGCCCTCGATGCCCTCGGGAACGAGCTTGTCCTCGGAGAGCACATCGTCTTGGAAGTAGCGGTCTTTGGAGAACGACTTACCCTCACCCCGGCCTTGCATGGCCCCGAGTGAGCCCATCCCGCGATAGCTCTTGAACTGCTTTCCGTTGACGAAGATCAAATCACCGGGCGCCTCTGCGGTGCCGGCCAGT
>Ga0164295_10002425_pt1 | contig 15329 bp, 11 predicted proteins | sample GEODES006metaG_FD_111798 | JGI IMG/M metagenome (GOLD analysis project Ga0164295, IMG submission 111798) | Oligotrophic lake water microbial communities from Sparkling Lake, Wisconsin, USA - GEODES006 metaG | ecosystem: Environmental > Aquatic > Freshwater > Lake | place: USA: Sparkling Lake... | reverse complement strand
GCTTACAACTCAGCCCGGTTGCGGGAAGCCTGTCAACTGCTAACTAAGGAAGTGTTTCAAGAGGGTGTGACTGTGGGAGTTAGCCTATCTGGGGCGATGACACCAGCCGGTTTTGGCGTTTCCGCCCTTGCGCCCCTCATTCGCAATGGTTTTATTGACTGGATGATTTGCACAGGTGCGAATCTTTACCATGATATGCACTATGGTTTGGGTTTTGAACTATTTGCGGGTAGTCCCTTTTTAGATGATGTCAAATTACGGGAAGAAGGAACAATCAGAATTTATGACATTATTTTTGGTTACGATGTACTGCTAGAAACGGACGCTTTTATTCGTAAAGTTCTCCAAGCTGAACCTTTCCAAAAACGCATGGGAACAGCGGAATTTCATCATTTACTGGGTAAGTGCGTGTGGGAAATCGAAAAGCAATTGGGTGTCAAAAATTCCTGTTTATTGGCGACAGCTTATGAATGTGGCGTACCTATTTATACTTCTTCTCCTGGAGATAGTTCCATTGGGATGAATGTGGCTGCTTTGGCTTTAGAGGGTTCAAAGCTGGTAATAGATCCTTCTATTGATGTCAATGAAACCGCAGCTATCGTCTATGGGGCGCGAGAAAACGACGGTACAAGTGCAGCGGTAATTATTGGTGGTGGTAGCCCTAAAAACTTTTTATTACAAACACAACCGCAACTTCACGAGGTTTTAGGATTGGAAGAACGGGGACATGATTTCTTTATTCAGTTTACCGATGCCCGTCCTGATACTGGTGGTTTGTCTGGGGCGACTCCTGCTGAAGCTGTGAGTTGGGGGAAAATTGACCCCGATGAGTTACCTAGCGCTATTGTTTGTTATACCGATAGTACAATTGCTTTGCCTTTGGTAACAGCATACACTCTCAATCAATGTCCACCACGCCCCCTGAAGCGGCTGTATGATGGACGTGAAGCTTTATTAGATACTTTGCAAAAAGATTATTTAGCAGCTAAAGATCAGCCTGTGAGTGAGGGTAGTCAGGAAAAAACGGCTACTTATCCTTGCGGTACACCTGTGAAAGGTTAGGGTTTTACTATAATACTGTGGGCGATAGCTAATCAAGCTGAATCGCCCCTAGATTTATTCATCAAATGTCTATTTACTACTTTGCTGTTTGATTGCAAGTTTTCACTACTTCGATATCTAACTCAAATATCCGAGCAATTTGTTCTACAGTTAGCCCCTCATTTAACAGTTTAGGAATGGTTTTTAACTTAGTTTCTAACTCCGTCTCTTCTTTTACTTCTTGATAAAATCGAGTTTGCTGCCATTCTGTTAATCCAAACATTGCTTCTAACTCCTGACGGCTATAGGATGAAAAAGGTTAGAGGTTTTATGAAAGCATCAGGAATAAAAGTAACCATAGCAAGTGATGGTAAGTTGTTAATCAAACTGATCGTTTGTGGGGTGATCTTAGTCTGGGAGTTGAAGTTCGTGTAGTTCGTTAGATTAAGCTTTTCTTTAACTCACAATCAGTAGTTCAGAACAATATTTATTTTTCCTCTTGATTCACTAAATAATCAGGATCAAGAATTTGAGAAATACTATAGGGATTTTCACCAGGAAAAGTTGTATCAGGTAAATTAGTTTCCTGAATGGCTAAATCTATACCATCTTGATAAGCATAAATCATTGCTTCTGATAGATAGGATTTTAGACTGGGGTTTTCTTCAAGAAGTTCTTTAATACGACGACGTTGTTCTCTAATTGTAGCTTTCCAACTATTACTACGTTTATTACTTTGATACTCCCACTTTAGTAAATGTCCAATTAAAATCCCTAGTCGGTTTCTTAATTCTTGCTTTTCTCGCTTACCCAAAGATTCAATTTCCTCTATTAAATTTAAAATATCAAGTTGATTTAGTTGTCCTTGCTTTAATAGTTTTGCCTGTTCTAAAGTCCAAGCATAAAAATCTGTTTCATACAGTTGTGAGGTCATAATTTATATATCTCCTTCTATAAATTTGAGCTAATTTATATAGCTTCTCATCACTCCTACATCTAGTATAACAGTTAATTTATTTCATTGGTTTTAGCTTCATTAGCATAATAAGGAATAATTGCATCATTTTTAGGAAAGTTCTTATATACAAAATAAATCAGGAAGGGAGCAGATATAGATATCAGAAAAACTAGTTGACCTAATAATGGTTGAACCGAATTTTGATACTCTTGTAGTGAAATAAATGCAATTCTTTCGATTTCTGATTTACTAAAATAATTTATAGTTGTGAATATCATCCAGAAGGTATTATAAAAAAAGTGGCAAAATATTGGAGCTAGTAAGTTTCTTGTTTTCAAATACAAAATTGACAGAATAATACCGATCAAAGATAAGTTAATAATATCAAATCGAAAATGAATAACTGCAAATAGAAAAGAAGAAGTTAAAATTCCTGCTTTTACCCCCCATTTAATGGCCCATTTTTGTAATATTATTCCCCGGAACAGAAATTCTTCAGTTACAGGCGCTAAAAGCATAACTGAAAAGCCTGTGAATATAAGTTCCCAAATATTCGTAATATTATTATTATTAATATAATATTCTACATAATGTGGTAAAATGAAGGATAATACATATAAACTTAAAAAAACAAATCCTGTGGAAAAAGCGCACATAAGAACAGTAATTGAAATTATTTTCCAATTATATTTATTTTTGTAACCAATAATTTTATTAAAAATAAACTCCGTTGTTGGGAATTGTGTCAATAAAATAAATAACCAACCAACATAAATAATTATACCTATTACTGAACCAATACCAGTATTTTTAAGCAAAGTAGAAAGGCTTAAATTATTCAATAAGCTAAAAATCCCTACTATCAAAATACATAAAACTGGTAGTGAAACTGGTAGTGAAATAAACAAAGTTAATAACAACTCTGGAATATTAATTTTTTTAAATGGGTCATATGGCAAACTTTCATCCTCTAAAGAGGCGACATTTTTATTGGCAGGAATAAGTAATAAAATTGATAAGCCAAATATACCTAATAAACCTAACCATCCCCAATTAGACACATACCCTTTACTTTTAATATAAAGCCCACAACCTTTAACAAAAAATCCATATCCTACTAAAAAAAATCCTAAAATTAACAAAGATATTAATGCCTTCAAAGTCGGACTTAAACTCTTTAAATATTCCTCAAATATTGCCAAAAATATTGAAAGTATAATCAATGGAGCAAATTGTATAGTCAATCCTAGCAAAATTACATTGATAGCTTTTTCTTTGTTAATTGTCATAAGTTATTCTCTCTAATTGCTCAAATTTTATTGATGTTATCTTTACCTTTGTAAAATTTTTACCATCAGAATCAGGATTTACTGGATTACAAGATTAATGCCGGAAAATGCTGTATTTAATCCTGTAAATCCTCAAATCCTGAGCATCCTGATTCAGACAATTTTCAGACTATTACTTCCCAAACACAGTAGTTAGAGAACGAGCAATATTTTTCGGTTGCATAGCATCCATTGCTGCTGTCGGTTCATAACCACAATGCACCATACAATCAGCACATTTAGGATTACCACTAGCACCGCCATATTGACTCCAATCAGTCTTATCCAACAACTCCTGAAAGGTTGCATAGTAACCTTCATTCAACAAATAACAAGGTTTTTGCCAACCGAGAACACTGTAACTAGGACTACCCCAAGGAGTGCATTCATAGTCCTTCTCACCAATGAGAAAATCTAAGAATAGAGGGTTGTGATTGAAGTTCCAATTCTTCTTTCCAGATGTGTAAGGTGAGAGAATTTCTCTAAATAAAGCGCGGGTTTGTTCTTTTTGCAGAAAATGATCTTGATCTGGAGCCCATTCGTAACTGTAACCAGGAGAAATCATCATCCCGTCAGTACCCAATGTTTCCAGAAAATCGAAGAATCCCTGCATTTCTTGGATATCGCAACCCGCAAAAATGGTTGTGTTGGTAGCGACACGAAAACCCTTAGCTTTAGCCGCGCGAATCGCTTGGATAGCAGTATCAAAAACGCCTTTTCTGTCTACACATTTATCATGCCATTCCCGCATTCCATCTAAATGGACACTAAAAGTTAGATAAGGAGAAGGCTTAAACTTATCAAGACTCTTTTCTAGTAATAAACCATTAGTACACAAGTAAATATATTTCTTGCGTTTAATTAAACCCTCAACAATTTCACCTATTTGGGGATGTAGTAAAGGTTCTCCACCGGGAATAGAAACCACTGGTGCGCCGCATTCTTCTACCGCCGCAAAACACTGTTCTGGGGTAAGATTTTGCTTGAGTATTTCTACTGGATGCTGGATTTTACCGCAACCAGTACAAGCTAAATTACACCGAAACAGCGGTTCTAACATCAAGACCAGGGGAAAGCGTTTCCGTCCTAATAACCGTTGTGTAACTAAATACTTGCCAATATCTATTGCTTGTTGTAAATTAATTGCCATTTAATCGTTCTCCTCTTTTAATTACACCACAGGTTGAATTCAAAAATCATTATTTGGGTTTAGCAATGCTAAACCCCTACAAAATCAGAGGTAAAATAATGAACTTTCACTTTCACCTAATTTACATAACCTTGAGCTATAAACCAATCCACAGCATCCTTGAGGGCTACATTCAGAGGGGACTGAGGTAAACCTAATTCGCGGATAGCCTTAGAAGCATCATAATACATTGGTTGCTGTGCCATGCGGACTCCATCAATGGGAACTGTGGGAGTTTTCCCTAGAGGGGCAAGGATTTTTTCGTCTATCCAAGCTACAGTTAGGGGTATCCAAGCTGGTATAGATGTTTGCGGTGCAGGTAAATTGGTGATTTGCGAAAGTTGCTCTAGGAGTTGTTTGAGGGTAAGATTTTGATGACCAAGAATATAGCGATCGCCTGATTTTCCCTTTTCTAAAGCTAATAAATGCCCCTTAGCTACATCGCGCACATCTATAAAATTTAACCCTGTATCTACATAAGCAGGCATTTGTCGCCGTAAAAACCGCAGAATAATATCACCTGTAGGAGTGGGTTTAATATCTAATGGACCAATAGGGCTACTAGGATTAACGATCACAATATCTTGACCCTGATTAGCAGCGGATATTGCCACTTTTTCCGCCAGAAACTTTGATTTTTTGTAATCTCCTACTAATTTCTCTACCGGACTTTGATAGGTTTCATCCACAATTTCACCAAATTTACCGACACCAATGGCTGCAACGGAACTAGTATAAACGGTGCGTTCAATCCCGGCTTTTTCGGCTGCGGCCAAGATGTTGCTTGTACCTTCAACATTATGAATATAAAGCAATTCTCGGTCTTTTTGCCACAGGGAATAATGGGCTGCGACATGAAAAAGATATTGACAACCCTGCATCTGTTCCCAGATATTTGGGTTATTTAAATCACCTTTGACAATATCTACAGCCAAACCCTGTAAATTACCCAGGTTACTACTAGGACGAACTAAAGCGGTAACTTGGTATTTTGACTCTAACAGCGATCGCACTATATGAGAACCAATAAAGCCTGTCCCCCCGGTTACAAATGCTCGCATTCAATCACCCTCTACTCCTCAAGGTTTCTAACCGCATTTAAATATCCGTTATTGAGAACTTTGATTAAGATATTACAGTGTCAACTGGCTCTTTAAAGTCATTGCATTGGCTTTTCATTGTTGCTAAACCCAAATAACGGATACCTTCTGGAGATATATCAAAGCGACAAGGAAGAACTTCTAAACCTAGTTGAATTGCTTCCCGTAGCAACCGACCATATACAGGGTCTTTACTATCCCCAGGTGCAAACTCTAAACAATCACCTCGGTTAATAAAATACAGCATTACGGATCGACTTTGGGGTAAAACTTCCATTAATTCCCGTAAATGCTTTTGTCCTCTGGTAGTTTCGGTGTCAGGAAATAACGCTAAACTCCCCTGTGACCAAGTTGTATTTTTTACCTCTAAATAAATTGGGCGCTGTTGAGAACTTCCCGTTAAATAAAAATCCACCCGACTTTTCCGATCTTTTCCATAAACTACTTCACCCTTAACCTGGTCATATTCACTTAATTCTGGGAATAAATGCTGCTGTAGAGCCAATTTAATCACCCGATTAGGTAAAGCAGTGTTTACACCTACCCAAGTTGTTGCATGATCATTGACCTGGATTAACTCTAAGGTATAAGCTAATTTGCGTTGAAGATTATCACTTTTGGAAACTTGTACAGCACTACCAATGGTAGAAACTCCCGTCATTGGACCTGTATTCGGACAATGTGCTGTGATCACCTCTCCAGAATGTAATTGAATATCAGCAAAAAACCGCTTGTAGCGTTTGAGTAAAATACCAGGATATAGTTTTGGGTATTTATATAACCAATCAATCATTTTGATAAATAGCTGTGATGAAGTCTTGGCAATTTATCCTCTCAGAACAAGTTGCACACCACCTTAATGTACCTTGATTTTCATGAAAATTAATCATACAAGTAGGTGAACAGAAAAAAACCGTAGCCGCGGAGCGGCTTCTCAGTAATATGTAACGAAAAGTAAAGTCGCCCAAAACCTCTTCTGGAGTTTCCTTTTTTTTGTAATTTTTGTAGTCAAATTTACGATATTTTTATGAGACTTGAATATAATAGATATTACAAACCTACCACTTAGATAAGTATGGTAGTATTTACCAATGCAAGGAGAAACATCCTATGCAAAAAGTCTCACTCTATACGGAATTAGAATATGCTTTTCTGTTCACTCTCAGAAAAGTAAACTCCATTAATACAGCAGGTTTTAAGCCATTTTTTGAAGATCTACCAATTGACCCTTATGTTCAAGGTGAATATCGCTCACGGAGATTATCCAGATTTAAAGTTTCTGGAGATAAATTGGTGAAACTCCCTCACGGATATCTACTACAAAGCAAAGAATATAATCCTTTATTGGGAGGAATCAAAAGGGAATTTGCAGAATTAGATGATAGACTCATACAACTGGAGATTTTTAAGAACCTAATTTTCGCATTTTGTGATGCTTGTAAACTGCATCCAGAAGCAGAAATTGATATTCATCAAATTAGAACTACCTGTTCACGAACTAATTTAGGAAATCCTGCTCCTGAAGGTATTCACCGAGATGGTAGCGATTTTATTGGCATTTTTTCCGCAGGAAGAGATAATATTCAAGGTGGAGAAACCCATTTATACACTGCTAAAAAGGAAAAGCCAGTTTTTAACAAAGTTTTGCAACCTGGAGAAATAATTTTAGTAAATGAACATCAATTTTTTCACTTTACCACTCCCATAAAACCCCAAAATCCAGAATTGGGAAGCAGGGATGTATTTGTGATCAATTATCCTAGTTTAATTTCTGACTTTTAAGAAATATTTTGAAATAGGAATATGCAGATCCCTGAGTTCTTGAAGAAGTCAGGGATATTGTGCGTTTTCTCTGATTTGTTCTATGGTTGATAATTGACAATTTTCACCTATTCCCTATGCTCAGGCTAGAATCTGTTAATTTTTATAAACGTTTACAACATCAACACCAATACCCGATTTTACAGGATATTACCTTGGATGTATCACCAGGCGATCGCTTGGTAATTATTGGTGAATCTGGTGCTGGTAAAACTTCCTTATTACGCCTCATTAACCGCCTAAACGAACCCACCGGCGGGAAAATTTATCTCAAAAATCAGGAATATCGCCAAATTCCCGTTATCCAACTGCGTCAACAGGTAATGCTTGTCCAACAAGAATCTAAGCTGCTGGGGATGACAGTTGGGGAAGCCTTAGCTTATCCTTTAATTCTGCGCGGTGTACCTAAGCAAACTATTCAGGAAAAAGTCAGTTATTGGCAAGAAAAACTGCAAATTCCTGAACAATGGTTAGGACGAACCGAGGTGCAACTTGCTGCTGGACAAAGACAGTTAATTGCGATCGCTCGCGCCCTAGTTACCGAACCCCAGATTTTACTCCTAGATGAGCCTACATCAGCCTTAGACACTCCCACATCCACTCATTTAATAAGTGTACTCACTCACCTAAATCAACCCCATTCCTCGGCAATTTTAATGGTAAATCGCCAAATTGATTTAGCTCAAGCATTTTGTACCCACCTGTTACATCTTCAGCAAGGTCAAATAGTTCTCAATCAACCTGCCGCTGATACAGACTGGGACAACTTAGCAGCCAGCCTCAAGCAAGCCGAAACTCAAGCACTAGCAGAATGGACTTAATCAATTACCCATTAACCATTTCAAGAACTTTGAGTAGTTAGTACAGGAAGTTGATTAGTAAATCTCTCTTTTGGTAATTTTGTGTGTGTTTGCGGAATGTTGACATTCAAAATTTCCATGTTAAACCGATATCCAACATTGCGGATAGTTTGAATTAAACTGGGTTGACGGGGATCAAGTTCCACCTTCTTCCGCAACGATAAAACATGAGTATCAATAGTGCGGGGATTATCAATAGCATCAGGCCAAGCACGACGTAATAATTCCGATCTACTTAAAGGGACTCCTCCAGCTTGTGCTAAAACGTACAATAAACTGAATTCCTGGGGCGTTAAATCAATAAACTCCCCTTGAAAACGCACCCGACGCTGGACTAAATCAATTTGCAAACTGCCATAATCTAAATAAGCTGGTGCAGTAGGTGTCCGGTTACGGCGGATCATTGCCTCAACCCTAGCCAAAAATTCTTGCATTCCAAAAGGTTTGCTCAAATAATCATCCGCCCCCGCTTTTAATCCTGCTACAATATCGGCTTCATTAGTACGAGCAGATAACATGAGAATTAAAGGCTGTTGTTGACGATGTAACCAGCGGCAAAACTCCACCCCATCACCATCTGACAAATCCGCATCTAGAATGACTAGAGTGGGTTGATGGCTGATAAACACTTCTTTTGCTTGATAAATACTGGCAGCTTGATGAACTCGGTATTCTAGTTGTTGCAAGTGCCAACCCAACAACGACCTCAGATGGGGATTCCCCTCAACAATTTCTATACAAACCGAACCCACAGTGGTAAGACCCCTTAGCGTTGATGAATCTCAAATTAACAATCTCATGGTCAAGGTTTTGTAGTTTTTGTTACTTCAATAGACATATTCTTCACATTTTCCTCAAAAAACCTTGCAGAAAATTTATTTTTTACTTTATTTGCAGCCAAGCTAGTAGCCTTATTAAATTTTTATTACGTTTACATTATATCCATTTGACAACGGAAATAGGTAAATAAAATTACTTTTCTATCACTTGTAGCGTTATGAACTAGAATCAACTACAAAATTTACTTCCAACAGCCATACAACCCTATTACCTTCATTCTTCATTATTCATTCTTCTTTCTCCCGTCTTTCCGTCTTTCCTTTCTTCTTCTCTTCTTTTTTTATTCCTCCTGACTCCTGACTCCTGACTCCTGACTCCTAATTCTTGACTCCTGACTCCTGACTCCTGACTCCTCATATCATTAAAGTTTATTTTTGGCAATCTGTCCTACTCCTGAAGAGATATGGTAAACTCAATAGAACAATCATTTATCAAAGGGAGTAGCACAAAAATCACACCTGATTACAACCAAAGGTAGAGACAGGTTGTTATTTATCCCGGAAACAGCTAACAAATTCTCAAACTTGATTTTACAAATTTATGCACTAATAGCTAGATTTGTATTCCCGGTGAGAAGCGTCTAAAAAATTGGATAAAAATCAATTACCCTTTGTGGTTACAAATAGATAGCTAAGTCCAAGCTATCAGATCAAATTTTTGACAAAAAATCGTAAAAATACCTGACAAAATCACCATATTTCCAATTTTTTGGCGTTAGGATCTAATTAAGTTTTTAGCTGCTGGGGGGTCTCACCCAAGGTGAAAATATTAACTGATGAGTTAATACAGAAGAGGGAAGTGATACTTCATTAAGCGTGAATCATCATCTACAATTCTCATTGCAAAGAGATTAATAAAGCAGTTATGCTCCAAGACACACAAGCCATCCGCTACTACCAAAGACTTACCGACGCCTTCGTCGAATTATGGAATCGCGGTTATCGTATGGATGATATGCGGATGTATTTGGATGGATACCTTGCCGCACTTCGACATAGTAACATCATGGAACCATATTGGATTCATCGCTTAGAAGAGGAAGCCAGCCGTTATTTGCATGACGTATCTAACTTCGCAATGGTTCAGCCGGAACCTGAAAAACAACATGGCTACTACTAAAGGTGCTATCTGATTTTGCTGATTAGCCTATTACCGCTGACGATTATAGCACGATTTTTGCATTCGTCAATGGGGTATAGGGGACGAAATTCGGGAAATACTGCAATTGATATGAAATCAAACCCCTTAGTTTTACATCAACAAGGGGAATTTTTTTGTTTATTCGTCAACCTTAGAAAATAATTAAAACATTTTATGTTTAAAGACAGGTTAATGAAACATTATTATTTACATAAATTTTGAATTTACATTTAACCTTTCAGTTCTGATTAATAATTTCTTGAGATAATTGACACAATTCCTCTAGAGATATCTTTTCTGAATTGTACAATTCTTCAATCTTCTGTGTAGCAACTTCTAAAATTTCCTGACCACTTCTGATTTGAATATTTAATTTATCTTGATTTCCATCATAAATCACAAACAGAGAGATATTTTTATCCATAGTTTGTGTAATCCCTTTGACTTTAGAATCAGTCACAAATTTACCTTCTGCTGGAACATGAAGAGGTAAATTAGAAGATTGAATAATTTCCTGAATATCTGCAAGTTGTAAACTAGAAATTGCGGGAATTTTCGCTTCTATATTCACAAATTCGGCTAAATCTGGCTGCTTAATTACAACATCTTCTAATGATTCATATTGAAATGTAATTTTCCCTGCTAAATTATCAGTAATCGCATAAATTGACACAGAGTATGGAGGTTTAGGGACAGAACCCTGTGCATAAAATAAACTCCCCTCTGCTGTGACAGTAATTTGAGGTGTATCTGCTAGGGTTTGTAAAGATTGCAAATTAGCAATGGTACTTTTAACAAATACAGAATCCAGCCCTAAGATAGATGCTAAATCACTAGCTGTAGGAGGAGGATTAAACTCCATACCAGCACGAATAATAAACTCTTCTAAGACATTAAATTTGCGGGGTTCTTTAATGGTTAATTCTAAAGAATTTTGAATTACAGTATAGCCAAATTGACGCGCTGCTAAAACTGTTAAACCAGCAGTTTCAGTTTCAATTTTCTCAACTATATATTTCAGATTTTCATCAATTGGTTTAATTACAGAAACAGGAAACATCAATAAAACCTCCATGAGAATTAACAGTTTTGGCAACTTCGGAATACATATTACCTACTGTACCGGGTTTAGTTGTAAATAAATCATGACAACCAACAATTACTAATAATTCTTGTGCGCGGGAAAAAGCCACATTCACCCGTTCTGGTTTATTGGCAAATCCCACATCTCCTTGCTGATTGTTCCTTACCATACTGACAATTACCACCGGTCTTTCCATACCTTGAAATCTATCCACTGTACCTGTTCTAATTTGCAAAGAAGGGAAAAGTTCAGATTGTAAGCGTTCATCAATTTTTCTTAATTGAGCGCCATAAAATGTAATTACAGCTATTTCTTTTTTTGGTTCTCCATTTGCTACTTTATGCACCCAAACCTGCTCAAATTGCTGACAGATACTTTCAATCACATCAACTTCTTTAATATTCAAAAATGAAGTTCCATTGCGTTCTTCTTGAAATTCATTTTCTCTGGGCATTTTTACCCAGCAGAGATGATGGTAAGATTGAATGATTTCCCCTGCTAAATTATGAGCGCGTTTTGTGTCAGGTTCTAAAATCCCACATTCCAATTTACCATGATAAAACTGATTAATTGCGCCCATAATCATCGGGTGCATTCGATATTGAGTATTCAGCATTTTTTTAATGCTTTTATCAGCGGTTTCAAACTGACTTTTAAATAATGATTCTTCTAAAAATTGTAATTCTTCCCTCGTATTCCCCATTGTTCTCGCAACTTCTTCCACAGTGCTAGTATCAAGCATAGGTGGTAATTGCCGATGATCTCCTACCATGACTAATTTTTTACCTTTCAAAGCCGGAATTAGTAACTCTGGAGGAGTGCATTTACTAACTTCATCAATAATCACAACATCAAAAGATTGAAATTCTTCTGAGAAATTATAATTTGCAGCTTGAACACAAGTAATACCAACAACGTTAGCATTATCTAAATAAATCCCTCTTAGGTCTTTACTATCTTGTTCTGAGGGTTGACGAAGTTTTGCAACCCAATCTTGCACAAAATTTTGATATTTGTGCAAATAATTTTCTTCACTTTTTAGCTGTCGTTTCCATGATTTAAATTTATTTTGAATATTGCATAAAGATCCTAAATCTAATAAATCATTATTAGATAATTCTGGTTTTAATTTATCTGGGATTGTTTGCCAAATTGACTGCCACCAATTCCGTTCGCTAATTAAACTAGCTGATAACTGTAATTGTGATTTCTGTTCTAAATCAGATATTTTTATTTGTAATTCTGCAAGTTCTTGTTGATAAATATCAGCTTCTGCTTGGAAATTTGTGAACTCTTGATTTAAAGAGTCTTTAATTGTTTCTAAAACAGTAAAAGGTGCTAATGATAAAATCAGAGTTTCCATTTCATTAATACGATTTTCCCAAAACTTGACTTGTTGGGAAAATTCCTGGGGTTTTTCCCAAATATTTGCTTGTCTAGTCAGATATTTTTCTGCTAAAATCCGTAGTGGTAGGGGGATATTTTGCTGTTTATGAAGTGCTTGTAAGTTATTGATAACTTCTGCAAGTTTTAAATTAGCAGCTTCTTTAGTTTTCTTTACCTGAGATTTAGCTTCAGATATTTGTGCTGATGAAATTTCATCTTCCGGAAGTTCCTGAAATTGCTGTTGTAAAATTTCTAATTGTTGTTCAGCTTCAGTTTTAACTCTTAAAACACATTGACGCGCATGAACTAAGATAATATCTAGTAATTCTTGGGTAATGCGGGCAAGAGTAGCTTCAATGTTATTCCATTCAAAGGACTTACTGTATGTTTTTTCCAATCTAATTAAAAAGACTTGAGTGTTTTCAACTAGCAATTTTCGCTGTTTAGGATTGAGGAGTTGATAATTTTGGAATTTTTGATAGGTTGTTTGCCATTGAATTTGATCAATTTTTGATAAAACTATAGGAATTTGACTAAAACTTTCTTGTAAAAAATAACTAAAATCATGTTTTTTACCTTTTTTATCGGTAAAGTTACCGGCTATTTCATAAGATATGGCTTTTGTTAATACTCCCCAATCTGGTAAACTGATTTGATAGTTTTTAGGAACAATAGTTAATTTTAATGTTTTGGCAAACATCAATAAACCTAATGGTAAACCTACCATACTTTCTGTTAATTCAAAATCAGATTCTTGACATTCTTTCAATGCTTGATATAAGTTATTGTAAGCTGTAGATTTCCATTCAACAATGGCTTCAACAATATAATCAATTTCCCGTTTGCGATTTTCCCAAATTTGAATTGTTGTCCGTAAATCGTTTTGGTTATGACAATTTTGATGATCTGTTTCTAATTTCTCCAAAGATACAGAATGCTGCTGGAAAATATAAACTAATTTTGCTACTTCCGAAATAGCTAAACCGACATCATTAGCATCTTTTAATCCCGGCTTAAATGCAGAAATATGAGTTGTGATATTTTTCTGCAACCAAACTGCTAACCCAAATCCACCAAATCCCGGACGAGTAAAACCAAGTTCTTCAATACATTTAATAGCTTGACGCACATTTTCTCGAAAATTCTGTACTTCTTGATTATTTTCTGTATAAGGTTTAATTTGTGGTAAAAAACTGTTGATTTCTGAAGATTCCCAATCTATATTTGTGGCATTTTTGAGAATATTTTCTAACCCAGTAATTAATAATTCAATTTCTTTTTTAGTTACTAAAGTTTGATTATATTCAATTTCTTGATTTTGATAACTTGCTTCTAAATTATCTTTTTCATTTTTGAGTTCATTCTGTTGCTGATTTACTTCTTGTTCTGCCAGAAAATAGTCTGTAAATCGTGGTGATAATGGTAATAATTGATTGATAATTCTAATATTTTCGTGACGTTGACTGAGATTATTTTCACAGTCAGTAGCGGTATTTTGTAGCCATGTACCAATTACTTGATCTTCTAAAAATGGCTGTCCTTCTTCCCCAACTTTTTCGGCTCGTCCCTTTCTAATAGCACGAATAACGGGATTATGCACTAAGCGACTGAGGGCGTTATCAACGGCTAAATTAGCTTGTGAGGTAATTAATGTCCGTCCTCCGCGCAAAGCTACTTGATAGCAAATTTCCGCAATTACGGTAGTTTTTCCTGTACCTGGTGGTCCTTGAATCAGCACTAAATCTTCTGCGGACAGGACTTTTTCAACTGCGGCTTTTTGTCCAGCATTTGCAGAAGATAATAATAAGTCTTTTGAGTTAAGTTTAATCCTTTTGATAATCGGTCTGGCTTGGGAAGCGTCAAAGAGAAAGTTACCTAAATAGGGGTTTTGAGTGCGTCCTTGTTTTAATTGTTCTAAGGCTTTTTCTTTCCGTTCAATTTGTTTGATGTCTCCAGCAGCATCAAAAAATAAGTAACCATTCTTGGGAAGTTGATAATTACCTTTGGCTATATATTCGATGATTTCTCGTTCTAATCGAACATGAATAAAATTATGTTTTTGATCAATTTTTTCAATAGTTCCTAATTGACGACTGTGACGACGATTTCTGTCTGTGGGTACGGAATCTAAAAAGTTAACTTCTTGATTTTTGGCTTTTCTTACCCGTTCCCAAAAGTTTTCTACACCTAAAATATTCTCTTCAGAACCGTTAAGGGTAGCTGAATTAACTTTAACTTCTAAAGCGATTTGTCGAGAATTTGAGCCATTATGAGAAATTCGGAAAGATACACAAAATTGCCGGGATTTAGCAATGCGTTCTTCAACTTTTAAAAATGCTTTCCAGGCTTTAAGTTGATCTTCTGTGGGGACATGATTTCCGCAAATTGGCATATTTTTAATTTTTGCCAATAATGATTTGGGAATATCCAAAGGATGTTGATGATTGGGGCTTAGTCGCAACCAATAGGGTAAAGCATAGCCGTCAATATTTCCCCGCAATTCATGTAATAAATAAGCTGATAAAATTTTAAATCCGCCATGTCCATCTTGACGAATAGCAGCTTTAAATGCTAAAGTTTTT
>Ga0164295_10002423_pt1 | contig 15331 bp, 14 predicted proteins | sample GEODES006metaG_FD_111798 | JGI IMG/M metagenome (GOLD analysis project Ga0164295, IMG submission 111798) | Oligotrophic lake water microbial communities from Sparkling Lake, Wisconsin, USA - GEODES006 metaG | ecosystem: Environmental > Aquatic > Freshwater > Lake | place: USA: Sparkling Lake... | reverse complement strand
TTGTGCCTGGGTAGATGCGTGTAGCGTTTTCGAATACAACAGATGCCATTTAAGGTATCTCCTTCTCCGGGCAGGTACGTGCCCGACGGTCCGAGGATGAAGGTGCTAGCCGGTTGGCTAGGCGGGGTAAGAATAGCCGCCGAGGGCCGAAAAAGGGAATGCGGCAATCGGTAGCCGCTAAGTGCCCCTGTCAGCGTAGAATTAGCCCAATCATGGACCCTTACCCGATTGGTTCTCTGCTCGGCGATCTGGCAACTGTTGCCGGCCTGATCTTGCTCGGCTCGCTCTTTGTGGCTGCCGAAATCGCACTTATCTCACTGCGCGAGAGTCAGATCCGCCAACTCTCTGCTAAAGGCAAACGCGGTGCCAAGGTCGCACAGCTTGCAACAAACCCGAATCGCTTCTTAGCCACGGCTCAAGTCGGCGTGACTGTTTGCGGTTTCTTATCTGCAGCCTTAGGCGCTGAAAAACTTGGCGTCTATGTAATTCCACAGTTAACAGAACTTGGGCTTAGCGATGGCGCCGCCAATGTGACATCACTTGTTGGAGTCACACTAGTCATCGCTTATTTTTCATTGGTATTTGGCGAGTTAGTTCCAAAGCGCCTAGCTCTATATCGCACCGAAGAGATTTCACTGTGGACCGCCGGCGCAATTGATTTAATTGCCAAGTTATTTAGACCTGTAATTTGGTTGCTCTCCAGATCAACTGACTTTGTGGTTCGTCTATTTGGCGTTGACCCGAAAGAACAACGCAGCCAAATGTCTGAAGAAGAGTTGCTTGATCTCGTTTCAGGGCACGCTGCTTTGACGGCTGAAGAGCGCGATATCGTGGAAGAAGTTTTTAATGCATCCGAACGCCAGGTTCACGAAGTTATGGTGCCACGTACGGAAGTTGATTTTATGGATGCATCACTCACTGTTGGCAAAGCGATTGCGCTCGCCGTTGACCGTGCCCATTCGCGCTATCCAGTTGTGCGCGGTTCAACCGATGAAGTAATTGGTTTTATCCACGTGCGCGACTTATTGGATACATCGCTAGTAACAGCAGGCGGAAAAATTCAAGAGTTGGTTCGCAACATTATGTTCTTGCCAGGCACCAAGGGAGTTTTGCCAGCGCTGACCGAGATGCGCAATCAACGTCAGCACCTGGCCATCGTTCTAGATGAATACGGCGGAACAGATGGAATTGTCACGCTTGAGGACTTAGTGGAATGCCTAATCGGTGATATCAAAGATGAATATGACACCGATGAAGATGAGGTTTCCATAGAAGCGCGTACCGGTGACTTTGAGATAGATGGCTTGATTTCCCTAGATGATCTACGCGATCAAACTGGGATAGATATCCCTGATGGCCCATATGAAACCGCCAGCGGTTTTGTAATGCACTTCTTAGGTCGAATTCCAGTTGCCTATGATGTGGTTAGCATTAACGGGATTCGAATCACCGTATTGACGATGGAAGGCAAGCGCGCAGGGCAGTTGGCGATATCGCGTAATTAGCGATTCGTGCGAGAATAACAACATGAGCACGAAGCGCGTTCTTTCGGGTATCCAGCCCACCAGTGACTCTTTCCACCTTGGTAATTATCTGGGCGCTCTCAAGCAGTGGGTCGAGCTACAAGATGGCAACGATGCGTTCTACTGCATCGTAGATTTACACGCCCTTACCGGTGATCTCGATCCCGCACTGCTTCGTAAGCGAATTTTGGCATCGGCAGCGCAATTAATTGCACTCGGTATATCTCCTGAAAAATCAACACTCTTCGTGCAATCTCATGTTGCAGAACACAATCAACTTGGTTGGATTATGGAATGCATCGCAGGCTTCGGTGAGGCAAACCGCATGACGCAATTTAAAGATAAATCAGCAAAAGGTGGAGCTGACTCAGCGCGCGTGGGGCTATTTACATATCCCATGTTGCAAGCAGCAGACATACTTTTGTATCAGGCACATTATGTTCCAGTTGGTGAAGATCAACGACAGCACATCGAACTTACACGTGACTTAGCCACTCGTTTTAATACACGATTTGGCGATACTTTCCGAATTCCTGAAGGTTACATTCTTAAATCTGGTGCCAAGATTTATGACTTACAAGAGCCGACAAATAAGATGAGTAAATCTGCAGGTTCTGCTGCTGGCGTCCTTGAAATTATGGATACGCCAGAGGCCAACACCAAGAAGATTAAAAGCGCCACAACTGATGCCGGTCGGGAAGTTACCTTTGATGAGAAAGAAAAACCTGGGATCAGCAACTTGTTGACAATTCATGCCGCCCTTTCTGGCAAGAGCTTTGCTGAACTCGAAAATGAATTTGCGGGCAAGGGCTATGGTGATTTCAAAGCGGCAGTTGCCGAAGTTGTAGTCGACTATTTGCGCCCTGTTCGCACCCGCGCCTTGGAACTCTTGGATGATGAAGCGCATTTGATCAAGGTTCTGCACGCAGGAGCAGATAAAGCGCGCACTGTAGCCAGCGCAACAGTGGCAGATACTTATAAAAATCTAGGCTTGGTTCTCTAATGAAGATGCGCGCTGGTTTATCAGCATCAGTTGTTGCACTTTCAATTCTGACAACGCCAACGGCGAAGGCGGCGACGAATATCTGTATTGCATACGACACAGGTGGCCCCGGAGATCGCTCATTTAACGATGCCACGCTGGCCGGAGTTAAAAAAGCGCAGAGCCAATACACCTTCACCTTTGAAGGTGTCGTTACCGACGGAACTGCAGCTGATCGCCAGAAACGTCTGCGTTCGCTAACGTCTAAGAGTTGCGCAACTATCATCGCGGTTGGCTCTGAATATGCAAAAATTATTGAGCCACTTGCCCTAGAATTTCCAAATACACAATTTGTAATAATTGGCGATGCCTCAATTGCGGCGCTAAATGTAACCTCTGTAATCTTTGCAGATGATGAAGGTGCTTTCCTAGCTGGTTATAGCGCAGCGATTTTAAGCAAGAGCGGCAAAGTCGCGATGATTACAACTCCATCAAGTGCTGAAATTTATCAAAATGGTTTCTTGGCAGGAGTAGTTGCGAGCAAGAAGAAAGTGCGCTCATATGTAAGATACACAGCTACAGATCTCGCGGCCACCACTAAGGCCGTTATTTCCATGGGAGTTGACGTTATTTATCTGGCAACTTCTGGTTCCGGAGACGGCGCTTTCGACGCGATTGTAAAAGCCAATACTGCTAAAAACCGCAAGAAAAACGCCGTTGATGCCAACTTGATTCTTACCGAGCCAGATCTGTATCTCAGCGTTACATCTGCGACCTCGAAGTACCTTCTGGCATCTGTTGTGAAGCGGGTTGATGTCGCAGTTGCTGATGTAATTGGCAAGGCAGTTAATAACAGTCAACTATCTGATGTCTTAGACGCCAAATCCGGAATCTATGGCCATCGCTACACAATTTCTGATAAAGGAATTGAAATTGTAATTAAATCAAAGGTTTTGGCCGCGCAAGCCGCCGCCATCAATGCAGCAGCGAGTGCGGCATATGCACGTTGATTGGGAGATTCTTAAAAGCCATGCTGTAACTGCGATGCAGCAGGCGTATGCGCCGTATTCTAAATTCCCAGTTGGAGTTGCGGCCCTAGTTGATGATGGTCGAATAATCACAGGCTGCAACGTAGAAAATGCTAGTTATGGCCTTACTTTATGCGCAGAATGCGGTCTTATTTCATCCCTTATTAATTCAGGCGGTGGACGCTTAATCGCATTTACGTGTGTAGATATTTCCGGAAATTATTTAATGCCGTGTGGTCGTTGTCGTCAGTTACTACAAGAACACGGTGGTTCGCAGCTTCAATTGATGACAGATACCGGAGTGAAACCATTATCCGAACTATTGCCTTGGGCATTTGGACCGGATGAGATGGAAAAGCGCCTTGACTAATTCAGGCGTTGAACCGTTCGCTGCCGTTGAAATAATTGCGGCAAAGCGTGACCGTAATGAGTTAAGTGACAAACAAATCGACTGGACTGTCGATGCCTACACCCGCGGTGTTATTGCAGATGAGCAGATGTCTGCTCTTCTAATGGCAATTTTATTGAACGGCATGAACTCTCGAGAAATTTCTCGTTGGACGAATGCGATGATTAATTCAGGTGAACGCATGAACTGGTCAGCACTTGATCGACCAACTGCAGATAAGCATTCAACTGGTGGAGTTGGTGACAAGATAACTTTGCCGCTTGCACCTTTAGTAGCCGCCTGCGGTGGAGCGGTTCCACAACTTTCTGGTCGCGGCCTTGGGCACACAGGTGGCACGCTAGACAAACTCGAATCAATTCCAGGTTGGCGGGCATCTCTTAGCAATGCAGAGATGTTAAAAGTTTTGCAAGAAACGGGAGCAGTTATTTGTGCAGCAGGTGCTGGTTTAGCGCCAGCAGATAAGAAACTTTATGCACTACGTGATGTAACGGCAACTGTTGAAGCAATCCCACTTATTGCATCATCGATTATGTCTAAGAAAATTGCCGAAGGTACCTCGGCCTTAATTCTCGATGTAAAAACTGGCAGCGGTGCTTTTATGAGCGACCCTGCAAAGGCTGCAGAACTTGCTCGCACAATGGTGCAGTTAGGTTTAGATGCTGGGGTTAAGACGCGGGCACTCGTTACTGCGATGGATGTTCCACTTGGGCTGACAGCAGGTAACGCTCTTGAAGTACGCGAATCTATTGAGGTTTTGGCCGGTGGCGGACCTTCCGATGTCGTTGAACTTACAATTTTATTGGCTCGCGAAATGATTGATGCTGCCGGAATCGTTGGAAAAGATCCGGCAGTTGCCTTGCAAGATGGTTCTGCGATGGATCATTGGAAGCGCATGATTCGCGCACAAGGTGGCGATCCAGCTGCAAAACTTCCAACTGCGCGTGAGACTCACATCATTACTGCAACTGATTCTGGAATTATGACCAAGCTGGATGCTATGAAAGTCGGTGTCTCTGCTTGGCGCTTAGGTGCTGGGCGTTCTAAGCAAGGGGAGAAGGTACAAGCCGGAGCCGGTATTGAGATGCATGCCAAGCCGGGGGATTACATCAAAAAAGGTGCGCCACTTCTTACCTTGCACACAGATGAACCTGCACGATTTGAAAGAGCGCTAGAAATATTAGATGGCGCAATAGCCATAGTTGAAAATGGAAAGGTAGAACGTCTGCCGCTAGTTCTAGAACGGATTACTGGATGAGCACTTTAAATAAGATTCCAACGCCGGCACAGATTGCACGTTTGCCGAAAGCGCTGCTACACGATCACTTAGATGGTGGCCTGCGTCCACAAACGATTATTGATATTGCTAAGGAAATAGGCCATGAGTTGCCAACCTATGATGCCACCGAACTTGCAGAATGGTTTCGCGCATCTTGTGACTCGGGTTCATTGGTTCGCTATCTAGAAACTTTTGCGCATACCGTGGCCGTAATGCAGCGGCAGCAAGATGTTGTGCGGGTCGCTCGCGAATGTGCTGTTGATCTAGCGCGTGATGGTGTTGTCTATGCCGAAGTACGTATGGCACCTGAATTACTTACTGAAAATGGGTTAACTATTTCGGCGGCTATCGAGGCAATTCTGGAAGGCTTTCGCGCAGGCGAAAAAGAGGCGCAGGCAGAAGGTAATGCAATTCGAGTTACTTCACTTCTCTGCGGAATGCGTCAAAATAAGTTATCGCAGGAAGTAGCCGAATTAGCAGTTAAATATCGCGATAAAGGCGTAGTTGGTTTTGATATTGCTGGCCCTGAAGATGGCTTCCCACCTAGTGATCAACTAGATACCTTCGAATATTTGCGTCGCGAAAATGCCCACTTCACTATTCACGCAGGTGAGGCGTATGGTCTGCCATCTATCTGGGAGGCGATTCAACTTTGCGGTGCCGAACGTTTGGGGCACGGAGTTCGGATCATTGATGATGTCGATTTAAATCACACTCCACCACGTCTTGGAAAGTTAGCAGCATATGTTCGCGATCGTCGAATTCCCCTTGAGATGTGCCCATCTTCAAATATTCAAACAGGTGCGGCGGCAAACTTTGCCGATCATCCAATTGGAGATCTTGCTAAGTTACGTTTTCGAATCACCGTAAATACAGATAACCGATTGATGTCTGCAACATCCATGAGCAATGAGATGACCGAGCTAGTAAAGGCATTTGAATGGACTTTCCTAGATCTGCAGCGCGTAACAATCAATGCGCTGAAGAGTTCATTTATTCCATTCGAAGAACGCTTAGCAATTATCGAAAAAGTAGTTAAGCCAGGTTATTTAGCAATATCTGCTGAATAATCATTAAACCCCGATTGGGTGCCAGACAGTCTTTGCTTCCATGAATGCATAAATTCGAGTTGGTGACAGAGCGCCCTCAAAATTATGAATTCTCTTTAAGTTTTCAGCGCCAGCCACCTTTAAATCTGCACGCTTCTTCTTGGAAATTCCTGAGATATCGAAGCCATCTATATCCATGTGAGATGCCGCCCAGGGTGCTAACTCATCATGTGAGCCAGTAAGAATGTTTATAACACCGGCAGGCAAATCACTCGTAGCCAGTACTTCAGCAAAGGTCATCGCAGCGATTGCGGCAGAACCAGGAACGAGAGCTACTACGGTGTTTCCAGAGACGATTGCAGGAGCGATAGCGTCAATGAAAGCCAAGAAACTCTCTGCTGGCGCAACAGCAATTACGCCTTGTGGCTCAGGGATTGTGAAGTTGTAATACGGACCTGAGACGGGGTTAGTTGAGCCAAAAGCTGCTGATAATTTATCGCTCCAACCGGCATACCAAACCCAACGATCGATTGCTGTAAGAACTTCATCGTGTGCTTTTTTCGAGGTCACACCTGTTGCTAGTGATATTTCGGTAACCAGCTGATCTGTACGACCTTCTAGCATTTCCGCGATGCGATAGAGAATTTGTCCACGGTTATAGGCCGTTGCCTTTGCCCAACCACTTTGCGCGGTGCGCGCGGCAACAACGGCATCGCGCAAATCTTTTCTCGATGCCAGTGATGGGTTTGCAACAGAGGCGCCTTTAGAAGTTAGGACTTCATAAACGCGTCCAGATTCGCTGCGCGGGAAAGCACCGTTTATATATAGCTTGTACGTTTTCTTAACTTCTAAACGAGCCACTGGCTTCTTGGGAGTTGTTGCCATTTACTTGCCCTCCTTTAAATATGCCGATAAGCCATGCTTTCCACCTTCACGGCCCCAGCCGGATTCTTTATATCCACCAAATGGTGAAGCAGGATCAAATTTATTAAATGTATTTGCCCAAACAACTCCAGCGCGAAGTTGCTGCGTAGCCCACAAAATACGTGAGCCTTTCTCACTCCAAACGCCGGCTGAAAGTCCAAACGGGGTGTTATTCGCTTTTTCAATCGCTTCTTGTGGTGTACGAAAAGTTAGGATAGAAAGTACTGGCCCAAATATTTCTTCACGTGCGATTCGGTGAGCCTGTGTTACTCCTGTAAAGATTGTCGGCGCAAACCAAAATCCTTTATCTGACAAGTTGCAGGCCGGGCTCCAGCGCTCGGCGCCTTCAGAATCTCCTACGCCGGCAAGTTCTTGAATCTTCAGTAGTTGTTCACGAGAGTTAATTGCGCCTAAATCAGTGTTTTTATCTAGGGGATCTCCAACTCTGATTTTAGCCATCCGAACTTTTAACCTTTCAATAAACTCATCTGCGATACCTTCTTGCAGGATTAGGCGCGAGCCGGCACAGCAAACGTGACCTTGATTGAAGAAGATTCCATTAACTATTCCTTCAACGGCTTCATCAATTGGGGCGTCATCAAAGACAACATTTGCACCTTTGCCGCCTAGTTCAAGGGTTGCTTTCTTCTCAGTACCAGCTATCGCGCGGGCTATCTTCTTGCCAACTTCGGTTGATCCAGTGAAGGCAATTTTATGTATTCCAGGATGGTTAACAATTGCGGATCCAGTTGTTCCATCTCCTGTAACTATATTTACAACGCCATCCGGTAATTCTGCTTCTTGGCAAACTTGCGCAAATAACAGCGCCGTTAAGGAAGTTGTTTCAGATGGCTTTAATACAACCGTGTTACCGGTAGCCAGCGCTGGGGCAACCTTCCAAGCCAACATTAGAAGTGGAAAATTCCAAGGAATTATCTGGCCGGCGACTCCATGTGGCTGTGGAGATTTACTAAGTCCGGCGTAATCTAATTTATCTGCCCATCCCGCGTGATAGAAAAAGTGAGCAGCCACTAAGGGAATATCTATATCGCGGGTTTCGCGGATTGGCTTTCCATTATCTAAAGTTTCAAGAACAGCAAATTCGCGGGCACGCTCTTGCAAGATACGCGCGATGCGATAGAGATATTTTCCACGTTCTTTTCCAGATAGCTTTGACCAAGTTTTTGTATATGCCTTCTGTGCTGCTGCAACTGCCTTATCTACATCGCTCACGCTACCCAGCGCTATCTGGCTAAGGACCTCTTCGGTCGCAGGGTTAATTGTCGCAAAGTGGTTCTTGCCCGTAACAAATTTTCCATCAATAAAGTGTCCGTACTTTGCCTTGATATCGACGATAGAACGTGACTCAGGGGCAGGTGCGTACTCGAATGTCATAGGGATTTTCCGGGCTTCTCTTTGTCTTAATCGATCGTTACGTAGTTAGGGCTAGCGTAGTAGCCATCATCCATTTTCATGCGTTGCATTAGCAAATCATTTAGTAATGCGCTGGCGCCAATTCGGAATAGCTCTGGAGTAAGCCATTCGGGACCAGCTGTTTCATTGACTAGAACCAACTGCTTTATGGCATCTTTAGTATTTCGAATTCCACCCGCTGGTTTTACGCCAATTCTGCGATTTGTCATCGAGTAAAAGTCACGTACCGCCTCCAGCATCACTAGGACAACTGGGGGAGTAGCCGCGGGCGCAACTTTGCCGGTGGAGGTCTTTATGAAATCAGCGCCAGCTAACATCGCGAGATAAGAGGCCTTGCGAACATTGTCATAAGTAACTAATTCACCGGTTTCAAAGATCACCTTTAGGTGGGCGCGATCACCACAAATTTCGCGGATCTTTACAATTTCATCAAAGACAAGGCCGAACTGCCCAGATAAAAATGCACCGCGGTCAATAACCATATCGATTTCAGCAGCGCCAGCAGCAATAGCATCTTGCGTATCTTGAATTTTAACTTCCATAGAAGCGCGGCCTGATGGAAAGGCAGTTGAAACTGCGGCAACTGGAACATGTTGACCGCCAATTGAATCTAAATGTGTGCGCGCGATTGCAACCATGTCGTTATAAACACATACCGCACCTACGCTGGGAACAGTTGAATCGGTTGGATCAGGTCTGACCGCTTTAGAACAGAGTGCCCGAACTTTCCCAGCGGTGTCGGCGCCTTCAAGTGTTGTTAAATCCACCATAGAAATTGCGGTATCAATTGCCCAGCGCTTACTTGTCGTCTTAATGCTGCGAGTTGCCAACATCGCAGCACGCGCCTCTGCTCCTACCTGGTCAACACCAGGCAGTTGTGCCAGAAAGTGCTTAAGTGAACTCTCTGATCCATCAACGATTCCATAGAAGCTCATGATAGAAATTCCTTTAGTGGGTTACGTAACTTATCCAACAGGATTTGCGCCGATTTTGCATCTTTAGTAATAACTTCGATATAACACTTTAACTTTGCCTCAGTTCCGCTAGGGCGAATAATTATGCGGATATCGCCATCGAGCCAGATACGCAGGCCATCAGTTGGAGGAAGTCCATCCTTTGGCGCAGCCAAATCATCAATACTTGAAACTTTGTAACCAGCAATTTCAGTCGGTGGATTTTGTCGCAACTTCTTTAACAGTAGGGGAACCTTCGCCAAATCTGTCATTCGAATCGAAATCTGCTCGGCGCCGTGGAATCCCTCGCGTGCCCAAACTTCATCTAATAGATCAAGCAAAGTGCGCCCTTGCGCCTTTAAATCACTCGCAATCTGGGCGAGATAGATGGCAGCAGAAATTCCATCTTTATCATTTACCGTTTTAGGGTCAACTGCATAACCGATCGCTTCTTCGTACCCGTAGGCCAAATCATCAATCTTGGCCAGCCATTTGAATCCGGTTAAAACTTCTCGAAAATCAATTTTATAATGCGCGGCAATCTTACGAAGTGCCGATGATGAAACGATTGAATTACCAAATGATCCCTCGGGCCTTGATCGCGCGATCCATTCGCCAAAAATTACGCCTAGTTCGTCACCGCCCAACATGCGCCAGCCTGTCTTCGGATCATTTACCGCCGCCGCGCAACGATCTGCATCAGGATCATTTGCAATAACTAAATCTGCGCCGAAGTCACGCGCTTTTTCTATCGCTAAATCAATTGCGTTGGGCTCTTCTGGATTTGGGAAAGCAACTGTAGGAAAATCTGGATCTGGTTGGCATTGTTCATCGACCAGAATAAGAGTTGCAAAACCTGCATGGTTGAAAACTCGTTGCACAGTCTCTGTGCCGACTCCGTGCATCGCGGTGTAAACAACCTTTAGATCTCCAGGTTTATTTGCAAGAAGAGCTGTGCGACGAACGTATTCAGCAACAACTTCCTCACCAAGTACAGTCCAATTATTCCCACGTGGGATTTTTGCCAGAGACGTTATTGCAGCTATCTCTTTTGCGATAAATCCATCAGTGGGACTGATGATCTGCGATGCTGAATAAGCAATGCCATCTGCAGTGGGTCCGATGTAAACCTTGTAGCCATTATCTTGTGGGGGATTGTGGCTCGCCGTAACCATTACACCCACATCGCATTTAAGTTCTGCCGTTGCAAAGGCCAGTACTGGAGTTGGTAGCGGTCGCGGCAGAATGAATACTTCAAATCCAGCGCCTGCAAATATTTCAGCACTTTCCTTCGTGAAATCTTCCGATCCGTAACGAGCGTCTCGGCCGATGACAACTCGAGTCATTGCACGGGCTTTCATATAAGAGGCGATACCGGATGCCGTTCGTCCAACAACTGCACGATTCATGCAAGATGGACCAGGACCGACCGGACCACGAAGTCCGGCGGTACCAAATTGTAGAAAACCAGAGAAGTACTTTCTTAAAGTTATTTCATCATCGGCATCAAGCAGCGCTCTCAATTGGGCTGAAGTTTTCGGATCAGGATCATCTGCGATCCATGCCTGTACCTCGGCCAACAGTTCGGCGTTCATTAGTACAGCCTAACGAGATTAAATCGGGTTGGGAATTGCCGATAAAACTATGCGTCAATAATGTCGCAGAGCACAGTGCCGCTTGATACGGTTTCACCGATTACTGCTTTGAGATTTGTAATCTTGCCCGCCTTATGTGCGTTAAGTGGTTGTTCCATCTTCATCGCCTCAAGGACGATTACTAAATCACCAATTTCAACGCTCTGGCCATCTACAACTGCGATCTTTACAACCGTACCTTGCATAGGACTAGTTAGACCAGTTCCGCTTGCACCACCAACCATGGCAGCTTTTGCGCGATGTCGTTTTACAACCGGCTCAGGAGTGTGAAGTTTTACTTCAAAGCGCTTTCCATTTACTTCAGCAACTAAGTGTTCTGCTGCAACCCGAGTTGTAACAGGGGCGATGGTTGCAACAAATGCGGGAATATCGTTTTTAAATTCATTTTCAATGTAACTTGTATAAATCTTAAAATCTTTGGTGTAAGCAGGATCTTCCAAAATAGCGCGATGAAATGGAATCGCTGTTGCTAAGCCATCAATCTCAAATTCAGCGAGTGCGCGACGAGCTCGCTCAATAGCCTGCTCGCGGGTTGCACCAGTAACGATTAACTTGGCTAATAGCGAATCAAAGTTTCCGCCGATAGTGTCGCCGTTCTTAAAGCCGGCATCGATTCGCACACCAGGCCCAGTCGGTAAATTCCATTGTGTAATTCTTCCAGGCGCTGGTAAAAATGAGCGACCTGGATCTTCACCGTTGATGCGGAACTCAAGTGAGTGACCTCGAATTTGTGGATCATCGAATCCCAAACTCTCACCCATAGCAATTCGGAATTGTTCGCGCACTAAATCTATTCCGGTAACTTCTTCACTCACCGGGTGCTCAACTTGCAAGCGAGTATTTACCTCCAAAAAGGAGATTGTGCCGTCTAATCCAATTAAGAATTCACAAGTTCCAGCACCGATATAGCCAGCCTCTTTCATAATTGCTTTACTTGAGCGGTAGAGCTCTTCATTTTGCGAATCTGTGAGAAATGGTGCGGGGGCTTCTTCGACTAATTTTTGATGGCGGCGTTGTAATGAGCAATCACGTGTACTAACGACTACTGCGTGCCCATGTTGATCAACTAAGACTTGAGTTTCAACGTGACGTGGCTTATCTAGATAGCGCTCGACAAAGCATTCACCTCGCCCAAAACCAGCAATTGCTTCGCGTACGGCGGAGGCGAATAGTTCAGGAATTTCATCCATTGTGCGGGCGACTTTTAAACCACGCCCACCTCCACCAAAGGCGGCTTTAATTGCAACGGGCAGACCATATTCCTTAGCGAATGCGGTGACTTCTTCATGGCCCGCAACTGGATCTTTTGTTCCAGCAACGAGTGGTGCACCAGCTTTTGCTGCAATACGACGCGCAGAAACCTTATCTCCCAGTGCGCTAATTGCGGCAGGAGGCGGACCAATCCAAATTAGACCAGCATCGAGCACTGCTTGCGCAAAGTCTGCACGCTCTGAAAGGAAACCATAACCAGGATGAACTGCATCGGCTCCTGAATCTTTAGCCACTGCAACAATCTTCTTAATATCTAAATATGTTTGAGTCGCAGTAGTTCCGTTTAAAGAAAAAGCAAAGTCCGCACTTTTTGTATGTATCGCGTTGCGATCTTCTTCAGAATAAACGGCAACGCTTTCCAGCCCATGATCGCGGCAGGCGCGAATAATGCGTACCGCTATCTCACCGCGGTTGGCAATCAGAACGCGTTTCATCGCATCTCCTTAACTTGTGGCCAAGAATAGCCAAGTTGCGACATGGCAGATCTTAAAAAGGGCATAGATAATCCGACGACATTTGTGTAATCGCCTTCGATAACCGGAATAAATGGTGATCCGAATCCATCTAGCGTGAAACCGCCCGCTACCTGAAGTGGTTCACCAGAAGCGATGTAATCATCAATTTCAAGGTTGCTCATTTCGGAAAAAGTAACTTTAGTTGTCACTCGGTCTGCAATCTCGCGACCTTGAACTGTGTCAATTATGCAGTGTCCGGTATGTAATAAACCACTGCGTCCACTTATGGATAGCGCACGCTCCTTGGCAATCTCAGGCGTTCCGGGTTTTCCAAAAGAGACTCCATCAACATCAAAGGTGGAATCACAACCGATAATGATCGCTGGAAAATTGATTTGCTCGCGCACTGTGTGCGCCTTAGTCACCGCTAGCGCGATCACCATATCTGCAGGTGACATTGCGTTGAAAAATTCTGTCTCTTCATCTACATGGCTGACCATAACTATTGGCGTTATTCCAGCGCCTTCGAGTAAACGGCGACGAGAAGTCGATTGTGAAGCAAGGACAACTTTAGGCATTATTTAGATTTTCTCCGAGCGCCAAAAGTTATCTGATGTGGCAGTGGTTGGCGAAGTTGCGGAATTCCAAAGAGACTGCGTTTGATTACCGGCTTCAAACTTTGAACTTTGTGCTGATCCAAAGCCACCTTTAAAGCCGAAAGTTCTTCAGACGTTGGATTGCCAGAGGTAACTGTAAATTTCATTAGAGCGGAATATTTCCGTGCTTGCGAGCCGGCAGAGTATCACGCTTGGTTTTAAGTGTTCGGAACGCCTTGGTTATGTAGGCACGAGATTGATGCGGTTCGATAACACTATCGATGGTGCCGCGTTCTGCCGCAGCATATGGATTCGAGAGAGTTTCGGTGTACTCAGAGACTAATTCGGCGCGAGTATTTTCTGGATCTTTCGCATCCGCTAACTCTTTGCGGTACAAAATATTTACCGCACCTTGTGCGCCCATGACAGCAATTTCAGCACTTGGCCATGCGAAGTTGATGTCGCTACCTAAGTATTTTGAACCCATAACAATAAAGGCGCCACCATAAGCTTTACGGGTAATTAAAGTTACGAGCGGAACAGATGCTTCTGCATAGGCATACAGCAACTTGGCGCCACGTCGAATAATTCCGTTCCATTCTTGTTCTATGCCAGGCATGAATCCTGGAACATCTACCAAGGTAAGAATCGGGATATTAAATGCATCGCAGAAACGCAGGAAACGCGCGGCTTTTTCGCTGGAATTAATATCTAAAGTGCCCGCCAACTGTGAAGGCTGGTTAGCAATAATGCCAATTGATTCGCCCTCAATACGGGCAAATCCAACAATGATATTTGGGGCGTACAAGGCGTGAACTTCTAAGAACTCACCTTCGTCAACCAGCGTTGTAATCAAAACCTTCATGTCATATGGCTGGTTTGGGCTATCTGGAATTAAATTATTTAGTGCAGCATCTTCTGCGCTCTCTTCCAAATTTTGGGTGGGCGGCAGATGAGGGGACGCATCCATATTGTTGGAAGGTAGATAAGAAAGGAGCGCTTTTACATAATCAATTGCATCGGCTTCGCTATCTGCAAGATAGTGCGCATTACCTGAGCGAGTGTTATGAGTTAAAGCACCGCCAAGTTCTTCCATTCCGACATCTTCACCGGTAACTGTTTTGATGACATCGGGACCGGTAATAAACATATGTGAAGTTTCATTGACCATAACGGTGAAGTCGGTCAGGGCGGGTGAGTAAGCAGATCCTCCCGCGCATGGCCCAAGGATTAGCGAGATCTGTGGAATAACACCTGATGATCGAGTATTAAGACGGAAGATTTTGCCGTAACCGTTAAGGGAAGCAACACCTTCTTGGATGCGAGCTCCACCAGAATCGTTAATACCAATTAATGGAATACCACTTTTGAGCGCGAACTCAGCGATCTTTACAATTTTCTCTGCATGAACTTCACCAAGACTGCCACCCATAACTGTGAAGTCCTGTGAATAAAGCGCAATCGGTCGCCCATCAACTGTGGCAGTTCCGATAACAACGCCATCACCATAAGGACGGTTGTTTTCCATCCCAAATTGAGTGGAACGGTGGCGAGCGAATGCATCTATCTCGGTAAAGGAATCGGTATCGACTAGCAAAGCAATTCTCTCGCGTGCAGTGAGTTTGCCTTTGGTATGTTGCTTCTCAACTGCTCGGGCAGAACCGGCGTGAACCGCTTCCTCAACACGGAGACGAAGATCTTCAATTTTTCCTGAAGTTGTATGCAGATCTGGGTTCATACCCTTACGGTACTAGGCGTGGGCACATCAGCGCCAA
>Ga0164295_10002422_pt1 | contig 15331 bp, 11 predicted proteins | sample GEODES006metaG_FD_111798 | JGI IMG/M metagenome (GOLD analysis project Ga0164295, IMG submission 111798) | Oligotrophic lake water microbial communities from Sparkling Lake, Wisconsin, USA - GEODES006 metaG | ecosystem: Environmental > Aquatic > Freshwater > Lake | place: USA: Sparkling Lake... | reverse complement strand
TCAACAACTCTCCAACGGATAGATTTATCCTGGGTGGGATTAAGAAGAGAGATTAAAGCAGCAATCACCTGTTCATTACCTACATCTATTTTTCCTAAACTATCAGCAACTCTCCAACGGGTATATTCATCCTGAGTGGGATTAAGAAGGGAGATTAAAGCAGCGATCGCCTGTTCATTTCCTACTGCTATCTTTCCTAAAATATTAGTAACACTCCTACAGGTATCTTTATCCTGAGTGGGATTAAGAAGAGAGATTAAAGCAGTGATCGCCCCTTTCTTCCCTACATCTATCCTTCCTAAATTCTCAACAACACTCCAACGGATAGATTCATCCTGAGTAGTATTAAGAAGGGAGATTAAAACAGCGATCGCCTGTTCATTCCCTACTGCTATCTTTCCTAAACTTTCAACAACACTCCAACGGATATCTCTATCCTGAACGTCATTAAGAAGGGATATTAAACCAGCGATCACCTTTTCATTTCCTACTGCTATTTTTCCTAAACTTTCAACAACCATCATACAGGTATATTCATCCTGAGTGTCATTAAGAAGGGAGATTAAAGCAGCAATCACCTGTTCATTTCCTGCTGCTATCTCTCCTAAATTTTCAATAACAATCCAACTGATATCTTCATCCTGAGTGTCATTAAGAAGGGAGATTAAAGCAGCGATCGCCTGTTCATGTTCTACTGCTATCTTTCCTAAACTTTCAACAACACTCCAACGAATATCTTCATCCTGAGTGTCATTAAGAAGGGAGATTAAAGCAGCAATCACCTGTTCATTACCTACTGCTATCTCTCCTAAAATCTCAGCAACTTTGCAACGGGTATTTTCATACTGAGGGTCTTTGAGGAGGGAGATTAAAGCAGCGATTGCCTGTTCATTACCTACTGCTATCTCTCCTAAAATCTCAGCAACTTTGCAACGGGTATTTTCATACTGAGGGTCTTTGAGGAGGGAGATTAAAGCCGGAATTACCCTTTCTGTATCAGTCAATGATAAAATTTCTCTTGCATCTTCTGGAATGGGATCAATAAAAGTTCTCCATTCTTGTTTTTCAATATTAAAATAGCCAAATGCCCATTTTAGAATTTGATCTACAATCGCATCAGCAAGGGAACAATTTTTAAACTCAGCAATGGCTATACCAGCTTTAAAATAAGCCTGATAAAAATAAAAATCATTTACACCATCTTTAAAATCAACTAATTTTTTAATAAACTCTTCCTTTTTATCATCAATATTGTCTCTCCCCATCCACAATAAAAATATCTCATCCCATTCATTTTCAAAAATGCGATATTTCTTACCCTCCACAGGTTTATCTACATGATTTTTAGGTAAAAAATAATCCCAATCATCAATCACACAAGCTGCAAAATATTCGGCAAAACTCAGGTGAAAGAAAGCATAAACCCTTTCATCAGTTTTTTGATCACGATAAACCCAATTTAACCAACCTAACCTTTCTGCTAACTCAAACTCCTCTAAATTTATGACATCTTTAATCACAGACTCCTTGAGACTGATTTTTTCATCAATCATCCTCAAAGCCAAATTTCCCAAAGCCTGATTTAACTGTTGTCTTTGCGCTGCTGTAGTACCAAATTCCCCTTTTTTCCATTCATAAGTTGCATCCACAAAACGCTGATACAAATTCGCTTTGGTTTCCGGTAATTCCCCTTGCAAAAAATACCAACTCTGACACAACATTGCCAACCGCAAAGGGTTTTTGACTAAATCAAAAATGCGGCTGTGTTGGGGTGCGGTTAACTTTTGCTGTAACTGTTCCCCTAACTCCGGTTTTTTCTCCTTTTCATACCACTTCTGAATAAACTCTTTCACTTGGTCATCACTAAAAGCCAGAGTGCGATAGTAGTCAAAATTAGCAATGGGGTTAGGTTGCCAAACATTGAGACGACAGGTGAGAATTACCCTTGTCCAAGTTAACCATCCTTCTAATTGGCTATTGAGTTGGGATAAAGGTGAGTTTGCGGTGGTTTTCATCTCATCCACCCCATCCAACAGCAACCACACTCGCTTATCCTTAAACTGTTGCTGAAAATCTGCCTCTAAAGCCGGTGTAACGGTATTTTGGGAGGGAATAAACTCTAAAGCCTCTTTTAGCCAAGTATGCAGTAAATAGTCTTTTAGGGTTCTATTTTCTAACCGACTGAGATTAATAAAAATAGGGCTAGGATAATCAGAATTATCGGTTAATTCTTCGGCAATTTTGCTTAACCAAGTGGTTTTTCCTGCCCCTGGTTCTCCAATAATGGCTAAATTTTTGGTTTGCTGGCCTATGACTTCATTAATAAATTGCTGATATTTATATTCTTTGGTAATTTCTTCTTGTTCTAATTTATATTGTCGCATACCCTCAGCCGCATCGGGAAAGGGTATTTCTTCTTTACGTCGTGCGGGTTTGGGTTGAATTAAGCCTAATTGGACAAAGATTTCTATTTCGTGTTTTAATTCGGTGATTTGTCGTCTTAATCGTTGTTGATCTTGCTGTTTTTGTAGCATTTTCTGGCATACTTCGCGCCAGTTGATTTTTAGGGTTTCGGGTTGTGGTTCAGGTTGATTATTTTGGGTTTGTTGTTGTGCAAGCCATTCAGGATATTTCTTTTCCCAAAGCCATTTATAAGCCTGTTTCCAAGGTTCGTTTCCTTTTTGTGGTCTACCTGGTTTTGATTCTATAACGCATCCGTTTTCTTTAAGAATAGGGTAAATATTATTTTTTAGTTCATCTTTAATCTTTTGATCTGGAACATCAATTTGATTTTTAAAAGTAATTTTATTAGCAAGTTGCTCATCATCATCAATAGCAGAGTTATTCGGATCAAACCTAACTATAAATATTTGATGTGTATCTCCAGTAAATTTCCATTCTCTGGATTTATCTTGCAGAAATTTTTGTTGTAATGTTGTTTCTTCTGGGTATGTCATAAATTGTACCTTGCTGATTAATTATATATAGGCAATTTCAATATTCTCAATTAGCCTCATAACCCGCCTGGGAATGAATTCCCAGTCTAATAGCCCAAATCCGTTAAAACGGACTATAAATTTTTATTTAGTCGTCTTTAGACGACTTTTGTTATTAGACTCAGAATAAATTCTGAGGCGGTTTCTAACCGCAGAGGAATAAAAGTTTGAGAGTTTTTTGAGTAGGTCTTATGATATTTCCAAAATAACATCATCAAACATGATAATCAAGATTTCTATTAAATTCTAGTAAATTCTATTTTCTGGATCTTTTTTCTCTATTTTTTATTTGATTTTATATAAATAGTCAAGCAAAAAAACAATAGCGGGAAGTTCTAATGGATATCTCTACTCTTCTTTTAACAGCTTTAATCACTTGGGCAATTGAAAAATCTTCTGATGCGGTTCTATTTTGGGTGAAGAAAAAGATCAAAGAAAAATCCTCCGATAACAACCAGAATAACCAGGAATAACAAGGGAATAAAAGCCATTGACTAAATCACAATATTGACAAACACAGCAGGGTGGGTACACTAACCCACCATCATTACTGTCAACATTCCTGATTTATTTGATTCGGTGCAGTTGCGAAAGAAAATATTGAGTTGCTAGGGTAGGTTGATCTGATTCAATGAGCGATCGCACTACAGCTACCCAATCCCTTCTCGAAGTGTGGATTTTGTTTATGTAGCTGCGATTTCTAGTCACCAGAGTTGGTATAAATTTAGACTATAAATCTTGCTCTTTTAATAACTTATTTACCCAAATCAAATCAGTTTCTTGAATTGGGGGAACTGGTTCGGAATTATAATCTATTGCTAAATCTAAACCTGCACGATCAAATAAATCCTGAATCACATTTTGTAAATCTACTAAGGGTTCTATATCTTCTTTTTGTAGAGGTAAGAAAAAGGCGGGAATTGCTTCTGATAAATTAAAAGGATATAATTCTGCTCTAGGTCGTAATTGACTACGACTAACTAAAATTTGATAATCTGATTTAATATTATTATCTAATATGGGCATAGATTCACCAGCACGCAATAAATCTATTTCGACTAAATGTGTAGAACTGCCTAATATTTGTAATCGTTTAGTTTGATATGCTTTTCTTCCTTCTCCTTGACGTTTATTTTTAGGTGATAGCAATTCAATTACTGTGATCACTTCACCTGTAGCAACTTCTCTCACTTCTAAATAAGTTTCTCTAATTTCTTCTGGTATGGGGATATTTACTGTTACGGGTTTAACAGGTGGAGAAACTACAGCAATGTTAGATGATTTCTGAGTTGTAGGTTTTAAAGAACGGGCGATAGTCACATCAGGAATACCAATTAAAACAGAGTTGCGATCAGTATCATGATAAACTCTTTTTTCTACTGCTACTCTGTATTTTGGTCGCAACTGTGGTATCAATGACTCAGCTAGTAATGTCAGAATCCAATGATGTACTTCTGGCCAGAGTTCAGGATTTTCTAAGTAGGGGTTCATTCCTGGAAATGGTGAAGGCATAATAAATAAATTATCGGTTAAATATCTTTTAACCTACAGCATAGCAAAATTTTTTCCTGAAATTGATTTCATAGTTTAATCCGATTTTTCTTCTTTTCTATTTAATTCTGTGCAGTTGCGAAAGAAAATACTGAGTTGCTAGGGTAGGTTGATCTGATTCGATGAGCGATCGCACTACAGCTACCCGTTGCGCCCCTGCCTTCGTCACATCATTAAGATTACTCATATCTATTCCCCCAATTGCAAACCAGGGAATCTGACAATTTTGGGAAACATATTTCACATACTCTAAACCCGCTGCGGCTTTACCTACTTTAGTCGGTGTTTCATACACAGGCCCCACACCAATATAATCCGCACCTTCGGCAATTGCCCCTTGCATTTCTTGGGGATTTGTGGTAGAGCGTCCGATAATGCGCTGATGTCCCAGTAATTGACGCGCTACAGCAATGGGTATATCCTGTTGTCCCAAATGGACACCATCAGCATCTACAGCCAAAGCTAAATCTACCCGATCATTAATAATGAATAAAGCCCCATAATGGTGACATAATTCACGCAGTCTTATCGCCCGTTCTAAGCGGATTAAATCATCAGCGGTCTTTTCCCGATACTGTAACAGAGTTAATCCACCTTGAAGAGCCGCTTCGGTAATTGCGAATAAATTATCTGCGGGAGATGTTACCAGATATAAATGCGATCGCCATAATAACTGATGACGCTGATAACCCATCAAATTACTTTCCAGGGTATAAACTTGATAACGCATTTGTTTACAAGCCGCTCCCATATTCCCATGATAAAGCTTGCCATATTCTTCTAATACGCGCAACGCTTCCTGCACCCGGCAAAAATTAGCCTGTAATAGCGATGTAATATCAGCCCGTTGTTCCTCTTGGGGATGACTCAAATCCGTTCCTGGATCACCCTGTGTATCTCGTGCTGCGCGGATTTCTGCCGTATGCCAAGTACCCAACTCCTGACGCAAGTGTTTACATATACCTGAAAACTGGGCATTATTTAAACCAAACCGACACCATTCTTCAATAATTCGCAATCCTTCACGAGCGCGATCTAAATTAGCATCTAAAATGCGATAAACAGTTTGTTGTGTGTAACTATGGGCTGAAACCATTACAAAACCTCATTTTTAATGCTTTTATAGTAATAGCCAGCCTGATTCATATTTTAATATTTTAATTATTAAATACTTGCTAACTAATCGTGGTCAATTTGTCAAAATATAAGTAACATCGTAGACATACTATCATGAAATAGTATAAAAATTAATTGTATAACAGTTGATATCCAGTCTCAGATCCAAATAGACTTTCAATGTTGTTGCTATAAATTTTAGAGGAGTTTTATAAAAAATGATAGTCCCCCAAAAATCTGTGAACACCCGACAAAACTCCCTGAGTTGCTCAATTTTGAGTTTAACAGTTGGTTTAGGAGTAACGAGTACAATACTCTTCATAACCAGTGCAAGTAGTGTCTTCGCTCAAGTTCCGAGGGTTGGCGAACAAATACTTCAAGGTGAAAAAACAATCTCTCAGATTAACCAGTCATTTGTCAACCCCAGTACAGGAAATGACAAAACAGGTAATGGTAGTATCAGCGCACCTTGGCGGACAATTAGCCAAGCCCTAGAAGCATCACCATCTAATAGTGTAATTATCCTCTCTCCCGGTACATATAGCGTCCAAAGTGGAGAAGTATTTCCTTTAATGTTGAAACCAGGTATAGCCATTCAAGGCAACATTAACAATAAAGGCCAAACTGTGACAATTACTGGTGGTGGCGAATTTCTCAGTCGCAAGTTTGGTGGTCAAAATGTGGCTATTATCGGTGCTAACCAAGCTAGTTTAAGTGGTGTCACCGTCACTAATACCAATCCTCGTGGTTATGGACTATGGATTGAATCCAGTAATATTATAGTTCGGGAAAATACCTTTACTAATAATACCCAAGATGGAATTGCTGTCGCTGGTGATGGGACACCCAGTATTAGTAAAAATGTTTTTGTTCGCAATGGTGCTAATGGCATAACTATTTCTGGAAATGCTCGCCCCGAAATCAGGGAAAATATCTTTCAAGAAACTGGTTTTGGGATTAATATTGCCCAAAATGCGTCTCCGGTGGTGGTAGCTAACCAAATTCAGAATAATAGATCGGGGATTATTGTCCAAGCAAATGCTACACCAATGTTAAGGAATAATCTGATTCAAGGTAACAGAGAAGATGGTCTGGTAGTAATTGCCCAAGCTAGACCAGATTTAGGTAGTAGTTTTGACCCAGGAAAGAATATCTTTCGGAATAATGGTCGTCATGATATCAACGCCCAAACTGCGAAGTTGGTGATTTCTGCGGCGGGAAATAATTTGGTTAGTAGTCGCATCAGTGGTAAAGTGGATCTTCAAGGTACAACCGCATCTACAGCCAGAAATCCTGGTGCTAATTCTTTATCAACAGAAACTTCAGCCCGCAGGCCAATCACATTTTCTGCCCCCACAGTTCCCAATGCTCCTAATCAAAGAACGGTAACACCTTTAAAAATTAAACCCGTTTCTAATCCCAATCAATTGCCACGAGTACCAAATAATCTATCTAATCCATCCCAATTTAATTATACTCAACTTGATTCTGGTGCTATTGAATTTGTAGCTCCTCAAGCAGCCACAGGGGAAAATATGCAAAATTCAGCCCCAATATCAGACCCTCAAATTTATACAGCTACTGGGCAAAATGTCAGTTACCGGGTGCTAGTGTTGGTTGCAAATCAGCAGCAACAGAATTTAGTCAGTTCTCTGGTTACTGGTGCTTTTCCCAAGGTTTGGCAAGGCCGCAGGGTGATGCAGGTGGGAGTTTTCAATAGTCAAGAAAGTGCCTCGGAAATGGTTAACCTCTTCAATAGCAAAGGTTTAAAATCAGTGGTTGAGGCTGTGAAATAATTGGGGATTGATCTAGGGATAGCTTATTTGTTTGGCTGCAATATTCCCGCCCGGAACTTAAGTTCCGGTCTCAAAGCTAAAGTGCGTTAAAACGCACTCTGGTTAACTCAAAATCAAAAATTATCCTATTTATGCCAAAGTAGTCGGTTTTAACCGACTTTAGCTTTTAGACAGGGAATTTATTCCCTGGCTTGAAGGGACATCAATTTACGTTAAGTTGATACCAATAAGCTCTTGCTTTACCCCTACCCACAGAATCAAATGAATCAGCCGTGTTGAGTATAATAGGGAAATATTGATATTTTTCTTGACTCTTGCCTCTTGCCTAAAATGCCAACTCCAATCTTTCACTAGTCATAGATTTGAGTTTGGATGTGAAGGATTCGGTGCGATCGCTCTTTTGGGGCATAAACTTACCAATAGGGGGATGATTGGCCGTTGCTGGTAGCATTAACTGTTGGGCAGGTGGGGGGGAAATTTCCTCAATAATTTGCTGTTGTCTGATATTTGCTGTTAATTGATCAGAAGGAGATGCTGGGACTGGATTTTCCGGCTCAAAGTCCCGTTTCTCTGCTGTTGGCTGTAAATTATTATTTATTTGATACTTATAACTCACTGGAGCAGGTAATAAACGAAGATTTTTATATTCTTCCATCCTGATTTCCTGTTTAGTGGGTGGTAAAACTTGTAGAGACCCAGAAGTGAGACGTTCAGGGAATTTGCTACAAATCATGCGCTCAAATTCCATGTTGAAATGGTAGGTTGTCTCGCCCTTTCGCCGCCAAAAGGTCAAGATTTGCTGTACAGATATGGCTTTATAACGACCTTGATACAAAGCTTCAACAACTGCTAAATGTAACCAATGCAGGGGATATTCAGATTGCCATTGGTTAACTAGCTCACTAGCATTGTGTCCGTTGAGATCAAAGCTGTAGTGAGTTAATAACTTAGCTGCTAGTTCGGCAGGAGGTGCGAAAGTTTGAGTGACCGGGGCTGTTGTTAACATGGGCTGTGAGTTATAGGCAATAGGTATAAACATTTCACCCATCGCATCTAGCCTAACGTACTTTTAGCTACATGAGTATTTTTTCTCACCAGCAGCAAAAGTGATAGGCAGTGTTTTCCATTCTACTTGTCAATTGCTGATATGCAAAACAACATAAGGTGAATTAATAACTTTTGTGCGTTGACTGGTGACTAATGCCTGATACACCATGGCTGCAACCTCGGCACGGGTGGCTTCCCTCGTGGGTGCTAGTAAATTGGGATCTGGATAATTAACAATAATTTTTTGCTGGGTAGCGATGGTAACTGCTGTCCGGGCATATTCGGGAATTTTATCTTGGTCAATATAGGTCAAGGTTTTTTGAGCAGTGGCCGCAAGTCCCAGTCCGTTGACCAAGGAGACTATGACTTGTAGCCGTTGGACGTTTTGGGTAGGACGGAAGGTGCGATCGCTAAATCCGCCCACAAAACCGCCTCTAGCTGCGATTTCAATGGCGTTAGCTGCCCAAAAATCCTTGGCTATGTCTGTAAATTCTGGGGACGGACGTTTGGCTGGGGGATTAAAAGCCGTAGCAATTAAAGCTGTATATTGAGCGCGGCTCATGGCTTGATCTGGTTGGTATGTGCCATCAGCAAAACCCTGGGTTAAGTTCATACTAACTAATGCCCGAATAAATGGTTCGGCCCAATGGCCAACAATATCGGAAAAAGAGGGAATCTCTGTCTCTGGTTTGACAATATAGGCAGAGGGAAGGGGATTTTCTTGTCCTGTGGCGACTAATGCCTGATAAATTAGGACTGCGACTTCAGCGCGAGTAATTTCCCGCAATGGTTCTAATTGATCTGGTTGAGGATAATTGACAACTAATAGTTTTTGCGTAGCCACTGTCACTGCACTGGTAGCGTAACTGGGAATTTGAGCGCGATCGCTGTATACCATCAAGACGTTAGGATTACCACCACTCAAGTTTAAACCGTTGACAATGGAGACTAGGGCTTGAATTTTGGTTAAGTTATTTTCTGGTCGAAATGTGCCATCGGGAAAGCCTTTTAAAAAGCCTCTATCGGCGGCACTGGCTATGGCTTTGGCAGCCCAAAAGTCGGATTTGACATCTTTGAATTTATCTAGTTGATTACTTTCCGGTAGTTGAAATGTCTTCGTCATCAAAGCTGCATATTGAGCGCGGGTAATGGGTGTGGCTGGTTGAAAAGTGCCATCAGGAAAACCACTGATAATATCTTTACTGACTAGGGCTTCCACGAAGGCTGCCGCCCAATGTCCTTCTAAATCAGCAAATCTACTGCTGACTCCGATTTGACTGGGGGTGTCAGCGGTAGCAGCGATGAAATCTATCGCCCCAATCACCTGGGGAAGACTTAATTGATTACCAACGGAGATAATTTTTTGATCTGTAACATTTTGTAAATCAAATTTACCCTGTTCTCGAAAAATGTTGTCTGCTGGGTCTTGGGGACTGCCTAAGTCGGGAACGGCATTACCGGCGATTAAAAGACCACCTTGGGTGTTACTAGTGATGAGATTCCGCCGTAATACTGGTTTAGCATCACGGGAAAGGGCGATCGCTGTGCCATTGGCACAAAGTTGATTATTTGCTACTAAAGGCGCGGCAAAATCACTAATGGCTATGCCCAAAGCATTATTTTCAAATACATTCCGCAGCACTTCCCCTTTGCTATTCTTAGCTATGACTAATCCACACACTTTATTGTTAATAAACAAATTATCTACAATCCCTGGTTTCGCATTACCAGTTATGAAAATTCCTTCTCTGGTACAGTTCTTAAATGTACTGTTGGCCACGGTAGGTATTGATGATTCAATCCACACGCCAGTACCTTTTGCGGCAGGATTAATCACCGTCACACCTAAAAGACTCGCATCACTTAGTAAAAGAAAAGTGATATTCTGTACCCCGAAACTAGGACTTTGATATTCACCACTGCCAGAAATGATCATTTCCTGGCCTTTATTTGCCTCATTTCCTACTACCAACACTCCCGGTGGAATGGTCAAGGGAAATACCTCCCCATTGGCTGTGCTATAAGTTCCACTAGCTAACTGAATAATTGTTGATGCTTTTGCCTGTTTCAGGGCGCTGGTAATACTTTTTAGGGGACTAGGACGAGAACCCGTATTAGCATCATTTCCTGTATCAGGATTAACATAGAGGGTGGCAACAAGACTAGAATTAACCATTGATTGTTAAACGAATAAGGTTTTAATGGTGACATCCATAATTAACCATACTTTTAACACACTCAATATTTCAAGTCGGTAATAAATAAAAATTTACACAAAAGTATCACAGCTTGAGGTGTTTGCCACTCTAAAGAAATTACCTGTCTCCACCACTATATGAACCTGACCAAACAATAAACCACAAATTACGACATCTTCCATAAATAAAGTTTAAGTTAATACCAGTATAACTTTAAGTTAAATTGCGTATTCAGGTAAAAGACAAGAAAAAATTGATAATCGACAATTTAAAACTGGTTTTCACAAGTATTTAAACATGGCAAAATAGATCGTAATAACATAGCCAATGTTCAGGTAATGAACTTAAATAGTAGGAAATACCAAAAGCACATATTACTAAAAGTACAGGAACAACTGTAGTAAGTTCTAACTTGCCTTTTTTGATCACTTCTAAGCAAGAGTTAACAATCACTAGAGGCCATAAAATAGTGATGATCACAAACATGATCAAGGATAAAAATTTATCCTGTGGGGAAGATGTAGGGTGACGAAGACAAAATGTTAACCAATTAGTAAAAAAATAGCCAGTCATGAGAACATAGCTAATAACTAAAGTTAATTGGATTTGATTCACTGAACTACCTACGCCTTAATAATATAAGTTCTCGGAAATATATCTATTGAAGATATGTTTTAAGTGAATGCTAAAAACAAACTAAGAAGTGATCATGCCATACTTTAAAGTTCAGTTTTAAAGTCTGTTATGTCTATTAATGTTAATTAGCTGTTTCTACACTTGTATAGCACAGATACGAGAAAAGTGTCAAATAAAATTCACGATTAAATCCTCTCAAATTATTTTAATTTGAGGTTGAGATAATATCTTAGCAGTCGGGAATAAAACCCTATTTTAGATGGAGTTTTATTTTATGACCAACTAATGCCCTCACCAGTAAGGTGGTTGCGATAAAATTGTAAAAAAAGGGAGAAAAATTTATATATTGGGAATTTAAACTTGGTAATTAGAAGAAGTCCGATAACTATACCCGATAGTAGAATCTTTTTGAATGTGTTGTTTAATACTATCAAAATCTATAAATTCATCAGCCACATCAATTAGGTGATTTCTAGAACGCGCTTCACTATCGCTAGTTGTTGTTTGCAAGCCAATTACTTCTACTCTAGCGCCCACATTACTAACTGCATGAACAGCATAGGATAAATCTCCGTCGCCACTAACTAAGACGGCTGTATCATAATAGGGTGCTAAAGTAATCATGTCAACGGCAATTTCTACGTTCAAATTTGGTTTTTTGTAATTATCGACAACTACACTCATATCTTTAGTAACTACACGATAGCCGTTACGACGCATCCATAAAAGAAATCCCTGTTGCTTTTCGTTGCCACTATCCATTCCTGTGTAAAAGAAAGCACGTAATAACCGAGAAGTTTTTGTTAGCCGACAAAGCAATTTTACATAATCAATTTCAATTCCCAATTGTAATGCGGCATGAAATAAATTTAACCCGTCAATAAAAATTGCTACTCGTCCACGATTGTCATCCTCATTAAAGCTGATATTATTAGCTGGATTAGGTTCTTTAGGCTTAATATTGCCTTTGGTTGCTGGGCTTTGCCAATGAGGTTTTTCTTTAAGTTCTTTATATTCGTTTGTTTTTTTGCTAAAATTGTCAAACTGCATTGATACCTCTGAATATTAAAGTGGGGATGTTGTTGTAGGTAAACTGACAATAGCTGAATTTTGACTAATTTGTTGCCACAGTCTTGGTTAAATTAATACCTATCAGGTAGATTTTAGCCGATTTCTTCTAAGTGAATATGATATTTTGCCATTTACCTGCATATACTTTACACAAAATGCCCACTTTTCGGCGAAACTCACTATTTATATCCAAAAATTATCTTGGAGTTTTATGGGTAAAGTCTGCTGTGTGAGCTTACAAGCAAAGATTCTTAAATCAAACTTAATTACTGTTGGGAAATGGAGAGAGAGGGATTCGAACCCTCGTATACATTTCTGCATAACAGACTTTCCAGGTCTGCGCCTTCAACCACTCGGCCATCTCTCCAGGTGTCTCGTTTTGCTATATTACAATAGGATTAAAAAAAAAGCAACCATTTTGGAAAAGATATTTTTATGGCTAAGGCCAGGCTGCGCTATTATCACTCCCTGACCTGAAAGTGCAGAGTTTTCAAGCAATCTTCTTATAATTAAGTGTGAAACTCCAAATCCGCAAATCTAAAAATCAAGATGGTTCAAACCCACACAATTAAAGTTTACAATCGCCAAACTGGGACATCACATACTCTCGAAGTTCCTGAAGACCGCTATATCTTACACACCGCTGAACACAATGGGACAGAATTGCCCTTTTCTTGTCGAAATGGGGCTTGTACAACCTGCGCTGTGAGAGTTTTATCAGGAGAAATTCATCAACCAGAAGCCATTGGGCTTTCTCCTGATTTACGTCGCCAAGGTTACGCTTTATTATGTGTAAGTTACGCTCGTTCTGATTTGGAAGTGGAAACACAAGATGAAGATGAAGTTTATGAACTTCAGTTTGGGCGGTTTTTTGGTAAGGGCAAAGTTAAAGCGGGTTTACCCTTAGATGAGGACTAAGATTTTTTGTGTGTTCATGTTAATGAATTTGATAGCGAGGATGGCTGCTGTAGTAGTCAGTCTTCGCGTTTTTGTACCGAAAATAATTATATTAGCTAGTTTGTTACTGTTGGTGAGTTGTCAAAGCCACAACAATTCCTCAACCATTCCCGCTAATGTAAAAATAGCACGGGTTGTGAGTGGACAAAGTTTGGAAGTTTTGGGAATGGAAGCACAACCCAATTTAATTTCCCAAGTCCGATTAATTGGTTTAGATGCACCAGATATCCGCCAACTTCCTTGGGGGGATGATGCTAAACAATTAGTAGAAACTTTAATTGGTGGTGCAAATCAAGCTGTGAATCTGGAATTTGATTTAGAAGCGAAGGATAAATTTAACCGAACTTTGGCTTATGTATGGAAAGATAAACTGTTGTTAAATGAAGAAGTTGTCAAACAAGGATATGCTTTATTTGTAGCGCGATCGCCTAATCACAAATACGACCAACGCCTAGAACGCGCCCAACAATGGGCAAGAATCATGGGAAAAGGCATCTGGAATCCCGATAAACCCATGCGAATCACCCCCGGAGAATTTCGCCGTCTCTCTCGTTAAATATAGGTAATATATCATCCGTTAAAAAACGACAACTGACAACCGACAACTGACCACTGACCACTGACCACTGACAACCGACAAATATGCAAATTTTTCTAGATATTGCTACAGAAGCAGCTTTAGCCGCAGGTGTAGTTTTACAAGATTATTTAGGTAAATTAGAAGACGCAATCACCGAAAAAGGCCGTCCTGGTGATTTAGTTACCGCTGCTGATAAAGCTTCTGAACAGGTAATTTTAGAAGTATTGCGTCGCCATTTTCCCCAACATTCTATCCTGGCTGAAGAGTCGGGAAAACTGGGAAATCAAGATAATGAATTTCTCTGGGCGATTGACCCTCTCGATGGTACAACCAATTACGCCCATCAATATCCCTGTTTCGCTGTTTCTATTGGTTTGATGATTCAAGGTGTCCCCAAGGTGGGAGTAATTTATGACCCTTTTCGGGATGAGTTATTTCGGGCTGCTGCTGGTTTAGGTGCAACCCGTAACCGTCGCCCTATTCAGGTTTCTCAAACAGCGGAATTAGGTAAAAGCCTGTTAGTCAGTGGATTTGCCTATGACAGACGGGAAACCCCTGACAACAATTATGCCGAGTTTTGTCATCTTACCCATCTTACCCAAGGTGTGAGACGTGATGGTGCAGCAGCTTTGGATTTAGCTTATGTAGCCTGTGGTCGAGTTGATGGTTATTGGGAAAGGGGAATTGCGCCTTGGGATGTTGTGGCTGGGATAATATTAGTCCAGGAAGCGGGAGGAAATGTGACTGCTTATGATGGGACTCCGATCAAAATTGAGTCGGGAAGAATTTTAGCTACTAATGGTTATCTGCACGATAGCCTCAGTCAAGAATTGATGAAAGTTCCCCGTTTAGCAAGTTGGACGTAATTTTTCTATGATGTTTGTGGGTTAGAAACTTGCGTTTTTTCATGAGTCGGTTTTAACCGACTTTTGCTATTAGACAGGGAATTTATTCAGGGGAAACGCATCTAAATTATCTTGACAAAATACTATGTTAGTGAATCAATTTGTAAAAATATCTAATTTCATTCAAAAATTGATTAATTTCTCGATTAAAATTCTAAAAATTTAATAAATTTAGGGTAATTATTTATTGTTAATAATAAATTTATTTTGTTCAGTTCTATATATTAATATACTCAAAACGGTTGGGACATGGACTTTTGTGAAATCACGAAAAACCTAGATTTGTAGGAGTTTAGCATTGCTAAACCCCTACCCCAGAATCAAATAATTAAGGTGTGTTGAGTATAAACATCCAGCTATATCTAATACTTTAATTAATTCCGGTATTGCTGTTATCTCATTTGATTTTTCTTCTACCCCACAAATTACTGCACAAATTATTTGTTCCTTGGGTTTATTTTCAGGACAACTGACAACT
>Ga0164295_10002421_pt1 | contig 15333 bp, 14 predicted proteins | sample GEODES006metaG_FD_111798 | JGI IMG/M metagenome (GOLD analysis project Ga0164295, IMG submission 111798) | Oligotrophic lake water microbial communities from Sparkling Lake, Wisconsin, USA - GEODES006 metaG | ecosystem: Environmental > Aquatic > Freshwater > Lake | place: USA: Sparkling Lake... | reverse complement strand
TGCAGTTTTTTTGGCTGCTTTTATTGGTGATCAGGTTGGTTATGTAATTGGGCGAAAGATAGGCCGGCCCTATCTTGAAAAACATAAATCTAAGCGGATGATTAAAATGCTTGAAAGATCTGAGCGGTTTTATGAAAGATATGGCTGGTGGTCAGTAGTTATTGCCCGCTATATCCCATGGGTTAGAACATTTGTGCCACCAATAGCAGGTGCGGTGAAAATGAATTACTACAAATTTTTATCTGCAAATGCGTTAGGTGCCCTGCTATGGGGAGCTGGTATCACCTTAGCGGGATTTTATTCTGGTTCAATTCCATGGGTGAAAGATATTTCATACGCCTTTGCTGCTTTTTTTATTACTGCTTCATTAATTTCTGCCTTAATGAACTACTTGCGTGAAAAACGAGACTGACCATTTGCTATAACACCTAAATAGGTGAGAAAGATTCCAGTGATTAGGTAAGGTGAGATTTGTGTACCCTCAGTTGGTACAAATAAATCAAGTAGTAATGATCCAATCAGCATCCCGCCAACACTAAGTAGTGTGAACTCTAAGACGCCAACATATTGCACGGCAACGGCTGAGAAAGCAATATAGAAAACCCCGATTGAGCCACCCAAGAACATCCACCAAGGTCCTGAAGTTAGATTCATAATTGAGTGATCAGTAAAGAGTGAGCGAAGTATTAATAAAAATGTTAGAAAGCTAAAGCCGGTAATAAAGTTAAGTTGTGAGGTAGCAAAACTCTTCTTTGAAAAAGAGTTAATTTGTCCATTTAAAGCCCTCTGCACGCCAACCCAGCTGCCAGCAAAAACAGCTAATGTAATCGCAAGAATTGAAAAATCACTCATTGCAAATCTATCCCAAGCAGATATAACTACCGCTCCCACCGTAATGATTGCTGCAATTACCCGCCACTTAGAGATCACAGATTTAATGCCACCAGCTAAGCCAATATGATCAACCCAAAGTGAGATTGCAGTTTGACCAGCTAGGGATGCCACTGTAAATAATGCAACACCTGCAATAGGGACAACATGAGTTTGCATTGCCACAAATGAGGCGCCTAATATTCCAGCGCTTAGTCGCCATATTGGAAGTTGTTTTGACGTAACCGCTTTAAAAATATCAGCAAAGCCTTCTCTCACATCTTTTCTAAAAAATGAAATTAGTGAGACAAAAATTAATCCCGTTCCAAATGAAACTAGGGCAGCCTCAAGAGAGTCACCCATTTGATCTGATAGCTCACCGTTAATTCGGGATTGAAATGCAATCAAAAATCCAGAAAAGGCTGAAAGTATTTTAATGGTGAAAATTCTTTCAATATTTTTAATCCAGAACTCTTTTCTATTAACGCTATACTAGAACATAAGTAATGTCTTAGCAAATAGCTAGTTTCATAACTACGTATAACTATAACCTTGTAATTGATAATCAAACAGTATTTCGGAAACAAATTGAACCTATGCATATCTACAAGAATTTTAACCAATACTGTGTTATAATTTGGAAATAAGTCTTGATAAATAGGAGTTAAGATAATTTACGTAAGTACAAGTTGAATTCCCCGCATCAAGTTTTACTAATCTAGGTGTGTACGGTAAGGCAAACATTTTCAAAAGGTTTTATATACGTTCTTTAACGATTAGGAAATAATGACAAACAATACTAATAAAGAATTTTACATAGTTGACTTTACCGCTAGCCGTAAGTATTTTCACCAATACCCTTTAATTATGGGTATTTCAAATTTTTTGATAAAAAAAGGTTATATACCTAAAATATTACTCCCGGTTGTAGCAGATAGAGTAGAAATTGAGCACGCTAGCGAAAGTGTAAATTTTATATTGGATTCTGGCCATAGCAGTTTCCGATATAAGCCGCTAAGACATTTAATTCGCAGGATTTTATTAATCACAACTAATGGTCGTTATTCTGGTAGTAGCATTAAAAAACTTTTGAGGCGAAAATATATAAGTTCAAGTATAAAATACTTCCGGGAAATCGATCCGAATAAAAGTATTCATGTCATTTTTCCAACCCTAGATCCATTAAGTCTTGAATTGGCGGTCCAACTTTCAAAAAATACAAAGATGGAAAGCTATTTTTTTTATTTTAGAATCATTGGTATAGAATCTCGAGGCATATTGTCCTCGAATTACGAGCTGGATACTCTGCTTAAACTAGTCAAAATTTACCCTAAAAATATTAAAATAGGTATAGAAACAGTTGGATACAAATTTTATTTAGAGAATTTGGGTTTTGATTCAAGTATTATATTCTGGTCTCCTTGGCCATGTTTAGAAAACTTCGATAAAAATAAATCGAAAAATGAGAAATTTACTATAGGCTTCCTGGGTTGTGCAAAGCGGCGAAAGGGTTTTGATAACATCCCCAACATATTGAGTAGTCTCAAAGCTGAAGGTGTTAACTTTGATATTCTTATTCAGGGAACAAATTATCCTTGGCTCGAATATGATGAAACAAAAAAGAAAATCATGGATTTTGGATTTGAATTCCTGCCTAGCGACTTAGATCTTGCTGATCTGCAGGAATACATAAATTCATGTGACGTAATGATTCTACCCTACGATACTAATTCGTATTCCAAAAATGGTTCTGGGGTTTTATACCACGCTTGTGATTCTAGTGTCCCTACTCTAACAGCAACAGGGGTAGGTTTTGCCGTTGAAATAGCAAATTTTAACTTGGGCTTAACCTATAAAAGTTTTGATGAGATTCCAGATCTTGTAAAAAAGATTCAATTAATGAAATTTGATTTCAAATATTATAATCTTGAAAGAAATGAGGCAACTGATCAATTTTTGTTAAGGTGATTGAGTAAATAAATTAGATGATTACTATAGATAATAAGTATTTTTGCAGTTTGAGTAGATCATTCGTATTTAATTCATGATTAATTCAATACCGAATTATTTTTAATAGCGCATCGTATCCTTGATTTGCAAAATATCTATTTTGGAATTTGGGTGTCCTTCGTTATTTGCTTAATCAAGCTAAAGTAATTAGGATTATTTAGTTTATTCTATAAAATTCAAATATTTATACATTATTGAAAAGTAAGATTCGACTAGAGTATATTAAGCATAGGCCAACTTGAGTCTCTCTTTGAAATAATACTTGGCTGTGATGGCCATTTAATGTTGAGACTTGGGTCATTCCACAAAATTCCTCTAGCATTTTCTGCAGAGTAAACATTGTCCATAAAATAGATCAGACTAGAGTTTGGTTCAAGTGTCATATAACCATGAGCACAACCCAAAGGAACAATCAAACCCTGAAACTCACATGCTGGACCTGTTTCTACGGTTAAATATTTACCGTGAGTATGGGAGTCATCTCGAAGATCCAAAACTACTTCATAAACTTTTCCCGAATTACAGTAGATTACTTTTTTTTCAAAATAAGGAGGTTTTTGGTAATGCAGTCCCCTAAGTGTTAATTTAATAGGGTTGTTTGTGATACTAATTTGCTTAACATTAAATTGGCTAAGGGTAGAGTTTTCTTCCCAAAGACGCGTTAGGCTCCCCCTTTCATCAATTTTAGGTTGGGTTACCAATCCAAAGGCACCCTCTATTTGCAAGGGTATCGATTTAATTCTTTCAGATTCGAACATTTAAAAATACTCAACTTGTGGAATTGCTCTAATAAGTCTCATACCCGATTTTATCTGATTCTCAAGTTGCACCTTTATTTCAGTTGAAAGATTCCATGGGAGGACCAATAAAATGTCTGGTGTATTGTCTATTATGATTTTTGGATCAACAATTGGAATTAGGCATCCAGGAATAAATTTACCTTGTTTATTTGGGTTTAAATCAACGACATAGTCTATTAAATCAGATTTGATTCCACAATAATTCAATAAAGTTGTGCCTTTAGCAGCTGCCCCATAGGCCGCAATTTTCCTGTTGTTTTCTTTATGTATATATAATTCATTCAGTAAACTAGTTCTAGTTTTATCAACTTCAATCTGAAGAAACTTGTAGATTCTCTCATCTCGAGGATCAAATTGTATTTCTTCATCTAAAGCATCCTGTACAGTTTGACTTATTTCCCACTTAGAATTGTGTTTTGCCAAAAAAACTCTTAAAGACCCTCCATGTGAGGACAACTTTTCAACTTCAAATAACTTGAGCTTATGTTGCTTAAGTAAAGGCATTAATGCAGTTATGCTTAAGTACGAATAATGCTCGTGGTAAATGGTATCGAACTGAATATTTTTTAACAAATTTAGTAACTGCGGAAATTCAAATGTGATAACTCCTTCATCAGAGATAAGAGTTGTAATTCCGCTCAAGAAATCATGCAAATCTGGAACATGAGCTAGAACATTGTTCCCAATTATCAATTTTGGCTTTTGAGAAGTAGCTAAGTCTAAAGCAAGTGACTCTCCAAAAAAATTGATTATAGTTGGAATGCCTTTCTTTATAGCAGTTTGGGCTACTCCTAAAGCTGGCTCAATCCCAATTACTGATACTCCTAAATTTTGAAAAAACTGGAGCAAGTAACCATCGTTGCTTGCCACTTCCATTACAAGATCATTTTGATTTAGAGATAGCATTTGAACCATTTTTTGTGCATATAGCTCTGAATGCTTTAGCCAAGAAGTAGAAGTGGACGAATAATAGACATAATCGGGATTGAATATGGTTTCTCTTGGTAAGCTTTCAGACAATTGAACTAGTGCACAGTTTTTACAGGTCATTGCGTGTAGAGGGTAGTATCGATTTTGTATTTCAAGATTTGGGCCCTTTAATAAATTATTTGCGATTGGACTTTGCCCTAAATCTAGTAATGTTAGAGACAACTTAAAGCCACATCCCCGGCAATTCACCATTTTCCCTCTCTGTAATTTGCTATCTCCATCAGCATTAATTCTTTAGGATCTGCACCGGCGGTATATTTTATGTACCAGTCTGCTGCTTGCTTAATTGATTCGATAGGTGAAAATTGGGGTTGCCAGCCTAGATATTCAGTAGCTAGGTTTGAATTTAACTCGAGTGAAGTAGATTCATGCTCATTAGAATTTGCAATTACATATTTAAATTTTTCATCAAAATATCTCTCAAAAATACGAATAATCTCTACTACTGGTAGTGACTCTCTGGGTCCAAAATTAAACGACTGTGGAGTATCAGTAATTCTATTAATGTGTGATTGACCTATAAGTAAGTATCCCTTAAGGCAGTCAAGAATGTATTGCCAAGGTCTGGTCGCATTTGGATTTCTGATTGACAAAATCTGATTAGACATTATCGACTTTACTAAATCTGGTACTAACCGATCCTCACCCCAATCCCCTCCACCTAATACATTTCCGGCCCTAGCACTTGATATAGGGATATCATAAGGATTACAAGTTAATGATAAGCAGTGAGTAATCAATTCGCTTGCTGCTTTAGACGCGCTGTAAGGATCTTTTCCTCCCAGTCTATCTGACTCGCTAAAAGGTACGTTACCCCCCCCGAGATTTTGATAAACTTTGTCCGAAGTAACTACTGTGATTCCCTTTAATGAATCTAATTTAAGTGATGAGATTAAAATATTCGTAGTACCAATAATATTTGTTGAAATACTTTCTAAAGGATTCTTTACAGATCTATTTACAAATGCTTGAGCTGCTAAGTGAAATACATAATCTACCCCAGAGTTTTGAACTGCTTCATCGACTTTTTGTTCATCTCTTATATCTATCCAATATTCATCCGATAAAAGTTTTTGAATCTGTGCACCTTTGTATAGTGAATTACTGAAATCTACTAAAGGTAAAGAAAGCCCTACTACTTCAGCTCCTAATTCATTCAATAGACAAGTAAGCCATGACCCCTTAAATCCAGTATGTCCAGTAATTAAAACACGCCTACCCCGCCAGATTTCTGGAATTATGTCCAAGGAAGTGCACCTTTAGTTATTGCTTCTTCCAACCTTTGTAAATCTCTTATTGTATCCACCGGTTGCCAATATCCCGAATGTTTGTATACTCCTAATTTTCGATCACTTGCAATTTTTGGAAGGATATCTAATTCCAAAGAAGTAGAATCTGTAGCCATATAGTCAAAAAATTCTGGGCTAAATACAAAGAACCCTCCATTTATCCAGTTGCCATCTCCTTTTGGTTTTTCTTGAAAGCTAACAACTTTATCTCCTTCTAAAATCAAGGCTCCAAATCTTGCTGGTGGTTGGACAGCTGTGAGAGTTACACAGGCTCTAAGTTCCTTATGTTTTGCAATTAAATATGAAACATCAACATCAGATACTCCATCACCGTAAGTGAGCAAAAAGTCTTCCTTAAGTAAACCCTTTAAGCGGGATATTCGCCCTCCTGTATTGGTGTCTATACCCGTATCTAAAACTGTAACCTTCCAATTCGGCCCACTAACACTATGAATCTCTTGCTTTGAAGATGTAAGATCGAATGTTAAGTCTGCTTGTTGTAACCAAAAATTAGCAAAATATTCACGAATTTGTTGACCTTTGTAGCCACTAAGAATTATAAACTCAGAAAAACCATGTAACGAATAATTCTGCATAATATGCCAAATAAGTGGCTTCCCACTTGCTTCAACTAACGGCTTTGGTTTTAGGGTAGTTTCTTCAGTAAGACGGGTGCCTCGTCCACCTGCTAAAATTACGACTTTCATTCCCTAAAAATAGTCTATTCTTACCTAAATTCCTAGCATATTTAAAAGAAACATGGGCTAGGTAGTTGAGAGAATATAGAATCCTTACTTTTCACCCAAATTTTGAATTGTACTGCTTTAATCTAACTTAATAGCATTTAGCGGAATTGGCAAATTAACATTTTTGTTTACCCAAAAAAACTAGATCTAAATCTCCTAAACATATGTTTATATCTTTTTAAAAAAACAATAATTATTTTGATTACAATTTTTTTATGTATTTGCTTATCTAAGTTTACAGGCGTTTTAATAAATATCGTTCCTTGATACTTATTCAGTACAAATCCTGATTTCTTGAGACTTAAAAAAACAAAATTATTCACCTCCGCTTTGAGTATAAATTGAATTAGTTTTGGTGAAGCATAGTATTTATTTAATTCATCTAAAATTGAATTCAGTGGAAAATTACAAAATAGATATAAAAAATTTAAACCAAGTATTTGTTCTGTAGTTATTGGATGTCTATTCGCTCTTCTAGTAAGTCTCTTCTGCTCAACTTGCCAAAATTTCATAGCTTGAAAGTATAACTTTTCTAACGTTTCTTTTGAACCGAACTGAACTGTTCCAGGAATACCGCCTAGAACTCCATCAGTAGAGTGAAAAATACCACTATAGTGCTCTGTAAAAAACCCAAGCGCAGTAATTTTTGAAACTTGAGAAATTTGGTATTCCTTAATTAAACTAATCAATAATGAGGGATCGGAAGGCATCATTTCAATTCGAGATTTCAGCACTAATTGATTCTTACAAGCTCGAATGCCATTATAATTGGTAAGAAAAAAACGTGAAAAATTATTTAAGGATGGGTGTGTTTTCTGTCGCATGAACATCCAACGATCAGGAATAAAACTATCTGGCCCTGGATCATCATTTATAACAACCTTGTCGGTATATTTCAAAACGGGTTCTGGAATTTCATTTCGATACGTTGAGACTACAATCTCGTTATTAGGATTTATGCTCTTAAACATTTTGAACGTAGAAATGATTTGATTAATATCTAGTTTTTCGCCAAGGCGGCCTCGCATTAATCCAGGTATCACCATACTGATTGGGTGATTACTAAGATACTTTTCAACCATTTTTTTAGTATACCCTAAAATTTAATTCATACTATGTCGAGCTCTAAGCCGATAATAAATTCTACTTCGTTAGCACTGATAAAAATTTTAAAGTGTATACCAAGCCAAAAAGCCTTGAGTAGGCAAGTTCTCTCAGAAAAAGTTTGAATTAGATGTATGGTAGTGATTATTTGAATACTTTATTTGAAGGCTTTTAACATGATAAGTTCTAGGTATGGTAAAATTCATCCATAATTACTTTTTTGCCCAACACTATCAAGTCTCAATAACTTATTAAGGAGCGGGATTGGGAAAAGATAAAGAGATAATAAATTCAAATGTTAAGAAAGATACTATTCTAGCAATTATTGTTAAGAGATACAAGATTTCAAATCGTATGGACGTAACTAGTGTCAACGAAATCTTGCAAGCTTCGGTTTTATCTTTAAAAAAAAATAATGTAGTGCAAGCCCATAAACACAATTTATTCAGAAGAGAAACTTATGGGACTCAAGAAGTTTGGATTGTTAAAAAAGGGCGGGGACTTGTAAGTTTTTATGATTTAAATGATAAATTTTTATGTTCAAAAAGGATTACCAAGGGCGACATAGTATTAAATTTAAGGGGAGGACATGGCTTGAGGCCATTATCAAGAAAAATGGTTTTTATTGAGATTAAAAATGGACCATATAAAGGATCTGAAATTGATAAAGTATCAATCAATAGTTAAATCACTCATATCCGAAGAAATCACAAGCGCCATAATTGATTTAGGTGCTCACGGATTTGCAGATTCTTTTTTTAACAAGGATATGGATAGTGAAGCCTCTGCGACTGTACCTTTAATCTGCCGCCTCGATAGCTATTCCGGATTAGTCCAGGTAGAAAATTTAACTTTTGCAGAAGAAAGATATAATTTTGTAGATTATGCGTATACCTCATCTAACTCCCAAACATCTAGAGACCACTGGTCAGAATTTATTACGTCTATCAATAGTCGAAGTAAACTTAATTCATCCAAAATTTTAGAAATTGGATCAAATGACGGGTTTTTACTTGAACTTGCTAAGGCGTATACAAATAATGTAATTGGAATCGATGCTTCAGATTACATGGTCGATATAGCTAATAGAGCAGGGATCAAAACAATTAAGGGCATATTTGGAGAATCACCAGAAGCGATTGAACGTTTAAAAAAAGAATTTTATGAATTTGATTTTATATTTGCGAATAATGTTGTTAATCACTCAAATAATCCAATTAAATTTATTTCAGACATCGCTAAAATAATTTCCAATGATGGAATATTTGTTTTTGAAGTTCCTTACTGGCTAGAAACCATTAAAACGTGGAGATTTGATCAGATATATCATGAGCATATAACCTACTTTTCAATTGAATCTGCTGAATTTCTTCTAAATAAGTGTGGTTTGTATATCAATGATGTGCAAGTCGTGGATTACCACGGAGGTTCTTTAAGGATTTATGCGAGTCTAAATAATTCATATTCTAGGGCTAAGGATGATTTGCTAGAAATTGAAAGAGGGTTTAAGTTGAAAGAGAAATCCACATATGTTGAATATTCAAATAAAATTATAAAAATTAGAGATGATTTTAGAGAGAAAATGGGTCAAAGAAATTCTAATTTAACCTTTGGAATTGGTGCTGCTGCAAAAGCGAATACATTTCTCACCTATTACGGGTTTAACCAGAGTAGTATGAGTTTTATACTGGATTCTTCTCCTTTTAAGCAAGGGAAAATCACTCCGGTCACAAAAATTCCAATTGTTGCGGATGATTTTGTTACAACATTTAATGATGGAACAGGAATAGTACTGGCATGGAATTTAGGTACGACTTTAAAAAGTAAATTACTAAGTTTAAATAGTAACTTAGAGTTTATTGATACTTTCGGTATAGTTAACTAGTACAAAGGAGTGTTATGTCTAAAACAGCTTTTATAACAGGCATTTCTGGGCAAGATGGTAGTTATCTTGCTGAGTATTTGCTTGAACTTGGCTATAAAGTCACTGGCATAATTAGAAGAAATTCTGTGGCTGAAAATCAGGATCACCGGCTTTTAAAATTAACTGGCAATATTGAGTTAGCTTATGGTGATTTATTGGATAATTCGTCTTTAATTAATGCTTTAGTCAAATTTAAACCAGATGAAATTTATAATCTTGCTGCACAATCACACGTACGCATTAGCTCTGAAATTCCTCAATTCACGGTTCAAGTCAATGCAGTAGGAGCGCTCAACATGCTTGAGGCTTATAGGTTAACCTGCCCAAATTCATTTTATTACCAAGCCTCTTCTTCTGAAATGTTCGGACAAAATATTGATCCAGACGGATTTCAACGCGAGTCAACTAAAATGGATCCTGTTAGCCCATACGGGTGTGCGAAACTTTTTGCGTACAACTTAACAAGGCATTATAGAAATGCATACAAACTTCATGCTACAAATGGAATACTTTTTAACCACGAGTCCCCAAGAAGGGGTTCAAATTTTGTCACCAATAAAGTAGTTATTGGAGCAATTGCGATTTTAAATGGTAGGCAGAAAATACTCGAAATGGGCAATTTAGATTCTTATAGGGATTGGGGACATTCTTATGATTATGTCCGCGCGATGCACCTAATTATAAACAACCTTGAACCATCAGACTTTGTTGTCTCAACAGGGCAATCACATTCTGTCAGAGAGTTATGTGACTACGTTTTTAGTAAATTGGGACTAGATTATAAAAAATATGTAGTTCAAAATCCAAAATTTCTTAGGCCAGAAGAACTACGGGTGCTTAAAGGTGACTCAAGTAAGATTAGAACACAACTCAAATGGGAACCTACATTTACCTTTGAAAAGCTTTTAGATGAGATGATCGAATACTGGAAAAAAGTTTTGTAGTGCATGAAAGATAATTTGATAAATCGAATTGCCGTTATCGGAGGCACTGGATTTATTGGATCGGGTATTTATAATGCTCTCAAAACTCTAAATTCTAAAGTTGTTTATACATCCAGAGGTAATTTAAATTACAGCTATGATAAAAACTTTATCAAATTTGATTTATTTAATAAATCTAGTTGGGACTCTTTGTTAAGTGATTTTAAGCCAAATGTAGTTATCTGTACTGCATGGGACACAGAACATGGTAAATATTGGGATAGTGATATAAACTATGATTACATGAATTCAACTATAGATTTTGCAAATAGTTGCTTAAATGGAACGGTTGATAAGTTTATTGGTCTTGGCTCAATGGCCGAGTATGGATTTTCACCCGGAAAATGCAACTCTAGATCTACTCCCATTAATCCTCAAGATTTTTATTCTGAATCTAAGGTTCTCACAAGTATGGCACTGAATAAAACTGCATATGACTTGGGTAAAAAAGTTAACTGGGTTAGGTTGTTTCAAGTATACGGAATTAATGAGAAAAAAGAAAGATTGATTCCTAGAATTATTTCTAACATGGGTAACCATACTCCTTTTACTATACAGTTTCCTGAGCATCATCTAGATTTCACATATTTAGATGATGTATCTAACGCCATAAAAGTAATCACTACGGAAAATTTAGATTTCTCTATTAATATTGGAACCGGGATTGCGACTAGTATTAGAAATGTTTGTTCGACTCTTTCAAAAATCACTGGATTTGATGCTAGCAAAATTAATTTTTTAGACCATAATGGGGTAAATCAAAGAGTTATTTTTGTTGACCCAGACTATGATGCTTTTCACGGTAAATGGAAGTCTACTTACAATTTATTCGACGGTTTAAAGCAAACTTACAGGTTACTATACCCATAAGAGTTTAAACTAAAATAAGTTAAATTACTGCACAATTGTAGTAATTGTCGCTTAAAGCATTTGATGAGGTTCTTAAAATAAACATCATCTTACTAGTGCGCCTATAAAAATTTAAACCCCCAACTCTTATATCGTAGTTGGCAAATCAATCTGCGATTTTATCCTAAATGCACCTTGGCTTCCCTAAATTTTCGTATGCGCTTAAACCCTTTCAGAAAATAGATGCTTAAAGGAAACCTATAGGTTTAAGTTATGAAAGTGATTTGCTAGATTATAATTGATTAGCAGTTAAAAAGACTTCGCCTCGAAGATCAGGGTTAAATTTTATAAGCCTTCCTTTTGAACGGTTAAAAATAAATAATGAATGATTTACTGTTAATGACTTAGCTTCATATTGTTGGTATTTATTTAAGAATGTAGTGATTTTGCTTAAATCTCGCGGGTAATATTCTATTTGAATCGTGGGAAAACATTTTGTAATAGTTTCATGCGCTCCTTTTAGTACTTCATAATCAAATCCTTCTACATCAATTTTAATGAAATCAATCGTCGCAATTTTTAATTCATCCAAAATTGAATCGACAGTTCTTAGTGTAACTTTCTCAACCTCGACGTTATGGGGTGAAAAATTCTTTACAAATGAACTAATACCTAGGTTATCGCCAGTCGCACGGTAAAACGGCAGTTGCACATTATTTACAGATCCGACTCCATAATTTAGACAAATAACATTTTGGATACTATTAAAGTCTATCTTTAATTTAAGTTCATCTAATGCTAAACTGTTTGGTTCTATAGAAATTACAGTTTTTGCAAACCGCGAATAAAACAATGAATGATCTCCAAAATTTGCACCACAATCTAGCACTATATTATTCTTGATGAATTTTTTTGAAAATTCTAATTGTTCTCGTTCGTGAGCCCCAAAAAAGAAAACACTTCTATCGACAAAGTTGTTTAGATTACCTCTATATCGGTATCCATAAAAATTCACTTCAAATTTAAAGTTGATAGCTAGCTTTTTAAAAACGCGAAATCTTAAAGATCTTCTAATTAAATTTGTTTGGCCGAAACATCTTATAACAGACATAATTAGATTCATATCTTAAACTTATCTTAATATTCAAGTTTTATTACACAAATTTGAGTTTTGAGTTCAGACAGTAATTAATGCAATTGATGCGCCCGCAGGGATTCGAACCCCGAACCTTCTGATCCGTAGTTGGCCAGTAAATCTGAGCTTTTAGTTCCCTAAAAACCAGCTCTACTTGCCTACCTTTCCAACCGTACTTACGAGCAATCAGAAAGTCAAACACTTTATCCGCTGTCCTTCGAAGATAAGTATGACACTTAGAAGCACTTTTATTTTAACTTTGGAGAAGTTTTACGCGTAACTCTTATAGCACTTTGACTCTTTTAGGCTGAAAATCCAGAATCGCTTCCATAACTACTAGGAAAATTTGTGAGTGAAAATGTTTTTGAACTATTTCCAAAAATTTTATTAACTGATTCGATATGGTTTTTATTCATAATTAACATCAAAGTGTCTGGATCGAAATTTTGCAAGGCAACAACGGGGCTAATTACTTCCACACCTGAACATTCTAAGTACTTCCCTTGTCTTCCCGGATCTGAATCTATACAAAAAATATCTCCCCCGCCGTTAGATTTAAATGCATAGGAGAATACAATTCCTTTTCCTGCCGCACCATAAATAAGAATAGGATTGTTTATACTTATTAATTGATCCAACTGCTGACTTCTGCCTTCAAAAAGTTTTTGAAACTTATTGTCACGTTTACTAGAACTATTGTGATTAACTTTTGAATGATTTTCTTCTGTTCTTGAAAACAGCACAAAACCCCATTCACCTCTGGCGAAAATACCAGATTCTATTATGTTGTACCTTATTTCAAAATCTTCGATTGTAAATAAATTAACATGGTCGTGAGAAATTGAGATCCACGATTTATTTTCTAATATCCACTCTAATCTTTGGAATTCAATATAAATCTTGGATTTAGGGCTATGCAAAAACAAAGTATTAATATACATAAACGGATCTGCAATATGAGGTAAAACGCACCTCATAATAAATGTGTTTTCATCTTTTTCTTTAATTTTTTCTTGGTCAAAATATTCACTCTTTAAATTAGAAGTGGGTTCTCTAAGAGTTGAATCATACCCCGTAACATTTATATTTAATTTGTTTAAACTTTGTACATACTCACCTTGCCCACAACCAATTTCAATAATGTTGAGCAAATTATATTTTTCTACAAATGGATAAAATATGTTAATTGAGTTTATTAGCTGCAAACTATCTTTAGTATAATAAGAACTATCGTAAAGGATAAGAGATGGATCAAACTGGGAATTATAGTAGTAATTTTCTTCATCGTCGTAAGTGATTTTTATTTTACCGATTGGTTGTTGTAAGGCTTGTTTAAATGAATCAAAATATCTAGAAGCATTAGCTGGTACTTCGATTGATGGAAAAATAATTTTCCTCTTTAGTAACTTGAAAAGGTATTTTTCCAAGCTTATTTAGTTTACACGTTTTCATACGCCCGCAGGGATTCGAAACCCGAACCTTCTGATCCGTAGTTGGCCAGTAAATCTGAGCTTTTAGTTCCCTAAAACTCACCTTTACTTGCCTATCTTTCCGACTGCGCTTACGCCCAATCAGAAAGTCAATTGCTCTATCCGTTGTCCTTCAAGAGTAAGTATTGCAGATAAATTACAGTTTGGTAAGAGTAAATATAGTTACTTAAGTAATTGTTATTTAATTAGTGAACCATACTTATTCATTATTTGATCTACTGTTGCGCGAAGTTGTCCATCTTCATCAGATAATGTGTCTGAACCATAAAGAGATTGCGCAAAGGATAGATTGCTAGTTTGTCTTACATTTGTTGTAGAGACCCCATTCCAAGTCCATACCTGTTTGAGGTAGGCGGAGGAATTGTTTAAATCGGGACCGGTTCCTACGGTTGGACTCCATCTATTTATCGAACCAAGCCTCCAGCCGCCTTGGTACGCATCTAAATGCCAACTCAATCTAAGTTCATCGGTAGGGTCTTGCGTGTCTGCGTGCCTTTGATTAATTACACTTGTTGGGGCAAATCCTATTGAGCCAAGCTCCCCGCCACCACCAGGCTCTGGTGTATTTAAGCTGTAGTACCAATAAGTTCCATTAAGAAGTTGTGGAGTATTTGCAACTGTTTCAGTAAAGACTTGTGCTGTAGGAGCTGCCGCTAAAATTGGTAGTGTAGAACTTCCAACAGCTTTTCCAGTAAGAATCACATACTGCCCGCTTGGTCTAATTGGAGTTGTTGTATTACCAATTACTGTTCCATAAGTTTGTTCATAGAATAATGTCCAGCCATTATTTCGCAAAGTCTGTTCTGAAACATTTTGCTGAATACCACTTGGATAGTAATCGGCATAACTTGATTGAATACCAAAAATACTAAAGAAAAACACAAAAATTGCTGTTATGGATTTCTTGCCCACAAATAAATGTTTGGTATTCATTTTCCCTCTTTCAATGTATAAATTTGAATTGGGTAATTATATGGGGTTAGTCCATTTAAATCAGGATGTATCTAGTAAAGACTTGCTGTGAAGTGCGCCCGCAGGGATTCGAACCCCGAACCTTCTGATCCGTAGTCAGATGCTCTATCCGTTGAGCTACGGGCGCAAAGTAAAGCGTTTCAAAGTCTAGCGATTTATTAGGAAGTGCCC
>Ga0164295_10002416_pt1 | contig 15380 bp, 14 predicted proteins | sample GEODES006metaG_FD_111798 | JGI IMG/M metagenome (GOLD analysis project Ga0164295, IMG submission 111798) | Oligotrophic lake water microbial communities from Sparkling Lake, Wisconsin, USA - GEODES006 metaG | ecosystem: Environmental > Aquatic > Freshwater > Lake | place: USA: Sparkling Lake... | reverse complement strand
TGATGGGCAGGCGAAGTTGCCGAAAGCGATTTTCCGCAAACCAATCTAACTTGCGCCGAAACATCACTTCAAAGCCGCACGACTTGGGGACCATTTTATGAGCGAAAGACCAGCAAAATGCGTCCCCATGGCGGGCGACGCAAGCGTGGCTTCAAGAAGTCGTGAGATGGTTTGGCCGGCTGAAAGAAGAACGGCTCAGCGCGCCTTCTCTATTGCCTCACCCAGTTCGATGACGGCCAGCGCGTAATAGCTGCTCCGGTTGTAGCGCGTCACCACAAAGAAGTTTTCAGTGCCCGCGATGTAAGAGGGCGCATCATCCCCGTTGAACAATTCCACCAACGCCATGGGTCTGTCAAATGCAAGGCCAGCGTTTGACAACGTGACTTGCTGCGAAGTTAAATGCGCCGCCGACCACGACGGCACGATGTCGGGCGCAAGCAAAGCGTCCAAGGTCTCGCCAGTCGCTTGCATGTCTACGGTGAAATGCGTGGGCATGCCGGTTTGCCATCCGTAGGCTTGGAAATAATGCGCCACCGAGCCGATGGCATCGGCACTGCTTTTCGACAAATCAATACGGCCATCGCCGTCAAAGTCCACTGCAAATTGCGCAATGCTCGACGGCATGAACTGCGGCCAACCCATGGCACCGGCATAACTGCCTAGTTGGTTTTTCAAAGCCGGGTTGCGTTGGCGTTGTTGCAACCAAAAACCCAATTCGTTTTGGAAGAAGGCCACCCGTTCGTCGGCTTGACGGTGTGCTTTGGGAAACGCCAAGCTCAGGGTGGCCAAGGCGTCCATCACTTTGAACTGGCCTTGATGCTGACCAAAATAAGTTTCCACACCCAAGATGCCCACGATGAAACGCGCGGGCACACCATAGGTCATTTCAGCGCGTTGCAAGTCTTTTTCGTGGGTGCGCCAAAAATGCAGGCCAGCTTCAATGCGTTGTGGTTCGATGAAGCGTGCGCGGTAAGACGCCCAGTTTTTCGCGCGTGGTGTTGCCGCAGGCATGATCATCTGCTGCACCTGTGGCAGCAAGCGGGCGGCACCCAACTGTTGCTGTACCCATGGCGCAGGCAGTTGATGTTGCTGGGCCAGCGCACGTGCCAAGGCTTTCACCGCCGGCGTCGGGCCAAAGACTTTGCCCACCATCACCTTGGGCGGTTTGACGCGTTTGACACTGGGATTTTTGGTCTGCGCAAAAGCATGCAACCCGGTGAGAACCAAAAAAAGAAAAAGGGCAAACCGTCGAAGCCAAGATGATGTGTGCATGGAATGCTAGTGTAGCGAAGCAAGCCTGCCATCAGCCCGTGTAAACTGAATTCAACCATGGACACTCTCACGCATTTTTTGTCACGTTGGACGCAAGAAGGCCTGTCGCCCAGCGTCTTGAATGAACTCGGTTGGCTGCTCTTGGCCTTGCTTGTCGCTTGGCTGATCGTGCGGCAACTGGGTCGTCAAGCGGCGCCCACCTCGGTTTTGTTCGGACGGCAACTGGTCGATGGTTTGTTGTTCCCCGCCGTGGCATTGGCCTTGGTCTACATCGGCCAACTCTGGTTAGGCAAACTGCAAAACCTGATGCTGCTCAAGGTGGCCGTGCCGGTCTTGTTATCCCTGGTGCTCATCCGTTTGTGCGCACGTGTTTTAACGGCGGTGTTTCCACAGTCGCCCATGGCGCTCCTGATTGAACGACTCATCTCATGGCTGGCGTGGTTGGTGGCCATTTTGTGGATCACGGATTTGTTGCCGATGGTGGTGGAGGAGATGGCGCAAATTCACATCACTTTCGGCAAGTCACGCATCGATCTGCGCTCCTTGGTTGAAGGCGTCTTGTCGTCCGGTTTGGTGTTGGTGTTGACGCTGTGGTTGTCGGCCACCATCGAGCAGCGGGTGCTGGCGCAAACAATGACCGATTTGTCGATGCGCAAAATCGCCTCGAATGTGTTGCGCGCCGTGTTGTTGTTGGTCGGTTTGCTGCTCACCTTGTCGGCGGTCGGGGTTGATCTCACTGCGTTGTCCGTCTTGGGCGGTGCCCTGGGCGTGGGTTTGGGCTTGGGGTTGCAAAAGCTGGCAGCCAATTACGTCAGTGGTTTTGTGGTGTTGGTCGAGCGTTCCGTGCGCATAGGCGACGTCATCCGTGTGGACGGCATGGAGGGCACGGTCACCGACATCAAAACCCGTTACACCTTGTTGCGCGACGCCAATGGGCGCGAAGCCATCATTCCCAACGACATGCTGATCACACAACGGGTCGATAACTTTTCGCTCACGCAAAGCGCGGTCGCCTTGCAGTGTCCGGTGACGGTGGCTTTGGACAGCCCGGTGTTACAGGTGCAAGCGCTGTTGGTTGCAGCGGCTGCCAGCGTGCCGGGTGTTCTTCCCGACCCAGCCCCGCGTGCATTTTTCAGCCAATTCAGCGCCGATGGCTTGTTGTTCCAACTGCATGTGTGGGTGGCTGACCCGCAGCAGGGCAGGTTGGTGATCTTGTCCGAAGTCAATGCAGCGGTCTGGGCCGCACTGCAGCAAGCGGGGGTGCAGTTGCCACCTTCAAAACCGGTCTTGGTTTACCCGCCCAGCATGGGTTGAGGCCTGTCAACAGCCTGAAACCCCTTTGTTTGCTTAAAAAAGCACGACCGTTCGAATTTATATTAGGATTCGTCTAGAATGACGTAACGTCAATCAAAGCCCGCCTGCAGGCGGCTTTGTTTTTTGGCATTCGCAGACATCAAATCCCTGGAGAAAACCCATGAAGGCACTGGTCGCCGTCAAGCGCGTGGTCGATTACAACGTCAAAGTTCGGGTCAAGTCGGATCAAACCGGCGTGGACATCGCCAACGTCAAAATGAGCATGAATCCGTTTGACGAAATCGCTGTGGAAGAAGCGGTTCGCCTGAAAGAAAAGGGCGTGTTGAGTGAAGTGATCGTGGTGTCTTGCGGGGTCACCCAGTGCCAAGAAACCTTGCGAACCGCCATGGCCATTGGCGCAGACCGTGGCATCTTGGTGGAAACCAGCGAAGAACTGCAACCCTTGGCGGTGGCCAAACTGCTCAAGGCCTTGGCCGACAAAGAACAACCCGGTTTGGTAATTTTGGGCAAACAAGCGATCGACGACGATTGCAACCAAACCGGCCAAATGCTGGCGGCGCTGGCCGATTGGCCGCAAGCCACCTTCGCCTCGAAAGTCGAGATGGCCGATGGCCATGCGCTGATCACGCGCGAAGTCGACGGTGGTTTGGAGACTTTGAAGCTCAGCTTGCCAGCGGTCGTCACCACCGATTTGCGCTTGAATGAACCGCGTTATGTGACGCTGCCCAACATCATGAAGGCCAAGAAAAAGCAACTCGACATCTTCAAGCCTGAAGACCTGGGTGTGGACGTCAAGCCGCGCATCAAAACGCTCAAAGTAAGCGAGCCGCCCAAGCGCAGTGCCGGCATCAGAGTGGCCGATGTCGCTGCTTTGGTGGACAAACTGAAAAACGAAGCCAAAGTCCTCTGACCGCTATAGATTTAGGAACACTCACCATGACTTCCCTCGTTATTGCCGAACACGACAACCACAGCATCAAACCTGCTACCTTGAACACCGTCACTGCCGCGCTGGCGTGTGGCGCAGAGGTGCATGTGTTGGTGGCTGGTAAGGATGCGACCGCCGCCGCGCAAGCTGCCGCGCAGATTGCAGGCGTTGCCAAAGTTCTCCACGCCGACGCCGACGGTTTTGCCCACGGCCTGGCCGAACAAGTGGCCGCGCAAGTGCTGGCCTTGTCTTCAAGTTATTCACATATCTTGTTTGCCGCCACGGCCAGTGGCAAAAACATCGCGCCACGTGTGGCTGCCAAACTCGATGTGGCGCAAGTCAGCGACATCACCAAGGTCGATTCACCCGACACCTTCGAGCGCCCCATTTATGCAGGCAACGCCATCGCCACGGTGCAAGCCACCGATGCGATCAAAGTCATCACGGTGCGCACCACCGGTTTTGACGCCGCCGGCATGGGTGGCAGTGCCGCTGTCGAGATCGTGAGCGCGGCCAACGCGGGCTCCCAAAGCCAGTTCATGGGCAGCGAGATTGCCAAGAACGACCGCCCTGAACTCACCGCCGCCAAAGTCATCGTTTCTGGGGGACGCGCCTTGGGCAGCGCTGAAAAATTCAATGAAGTCATCACGCCGTTGGCAGACAAGCTGGGGGCAGCCATGGGTGCCAGCCGCGCCGCGGTGGACGCAGGCTATGCGCCCAACGATTGGCAAGTGGGTCAGACCGGCAAAATTGTGGCGCCCCAGTTGTATGTTGCTTGTGGCATCAGCGGTGCCATCCAGCACTTGGCGGGCATGAAGGACAGCAAGGTGATCGTGGCCATCAACAAAGACCCGGAAGCACCCATATTCAGCGTCGCAGACTATGGCCTGGAAGCTGATTTGTTTGTGGCGGTTCCCGAGTTGGTCGCTGCCCTGTAAGTACTTTTGAAAGGCACCCACGCGGTGCCTTTTTCTCATCTGTTTGGAGATTGTTGTGAGCTATACCGCCCCCGTGAAAGACATGTTGTTCACCATGCAGCACTTGGCTGCTTTGGACAAGATCGCGCAGATTCCTGGCTTTGAAGAAGCCGGTATGGAGACAGCGCAAGCCGTGTTGGAAGAATGCGCACGCTTCAATCAAGACGTGGTTGCGCCTTTGAACTGGGAAGGCGATAAAAACCCATCCACTTGGAAAGACGGCGTGGTGACCACCACGCCCGGTTTCAAACAGGCCTACAAGCAATACGCTCAAGGGGGTTGGCAAGGCTTGCAACACCCCACCGAATTTGGCGGCCAAGGTTTGCCAAAAACCATTGGCGCGGCGTGCATTGAAATGCTGAATGCCGCCAACATGAGTTTTGCGTTGTGCCCTTTGCTGACCGATGGCGCCATCGAGGCCTTGCTCACCGCGGGCTCGGATGAACTCAAAGCCACTTACCTTGAGAAACTGGTGAGCGGCGAATGGACCGGCACCATGAACCTGACCGAACCGCAGGCGGGCTCTGATTTGTCCATGGTGCGCTCGCGTGCTGAGCCCCAAGCTGACGGCACCTACAAAGTGTTTGGCACCAAGATCTACATCACCTATGGTGAACACGACATGGCTGACAACATCGTGCATTTGGTGTTGGCCCGCGTCAGCGGTGCGCCCGAAGGCGTGAAGGGCATCAGTTTGTTTGTGGTGCCCAAATTCTTGGTGAACAAAGATGGCACATTGGGTGCGCGCAACGATGTGCATTGCGTCAGCATTGAACACAAAATGGGCATCAAAGCCAGCCCAACCGCCGTTCTTCAATATGGGGACCATGGCGGTGCTGTCGGTTTTCTCGTGGGTCAAGAAAATCGTGGCTTGGAATACATGTTCATCATGATGAATGCCGCCCGCTATGCGGTGGGTATACAAGGCATTTCAGTGGCCGATCGCGCTTATCAAAAGGCCACGCAATATGCGCGTGACCGTGTGCAAAGTCGCCCTGTGGACGGCAGCATCAAGGCCGCTGCACCCATCATTCACCATCCTGATGTGCGTCGCATGTTGATGACCATGCGGGCCTACACCGAAGGCTGTCGTGCCATGGCTGCGGTGGCCGCTGCGGCCTATGACGCCGCGCACCACCACCCCGATGCCGACACCCGCAAACAAAACCAAGCGGTCTACGAATTCATGGTGCCCTTGGTCAAAGGCTTCAGCACCGAGATGAGTTTGGAGGTCACCTCCTTGGGTGTGCAAGTGCACGGCGGTATGGGTTTCATTGAAGAAACCGGTGCTGCACAGTACTACCGCGATGCGAAAATTTTGACGATTTACGAAGGCACCACCGCGATTCAAGCCAACGACTTGGTAGGCCGCAAAACCGCGCGTGATGGTGGTCAAACGCCGAAAGCCTTGGCCGGGCAAATGCAAACCACCGAAGCTGATTTGCTGAAGATCGGTTCAAACGACGCCAAAGCCATCGCCAAGCGTTTGGCCGCCGGCCGCGAAGCTTTGTTGGATGTGGTGGACTTCATTGTGCAAGCTGCCGCCCACAACCCCAACGCCGCTTATGCGGGCAGCGTTCCTTACCTGATGCTGGCCGGCAACGTGATTGCAGGCTGGCAAATGGCGCGCAGCTTTGTGGTGGCGCATCACGCGCTTGGCCAAGGTGACGATGCCTTCATGCAGGCCAAGATGAGCACTGCGCGTTTTTACGCCGACCACATTTTGAGTAAAGCACCTGGTGTGCGCGACAGCATTGTGGACGGCGCAGACAGTGTCACCGCAATGGCGTTGGACGCGTTTTAAGACGCTTGAAATCAGCCCTCTTTGCCGCCCCTCAACATTACAAAACAACCTTAGGAGCCCCACATGTCTCAACTGCCAGCCGCGCTCAAAGCTGTCCCTTTTCCAGTCATCGCCTCACCGCTGTTCATCATCAGCAACCCCAAGTTGGTGATTGCGCAGTGCATCGCTGGTGTGGTGGGTTCGATGCCGGCACTGAATGCGCGCCCCGCATCGCAATTGGATGAGTGGTTGGCTGAGATTACCGAGACTTTGGCCGCGCACAACAAGGCGAACCCCGATCGCCCCGCAGCGCCCTTTGCCATCAACCAAATCGTGCACAAGAGCAATGACCGACTCGAACACGACATGGCCATGTGCGTTAAATACAAAGTGCCCATCATCATCACTTCGCTGGGTGCGCGTGAAGAGATCAACCAAGCCGCGCACAGCTATGGTGGCGTGGTGTTGCACGACATCATCAACAATAAATTTGCGCATAAAGCGATAGAAAAAGGCGCAGATGGCTTGGTGGCGGTGGCCGCTGGCGCCGGTGGCCATGCGGGTGTGAAAAGCCCGTTTGCTTTGGTGCAAGAGATTCGCCAATGGTTTGATGGCCCCTTGGCGCTGAGCGGTTCGATTGCCAGTGGCAGCGCCATCTTGGCGTCCTTGGCCATGGGCGCAGACTTCGCCTACATCGGATCAGCTTTCATTGCCACCGACGAAGCGCGTGCCGCCGAAGAGTACAAGCAGTGCATCGTTGACAGCAATTCAGACGACATCATCTACAGCAACTTGTTCACTGGCGTGCATGGAAACTACCTGGCCCCATCGGTGCGCAATGCTGGAATGGACCCTGACAATTTGCCCGAGAGCGACCCGAGCAAAATGGACTTTGGTGGCGACAAGAGCAAGGCTTGGAAAGACATTTGGGGCTGCGGCCAAGGTATTGGCGCCATCAACAAGGTGCAGTCCACCGCCGACCTGGTGGCGCAGTTCAAACGTGAATTTGCCGATGCCAAGGCGCGCTTGTCGCACTATTGAAAATCAACCAAAGTGGCAGATGTAGTGATAGGCCTCTGTCACCTTGATTTCAAACGACGAGTTGGCTGCGACATTGAATTTGTCGCCGGGGCCGGCATGGTGCCAAGCCTCTGCGCCGGCCAATTTGTATTCACAAGCACCGGCCACACATTCCATGATTTCAGCCGCTGCCGTGTTGAAAGTCAGGTGGGCAGGTAGCACCACGCCCACCGATTTTTTTTCGCCATTAGCCAAAATAACCGTATGGCTGACACACTTGCCGTCAAAAAAAACATTGGCTTTGGAGGCGACGCTGGCGCCTTGCAATTGTTCGGTCACCATGGTCAGGCCTTTTTCTTTACGGGGGTTTTGCGAGGGGTGGTTTTGGCAGCACGGGCGGCGCGTTCGTTTTTCAAGTTGCCAGCAATGCGCATGCGCAAGGCGTTGAGCTTGATGAATCCACCGGCGTCGGCTTGGTTGTAAGCGCCCCCGTCGTCATCGAAAGTGGCGATGCGGGTGTCAAACAAGCTGTCGGTTTTGCTTTCGCGGCCCACGCACATGATGGTGCCTTTGTAGAGTTTCAAACGGACTTTGCCGTTGGCCGTGGCTTGAGAAGCATCAATCAAGCCTTGCAAGAGTTCGCGCTCGGGGCTGAACCAATAGCCGTTGTAAACCAGACGAGCGTAACGCGGCATCAGGTCCTCTTTCAAGGCGAGTACTTCGCGGTCTAAGGTGATGGACTCGATGGCACGGTGACCCGACAACAAAATGGTGCCCCCAGGTGTCTCGTAGCAACCGCGGCTTTTCATGCCCACATAGCGGTTTTCAACCTTGTCCAAACGGCCGATGCCGTGCTTGCCGCCCACGGTGTTCAAGTGCGCCAACACTTTGGCAGGACTCATGCGTACGCCGTCAATGGCGACAACATCACCGTGCTTGTAGGTGAGTTCGATGATTTGTGGCTTGTTTGGTGCTTTCTCGGGACTGACCGTCAAACGCCACATGCTGTCTTCTGGCGCGAAGTTCGGGTCTTCCAATATGCCGCCTTCATAGCTGATGTGCAGCAAGTTGGCGTCCATGGAGTAGGGCGCAGGGCCTTTGCGTTTGGCACCATCCACCGGGATACCGTGCTGATCGGCGTAGCGCATGAGTTTTTCGCGTGAGAGCAAATCCCATTCACGCCAAGGTGCGATGATTTTCACATTGGGCATGAGCGCATAGGCGCCCAACTCGAAACGCACCTGGTCGTTGCCCTTGCCGGTGGCGCCATGGCTGATGGCGTCGGCCTTGGTTTTGCGCGCAATTTCCACCAAGCGTTTGGCGATCAATGGGCGGGCGATGGACGTGCCCAATAAATATTCACCTTCGTAAAGCGCATTGGCACGGAACATGGGGAAGACGAAGTCACGCACAAATTCTTCACGAAGGTCTTCAATAAAGATGTTGGATGGCTTGATACCCATTTTGATGGCTTTGGCACGCGCCGGTTCGATTTCTTCGCCTTGACCAATGTCAGCGGTGAAGGTGACCACTTCGCAGTGGTACTCGTCTTGCAGCCATTTGAGGATGATGGAGGTGTCCAAACCGCCTGAATAGGCCAAGACAACGCGTTGAGGGGTTTGGGTTTTGCCAGTGTTTGGCTGGGATTTGCGCATGAGTCACACCAGAGAAAAACAAAGGCGAGATTCTAGGGCACGGCCACAGGTTGATGCGAAACGACCAAGCCGCATTAAAAAAGCCGCTGGTTTGCAGCGGCCTTGGCAAGGGACTTACATGGTGGGCGCAGAGCCAGGTGGCGGCACCATGTTTTGTGCGGGAAAGGGAACCAGAGGCGGCGGCGTGGATGGCAGATTGCTAACCACGGGTGTGATTTGCAAACGCACTGTGGGGCCAGGGTCTTGCGGCATTTGCACACTGTATTGCTTGCCGGCAAATTCATACAACACATGGTAGGAGACGGTGCGGTTTTCGTAGAAGTTTTGCGTCGAGCAACTTTGCACTTGACGTATTTCAGGGGCGGGCGCACCTTCAATCTTGTCGCCCAAGATAGCACCTCCAAACATGCCGATGGCTGTGCCCAGGCCATTGTCACGGCCCAAGCCATGACCAATGGTGCCGCCAGCAATCGCACCCATGATCGCACCGGCGCCTGACTTGGACTTTTGCACCGCCACTTGCTGCTGACTGCAGACTTGGCGTGGCACAGCCACTTGTTGAATGATGGGGGTGCTGGAAATCACCCGGCCGACTTCTTGAGCCATCACCTGGCTCGAAGAGATAAAAGCCAAAAAAGCCAGAAAACGTGGCGTTGATCGCATGGGGTTCTCCTATACAGGTGTAGATGTGACCCAAGATTAACGCGAAGCAGCCCGGTGCGGTTGACCCCGCTCACAAAACCATCTGGCTTGAATGGGCGACAATTCTCGAATGAATCTTCAGGACTGGCTGCGTCATTGCGAGCAATTGCACCCCCAAACCATTGACATGGGTTTGGCGCGCGTGAAGGAAGTGGCAAACGCCATGCGTTTGAAAATGCCTTGTCCGGTCATCACCGTGGCAGGTACCAATGGCAAGGGTTCAACCTGCGCCATGCTCGAGTCGGTGTGGCGGCACGCCGGTTTCAAAACTGGTCTTTACACCTCGCCCCATTTGGTGCATTTCGAAGAACGCTGCCGTTTGCAAGGGCAGCCCGCCAAGGCGGCCGATTTGCTGCCGCACTTCGCGAAGGTTGAGGCTGCGCGAGGAGAGGTGTCGCTGAGTTATTTCGAGTTCACCAGCCTGGCCTTGTTCAGTTTTTTGGCGTCTGCGCAATTGGATGTGGTGATCTTGGAGGTTGGTTTGGGTGGGCGCTTGGACGCCGTCAATCTCTTGGACACCGACTGTGCCGTCATCACCAGCATCGATTTGGACCACATGGAATTGTTGGGCGGTAACCGTGAAGCGATTGGTTTTGAAAAGGCCGGCATCATGCGCCCTGGCCGTCCCGTGGTGGTCTGTGATCCGGCGCCACCGGCTTGCGTGTTGGCCCACGCCAAAAGCTTAGGGGTCGATGTCTGGCAGGTGGGCGCTGATTTTCAGTTCTCGGGTGACACGCAGCAATGGACTTGGAAGGGCCGTGGCCGCACTTACAGCGGTTTGGCTTACCCAGCTTTGCGCGGGGCCAACCAGTTGTTGAATGCTGCTGGGGTGTTGGCTGTGCTGGAGGCCATGCGCCAGACGTTGCCAGTCACAGCACAAGCGATTCGCTTGGGCCTGTCTTTGGTCGAATGGCCGGGGCGTTTTCAAATTCTGCCGGGGCAACCTGCCATCGTGCTGGATGTGGCGCACAACCCGCATGCCGCAGCGGCCTTGGCACACAATCTGGACGCGATGGGCTTTTACCCCGGCACCCACGCCGTGGTCGGCGCGATGCTCGACAAAGACCTGCCTGGTTTGTTCAAGCGATTGCTGCCCTTGGTCGAGCATTGGTATTTTTGTGATTTACCAACGCCACGCGCTGCGTCGGCGGCTCATTTGCATGGTGTTTGGCAGGCTTGTCACCCTCCGGCCACCGCCACGGCTGTCGAGGCGACAAGCCCCTCAGCAGCGCTGGCGCTGGCGCTGAGCCGGGCAGACCCCGCTGATAGAATTCTTGTTTTTGGTTCGTTCTTCACCGTTGGCGGGGTTCTTCAGCAGGGAATTCCTGGCCGTTTGACTGCCAATCTGCCCAACTGAAGTCACATATATGGCGTTTTTCAAGTCCCGTTCCAAATCCACGTCGTCCACCGAAGAACGCAACGCGGAGTCTGGCGAAGGCCAAAGCATGGATGTATTGCGGCAACGTGCCCGCCACCGCTTGATTGGTGCCACCGTCTTGGTCTTGATTGCGGTCATCGGTTTTCCGATGGTGTTTGATACCAAACCACGCGAATTGGCCTCTGATATTCGGATTTACATGCCTGAGCGCGACGCCCTGCGGCCTGCGCAAGCGCCAGTGGCAGCTGCGGTTGAGGCTAAATTACCGATGCCTGATGAAGTCAAGGCACCCGCTTCACAAGCGCCTGAGCCGCAAGCCTCAGAAACGGCCAAGTTGCCCACGTCGCCAGTGGCCGATGTCAAGAAATCTGAAATCAAATCGGACAACAAACCCAGCGACAGTAAATCAACGCCCATTGAAGAAGTGGTCAACACCACCAAGCCTGACGCAGATAAACCGAAAAACGAGGATGCCGTGCGCTTCATTGTGCAAGTTGGCGCATTTTCTGATGAGGCGAAGGTCAAGGAAGTGCGCGCCAAGTTGGAAAATGCGGGCTTGAAAACCTATGTGTATGTGGCGCAAACCAAAGACGGCAAACGCACGCGGGTACGGATCGGTCCATTTGCAAGCAAAGAAGAAGCCCAGAAGACGGTCACCAAGGTCAAAGCTTTGAACCTCGCTGCAGCCGTGTTGACCCTCTGAACATGGGGGCGCTCGATGGGGTTTTGTTGGCCGTGCTGCTGATGTCTTGTGGGCTGGGGTTGTGGCGTGGTGTGATTCAGGAAACCATGGCCTTGGTGGCGTGGTTGTTGGGTTTTGTGGCGTCATCCAAATATGCTGCCACGATGGCCACGCAACTTCCCGCGAATTGGGGAGACAACGGGCGCTTTTTGGCAGCTTGGTTGTTGGTTTTTCTGGGGGTTTGGTTGGGGCTGTCGCTACTGAGTGCACTGATCAGGCGTTTGGTCTCAGCAGTCGGCTTGGGTTTGCTTGACCGCTTCATCGGTGGCGTGTTTGGCTTGCTTCGCGGCGGCATTGCCTTGATGGCAGTGTCGGTGTTGGTGGGCTTCACCCCATTAAAAAATTCTGAGGCGTGGATGAACTCTTGGATGGCGCAGTCGGCAGATTGGGGCGTGATGTTTTTCAAACCCATTTTGCCGGCGCAATTGGAAAGGTTGGTGTCCTGATGTGTGGCATTGTGGGCGTGGTCAGCCAGACCAATGTGAATCAGTTGATCTATGACGCGCTGCTGTTGTTGCAGCACCGTGGTCAAGATGCCGCGGGCATCGTCACCCAACTCGACCGCAAATTTTTCATGCACAAGGCCAAGGGCATGGTGCGTGATGTGTTCCGTACCCGCAACATGCGCGCATTGCCCGGCAGTGTGGGTTTGGGCCAAGTCCGTTACCCCACAGCAGGCAATGCCTTTAGCGAAGAGGAAGCGCAACCCTTTTATGTGAACGCGCCGTTTGGCTTGGTGTTGGTTCATAACGGCAACCTGACCAATGCACAGGCTTTGAAAGACGAGTTGTTTTCCACCGACCACCGCCACATCAACACCGAGAGCGACTCTGAGGTTTTACTGAATGTGTTGGCGCACGAACTTGAAAAAACCACACGTGGCTTGAAACTATCCCATCTCGATGTTTTTGCCGCTGTAGCGGGTGTGCACACCCGCGTCAAAGGTTCTTACGCCGTGGTCGCCATGATTGCCGGCCATGGCATGGTGGCGTTTCGCGATCCGTTTGGCATCCGTCCTTTGTGTTTAGGTCAAGGCGTCGATGGCACCTGGATGGTTGGCAGTGAGTCGGTCGCTTTAGTGGGAACGGGCCACACTTTTGTGCGTGACATTGCGCCGGGGGAGGCGGTGTTCATCGACATGCAGGGACAGTTGCATGCCCAGCAATGCGCAACAAACCCGCAGCTCATGCCTTGCATTTTTGAATATGTGTATTTGGCCCGACCCGATTCCACCATCGACGGTATTTCTGTTTACCAAGCGCGTTTGAACCTGGGCGAAACTTTGGCCAAGCGGGTGGTGTCCACCGTGCCTCCTTCGGACATTGATGTGGTGATTCCCATTCCCGAGTCCAGTCGCCCCAGCGCCACCGAGTTGGCGCATTTGCTCGGTAAGCCTTACCGTGAAGGTTTCGTGAAAAATCGTTACGTGGGCCGCACTTTCATCATGCCGGGTCAGTCGGTGCGAAAAAAATCAGTGCGGCAAAAGCTCAACGTCATCGTCAGCGAATTCAAAGGCCGCAATGTGCTGTTGGTCGATGACTCCATCGTTCGTGGCACCACCAGTCGTGAGATCGTTCAAATGGCGCGCGACGCCGGTGCCCGCAAAGTCTATTTGGCGAGTGCTGCACCACCGGTGCGCTTTCCCAATGTCTATGGCATTGATATGCCCACGCCCGAAGAACTGGTGGCGCACAACCGCACGGTGGAACAGGTGCGCGCATTGATTGGCTGCGACGCGCTGATTTACCAAGACATCGCCCCCATGCGTGACGCCGTGCGCCGTGCTGCTCTGCCTGGCTCACCTGCGCTGCATGGTTTTGATGCCTCATGCTTTGATGGCATTTACATCACCGGCGACGTCACTGCAGAAGACATCTCCCGCCTTAACCAACAACGCATGGGTCAAGAAGAGGACAGCGAGGACAACTCCCGCTTGGCCTTGCCCAACGCCAATGTCTGAACCCATGACTGATCTACACAAGCCCCACTCTTTGCATTTAGAAACCTTGGCGGTCCGCTTGGCTGTGGAGAGAAGCCAATACGGCGAAAACTCTGAAGCCTTGTACCTGACGAGTGGCTATGTGCAACCTTCGGCCCAAGCTTCAGCTGACCGATTTGCTGGTGACGAAGAAGGCTACACCTACGGTCGTGCAGGAAACCCCACTGTCAGCAGCTTTGAAATGCGCTTGGCCGCCCTTGAAGGCACCCAGGCGTGCATCGCCACCTCCAGCGGCATGTCGGCCATCACCTTGATGCTGCTCAGTTTGTTGAAGGCGGGTGACCATGTGGTTTATTCACAGTCCATGTTTGGTTCCACCATTAAATTGATTGGCTCGGAGTTCGCCCGCTTTGGTGTGACGTCCACCATGGTGCCGCAAACCGATTTGAAGGCTTGGCAAGCAGCCATTCAAACGAATACCAAGCTGCTGTTCGCAGAGACGCCCACCAATCCCTTGACCGATGTTTGCGACATCCAAGCCTTGGCTGACATGGCGCACAACGCGGGTGCTTTGTTGGCGCTCGACAATTGTTTTGCCACACCCATCTTGCAGCGGCCGGTCGATTTGGGTGCTGACATCATCATGCATTCAGGTACCAAATACCTCGATGGCCAAGGTCGCGTGATGGCCGGCGCATTGTGCGCCAGCCACACCATGGTGCTGGAGCAGTTTTTGCCGGTCATGAAAAACAGCGGCATGGTGTTGGCACCGTTCAACGCCTGGGTGGTTCTCAAAGGATTGGAAACCCTTGACATTCGCATGCGAGCGCAAAGTGAACGCGCCCATGCCTTGGCCCAGTGGTTGGAACACCACCCTGGCGTGGCCAAAGTGCATTACCCCGGTTTGAAGAGTCACCCGCAACACGCCTTGGCCATGGGACAAATGTCGAACATGGGTGGTGCAGTGCTGTCGTTTGATTTGAAAGCCAAAGACACCGAACAGGCCCGTGCGCGTGCTTTCCACGTGTTGGACAAGTTGCAAGTACTGTCGTTGTGCACCAACTTGGGCGACACCAAAACCCTCTTGACCCATCCCGCTAGCACATCGCACGGCAAACTCTCGGAAGACCAACGGCAGGCTGCTGGTATTGGTCAAGGACTGATCCGTGTGGCCGTTGGCTTAGAACATATTGACGACATGAAAACCGACTTGTTGCGCGGCCTCGAAACGCTTTGACTGACATCGTTATGAACACGCGCACCAGATTCGCCCCATCGCCCACCGGTTTCATTCACTTGGGCAATATCCGCTCGGCGCTTTACCCGTGGGCCTTTGCCCGTGCCACGGGTGGGCAGTTTATTTTGCGGATCGAAGACACCGATATCGAGCGATCCTCCCAAGAAGCGGTGGATGTCATCTTGGAAGGCATGGCATGGCTAGGCTTGAACCACGATGAGGGCCCCTTCTATCAAATGCAGCGCATGGCGCGCTACAAAGAAGTCCTGGCGCAGTTGCAAGCAGCGGGCCATGTTTATCCTTGCTACATGAGCGTGGCTGAATTGGATGAATTACGTGAACGCCAAATGGCCGCCAAAGACAAGCCGCGCTACGACGGCACTTGGCGTCCTGAAGCAGGCAAAACCTTGCCTCCTGTGCCTGCTGGCGTTCA
>Ga0164295_10002415_pt1 | contig 15381 bp, 14 predicted proteins | sample GEODES006metaG_FD_111798 | JGI IMG/M metagenome (GOLD analysis project Ga0164295, IMG submission 111798) | Oligotrophic lake water microbial communities from Sparkling Lake, Wisconsin, USA - GEODES006 metaG | ecosystem: Environmental > Aquatic > Freshwater > Lake | place: USA: Sparkling Lake... | reverse complement strand
TGATCAAATAGATGCCTGGTTTAAGGCCTGGCATAAGTCTGTAGAGATGTGTGGCACATCTTCCAATCAAAGGAGGAATTTTCTCGATCGAGAAATTTCATACTTAGACTCATATGTTCGAGGTATCTACGCTAAACGAAACTTAGTTGCAGGTCAATTTTTGACTGAAGATGATTACTATATGGCTATTCCTTTGCAAAAAAATCAGGTATCTAGTCGTGAACTCATGCTTGGCAAATTTGGACACAAACTTCTTAGTTCTTGCAATAAAGACCAGCCAATTTCTGTAGATATTTTAGATACTCCATATTCTGGAAATGAAGAGCTACTCAAAGTATTTAGAAGTAGGGGTCTTTAATTAAGAATTACTATGGCCTCGTTATTGCTTATTGGAGGTACTGGCTTTTTTGGAAAATCAATCCTTAACTCACATAGGCGTGGTCTATTAAATTCCTGGGAAATTGATAATATTTGTGTATTTTCAAGGAATGCTACAAATCTAAAATTACTGTTCCCAGAACTTATTGATGACTCGATTAAGCTTGTTAATGGTAATATTGCGACATGTCATGAGATCCCAGTTGCTGATTACATAATTCATGCTGCCGCTTCTACTGATGCTGCAAACTACCTTGATAGGCCCGATGTGGAAAAAAAAAATATTCAGGCGGGTACATACAACTACTGCGATTTGGCTAAAAAATTTCATAGCCATAGTCGTATTGTCTTCTGTAGTTCAGGTGCTGTATACGGTCAGCAACCAGCTGGGTTAGAGTTCTTATCAGAGAAATTTGGCTTTGGTAATGTACATGAAATGCCTCCATTCAAAAGAGATTACGCTGAGGCTAAGCGAGATGCTGAACATGCGATTTACACTTTGGGCTCACAAGGAAGTTCTGTGAGCATAGCACGCTGCTTTGCTTTTGTAGGGAAATACTTACCGCGTGATCAGCACTTTGCTATTGGTAATTTTATTAATGATGGCCTTATGGGAAAACCTATACATGTCAAGGCCAACTTTCCTGTATATAGAAGTTATATGTATTCCGATGACTTAGTTGACTGGTTGATGACGATCTGTGAAAAATCAAATTTGAGTTGTCCAATTTACAATGTGGGTTCTGATGAGGCCTTGTCTATTGGAGAACTTGCTGAGCTAATTGCTTCTCGGTTTTCAGTTGAAGTTCATAAATCAGAGATAACCCAGCAGAAAGTTGACCGCTACACTCCATCTATTGAGAAAGCCAAAAAAGACCTTGGGCTCGCCCTAACATATGATTTAAAAAGCGCCCTTGATAAGACAATCGAAGATATTCTCATAAACTATCCACATGCTTAGTCAGGAAAGGATTCGCTACCTATTGGTCGGGTGTTTTAATTCTTTAGCTGGTTATTCTATTGGAGTCGGCATATATACAGCTTTGGTAAATAACTTCGATATTATCTGGATCGGTCTTATTTCCAATATCTTGTCCATTACAGTTTCTTTCCTAACCTATAAGATAATAGTATTCAGAACTAAGGGTATGTGGTTTTCAGAGTATATTAAGTCTTATCTAGTCTATGGTGGAATTGCATTCATTGGGATCTTTTTTTTATGGTTTTTTGTGGCCAAAATAAAGATGTCTATTTGGTTTGCGCAGGCCCTCGTTATAGGGGTAACTGTGATTATTTCTTATATTGGCCATTCTCGATTTACATTTCGCCATTAAAATTTTAATTGAATCTTCTTATGCAAAATAAAAAGTTACTCAGCATTATTTCCCCATGTTTTAATGAAGAACAAAATATTGGCGAGCTCTACAAGCGTGTTCTTGAGGAGATAAAACTCTTTCCGCAATATGATTTTGAATATCTTTTTATAGATAATGCTTCTACCGACGGGACTGTAGATCTTTTACGAGAACTTACAAAATTAGATTCGCGTGTAAAGGTCATAGTTAATACTAGAAATTTTGGTCACATTAGGTCGCCGTACTGGGGAATTATTAATACTAAAGGTGAGGCCACAATTTATTTGGCCTCAGATCTTCAAGATCCGCCAGAATTGATATCGCAATTCATTAAAGAGTGGGAAAAGGGCTCGAAGATTGTTTTGGCAGTAAAGCCTGTTACATCAACCAATTTTATTATCCACGCTCTGCGACGAATGTATTACAAATTTCTTGATGAAATTTCTGAGGTTCCTATAGTAAAGGATTCGACTGGTTTTGGCTTGTATGACAAAATAGTACTGGAAAAAATTCGGGAGATTAATGACCCTTACCCTTTTCTTCGGGGTCTTATTTGTGAGTTGGGATATAACATTAAGACAATTCAGTTTTGTCAACCTAAGCGTGGGAAGGGAGCATCAAAAAATAATTTCTACAGCCTTTATGATATTGCTCTTCTTGGAATCGTAAGTCACTCAATGGTTCCAATAAGATTGGCGTCAATATTGGGCTTTACCTTTGGTTTGTTGAGCATAGTTATGGCGTTTATTATTTTTATAGTAAAGATACTCTTTTGGAACTCGTTACCCCTTGGATATGCGCCATTAGGAATTAGTATGTTATTAATTTTTGGCGTATTGCTCTTTTTTATTGGGATTCTTGGTGAATATATTGGTGTAATTCTTACGTACACTCAGCGACGACCCATTGTTGTGGAAAAAGAAAGAATTAATTTTTAATTCTATGACAAGTAAAAAAATAGTTTTAATTACTTTACTAGTTTTAGTTGGAATATGTAATTTCTTTTTTATAGCTTATTTTTTCTATCAAAATAGATATTTGCCAGCGCCCTTTATCCTGGACAAAAATGATACATTTATGGATTTTTTTTATACATTGTATTGGAGTCAAAATGATGGAATTTATACTGAATGGAAATCAATATATCCACCATTAAATTTCCTAATTTTAGATTTTTTTTATGAATTTTTTATCGGGGATTTGAATGGAACCCCATTTGAATATAGAAAACAATCCCTAAGTAAACTATTTGGCATAGTAGTAATTTTTGCATCCTGTCTGCTAGCTTCCATAAAAATTAGTTATGGTAAATTAGTTAATTTTAAATATCAATTATTATTATTTTTCTTTTTCTTATTAAGCCCACCATTTCTATTCGCTTTAGAGCGTGGTAACCTATTGATTCTATGCTTACCATTACTAAGTTTATATATACTTCCGTTGAATAATATATATAAATCACTAATCTTATCTCTTTTGGTAAATCTGAAGCCTTATTTTTTAATTTTATATATCGTTGTTTTCATTAATTCGAAAATCAATAATGAAAATAAAGATTTTGTATTCTTAATGCCAATTTTCTCTCTTATAATATTCCTTTCCACAGGTTTAATATTAAATCAAGAATTCTATTTGTTACCATTTAATTTGTTTGGTTTTTCAAATGCTGGTGTAATTTTAAGCCCATATAATATATTAGCCTTTCCAAGCTCAATTTCATCATTTATCTTTCTTAATGAAATTATTCCTGATTTCAAAATAAGCAAGTATTTGGGATATGCACTAAAAATTTTATTATTTTATTTTATTTTCAAATTAATTCAGCTTGTGTTAAGAAAAAAATTAACTATGGATTACTTGACGATAATTGGAGTCGTTATCATTACGAATTACTCAATAACATCTGGAGGATATTCTTTATTATTCTATATCCCAATTTTAGCAATATTTTATAAAAATAAAAATTATACGTTTCTTGCCATTATTAGTATATTTTTCTTAGGTATCATAAGCCTCATTCCAATATATTATAATATTTATAATGCTATTGGAATGAGCTACTTTTCCTTAGGTACTGCAGAAATAGTTCAAAATTTGACTTTAAGTACGGTAATTTACCCTGTTGCTAATTTTATAGTCATTGTTATGCTTTATAATTACATTAAGAATAAAGGTTTATCATGATCAACTTTAAGTTAAAATTTAGAGAGTTGTTTTTTACTATCTTAGTAGGTTTTCCAATTGGTTTAACCCTTTATTATGCTAACTATATTAAGATTACTTATGAGCTAAAATTAACCCCTGGGGTTGCCGTTGCAAAAGAGTTTTGCAACAATGTTAGTTTTATTAAACTTAATCTTTATACGTTATTAGAATTGGATGAAATTATTAATAATTCTATGTTACTTAATAAAAATTACAGTATTAAAAATTCTGATAATGAATTGATCATAATATCAGTTAAAAGTGAAATTGGACAAGACAATATAATTAATTCAGATCTAAATATTATTAAGGAAAATCTTATTTCATTTGAAAACCTTAAGTTTAATAAAATTTTTAAAGGTGTAGTTTTAAATTGTATGAATAATTTAAAACTCCCTGTTTATGAAAAGCATGTTAGTGAATTAATTAGGGTTGATAACCCCAAAAAGAGATATAATAATATTCATCTGGGGTTACTTTTATTATCTCCAATGATAATTATTTATTTATTTATTATTTCCTTCAAATATATCAAATTAGCCCAAACATCCAATGATTAATTAATTTTGGATATTGATTCTTTAAAGTTGCTTAATTAGCCTTTCTAAATAATTAACATGATGATTTATTTTGAAATACTTTAATTTCGATGTGCATGTTTCTGCAATACTTTATTCTATAATTTTTCCTGTAAATTTTTTGATTAATTTCATTATTTTGTTGAAATTAATATCTTTGTAGATACAGTTTTCAACTTCCAAAGAGAACTTGGATAGTATTAACAACCCTACAAGTGATTTCATTACTATACAATTTTTTTGGGATTTTAATATGATTTTCTTGACTGGAGGAACCGGATTTCTCGGTAGCTACTTACTTAAAAGTCTTATTAAGTCACAAAAAACTATACATTGTTTAAGAAGGAAGAATAGTGTATTTAAACGTATTGATGGTGAAATGAATAGCGTTATTAAATGGGTAGATTCGGAAAATTGTAATTTTGGTGAATATTTTGAACATAATAATATTCGCTACGTACTTCATTGTGCAACAAACTACGGCAGGAATCAAAATAGCTCATTAGAAATTTTAGAGGCAAATCTAATTCTTCCCCTAAAGTTGCTACAAGCAGCTACAGAAAATAAGTTAAAAGCTTTTATTAATACTGATACCCTCTTAGATAAGGGGATTGGGACTTATAGCCTTTCAAAAAAGCAATTCAATGAGTGGTTACAAACTTACTCAAATAAGATAGCTTGTATCAATATCGCTCTTGAGCATTTTTATGGTCCCAATGATGATCCATCGAAATTTGTAAGCTTTATTTTGCGGGCTTTATTAGAAAATAAACCATCAATTGATCTCACTGAAGGCCTGCAGAAGAGAGATTTTATCTATGTTGAGGATGTTGTGAATGCTATAGTGCTAATAATTAATAATTTGGGAAATTTTGATAATGGTTACCACCATTTTGAAATTGGCTCTGGAACATCCATAGAAATACGAGCTTTTGTAGAACTCGCTAAAAAATTAACTGGTAATGTTTCGACCAGATTTAACTTCGGAGCCATTCCTTATCGTAGAAATGAACTAATGGATACTAAAGTAAATATAAGTAAATTATTGTCCCTTGGATGGAGATGTCAATATGACCTTACGAGAGGATTAATTAAGACAATAAACCATGAAAATATCTTGAGTTGAGTCAACTGCTCAAGAAGTATAAAAATGATCTTATAGGGCTTATATGAAATATTTAATCACAGGTGGTTGTGGCTTTCTAGGTTCAAATCTAGCAAATGAAGTTTTACGTTTAGGTGAAGATCTTATCGTTTTTGATAACTTATCTAGATCTGGAAGTGCGCTCAATCTTGACTGGCTAAAAACAAAAGGGGAATTAACTTTTCATTATGGTGATATACGAAATAAAAATGATGTTGTTTCTGTAATTAGCAAAACTAAACCCGATGTTGTTTTCCATTTGGCTGGTCAGGTAGCCATGACATCCTCTCTAGAGGATCCTCTTAAAGATTTTGAAATTAATGTTTGCGGATCGATGAACTTACTTGATGCGATCAAAAATATTTGCCCGAATGCAACAATTATTTATTCCTCCACAAATAAGGTATATGGCGATTTGGATTACTTTACCTACACAGAATTAGACTTAAGGTACAAAGTTAACAACTTTCCAAATGGTTTTGATGAAAATATCAAATTAGATTTTAGATCGCCATATGGATGTTCCAAGGGTTCCGCAGACCAGTATATGTTAGACTACAATAGAAACTTTGATCTTAATACTATCGTTTTTAGGCATTCCTCTATTTTTGGTGGTCGCCAATTTAGTACTTTTGATCAAGGTTGGGTTGGCTGGTTTATTCAACAAGCTTTAAAAGTAAAACAAGGAAATCTCTTTAAGCCTATTTCTATTTCCGGGAATGGAAAGCAGGTAAGAGATATTCTTTTTGCTTCAGATTTAATAAATTGTTACTTTGCTGCCTCGCAGAATATAGATATCTGTAGTGGGCAAGCCTACAATATTGGTGGTGGGATGTCTAATAGCCTTTCGATTTTGGAGTTATTTTGTTTCCTAGAAAGTGAGTTAGGTGTCACATTAGAACTTGAAAAAAACCACTGGAGATCAAATGATCAAAAAGTTTTTGTTGCTGATATATCAAAAGCTAAAGAGTCTTTTAACTGGACGCCTAAGGTTGATAGAAATATTGGTTTAAAAACTATGATTCAATGGGTTGAGAGTTATTTCACAAATTAAAGTTATTTTTTAGTGAACCTGAGTGTTATTCTTCCCTGTTATGAGGAAGCTAGTAATTTAGAGCTACTGATCCCTAGGATTTTGCAAACCCTCCCCTGTCATGTTTTAAATTTTGAAATTATTGTAGTCGATACTGAAAATCCTAAAGATAAAACACCCTTAATTTGTAAACAGTTTGGGGTAATATACGTTAACAGAATCAATGGAAACTGCTATGGAAATGCTATTCGAACAGGTATAGCTATAGCAAAGGGGTCAAACATCATATTTATGGATGCAGATGGATCACATTCTCCCGAATTCATACCTAAGCTACTTGAATTTGCAGATGACCACGATGTTGTAATCGCTTCAAGGTACATTCCGTGTGGAGGTACTAAAAACTCTTTAATCCTTGAGAGAATGAGCCGAGTATTAAATTGGTCTTATGGTTATATCTTAAACATTCCATGCAAAGATATCTCTAATAGCTTTAAACTTTATCGAGCAGATAAACTCAAAAGCCTAAAATTGAACTGTAATAATTTTGATATTGTAGAAGAAATTTTGGTGCAACTCGTAAGAAAATATGATTCTATAAAATTTAAAGAAGTTCCTTTTATTTTTGAAATGCGTAAATTTGGTAAAACAAAACGTAGCCTTTTTTTATTTATAGTGGGATATATTTTTACTTTGATAAGGCTAAGATTTTCAAAATAAACCCTTTATAAAATATAAGCATCATTTTAGAACTTTTATGTGCCATCCAAGAACGCTGTCAAATGATAAATTTGAATTTCGATCAGTATTTATGTTCTCGTAGCTGTTGCCAAAAAACTTCTCAATTTAAAGGGCAGTCTCTATCAACTATTAAAGATCTAAAGTAAACTATTTTTGAAAGAACCCCTTTATATCAATTACGTAAACTAAATTGACTGATCAATTTCAGTCCAACTACGTTAACAAATTGATTTTTCGGTTAATGTTTAGAAGCTAGTGAGTTAATGTCTATGTTTAATGTGTTCAAATCAATTGGTCTAGTCAAATACCTTGCTCTGGATGAGGTTAACCCAAGATCATTTTTTTTCTTCATGTTATTTGGAACGCTGATAGCAGTAATTTTCCATATAATCCTATCATTATTTCACTTAGGATATCCTTGGACTACATTTCTATTTCAACCGGGGGATAGATTTAATGACTGGCATAATTCTATTCGTCACTCATTTGCTCCCAACCCATATCAGACAGATGGGGCTCTTGCAACTTACTTTCCATTTACGTATGTACTTTTAAAGATTGGTACTTTTCAGGAAAAATTCTTAAGCCTAATGGTATTTTTTAGTATTGCAATAGGATTAATATTTATTAGCGCTTATCAAATATTAAAAAAAGTTGGACAAGCAGAATTATCTATTTTAAGTGGCACCAATAATTGGATTTTTTTAGTACTTGGAACCCTTATTTCTTATCCTATTATTTTTGCACTTGATAGAGGAAATATTGATATATGGATTGCTTTTTTCTGCGTGATTTTTGTTATCAATATAGATACAAAGCATCGCATCTTGGGATGCATTTTTCTAACGGTTGCCATATCTTTAAAGGGCTACCCTGCAGCTTTTCTATTAATTTACTTTCATAATAAGCAATTTAGTCTACTAATGACAAGTTTAGTGGGTGTGATCATGCTTACATTTTCCCCATTGATCTTTCTTTGGGGTGGGCCATCAATTAATATTTTTGAATTCCAGCGAAATTTTTATGAATTTAAGACGTTATATGTATTAGATAGGCACTCTCTATTCGCAAGTTCTGACCCCTACAATGCAATTAGGATGTCTTTCTTAGTTGCTCAGGAAAAAGCCTTAAAGTATATGCTACTACCTCCCAGCTGGGCGAAATTGAGCATTAGAGAGTTTAGTACTATTTTATATAATAGCTATATATATATTAGCTTTATGTTAGCTAGTTTCCTTTCAATATTTGTAATCTTTGCAAATATTGAACAATGGAGACGAGTTCTTGCAATATCTTTAATTTGTATACTATTTCCTACAGTAGCTAATGACTACAAATTAAATTTATTATTTCCATCTGTCTACTTGTTGGTAACTCAAAAAAACTCATCGAAAGTTGATAGAGATATTTTTATTCTTTTATGCCTCTTACTTATTCCTAAAAGTTATTTTTTTATAAAAGGAATGTCCGTATCGATGCTTATTAATCCTATATTACTCGTTATTTTGGTGATAAAGACCTCATATCAACCAATGACTTGGCGAAAAATTTATAAAAAAATAACGCGCATTATTTTTAAAGTGGCAACTCCAGTTTAATTATCCCAGAAATAAAGCTTATAATAAAAAAGTTATTTTATAATTTAAAGAGAAATTTGAACTTCATATTTAAATCCAAGGTTTTTAAAGTAATACTATCCATAACTGTATTTTATGTGGCTTTTATTCAGATAGACTTTAGCGAATCACATTCCATATTTCAGCACACTAATTTATTTAAAATAATATTTCTAACCTTCATATTAAGCTTTTTAATTAATGTACAAGCCATTAGATGGTGGTTGATAGGAAAAAAATTAGGATTTAAATGGGGTATTTTTACAGCAATTGAACTAGCTTATATAGGTAATTTTTTTAATCAAATATTGCCTGGATCAACAGGAGGAGATGTGGTACGTGCATGGGCTCTTAAAAAAGCTAATATCCCAATTGAATTAGCACTAAGTTCAATTATTATAGATCGGATAAGTGCTTTAATTGCTATAAGCCTAATATTTGTGTGCGGCTCCCCCGTGCTGTATAAATTTTTTGACGTTGAATTTACAATTAATAAATACATTTTCCTTTTAATCGTTCTTTGTGCAGCTATATCCTTTATGTTGTGTATAAAATTTCAACCTTTTAAGGAAAATCGAATCGTAAAAATAATTGGGGTTTTTATAGTAGATGTTAAAGCTGTTTTTTTATCACCAATAGATCTTTGCTTGACAACTTTACTTTCCTTAATTATCCAGATTTCAATCAGTTATATCGTCTGGCAAATAGCGTTAGATTTTGGTGCTAAATTTAATTTTCTTGGATTTATGTTGCTTTGGGCTGTTGTGTTTATAATTTCCTTACTACCTATTTCAATCGCAGGCTGGGGAGTTCGCGAAGGAGCAATGGTTGCCGCATTCACTTTATTAGACACCCCGCCCACAATTGCATTTGCGACGTCTATAACAATTGGATTATTAATACTGATTGCTAGTTTACCTGGGCTCTTAATTTGGTTAGTACGCACATTTCATAATAATAACGTTAATATAATTGCAGAAAAAACTCATGGCAAATAAACCAAAGTTACTAATTTTTATAGTTGCATATCAAGCTTCTAGCACAATACAATCAGTAATTCAAAGGATTCCTGTAAGCCTATCGATTGAATATGAGGTTGAATTACTCATAATCGACGATGCCTCAACAGATAATACTTTCGAAATTTGTTTACAGGCGCGTGATGATACTGATCACTTATTCCCTATACACATTCTCCATAACCCCATAAATCAAGGTTATGGAGGCAATCAGAAAATTGGGTTTCATTACGCCATAGAAAATAGCTTCGATTATGTTGCTCTTGTCCACGGCGATGGTCAGTATGCCCCAGAATTATTACCTGAGCTTGTTCAGCCTCTAAAGCAAAATCAAGCTAATGCAGTATTTGGTTCAAGGATGCTCAAATCCAAAGGTGCTCTGGAAGGAGGGATGCCTCTATACAAATTTATAGGCAATAAAGTTTTGACTTTTATTCAAAACCGACTCCTTAATTCGAATTTGAGCGAGTTTCATTCTGGCTACAGAATATATGCTGTTAGTGCTTTAAAACTCATACCCTTTGAGTTAAATACTAAGGACTTTTACTTTGACACAGAGATTATTATCCAACTGATGGTGGCTAATCAACGTATCCTTGAACTTCCTATTCCAACCTATTATGGCGATGAAATCTGTCGTGTGGATGGTATCAAATATGCATGGCAAGTTGTAAGAACAACTTTTCTTGCCAAAACTCAGCAGTACAATTTCTTCTACGATAGAAAATTTGACTGTGCCCCAATAAAACAAAATAATGCCCATTATGCACTTAAGCTTAATTACAAAAGCCCACATTCTCTAACTATAAACAAACTAAAGTTTGGACAAAAAGTTTTGGATATTGGATGTGCTGGCGGATATGTAAGTGCCGAATTAAAGAGGAAGGGCTGCAAAGTAACGGGCATAGATATTTACCCATTAGCTGATGGAGTAATTCTGGATGATTTCCATCAACTTGATATTAATAATTGCGAGCTTCCAAGCGGAAATGATTTCGATTATTTTATTGCATTGGATGTAATTGAGCATCTGTTGTCCCCAGAAGCATTTGTAGAAAAACTCAGAGAGGCGACCAAGTTTAGGCCCGACATCAAGATTATTATAAGTACAGGTAATGTGGCATTTTTTATACAGAGATTAATGTTGCTTTTAGGACAATTTAATTACGGTAATCGCGGTATTCTAGATAAAACACACACTAGATTATTCACATATTCTTCTATGCGAGCTCTACTTACACAATCCGGATTTGAAATACTCGAAGTTGATGGAATTCCGGCGCCTTTTCCCATGGTTATTAATAACTTATTAATTAGTAAAATATTGCTATTTATTAACAATCTTTTAATAAAAATATCAAGGAATCTTTTTTCATATCAAATTTATATTATCGCGCAACCTCGACCATCTTTAGAATATTTACTACAATCTGCCGAAAATATATCTGAGAAAATTCGTACAAATTTATCTTTCGATGACTAGTCAAAAAAGTGTCTGTGAAAAATAATCTTAGCCGTTTTTAAAACGAGATATGAAAAATTTAAAGCCTAATCCTCTGTATTTTCTTGTAATTGTTGCTTTTATTCTATTGGCAACTAATATGAATCAAACATGGTTGTATAACCCATTTGGCTGGGTAGATCAGTGGGCTTACCTTGGTCAATCTTATTTTTATCCGAAATTGGTTAAACTCTTTCCCTTACACCCTGCCAGTGACTTATTGCCTGTTATATTACCCTCTGCTTTTTTCTATAAATTCTTATCGCCTGTTTATGCAAATTTATTTCGGGATATTTTCTTTCTTTCAATTTTTTTGTTTTCCCTATTTCTTCACATAAGAAGATTTACCAATGTTGCCAGTAGCTTCGTTGTCATATTCTTGGCTGGTGGTTACCAGTATTTGCTTTCTGCTGTTGGCTCAGATTACACCGATGGCTATGTCATTACTTACTATGCTCTTTCTCTTTATTGTATATCTCTATCGAGGGATACGCGACCAACCTTAGAAAAAGTTTTATTAATATTGTCTGGTGCGTTATTTGCTTGCATGGTCTACTCAGCAATTCTAGCTATTGTTTACTTACCCACCTTATTTTTATTATATAGTTTAAATTTTCATGATAGAAAAGTATCAATCTTATCTACAATTACTAATAAAACCATAAAATTTTTTATTTTTTATTTTATTGGATTTGGTTTAGCAACATTTTTTTTCTCGTGTTTCTATTGGATCCATGCTGATGGTTTCTTTTTCATTAATAATATTAATAAGTTGTTTGGTTTCATAGGTGGTGCTTATACAGCGCCTCCATTAAGTACTTGGATAAGCGATGCTTCTTGGCTTATTCTTCCCGTTGGCGTTGTAATAGCAAGCACAATAAAATTATTTTTCTACTTTAAAACATGCAAAGGAGTGGAGGAATTTTTATACCGATTAGAAGAAAAACATGTTGTAAAGATAATCGTAGTTGTAAGCTTTACAACAATGCTTTTTATAAACTTTGTAATAAAGCAATGGAGTCTACAATTCCTTTATTTTAACCAAACCCTTCCCATTGTATTTTTAGGGGTTGGTGTTTTACTGGGACATAACAGAGTTGGAGTCATTTCTCGAATATGCCTCTTTGAAATTGGAGTTGTAATATTTTCTTCTTTGTTAACTTTATGGTTATTGGATCATTATGTAATCACATGGCAAGACGTAAAAAATTTTGTTGGAATTAAAAACGTGGTTTTACTTATGATAATAATTTTATTCACTAGTCTTTTCCTATCCATTGCTCTACTTAATAGATTCTTGAGGTTTGTTGCGATAGTTTGGCTAATCGTATTAAATATTGTTTCATTTTCTCCAACTTTTGGAAATTTTCTTTGCTGGGATGCATTTGCAAAGGAGAATATGCCAAAGTTACTTAGCTCAAATCATTCGATATTTCTTTCAACTATACAGTTAGCTAAATTTATTGATAAGATTGATCCTAATAGAAGAGCTTCACTTTGGTATAGTGAACTTGGGTCTCTGGGGCCCTTAATAAGACAAGTTAATGCTGTCACTTATTTGAATTCAGGTGATAAAAGAATAAATAAATCATTTCCTAGTCTAAATGATTTCAGTGGACCCATTGGAAGCGAAGGGCATGTTCCATTTTCGGGAGAGACATTAATGATCCTATCTTTTGAAGCTAACCATATTCAACAAGCTGAATATTCTCTTAAAGAAAGAGGGTTGGCATTAAAGACTATATCAACGTCACTACTTCAGTTAGATAACGATACAATAATTTATGGATCTATAATTTTTCTGAATTAAGCTCAATAGGAATTTATCAAATATTTGCAAAGGCAGCCTTTGCAGCTATTAACATATCGGCAATGACTAATTCTGAATGCTGAATCGATAAAAATCCAGCCTCATAAGCCGAGGGGGCTAGGTAAACCCCCTCGTCAAGCATCGCATGAAAAAAACGTTTAAATTTGTCAATATCAGAATTTGTGACGTCTTGCAGGGTTGCTGGTTTATTTTTAGCAAAATAAATTCCAAACATCCCACCAATGTGATCCGATGAAAAATCATGCCCTGCTGTTTTAGCTAACTCTTCCAGACCTTCTAAGAGGCTTGTAATATTTTCTGATAATTTTTCATAAAATCCTGGAGCACTTACTAAATTGAGTGTGGTTAGCCCAGCTGCTACGGCCAAGGGGTTTCCCGATAAAGTTCCTGCTTGGTAAACATTACCAATGGGAGCAAGCTTTTGCATAATGTCTTTTCGACCGCCAAAAGCTGCCATCGGCATACCACCGCCCATTACTTTGCCAAGGCACGTCAAGTCTGGCTTAATCCCATGCAAGCTTTGAGCTCCACCTAAGGCAACTCGAAACCCTGTCATTACCTCGTCATAAATTAATACTGCTCCATATTGCTCTGTTAATTGGCGCATCGCTAAGATAAATTCAGGGCTTAGCTTAACAAAATTCATATTTCCAGCAATCGGTTCTACGATGAGCGCTGCCACTTGTGGACCAAACTGTTTAAATGCATTATCTAGAGCTTCCAAATCATTAAATGGCAACACTAAGGTATGCTTTACTAGGTCCTGAGGAACCCCACCTGAGGATGGGGCATTTGTTGCTAAATCTATTTGCTGATCAGCAAAGGTGAGTAGTCCTGATCCTGCTTTTACTAGTAAGCTATCTGCATGTCCGTGATAACAGCCTTCAAATTTAATAATTAAATCGCGTCCTGTAAAACCCCTTGCTAAACGCAGGGCACTCATCGTTGCTTCAGTTCCACTAGAAACTAATCGAACCTGCTCAATACTAGGAACTAACTCAACAATTTTTTCAGCCATTAAAATCTCAGCCTCTGTGGGTGCGCCAAAACTAAAACTATTTTCTGCAGCCATTTGCACAGCTTTAACAACTTCAGGATGGGCGTGACCAAGAATCATGGGGCCCCAAGACCCAATACAATCGATATATCGTTTACCCTCCACATCCCAAAAATAAGGCCCCTTGGCATGGCTAATAAATCTAGGTACGCCACCCACGGATCGAAATGCTCTTACCGGAGAATTAACTCCACCTGGTGTGGTTATTTGGGCACGGTCAAATAAGGATTGATTAGTATTCATAGCAAATAATCGTAATTAATATCATTAAAAAGTTACTAATAGGGGAAGCAATATATCAACAAAATGATAATAATCCTCAAATTGCCATCATTTCAAAATCTTCCTTGCGTGCTCCACACTCTGGACAAGTCCAGTTTATCGGGACATCTTTCCAAAGTGTTCCTGGAGCAATGCCATCATCCGGCAGGCCAGCCGCCTCATCATAAACCCAACCACAAATTAAGCACATATATGTTTTTAATTCCATCGTGACTCTACTCTCTTTTCTCTTTCAAAATTAATGAAAACCGATTTATCGACGAATTACATTTATTGAATAACTAACATACTTATAAAGACCCTAGCTAATCAAATAGTTCTCTTTCTGGGCTCGAACTCTATTGTATTCGTCTTTGCTCACCACACAACTTTCTGCATTTACTTGAAATATTTCCTACAATGCTAATCGACTAGTCCATCTTTATTAACGTTTAAGGAGGACTCACGGACCTTTCTGATCTGGAACCGAAATAAACGGCACTCAATCGCTCCATTAAATAAAGGAGTTCTCTTAGTTTCTTTCATTCTTAATTGCCCAGCAAGACCCATATCTGCAGTCAAAATATCCATTTGCCAGCCATCAAATCGGTCTTTGAGATGTCGTCCAAATTGCACTAAAAAGTCTACAAATTCGGGATCAG
>Ga0164295_10002414_pt1 | contig 15384 bp, 17 predicted proteins | sample GEODES006metaG_FD_111798 | JGI IMG/M metagenome (GOLD analysis project Ga0164295, IMG submission 111798) | Oligotrophic lake water microbial communities from Sparkling Lake, Wisconsin, USA - GEODES006 metaG | ecosystem: Environmental > Aquatic > Freshwater > Lake | place: USA: Sparkling Lake... | reverse complement strand
TTTTTTAATCATAATATTAAAGTTGCTAGTTTGAAATTCCATACCAAGACTAACTTTCATTTTTATTTATCAAAAAAACAAATAAAAATTGTTTAAAAAGGACTGTATTGATTTTGGGAAAGGTCAGTTACATCTTGATATTCTTCTTCCTCTTCTTCACCCATTTGATAAGCGTTGTTAGTTTGTATATAGATAAAGATGACAAGTATAAGAATTGCAATTAAAAATGCAAAGAGAAAAATGTTGGTTACAGTTTCCATTTTTTATTTTAGTAAAAAAAATAAAAAATAAAAATTGAATTATTATTAAGATTTAATTGTGACTCAAAAAAAAAATGATACCATTAATTGATGAATGCGAACCTTACTTGCGCGTGTCAGAAATGATTCGCAATTTGTTACAAGAAATAATGGAAGAAGAAGAAAAGACACGAAAATGGTTTCAGTTTATTGATTATTGATAATCTTTCATAATCTTGATAAAATGTTTGATATCAGCACGAATCATTGCCTTTACCATATAGGTAATACCATCGACTAGTAATTGTGGTGTCTTGTCCTGATAAATAAATTTCAAATCTTGAATGATGATATCGAATTCTTGCTGGTCTTCTTCCGCGCAATTTCGAACAATTAATGTTGCATCGACAAGATTCGGTGTGTGGCTTTTCAGTTTGCAAACAATATATTTGGGATATATCATTAAATTTAAATGAAATTGAAAAAGCGCAGTTTGATATTTCTTTTCAAGTAATGGAAGAATTATGCCTCGTATTGTACTATTTTGAAATTGAATGAGGGCATCATATTCAATGTGATCTTCGACAAAATAATAAATGTAATTTTGGGTTTTATAATTATTATTATCTTTCATCAGGTCGGTATTGGTTTTTTCAATAAAATTTCGTACCTCATTGTAGTCCATTTATATATTTGCAACTTTGTTTAAAAATTGAATTTTTAAAGAGTCGAGTAATAATTTATAAACCATGAAATTATTACTTGAATTTTTTAGTAAATTTAATCGCATTCATCAACCATTACCACTAGGTCGATGGAGTTCTGTAAATTCGAATCATGATATATTATTGACAAAATATAAGCTTAAGAAAGATCGTCAAAAGCTGAAAGAGAGCAAGATTGATCCTTATTTGTTGAATAAAAAGAAACAGGAACCCAAAGAGTCGCTGGTTATAAATTATCCGTTTATCGATTGGTAAATATTTAAAGATTTACCGTTTATTAATACAAAAAATGTCTTCATTAACTTCTTTTGCTAGAAAATGTAAAGTTGTTGTCGGTTCAACAATGTTTGTAATCACCACCTGTTACTTGGCAAGTCTGTACACTCCAGAAAACGCACCCAAACAATTAAAAAAATCGAGCTAAGAATTTATTAAACTTTCGAGCAAAATTTCGTGGCCTTGGTGCAAATTTTTTTCCAAAAGTGACGTAACAAGCTGTAATATTTCTTCTACTCCTATGATTGTCATTAAAAACAATAATAGATGAAAATCCATACATAAATCTTGACGGGTCCATCCTCGTTTGTGCGCATCTTTAAAATGTTCCTTAATGTCTTGTAGAGTTGGAATAGTTTCACCCCGATGTGGTTTTGGAAATTTATACAAAAATTTAGACTCTGAAAAATAACCGATAGGAACATTGACAAGAAAAAAGTTTACATCGACTTGCTCAGCAAGTTTTCCTTCCACAATCGCGGTAAAAGGTTTTTGGACTTTACAATCTTCGTCCAATGCACCCTGATCTACCATAGTAAAACATTGCTCACTCAATTGAAAACTGTCCATTTGAATGTCGCCTTGGCTTAGGGTAACACGAACAATGACTTGATTGGGTTTTAAAATGGATGATAAATAATAAATTTCTTGTGGTTCAAAAAATGTATTTTCATCCCGCGTAGGATGACAAAAAATGCAGCCAAGGCGTTGTAAACCAAACGCGATTGCAAGTTTTTCAACATTAACGAAAAGCGGGTCCTCTTCAAATTCTAAATTGCATTGTGGAGGTTCATATATCAGTGAAACATATGCTTGATTTTCCTTGAGACTTCCATATAAAAAGCCAATCCTATAAGACTGAAATCCAGCTCGTTGCATAAAAGTTTGAAACTCGTTGCACATATCTTGATTCATATTGACTTTTGTACAACTAGGTTCTTTCTGTGATTTTACCGCAAATTCAAACTTTGCATCCAATAATTTAAAATCGGTAAGTGTCCAATAGTTTTTAATTGTTTTCAAAGATTGTAAACCTGGACGAAAGCCCTCTTTCTGATAAACGTCTTCTATCGATTGATTGACAATGTTTCCTTCTTTGGTAATCTTCTTTTGTCCATTAAAATTTACGATATTAAAATCACCGCTTTGCAAATAAATATTTGTTCCATTTTCTAGTTTGCATTTTCGAACACTAAAAGTTTCATCAATTGGTTTACTTCCACTTGGATCAAAGCTCAGAAAAAAATTCTCCTGTACAGATATTCCAAGCAGTTGACAACATAATTCCAAAATGTGCGATATTTTCCAGGTTGTTTTTACATTATAAAGGCGTTTTGTTCCAACCTTGGTGGTAATTCTTAATATAATCATTTATTCACACTACAAAACCAAACATCTAAAATCAATTTTTAGGTAATGATTGTAAATGGTGCATAAACAAATCATCGAGATTTTTTGTATTCTTGCTAAATGCATATCTGGATATATTGGTCAAATAGGAAGCATCCAAAATTTCATTCCCCTTGAAAGTTTTTGGTGACTCATGTAATACCATCTTTTCTACCATATCGGCAATTATTTTAGGATGCATACAATCCTCACTTTTACCTACACCGCGATAAGTAATCGCTTCTGTTAAAATTGGAAATTGTGTCCAAAATGAATTGACTGCAATATTAGTATCTTTGAGAGAATAGGCCAACGAATGCATAAATGTTGTTTGCGCTAATTTGGTTTGCATATAGGGACCGATCAATGCAACTTTTTGATCGATTTTGTAAGGAGGACTAAAAAATAACAAATGACCTTTATTTTTTTTCTTCATAACAGGTAATATTGATTGAGACAAGTGCATTGGACCTAGCATGTTGACACGCACCATATCTTCAAGTCGTTTAGGATTTATATTTTCCCAATTTTGTAAACTAAGCATTCCTGCATTATGAACGACGACTTCAATATCGTGTTTTTTAATATCAAAGCAAAATTTCTGAATGCTCTTGGAGTCACATAAATTTAATTCGTGCGCAAAAACATTATTCAAGCCAACTTGGCTTTTTGCGTAAAGTGCATTTTCCATTTTAGTTCCTGTGATAATGACATTGTAGCCATTTCTAGAAAACATTTTAGCTATTTCCAAACCAATACCGCGGCTTGATCCTGTTACGAGTGCAGTTGACATTATTTGTGAGAAGTACTCAAACATTAAATGATTATCATTTTTTTGAAAAAAAAAAGTTTATTAATAAAATGTCTTTTCATTTATACTTCCTTGCTGATAAATATCGGTGTCCATTATACTTTGACATCGAGTCCAATAAACTTGTCAAAGATTTATCAAGTAGCATCGTGTTGCCAGATCAATATAAATTTGTTGTAAAATTTGGTTTTAGTCCCAACTCTAGTATTTATATAAATCCATATACGGGTTTGTTATTATCATCCAGTAAAAATGAAACACGAAAGGTTTTGGATGAAACAACATTTTTTAATCTAAGTGTTGAATTAGACTATACATTTTTGGAGGTCGAGTTGAAAAATTTTCGTGTATTGTGGTGTAATGACGCATTGGTTCATATTCATTCTTTGGATGCTAAAATTATGGAAAAGATGAATTATAATGTCAAAAAAGGCCTATTTATGCATCGTTCGCACCAATATATGGATGGTGAAACCAATGAAATTATCATCGCAGAAATTAAGAGTTTGGAACAATTAAAAAATCCAAATATATATGACAAGAAAATTATTATTACTTTGGGTTTCGAAAATTCAAATCATTTCAATATTCAAAGTTATACAAATAGCAATATTGTAAATATTACAAATTCGGGTGAAAACTGCTATTATGAAATAAATAACAAATCTTACTGGGAGAAATTTTCAAGTAGTGCATATTACAATAATATTGGATTTCTGACATATATTAATATGTCTACATTGTATACCAATACTTTTATCGACATTGCAAAAAATTTAAAATCTGCCGTTGAAATTATTGAACATAAAATGTTGTCCTATTGTCTAAAAAACGGAATTAATTGTATTTTGCACCGCTCAGAAAAATTAAACTTGGGACCGATTTTGGAAATCAAAAACATTGAGCTTTATGATAAAAATATTTGGTTCATTTGGTCAGAAGCAATTCAACGCAAGGAAAAATACTTGGCAGCATTTTCCGATGTAGAGAAATTTTGTCCTAGTATTGAAATATTTGATCATTCGAATTGGAAAAATGCGGCGTTGGAAATTATGGATACTCATTTTGAAAAAATTCTAAAAGAAAAGCTATTCGCATTTAGTTTAATTTATACTGATTGTAAAGAAATGATGAATCCAATTAGTCGGTACAGCTGTGGCACAACAAATGAAAATATTTTACCAGAGTTTATTATTTCCATTTTGGTTCAATTATATTTAAACAAGGATTTATCTAAAGTATTGAGTAATGATATATTAGACTTCCAAATAGAAGATATTCAAAATGAAAAATATAAACTCTTACAAGTTGATTTATAAAAATACACAATGCATTAAAATGAATACAGGAAATTTTTGGAGTAAAGAAGAAGAATTACAATTATTAGACGAGATTGGTGATAAAAGAACTGTTGCAGAAATCGCAAAATTACACGGGCGTACACCAAAAGCCATTGAAATGCGAATTGATGCACTGATTCGAAAACAATATAGTGAAAATTATACAATGGCATCATTGATGAACTTGTACAATAAAAATGAAAAGGAAATTTTAAAAATCTTGCAAGAGGCTCCACCTCGTGCAGAACAAAAGCAGCAATCCAAAGACAAAAAACCAAAAAACGAACAATTAAAAAATATTGAAGACCGATTAGAAAGAATAGAAAAATATTTGACTAGAATATATAAAAAAGTTGTAAATTAAAAAAATCTTTTGAAATATTAGAATGACTGTAATATATAATGCCGGATGTTATAACATCCCTCTTGAATTTATAATGTCTTTGAATTGCAATCTCCCTAATAATTGCAATTCCCCTTGTCCTCCAATTATTCCCGTATGCGGAAAGTCGTGTGTTCCCTACGCCATTAATACCAACTGTGCTCCTCCTTATGATCCCTATTGGCCCAACAAGGCTCCTTGTGGCTTCGTACCTCCTTGTGCTTACCGATGTGGATTTTTACCAATTGTTTACAAAATTTCCTTGACGATTACAGGAATTAGCACTTATTCATTTGTTATTACTGATTTGTCTGGAAATCAAATTGCTCAAGGCACTGCTGTATTGTGTGGAAATGTATTGCAACTCACTTTTTTGGATGCGGACAATAATAATCTTGGATACGCCAATATTGTCTTTGTTGATTACAATCTTGCTCGTCGCGGTGTGGTTACCTTTTGCGGTGCCATCCAAAGCACTTTCCCTCTTTGCTACACTGTTACTCCTAATATTCAATGTTGCCAACTTTGCTAGGTTTGCGTGGAGGTGGCTGAATCGGTACTGGTAAGGGTATATATGGAAAGTTTTTACAAAATCCTAAACCACCGACAAGTTGATGACAATACATGTGTCGTGGGCAATCTAATTGACTTGTACAAGGACTGTATTCTTTTTTGCTTTTTGGAAATAAAAAAAATAAAAAGGTTAATTGTACTATTCTCATAATTATTGCACCCTTTTTATTTTACAATTTATAAAACATTTTTTAAAATTTAAAAGTTTGAAATTATGTCTTAAATGAGAAAAGTTTTTATTGCAACTCCTTGCTATGGAGATGTTGTTTATTCTGGTTATATGTTGAGTATGCTACGACTAAGTTCAATTCATAATACACTATTTCAAATATATACTTTGGGGAATGAAAGTCTCATCACAAGGGCCCGAAATGTGTGTGTCTCGCAATTTCTCCAGAGCGATTATCAATATTTATTTTTTATCGATGCCGATATTGAATTTGGGTCGATCAATGTTCAACGCATTCTAGACTATGATCAAGATGTAGTATGTGGATGTTATGCGCGAAAAGGGTTATTTTTGGAAAATTTGCGTGGTCTTGATTTGACCAACATGACTTTGGAAGAAATTCAAAGTAAAGTATTGAGTTTTAACTATAATGTATCTCATATTAATACAATGAATAATGGATTTATGCAAGTTGACCAAGCGGCTACAGGATTCATGTGTATTCGCCGAAATGTTTTGGAACAAATGATGGAAAAGTACCCTGAACAGAAATATATTGAAGGTGATATTCCATACTTGTACACATTTTTTGATTGCGTAGTCAACGAGAGTAAAAAATACTTGTCCGAAGATTTTGCGTTTTGTGAAAAATGGCGCGCTATGGGAGGCAAAATATGGATGGATACTACACAACCATTGACCCATTGTGGAACATTCAAGTTTACGGGTAATTTAAAGCATATCATTAATTCGGACAATAAGAAATCAATATCGGATAATGAATCTTTTGTTAAATTTAAATATGTTTAGCTAAGGTTCTAAAGACTTTTTCCATTCATAATTTCTCCATCAATATATGTACTTCCTGAGCTCTTTGAGTCATGTTAATAATATACGATACATTTATATGAAATTCTAAAGAAGCTCCTTGATTATTTATCCATCTTACTTAAAATATTGTTTTTTCTTATCTTTTTTTGTCTCAACCTTATTGCCAAATTATTCAAGGGGAGATACAGCTATTGCAGTCGTGGAGAGATTTGAATAAAACTTCAATATTATCATTTCTGTATTCCAAATTCAAAGATGTTACCTGAAAAAAGAATTTATGAATGTAATTTATTAGATTATTCCAATTTTCTGCTCCCATTTGCCAGTGTAGTTCGATTCCTAAATATTTTATATTTGATAAATCATGATTATATAATATTTTATATTCTGATGTTTCACAATCCATCTTTAGATAATCAATTCTTCCACCAGCAATTGTTTTAACATCCTCTATTGAAATTGTTTCTACATTTAAATCAACAATATCATTGGTGTTCCATTCTTGGATAACAATTTGGTCATCATAACACGAAACTGATCCGCTATCATTGTTTTTATGTTTTACTAAATTGATTAATGAATTACTTTGATCAAAAACTGCTTTTTTAAATACTTTAATGTGTTTTTCATTCAATCGATTATTTATAATTTTACAACATTCTGTTTGAGGTTCATATATATGTATTAATTTAAAAAAATCTTTATATTTTAGGGAAAAACTTCCTAAATTTCCCCCTATATCGACACATATTCCATTTTTACAATAATAAGGGACAATATAGTTTCCACATTCATTATAATTATAATTCATTTTTATATAGTTTGAATAAAATCTTAAATAGTTTTAATTCAATATTTTATACTGTAGATGCAATAAATTAATTTTATACATTCACAGTATGAAAACTTTGCCTAAATAAAATTACAACATTCCTACTATGGGGATGATGATTCTTATAATATATTTTTCAACCACTAGATATTCCAAATTGACTAGACATATTTTTTTTTTCATATTTATACTAATAAATTCTTGACCAAGCTTCATATTTTGTTTCACAAACATCAGTCGTTGTTTAAAAAATTATGCATTTTTATTACATTAAGATTTTAAATTAGTATGCTAAAATGTTAAATTTATCAGTATAGAGAATTTTAATCAATGGACCATTTGTTGTACCAAACAATATTGTTGTAAAAACGGTTTTGTTCTACTGGCCCATAAGGTTTTATAAATTTTTGCAGACTTTTATAAACCGATTTGAAAAAAATAATTGTTGCTTAAAAATATATTAGCTACTTAAGGATAAATTTTATGTTAAATTAAATGAAAAAATTTTGCATTATTTTTGGAACTCGTCCTGAATATATAAAATTAAAACCAATAATTCAAGAATGTCAAGAACGACAATTATCATTTCAGGTAATATATGTTCAGCAACATGAAAATTTAAAAGAAACGATCGATTCGGATTACAAAACTTTATCAATTGAACCAAATCACGCTAATCGACTTTCGAATATTGGCGAAAGTATTTTAAATAAATTACCAGATCATTTAACTGATTGTGATTATCTAATCATCCAAGGAGATACAGCAACAGCATTTTATAGTTCAATTGTAGCTTTTCAAATGAATAAAAAAATAGCGCATGTAGAAGCAGGCTTAAGAACTTTTGATTTATCAAAACCTTTTCCAGAAGAAGGATATAGACAAATGATATCTAGAATTGCAACAGTAAATTTTACACCACACCCTGAATCTTTTCTATTATTAAAATCCGAGGGAGTCTGCGGGGATATTATCAATGTTGGTAATACAATTTTAGATAGCGTACAAAAATATAATCTATACTGTGAATTGTCAAATTTTGTTATTATTACTTATCATCGTAGAGAAAATTGGGATAAAATTCATTTTTTTTTAGAAGGACTTTTAAAATTAGTATGTAAAACTCCGAATTTAGTTTATTATTGGTATTTACATCCCAATCCTGATTTACAAAAAAAAGTAAAGATAACTTTTAAAAATATAAAAAATGTGCACCTCAAAGAACAGTGCGATCATGAAACAATGTTAAGGTTAATTTCAAAAGCAAAATTTATAATCACAGATTCTGGTGGAATACAAGAGGAAGCTTCATTTTTACAAAAACATTCAATTGTGCTTCGGGATTCAACAGAAAGAACCCATATCAATAAAGATTACATCACTTTGTTAAAAGATTTTACTAAATTGGATCAAGTTTATTTAAATATTCCTAATTATTTATTACCAAAATGTACTGTATATGGAGATGGCACAAGTTCAAAAAAAATTATAAATTATTTGACAATGTTTAAATAAAATTGCAACTTTTCTTACTATTCGTATGATTCTCATCTGTATATGGTCTTGCAAATTGTACACCCTTTGTATACGAATCAAGTATTGAACCGATATCTAAATATATATTATTTGGATTTATATTCATGCATTTTGGTATCAATACTTTTGCAATTGGTCCTGAAGCAAAACAAATTAATTTATCATTCTTATCCTGGATATAGTCTAAAATTCTATTTGTTTCTAGTTCCCAAATACTATTCCAATTATTTACTAAATATTTATCGATATAAAATCTATCAACAATTGGGAAATCACATTCTAAAGTTCCAGTTGTAATTAAATAAAACCCTTGACAAGATTTTAAAAAATTTACAAAAGTAATCCAGTTCGAATTACAAAATACATTTGCATAAGTCAATTGAGATTTTGGAACTTTATACTTGTTTAAATAATCCTCATATATTGTCGGAATATAATGCTCACAACTGTTGCACGGTATTCCAATATACAATTTCGGATTAATTATTTTTATCGATTCCATTAACTGATCCCTTAAAATACTATTGGATTGATTCGTCCAATTATCACAATTTGTAAATGTATAATTTTCTAAAATTAAATATTCTCCATCTGATGGACGAATTAAACCAAATTTTACACCATTTTTAATTTTGTTAATAATTTGCTCTAAATGCTGTTTCATATTTCCATTTAGTGACATTTTATCAACATATTTATTTGAATTATTCATTGTTATAAATCCTAAACTAATATAATGTTGTAAAGCATTTGTAAATTTTTCTTGTATTCCTTCTGATATACTTACAGCATTTTTATCGATACCATAAAAAAATGCCTTATCATAATCGCTTCCCCACAAATGTTTATTATTTAATGGATGAGGAGGTACATAGGTATTAATCCCGTATTTTTGAAGAATATAAGAAAACCCGATATCTTCCCCACAAAGAAACATTTCATTATAATTAGGCCGACATTCCCATAAATAAGGTAGCCATTCTTGCTTAAAAAACCACGCGTGTCCTACAATGTCAACTTGTTGAGTTTCATCATTCGGACCGTCCCAACCAATCCTAGGTAGCTCAAAATCATATGTATTGCCTTTTTTAAATCTTAAACCTATGGATCCTAGTAATCCTTCATGTGTTTTCATCGTTTCTATACAATTTAAAAACCAATCTTTTCCAGGAATTGTATCATCATCAAATACAGCGACATATTTACTATTTACTAATAATCCTGCGGTAAATCTAGCCCAAACTCCAAAATTTTTAGAAGATTCGATAATAATTACATTTTTCTTCAAATGTATTGGTATTTCAGGTATCAATACTTCCTCTGCATAATTCTTCCAAATTATTATATTTTCTGGCTGTACCGATTGATTCTGTAAAGCTGTAAGTTGCTCAAGTAAAGTATGTGGTCTTTTAAAAATATTAAGTATTGCTGTTATCGAAGGATTATTAGTATGTTGCATTAGTCTTTTTTTAAAGTTTTTTATTTTTTAAATATCATCATTTAGTTCTTGTATTTCATTTTCCATTCCGGACTTGCATAGTCTCCAACTTTTATTTTTCCGCGCACCCAATCTGGTATAATTTTCTCCGATCTTGTATTATCATCTTTTTGATGCCATTTGTAATGACAGAAAAATACATCATTTGCATACATTTGTTCTCCTTCTCCTTTCCACTCGTGTACATTTATAGCATTGGTTGCAGACACCCTGGATATACTTTTTGGAGCATACGCCCACTGTTTAAACATGTGTTTATCAATATCCATTACTCTTTTATCAAGATGCAGCGACCGTGCTTCATAAATCTTTTCTTGCATTATAATATTTGCTACATCGTCTGGAATCGATTTTAAATATTTTTTGAGATTCATATCTGGGCAAACAATATACTCATCCATATCAATTGCAATAAACCATTTTGCTTTTTGTTGCTTTGCGCTTTGTATACCCTTTGTAATTCCTTCAACTTGATTATAGCAAACATTACCAGATTCGTCCAAAGGCCCCCAATCAATCCATTGAATATAATTTTTATATTTTTTCATCAGAGCCGTCTTAATTTCTTGAATATCTTGAGCTGACAAATTAAAATATTGATCATAATTCAAACCATATTTATTTTGCTTCCCCGGATTTAATAAAGGACTATTGGCAGCATCAAATCCATCTTTTTTAGTAACTTTGGAATTATCATACAAGTAAAAATAATCAACCCCCAGGAAAATATGGTAATCAAGCCACTCTTGAAGAAATAATATATTTTCTTTGGCAATAAAAATAGCGTGGATTACAATTTTATCTTCAAGGACAGGAAGATGACGACGAAGACGTGAGCAATAGTAAGTGATAATTAATATCAAAATTAAAATTGTCAATGCAACGATAACCAGTTGAGCAATCATTTTAATTTATATATTTTAATTTTTTGCATCAAACATATTTTTCCTTCATTTGTTGATAAGCTTCCTCGAGCGATCTTGTAAATAGTTCTGGATTTCCTAAAGAAATTGTCTCCATCTTGGAACGAATCGTTTTATGGAGCAAATGCAACTCTTCCGTACTTCTTGCCAAGTCTACCGTCTTTTGGATATATTCACCTTTATTTTTGGCAATGTATTTTTCCATATTCATATGACTCAACAAACTGACCCCCACACGCGAATGATATGTATTGCCCTCCAAGGTGATGAAAGGTGTATTCATCCATAAACTTTCGTGACTTGTCATTCCGCCATTGTAAGGATGTGGATCTAAACTTATATCAATATCGTTATAAGAATCTAAATAATTAGAGATGTTTGCACACAATGCGATGCTAATTTGTTCTTCTTTCACGCCTTCTTTAATAAATTTTTGTTTCAAATAGGTACGGTAAAATGCGCAATTGTAAAATAAACAATAACGGAAAAATAATTTTGCTTCAGGAAGCATGATCAAAATATGTGAAAAGATTTTTATCATTGTCGGTGAGAGTTTCTTTGGATTGTTAAAATAACCGAGTTGGATTGTGTAGGGATCTTCTCGATTATATCTTTTTTGTGCTTGTACTTGATAAAAACAATTTTGATAAGTTTGAAAACCATTTGGTAGACACCATAACTTTTCAACATAAAGCTTCTGTAATTCTGGAGGAGTGGTATAATGATCTGTTAATTTATAATCGATTTCTGAAAATCCACTCGTGCCTGGATACGCAAAATAAGAAACAATAATTCGCGCAGGTTTATATTTAAGCAAATAAATTTTTGAATTGTTGGTAAATCCCATCATTTCAACAAGTATATCCAAATTATCTTTGCAAATGGTGCTCAAAATCAGAGAATCTGACTCCTCTCCTAAATAACGAAAAGTACTATTGTTAAGATTTAACATTTTTTGGTGGACAATATCCTGATCTGGTTTTTTATATCTCATATCATAACAATAAATATCCAACTTGGAAGTATCATGATGTTTTAAAATATTGTAAAACATGAATCCTACAGGGTGTGTTTTAAAATCTGACCCAATATAGCCTACGCGAAGTTTAGGTTGAAATACAAATCGATTGAAATTCAAAGTTATTTTTGCAAGTTCGGGGTCTCCAATAAATAATGTTTCCATTAAATTGATTATATGGGTTGAATGTTCTAAAGGATCCTTATTTTCTAAATATAATTCAGTAATAACATAATTAACGATTGCATTATTGACAAAATCTCTAATATTTTTGGTGGATGCGGTCATTAGTGTTTTCAACATATTGCGTTCACATTGTTTAATTTTTTCAGGATTATCCAAATTCAATAAAATATCAATTTCATGTATATTTGCAATTGCAGTGCAATTAAATGGATCAATATATAATATTTTTTGATATAATTGGTACGCTTCGATCAAATTATGAAAGTGTTTCTTTGATCCCAACAAATTGGCAATCGTTAAATCAAACTCGTGTAAAAGCGCCTTTTCCATATATTCCATACCTTTCGTGTCATTTTTGGCGTCCATCTCCAATACTGCCAAATTTTTGTTGATATTAAAATCATCGTTCATGGTTAGACAAATTTTGAAATATTTTCGTGCGTGGTCATAATACTTTAATTTGTAATAACAAACTCCTAAATTTAGCATCAAAGTATAATAATCCTGATTTTTACAAAAATATTTGGATTGTTCATCAAAAGTTTTTATACAATTAAAAAACTCTCCTTTGTTGTAATATTCCATAAATTGTTGTATCATATTGTGATAGATTGAATCGATATATTGTATTCTTGATGGATAGATTTTTGTAATTTCTTTTAGAAATTGTCTAGTTATTTTTTCACCCAAATAATTATCAATAATGTACTGTCTATTTTTATCTCGAATGATGTCTTTTTCTTTTTTGCTGAGACTCAAAACTTTTTCCAAAGTTGTCCTATAATTTTTTATAAATTCGGTAGAGTTTTTATCAAATGGAACGATATAATTAAATGCGGGTGTTGTTTCAGGAAGCGCACCCAAGTCACTCGTGACAATTATACACCCACACGCCATTGCTTGTAGAATCGAAATACAACTAGATTCTGGTGTATTGCTGGGATATGATAATATATCGTTGTTCATCAAAAGAATTGCTAATTCAGACTGAGAAACAGGCTCTGCTAGATCGATATTTGCGATTTTTTGGAATTCATTTTTAAACGGTATTTCTTTATTGTTTTTATTATACAAGCTAGATCCAGATCGGATGGTTAATTTTGATGATGGAAATTTTTCTTGTACTTTTGGAAAGATTGTCAATAAATACTCTAAACCACGATCAGGAGCGCTACAGTACATCATGGTATTTAGTTGTTTTTGATAGTTGGGTGTTTTTAAAAGATTCTCGAATATACTTCCTATGGAGTTTTTCAATAATAAACTCTTGTATTTTGGAATATCAAATTTGGATTCATAGCGATTTTGTATCCATTCGCTGACAAAAATGAATAAATCAACAAGTTCGATACAATGCGTTTGTTCATATTTTTCTTGTATTTTTGGAACAAATGTTGAAATATCATTGTGTATATAAAGTGCATATAAAGTATTTGGATTGGTTTGTATGGATTTTTGATAATATAAATCTGACGGGTCATTAAGCACAATAAATATATCACAATGTTTTGGATTTTTTATGCATTGTTGTAATGGAAGGTGATGGATTCCGTCAATTGTTTCGCTTATTGAAGTATTATTCACAATGGTTACTTTTTGTTTCAATTGTGTCAATTGTTTTGCTAAAAAACATACTGCACTCGGAGTACCACCTAAAGACTGAGACAAGCTTTTTATTGTATAATTACCTGCACTATCATATAAAATGAAATTCATTTTATATTCATTTGTCAATGTTTTTAAGTATTTATTTCTTTTGTAACCAAGTGTAGGGACCTGAACCATTTTTGATATAATCGTTCTTGTACGGTTCAGTATCAATGGAAACTCTAGTTCCATAAACAATATAATTAAATTCTACATTGGTGTCCGAATAAACTGTAAATTGGTTGTCAACGACTTTGGAGCTCCATAATGAAGCTTTCTTGTCGATGGGAGTCAAGTGTACAGTGAAGTTGGTTGCAATTTTATCGACATAATCAGGTAATATGATGATTGTTGATGAATCGGCCTCTACATTTCCAGTTCCTCTGTAGTAAACTCCAGCTTCGGGTCCTTCTAAACAAGCGTGAACTAAATATTTTTGATGGTCGGTTGGATGGTCAATAACGAATGATTTTGCAACGTCATAAAATAAATTTTTAGTTGTAGCATTCCATCCAACAATATAGCCATCGGTTGATAAACTGCTTACGGGTAAATTTGTTACATATATAGATGTTGCCGCAATATTGATTGTTGTGGCATAAAATGTAGATATACCCGTTACATCCAAGGATGAGATGGAAGCAAGTCCAGTGACATTCAAACTATTATTTACAACGACAGCACCACCAAAAGTCGATGCACCAGAAATGTCTAAAGATGATATGGTAGCAATACCAGCAATATTCAGATTATTGGCCATGGTGACATTACCGTTGAAAGTACTACTTCCAGACACATTCAACGCACTTACAGTAGCGATGCCATTGACATTTAGATTGGTAGCCAAGGTAGCAATACCAGCAATATTCAGATTATTGGCCATGGTAACAGGACCGTTGAAAGTACTGCTTCCAGACACATTTAACGCACTTACAGTAGCGATGCCATTGACATTTAAATTGGTAGCCAAGGTAGCAATACCAGCAATATTCAGATTATTGGCCATGGT
>Ga0164295_10002413_pt1 | contig 15386 bp, 15 predicted proteins | sample GEODES006metaG_FD_111798 | JGI IMG/M metagenome (GOLD analysis project Ga0164295, IMG submission 111798) | Oligotrophic lake water microbial communities from Sparkling Lake, Wisconsin, USA - GEODES006 metaG | ecosystem: Environmental > Aquatic > Freshwater > Lake | place: USA: Sparkling Lake... | reverse complement strand
GCCAGCTTCACATCCAGAGTTAGTTCTTCTAAGATGGAGAGGCCGCAGCGCTCATCGACCAGTCGGTCCACGGTATCAATGATGAAGCCGCCGGAAGAGTTCTCAATGGGGACGATGCCAAGAGCGGAAGGCTGGGTGCGAATAAAATCAAAGACCTCGCCAATGTTCCCCATGAGCTGAACGCTGGCCTCTGGGAAACGCTTTTCCGTGAGTAGATGAGAAAAGCTGCCCTCGGGGCCAAGGCAGGCAATGGTGGTGACAGGGGAAGACATGCGGGAGAAATGGTGCCGCATAGAGGATAGCAGATGCGGCAATGAGCAAGGGCGAAGCGTAATGTCTTGTTGGACTTACCCATGAAAGTAGAATAAAGCCAATGCGGCAAACTTGCCTATATTGTGCATTACCAAGTTTTGTGAAATCAGCAGCTGGAGCAATGGAGTAATGGAGAATGGGCATGGGAACCAGCACTCCAGCACTCCAGCACTCCAGCTCTCCTGTTAATCCTGTAACAAACGGCCACTTGCCACATGCAATCCTGGTCATGCGAAAGCTCTGGAATTCTTGAAGCGTTGACGCTGCGCAAGTTTGCTTCCAAGATCGCTGACAATGTCCTACCGAACCTCCCCTGCCGCGCTGACCACGATGCCCTCGGGTATCCCTTTTATCATCGGGAACGAGCTGGCCGAGCGCTTCAGCTTTTATGGGATGCGTGCCATTCTGTATCTGTTCATGACCACGGCGCTGGTCACGCATGAGGGGGCCAGAGATCTGATGAGCGATGCGAAGGCCAAGGAATGGACACATTACTTCATTGCAGGGGTTTATTTCACGCCGCTACTGGGCGCACTCATTGCGGATCTCTGGTTGGGCAAATACCGCACCATCATTGTGCTTTCGTTGGTTTATTGCCTGGGGCATCTGGCTCTGGCCGTTGATCATACGCGCATGGGTTTGATCGTTGGACTTTCGCTCATTGCGCTGGGTGCTGGAGGCATTAAACCCTGTGTTTCCGCCCATGTCGGCGATCAGTTTGGCAAGACGAACGCGCATCTGCTGCCCAAAATTTTTAATTGGTTTTACCTTTCCATCAATCTGGGTGCGGCGGTCTCCCAGCTTCTGACGCCGAAACTGCTGGAATGGTATGGACCGCACATTGCCTTTGGTGTGCCTGGGATATTGATGTTTGTGGCCACGATTGTCTTCTGGATGGGGCGGCATTCCTTTGTCCACATCCCAGCCGATCCTCGCCGCTTTGTCAGTGACTTGATTGATCCTCGATTTTTGCGGGCGTTAGCAGGCTTGGTTCCTCTGTTCATCCTGATCGCTGCCTTCTGGTGCATCTTTGATCAGACGGCTTCAGCCTGGATCGAGCAGGCGCAGAAGATGGATCGTCACTTTCTGATTTGGGAACTGAATCCCGCGCAGCTTCAGGCGATCAATCCGCTGTTTATCCTGACGCTGATCCCTGTATTCACTCTGGTGATTTATCCGCAAATGAATCGGCTCATGGAAGTCACACCGCTGCGGAGAATCGGCGCGGGTTTCATCCTGACGCTGGCGACGATTTATGTGTCGATCTGGATTGAGCAGCAAATCAGCGCTGGGCTGCAGCCTTCCATCGGCTGGCAGGTTTTGGCCTATTTGCTGCTGACCGGCGCGGAAATTTTGATTTCCATCACCGCTCTCGAGTTCAGCTACACGCAGGCTCCACCCAGACTGAAGTCCTTCGTCATGTCTCTGGATCTCCTGTCTGTGGCTCTGGGAAATTTCTTCACGGCGCGCGTGAATGCTTACATCGAAAAAACAGGTGCTGCCGCCAATCTGAGTGGTGCCAACTATTACTGGTTCTTCATGAAGATCACGGCGGTGACGACGGTCATTTTCATCATCGTATCCCTGTTTTACAAAGGCCAGACGTATTTGCAGGATGAGGAAGGTGCTTCACTGAAGATTTAACTTTTCAAACACACGGCGGATCTGTTCCGTTGTTCCGATGGCCAGAACGGCCTCGTATTCAAAGGCAAGCCCTGGTTTCAGGGCAAAAGTTTTTAGCGGCGCAGCGTAGCTGACGTCTCCCTGATTGCCTTCGCGCACACGGTAGCAGGTGGCTTCTTTGGCATGAGGGCAGTAGAGGCCTAGGCCACTATCCTTGGCATTCACCCAGGCTAGCCAAGGCTCAGAAAAGCGGATCATTTCGTTAGGAAACCCTGGCTGACGACGCGTGAGTTTCTGCTCGGCATCGACATAAACCAGAGTGTCCAATGCTGGCTTCACAAACAAAGCTGGTAGCTCTTGATGATACGCCTTGTGCTCTTTATCACCGCTGTAAGTCATCTTAAACTTCAGGCGTGCAAGTCCGCCCTCTAAGCGCAGCCACTGCTCCAGGGTCACCTCTTGGATCAGCTCACCCGTGGCCCAGTGGCGTGGTTGGATCTTAGCGTAGAGTTGGTCTTTTTCTTCCGATGACTCGATCACGACAGCCGGCTGATTTTTCCAAGAACCACCCTGCACCGGATTGTAGCGCCAGGGTTTACTATTCCAATCGCTGCCATCTCTATCTCCATAATAGGACTGCTGGAGGTAGCGGCCCACGTCATAGGCATTGAGCAAATTGTCCGATGAGTGAGAATGCGAAAACCAGCCCACGCAGGCACCCGCGCTGAGGTTCACCCCGAGACGGACTTTTCCATTGTCGAGATAAGTCCAGTGTTCGGCGGCCCAGAGGGGACTGCAAAGAAGGAAGGTAAGGAGGATGATGTGGCGTGTGATCAAAAGGGGAGGATCAATGGCGGTTAATTTTATAGATGGCAGGTTGGGCATCAATGGCACGGTATTCAATGCTGCCAAGTTTCTCCAAGATTGGATTCATGCCAGAAAAAGGGTGATTGGGAGCATCTCGGCATTTTGGTCAGTTTTCCAGTTGCTGGCAATGACACAAAACAATCCGCTTGAGTGCACGTATCAAGCTTGGCTTACTTTGGACCTCAACTCTTGTGCTGTTCATCCAACCATGCTAATCAGATGAGTGACCGCCCCGACCGCTACCGTTGTTTTCCCACTTATCGCCGCTTTGCTTTATGCTTTTGGGGCTTTGCTTTTCAAGAGATCGAGTGACCTCGGCGTGGGACTGTGGAGGACGACCTTTATCGCCAATTTGATTGTCGGAGCGATTTTTTCTCTGCTGTGGTTCTTGCCGGGGCATGAGATCGAGCGGGAGCTTTTGTGGCAGCCAGCGCTCATTGCCTTATGTTTGTTTGTTGGCCAGCTGTCGCAATTTTTAGCGCTGGAAAAAGGTGACGTGTCTGTGGCGGTGCCGATTTTCGGGATGAAGGTTGTGATGGTGGCTTTTCTAACGCCAATCATCACTGGCGACGTGGTGGGGGCAAAACTCTGGATTGCGGCTTTATTGAGTGTCGTTGGCATCACTTTTCTCAATCAAAAAGAGAATGGCAAACGACCTCAAAATTTGACCATCACTCTGCTGGCGGGTGGCCTCGGCGCGCTGAGCTTTGCCTTTTTTGATGTCTTGGTTCAGAAGTGGGGACCAAACTGGGGTGCGACTCGGCTTTTACCCTGCATTTTCTGGATCAATGCGCTGCTCTCCTTTGGCCTCATTTTCCGCTTCACCTCACCCCTGAGTGCGATTCCCCGCCAGGGTTGGCCGTGGCTCACGGGTGGATCCGTTCTCCTCGGAACCCAAAGCGTGATTTTTGTCTGCACTTTGGCCGTTTATGGTAAAGCCACGTCTGCCAACGTCGTGTATGCATCGCGTGGGCTGTTGAGTGTGCTGTTGGTTTGGATGATCGGGCACTGGTTTATGAACCAGGAGCAACATTTAGGAGCCAGAGTTCTGCGCTGGCGGCTATTTGGGGCAGCTTTGATGCTAAGCGCAATTGTCTTGGTGGTGACTTGAGCCGCAGGTTGCACGCTCGGTGTTTACCGCTACTCTCTGCGCCCCGTCTCTATAAAAATCTATGTGGAAAGGCCGCTTCTCTCAGCCCACCAGCCAGCTCGTACAGAGTTATGGCCAATCTGTGTCTTTTGACTGGAGGCTCTACGCGCATGACATCCGTGGCTCTATGGCTCAGGCAAAGGGGCTGCTAAAGGCTGGCATCATTACGGCAGAGGAGCATTCAGCCATCGAAAAAGGATTGTTGGAAATCTGCCAAGAGATCGAAGCAGGTCAGTTTGAGTTCAAACAGGCTCTGGAAGATGTGCATATGAACATCGAGTCTGAGCTGACACGGCGTATCGGCCCCGCAGGTGCAAAGCTACACACGGCCCGCAGTCGGAATGATCAAGTGGCCACGGATGTGCGGCTTTACACACGAGATGCCGTGCAGGAGATCATCTTGCTGATTCAAAGCCTGCAGCGTGCCCTAGTCGAAGCCGCAGAACGTAGCGGCAATTCCGTGGTTCCGGGTTACACCCATCTCCAGCGCGGGCAGCCGGTGCTTTTCGCCCATCATTTGTTAGCCTATGTGGAGATGCTAAGCCGTGATGCTTCGCGTCTGGCGGATGCTAATCAGCGGCTCAATGTCTGCCCTCTTGGTTCCGGAGCGCTGGCGGGTTCGACGATCATTCTAGATCGCGAGTTTATGGCTGCTGAGCTTGGCTTTGATAGCGTCACACAAAACAGCATGGATGCGGTCAGCGACCGTGACTTTGCCGCTGAGGTGCTTTTCGGCATCGCTCTTTGCGGTGTGCATTTGTCTCGGTTGAGTGAAGACGTGATCCTTTGGTGCAGCGCAGAATTTGGCTTCATCACTCTGAGTGATGCCCACACCACGGGCTCCTCCTTGATGCCTCAGAAAAAGAACCCCGATGTCGCCGAGCTGACCCGTGGAAAATCAGGTCGCCTCATCGGCAATCTGATGGCGCTACTAACGCTGCTTAAAGGTCTTCCGATGACTTATAATCGGGACATGCAGGAGGACAAAGAACCGCTTTTTGATAGCATTGACACGATCAAGGCTGCCCTTGCCGTCTTTGCCGAAATGATAGCTGGGATGGGAGTCAACGAACCTCGCTCGCGTGCAGCGACGAGTGACCCCATGCTGTTAGCGACGGATCTGGCTGATTACTTGGTGAATCACGGCGTGCCATTCCGCTCGGCGCATGAAGTCATCGGTAAACTCGTGGCACATTCCATCGCAGAAAAAGTGGCCTTTGCGGATATCCCACTGGCCAAGTATCAGGAGTTTTCACCCGCTTTTGAGGCCGACCTCTTTGCCTGTCTGAATCTGGAGACGGCCCTTGCCGCAAGGAAAGGTATCGGCGCACCGTCTCCGCAGAATGTCGCAGCTCAGATCGCCCGCTGGAAGGGGGCGCTATCGCAATGAGTCAGGGAGCGACATTTCCACTCTTTCACGAGCAGTCGCGTGATGGCTGGGATTGTGTCCGTGAGGAACGTCTCTTTGAAAATCCACATGTCAGTGTGGATCGCGTCGAGACACTCACGCCGAACCGTCGAGAAAAAGCCGTGTCATGGCTGATCGTGAATCGCAAAGCCGCTGTCGCCATCGCTCCAGTGACTGAAAAGGGCGAGTATGTGCTCATTGAGCAGGAACGCATCCCCGTGCGCCAAAGCTGCCTTGAATTTCCTGCAGGACAAATCGACTGCGCAGTCAACGACATCACCTGCGACGTTGTCATTGAAACAGCACTTCGCGAGCTGAAAGAGGAAACAGGTTACGCACTGCTGTCAGAGGCAAGACTTACACCTCTAGGCTGGTTTCTTCCCTCTCAAGGATTCACTGATGAGCACGTTTACTTATTCAGAGCGGAGCCCGTGTGCGTCGTCAGCCGTCCAGAACTGGATGGGAGCGAGCACATCAGCCCTGCGCGATTGGTTGGTTCAGAGGAATTACGGAGGATGATCGCTGACAATGAGATCACCAACGCCCTGACGCTGGCCCTCTACGCGCGAATGGCAGCGAAGAGCACCCTTTGAGAACCCCCCCAAGTATTTCAATTTTATGTGGCAAGGCATCCTGAACAAAGTCTTTAAAGCACGCGAAAAAGTCGCAATGAATCTCACCGCTGAGGATGAGGAAAAACCCTTTTTAGATCATCTTGAAGATTTGCGCACCATGCTCGTGCGGATCGCGGTAACGCTTCTTGTCTCAGCTTTCGCAGCCTTTGGCTTCTATGGCCAGCTTTTCAATATCTTGCTTTACCCGTTGGTGTTAGCAGGTTTCGCCACAGACATTGACGCTGGTCGTAAACTTTTGATTAATCTCGACATCGCTGGCCCGTTCATGATGGCGGTCAATGTTTCGCTTATTGCCGCCTTAATCGCCTCCTTTCCGCTGCTTTTGATTTTTCTTCTGCAATTCATTTTGCCGGGGCTGAAGAGCAATGAGAAGAAACTGCTCTTTCCAGCCATCGCCATCGGCACTGGCCTTTTCCTGGGTGGATGTTCATTTGCCTACTGGCAGGTCCTGCCGCGCGCGCTGATCTTTTTCTCTGAATTTGCTGCTTCGGTGGGTGCTACCCAGACTTGGTCGCTAGACAATTACGTCACTTTCACCACCCGCTTCATCCTCGTCTTTGGCATCGCCTTTGAACTGCCAGTGATCGTCATGGCGCTGGTGAAGCTAGACATCCTGAATTTCCGCATCATGAAGTCAACTTGGCGTTATGCATTGATCGCCATCATGATCTTTGCAGCTGTGATCACACCGACCCCAGACATTCTGACTCTTCTGCTCATGTCGGGACCCCTTTACGTGCTGTACGGCATTTGCGTCATTTTAGCCTACTTCATGGAAAAGAAGGATAAGGAAGCCTACCCCGAGTACTACGCCGAGCTGGCCAAAGATGAGAAAGAACTGGAAACTGCCGTCAAAGACGACTGGGATAATGAGAGCTATAACCCTTGGTTCTCTGAGGACGACAAGGATCAAGAAGACGAATATCAAAAACCACGCGCCACACCTTCTGCACCTCCGCCAGAGATTGAAAAAGCAGCGAACACCATCGCCATGACTGATGAGATCGATGAAGGCGAAGATCAAGGATCCGTCATGCCTGACGAAGATGAACCTGCTATCGAGGAGAAGCCCATGGCCGAAAAGACCACCGAAGAACTCGCCCGTGAGGATGAGCAACGCAGTGGCAATCCACCGGTCTAAACCTCGTGCTTAACGCCACACTCTGCGTCAATGTAACGTTGACGCAGAGATTCCAAAAATGTGTGTGAATCCATCTCTGGAGGATGGTGCATCGGCTCCCCCACGGTCAGACGTAGCCGGATTTTCCTGGGTGGCAGGCGCCAGATAGTCCAGCCTTTGCTGAGATAGGGACTGCTTGTCTGGATAAAAATAGGCCAGACAGGTGCTCCTGAATTTTTAGCGATTACCGCGAGTCCGCCAGTCAGCGGGTTGATGCAGCCGTTTTCGGGTCGGGTGCGGGTTCCCTCAGGAAAAAAAACCAGTCGTTCATTTGCTTTGAGACGCTCAATGCAGCTGCGCATCATTTTATGAGACGGTTCATTTGAAATGAATCCCGCAGCATTCGATCCGCAAAACAGCAGTGGATTGCGCAAAAGAGATGCCTTCATGGCGCAGGAGGTATTGTCAACTTCAGCAATGACCACCACAGCATCCCATAACGCGGGGTGATTTGGCGCGATGATCATGGGTCCGATCTGGGCTCGTAGACGATCAAATCCAACATAATCGCATTCAATGACGCCCAGCCCCTTAAGTAGTCCCACAAATCCACGAAAAAAGATCTTCAAAACAGTCTGCCCTAGTTCACGTCCACGCTGACCGCGGATGACTTTGGCCGTAAGAAAACTCGTAGGCAGGAGCATGGCTGCCCAGATGACCCAATAAAGGAAGAGGACCGCAGCAGTAGCCGCGAAGCGGAGTCGGTCGATCAGAGACAAGGGGTCCATGTGATCACGCGCACTCGTGGCGACTGAAGTTCATGCATTGAGGATTGTCAGACGCTGTCTTCATGGGTAACGAATGGTGAATTATGTCTCACGCATCTCCACTTGTCCAAGCTCTTTCCGCCTTGCCTCATGGCCCGTCTTTTCGATTCATTGACGAACTCATCGAAGTGCAGCCGGGTGTTTCTGCCACAGCATGCTGGCAACTCAAAGGTGATGAGGCTTTTTTAGCAGGGCATTTTCCTGGTAACCCCATGCTGCCAGGAGTCATCATGATCGAGGCGCTGGCTCAGCTTGGCGGTATTTTAGCGCAGAGTGATCGCGGAGATCATCCACTGAAAAATGTCCGTCTTACTGCTGTCAGGCAATTTAAAATCCTCGGCAGCATTGTTCCAGGACAGACATTAACGATTCAAGCCAGACGAGATGCGGTCATGCCGGGTCTTGTTCAAATCAGCGGGGAGATCACAACGTCAGACGGTGTGAGGTTAGCGATAGGCAGCGTTGTTCTCAGTGGCGATGAATGATCACAGCTAAACAGAGGCGGAACTACCGCCCATTTGATCGACATCCATTTCACGCACCCGCTTGCGGTCACGTTCAGATTGTACGGCTGTGCGGAGCTTCTCCCGAACGTCTTCTACATTGGCAATGGCGCGAATGGCGACCGTGGGCGAGGTGGCATCACTGGTAATCAGAGTGAGATTGCCTAATCCGACCAGACGCAGTGCCAAAGACTGATCCATGGCGTAGTCCTTCACGCGAAAGAGTTCCAATTCATCCAGCTTACGATTCATGATGCCGCTGGCAATTTTTAGGCGCTGTGTAGTCAGTTCATAAGAGGTGCTCTTGGTCATCCACCAGCGAATGATCCACATCAGCAGTGGAACAATCAAACCTATGGCGGAAAAGCCCATGGTGATTGGTATGCACCCAAGCGCAGTGGCTGCGAGAAGAACACAAAAGAAGTAGTACCAACCATGGACCCACTGGGAAGTATGACCTTTCCATAGCGAGGATTCTGTGGCGGCAGGAGAGGTGGATTCAGCGTTCATAGAGTCTGCAATTAAACTTGAGCTTCAATCGAATTTCGTGGTGACGTGAGCCCTTTAGGACTTCGAAAAACAGTGGCTACCCCTCAAGGACTCGAACCTTGAACAACAGAGTCAGAATCTGTTATGTTACCATTACACCAAGGGGTAGTTTCGCGGACGCGGAACATACACGTTCCACAGCGGTTGCAAGAAATGTCTTGTATGAAGTCAGACCGCTTTGAATCCGCTTATATCAAGAAGGTCCATTAGCTTCATCGAACTCCTGGCTCAGTGAATTTTCGGTCTTCACTTCCATCTCTACCCAGTCTGGGCCGTCTTTGAGCCGCCGGTATTCATTGAAGACCAAGACGATCGTTAATCCACCAAGGGCAACGGATGTCTCCAAAATGAACGGTGATGCCAAAGTTCCGGCAATCGTGAAAAAGGATTTAGCTAGAATCTCCCTTGCCGTTTCATCGTAATTCCAGGCTGCGACGGCACATCCAAAGAATGCGATAAGGAAGAGTAGGGGCGTCAGCCACCAGCGTTTAGGAAGCACAGATTCGGACATATCGATACCTACTCGACTAACTCAACTTTTCCAGCTGGGTTTACGTTTAGTTTTTCAATCTTCTTCAGAACTATTGGGACAGCCTTTAAAACGGTTGCTGGTAGAACGGGAGTGCGGATTGCTTGGGCATTGGCAGTCAGTGTGGCAGCTTGATTCTCCTGCATCACCATGGGCTTTGGCAAAATCGGGGAGAATTCTTTGACCTCGATCACCTGCTGTGATTCAGATATGCTGTTCTCCGCGACATATTTACCCCAGATGCCCGTCCCGACGAGAACAAGAAAGAAGATGCAAAGACCAGCTGGCACTGGTGATTTGCGCGTATGCCGTTTTGCGGGCGCATCCGATAAGCGACTCATAGACGCACCACGAGGAGCTACCCAAGTGCCATGATTTTCAGTCAAATAGCGATCATCGCGAGGGCCGCCTAGCGCTCCGCCTGCTAGATCATCCAGTATTTCATCAGCAGGCACGTTCAAAAACGCGCTGTATTGACGCAAAAAAGCCCGCGCGTAAGTCAGACTACCAAAACCTGCAAAATCGTCTGTTTCTAAATAGTGCAGATGCCGCACTGGGATCTTTGTTACATGCGATGCATCAAGCAAACTAAGGCCTCGCTTTTCGCGTGCTGCCTTGAGTTTCTGTCCGAGTGGTTGTGCCATGGTTGTTGGGCCAAAATGAAGTCTTGTTACTGACAGGATGCTTCAATCTTGCGATTCTTTTTTCGTTCTCGACCTCTCTAATTAATCTCCTCCTCTATCGATTTTCACAACTGCTCGTTAAGCTCTCGTGAAAAGTTGTATAGCCATGTCTTTTGAGATCCGAGCATCAAGCTACAGATTCTATGAAATACTAAAAGCGCAGCCTGGGTTTCTGATCGCTTGGAATAGGGTGAATCGCGCTCTTTGAAACACGAATATCGGTCGTAATGTCTCATTTTATATTAGCCATCCAAGGCTTTTGGCAGCTTCCTAAACGCATGATGGAATTCATGGGCTGAAGCAAAGCGATAGACAAAAGGAGTCCAACGCGTTAAAACCGCCCATCATGCAATCCATCCGCACCCTCGCCCTGCTAGCCGCCCTCGCCCTTCCAGCCATCGCTGAAGATGTCACCCTCTTTAATGGCACTGACCTCACCGGTTGGGAGGGGAATATGGATCTCTGGAGTGTCAAAGAAGGCACTATCACCGGAATCACACCGCCTGATCCTGCTGACCCGACCAAAGGTAGTATCAAGCACAATACCTTCCTCGTCTGGAAAGGAGGCACCGTTGGCGACTTTGAACTTACCTTCAAATATCGGATCGAAAAAGGCAATTCAGGTGTCCAGTATCGCAGTAAGGAGTTAGCCCCTGGTGCCTTTGGCCCGATCATCAGTGGTTACCAGGCTGACTTTGAGGCTGGCGCTACCTACAGCGGCATCCTGTATGAAGAAAAAGGTCGTGGCATCCTAGCCAAGCGTGGCGAAAAGACCGTGATCAAACCAGGGACTGATGCCAAAAAGCCTATCGTCGAGCAAGCGGGCACAGTCGGTGTAAGCGCCGACATCCAGGCCTCTATTAAATCAGAAGACTGGAACGATTATAAAATCATCGCCAAAGGCAATCACGTGCAGCATTTTATCAATGGCATGCAGACTGTCGACGTGACGGATGAAGACACGGCCAATGCCCCAAAGGAAGGCCTTTTGGCCCTCCAGATTCATCAAGGTCCACCCATGGTCGTTCAGTTCAAAAGCTTCAAATTGATGACGCTCAAGTAAGATGCCTGGCCTTAAGGTCGGCATCCATTTTGCTTGAGTGTCTTCCTCTGTAACTTCCCGTCTTCGATTCTTGATCATGAAAAATCTTCTGTTTGTTCTGGCTCTGTGGCTTTGTGGCAGTTCCCTGCTTCGTGCCCAACAGACAGAATACATCATTTGTTCGGGCGGTCCGGCCTTGCGCCAATGGGAAGACCTACGGCAGCCAGGGCAGCAGCATGATCGGTGGTGGGGAAACTTCGTCCGTACGGCTCGCGTGCGGATGCAGGAGATCCAAAAAACGGCGCCCCAAGGCACCATCATCACTTGGCTGGTCTATCGGGACGCTTATCTCCGCCGTGCGGCCGCTGATCGCGACCCTCTCACCGCTCATTGTGAGTCCGTGCGTGACACTTATAAAATCAATCTTGTTTGGTTCCGGACGGGGGATGATGTGATCAATTACATCAACAGTGGCAGCCAAACCGTGCCCCGCCGCCGCGCCAAAATTTCCGGCTTTGAGTACTTTGGCCACTCCAATAAATACTGCTTCCTCTTTGATTACAGTTCAGAGATCTACGCTGGATCTACAGCATGGCTGCACCAGTCTGAATTAAGCCGCATTAGCCGCGGTGCCTTTGCCCGCAGAGCCTACTGCCAGAGTTGGGGCTGTCATACCGGTGAAAGCATGAGCAAAGCTTGGAAAAGCGCCACAGGGTCTCCCATGGTTGGCGCGATTGGCAAGACGGACTACTCCTTCATGCATCTCCGAGGCTGGCAGGTGGCTCTTGGGACTGGAGCACGCTGGTCGCGCTAACGTTATCGGCTACCCCCCCCAATTTCCACCCAGATTGAGCTTTAAACAGTTTTGACAGTCTGATATCCGCCTTTTGAAGCGTAACTTTTACTCGTATGACACGTCTGCCCTTTGCCCTGTTTTCTTTTCTGGTTTTCTTTGGCCTGAACGCTTCCTTCATCAGAGCTCAAGGCGGCCCACGATTCAATGTCTCCGAATTAGAATCCTTGGCTAAGCGTGGAGATGCCGACGCGCAGTTCGAGCTAGGCTTGCGCCAGATTACCGGAGAAGACATGAAAAAGGACGAATCTACCGGCCTACAGTGGATGGAGAAAGCTGCGAATCAAAAGCACCTGCGAGCCCAATTCGTTATGGGTTCACTTTATGAAGATGGTGTTGGCGTCAAAAAGGACGAATCCAAAGCCATCGATTGGTATCGAAAATCAGCCGATAATGGCTTTGCCCCAGCTCAATTCGCCATGGCCATGGCCTACGACTTAGGTCGCGGCATCAAGCAAGACCCCGTCAAGGCCACAGAGTGGTTGCAAAAGGCTGCCGATCAAAATCACGCTCAATCGCAAACGGCTCTAGCTGCCAAGCTCGAGCGTGGCGTCGGTTTGCAAAAAAACGTCTCGAAAGCTGCGCTCTACTACCTGCGCGCTGCCCAGCAGAATCATGTGATGGCCATGGGTAAGTTGGCTAATCTTTATTACACTGGCAATGGCGTGCCGCTAGACTATCGCCGGGCCGGAGCTTGGTATCAGCGGGCAGCTAAAAGCGATGATCCATGGTCAGCCAATAACCTCGCTTGGTTCTTAGCTACATGCCCTGATGAGAGCCTGCAAAATGGCGAGCAAGCCGTGCAATTTGCTGCACGAGCTCTTCGCATCATGGACGAGTCTGGCGAAGATCAGCGCTATGAAATGATCGATACCAAAGCTGCCTGCTTTGCCCGGAATGGCGAATTTTTTGAAGCCATCCTTTGGCAGAAAAAATCCCTCTCCCTCCTAGCCGAGGACAAAGACCTGTCTGCCGAAGAGCGCAAAGCCCTGGAATCTGAGTTCAACGGGCGCCTGAAGCTCTATCAAAACGAGAGCCCCTATAGCGAGCCGCAACTGAAGAGCGACCGTGATGCCGCGCCGCTGCCACAAGACACTATCCTTCAAGATGAGGGCATACCTGGCGAAGACTCAAAGCCCAAGAAGAAAAAGAACGGTAGCAAGGGAACTGTCGTCTAAAGATTCCCAATTTTTGTCTTCTTTAGAGCAATCCTTGCAAGACTAAGTCCATGCGACACGGTTAGAGGTAAGCCATTCTGTCTTTTCAAGGCTTTTTTCGTCACTTCTTTTTTCGCCTCCCATTTCATGTCCACCGCCGCTGTCCGCTCCGCCCCATTACCGCCTGTCATCCCTGGATTGGTGCGCCGCTTTAGGCAGCCTAAAAAGAATATCCCGCAGACCAAGCCGGATCGTGACTTTGTCCTGAAAGCCGTCCGCGAATACACAGAGCAGCACCGACTTGTGCCACCCGTGCCCATTGATGAACTCCAAATCCACACGGAAAAAATCATGGCGCTCAACGGCATCGACAAAGCCTACCGTGACTACACCGGCGTGCTCTTAGCCAACGAAACCTGGCGTGAATCACTGGCCAGTGTGCCCTTTGAAAAACGTCTCTTGCTCATGCCCAAATGTCTGCGCATCGAAAGCAAATGCCCAGCTCCCTTTGATGAATTCGGTCTGCTCTGCAAACAGTGCGGCCTCTGTTCCATCCAGGACTTCCAAAATGAAGCCGAAAAACTCGGTTATGCCGTCCTCGTCGCCGAGGGCAGCGCCATTGTCATGTCCCTGATCCAGACCGGTAAGATTGAGGCCATCGTTGGTATCTCCTGCCTGCCTGTTTTAGAGCGTACCTTTCCCTACATCGAAGCCGCGGCCATTCCTGCCGTTGCTGTGCCTTTGTTACAGGACGATTGCATCGACACCACCGTCGATGTTGATTGGGTTTGGGACTACATCCACCTGACTAGCGAGGACAAAACCCGCCGGCTGAACCTCAACGCCCTTCATGATGAGGTGAAGACTTGGTTCACACCAGAAGCGCTGGATCAACTTCTCGGCAAGCCTACCTGCCAGACTGAACAGATCGGCCGTGATTGGCTGGCTCGCGCCGGTAAACGCTGGCGTCCATTCCTTACCATCGCCGCTTATCAGGCTCTTCGAGAAGACCCGGAAGCACCCATTTCAGACGACCTTAAGCTTGCAGCGATTTCTGTCGAAGCCTTCCATAAAGCCTCCCTCATCCACGATGACATTGAGGACAACGACGCCGAACGTTATGGTGAGCCCACACTACATTCTGAATTTGGTGTCGGCGTTGCCTTAAACGTCGGTGATCTACTCATCGGTGAAGGCTATCGACTGCTCGCCGAGATGACCTGCGCCAGCCATATTCGCAGCGCCTGCCTTAAAGTTGCCGCCGAAGGCCAGCGCGAACTCTGCCGTGGCCAGGGGGCCGAACTCCTCTGGAACAATCATCCTGTTGCACTCAGCAATACCCAAGTCCTCGAAATCTTCCGCAGCAAGACCGCCCCAGCCTTTGAGGTCGCCCTGAAAATCGGTGCCGCCATGGCTGGGCAGCTCGATGAAACGGCTGATGCCCTTCACAGTTACAGTGAGAATCTTGGCATCGCCTACCAGATCCGAGATGACCTTGATGATCTGGGCGACGACTCTGCTGCCGACAACAACGTCAGCATCCGCCCCAGCATCATCCTTGCCCTTCTCAGGGAACGAGGCAAAGACGAGGTTAAAGACGTGATGGAAACCCTCTGGAATGGCACAGCCACGAGCCTTCCAGATAAGCCCACCATCCGCCGCTGGGCAGAGGAAACCGGAGCCTATGACAAATCTACCCTCATGCTGGAAACCTACAAAGAGGCTGCTATCCGCAGCCTTCAGGAAGTTGAACTGCCCAATCTCAAAGGCCTGCTTCGCCGTGTCATCGGTAAGATTTTCAATGAGTTAGAGATTAAAGGCTGGTGCCGCGAGTTCGAGCAAAAGAACCTCAATCCAGAGCTCCGAGAACAAGCAGCCAAAGCGGCCGAGCATCTCGTCGCCAAAGTCGCTTAGCCTTGGTTCAAAAATCATTTGGCAGTGGTGCACCACTGTCTGACAACTTCAGAGCCAACCAAAGTCGCGGTGTTCAGTCTGGTTTATGATTCAGCCAGGCACATCGATAGGTGTAAGCTACTGCCATGATGCCGATGCCAAGCAGTATCGTCTTCGAGGAGTCTGATACACCTGATGGATCCAAGATCATTTGACCTAAAACCTCATTTGACTC
>Ga0164295_10002411_pt1 | contig 15389 bp, 9 predicted proteins | sample GEODES006metaG_FD_111798 | JGI IMG/M metagenome (GOLD analysis project Ga0164295, IMG submission 111798) | Oligotrophic lake water microbial communities from Sparkling Lake, Wisconsin, USA - GEODES006 metaG | ecosystem: Environmental > Aquatic > Freshwater > Lake | place: USA: Sparkling Lake... | reverse complement strand
GCGATTGGCGGCGATGAGACACGTCGCCATGGCGTGGTCGCGCGGCCGAAGGCACCGTGCAGAAACATGGGAGCACTGCGAGGACACGTTTGTACCGCTGAAGCCACGAGCACAGGGACAAAGCATCATCAATGAGGTCAATTCACATACATGGTGTTCAGTACAACGCCTTACGTTTTATGGAAAGAAAACAACGGACTAACTGCAATGTGAGCCCTCACTCCTTACGCTTAAGAGCCCCCTTGGCCTTGGCCAGAATCATGGGATAGCCAAAGAAGCCGCCCAGCACCACATTGATGGGCACCACCATAGCTCTGAGAAAGGAGAGCTTACAGATAGCGGCAAAGCACTAAACTACAGCGGCAGGTAGAGTCGAGCGCTACAACTCCCATGACGAACTCCACGCCTGTCGCCTCTGGGATCACACACCCGTGCCCTTTTGCCTTTTGGCTACCCTCGGCCGCAGGCGCTGCCGCCATGCCAGCTCGCCCTCACATGTGGGGCAGTCACACGAAAAACTGTACTCGCTTAGCGCCGCGTGCCGCCGCGTCACTGGCTGCGCCTCGTCAATGTACGAGATCGTCACTTCGTCGCCGCGCGCGATCGAGCACAGGGCTATCAGGCGTGCGCCATGCGTCTCGTCATACTGCACCTCCGCGTTCGGAGAGCAGCTGTGGTTTAGACACGAGAGGTGAGCAAAGATGGCCGCACCCTCAACATTGGGCAGCGGCGTCGGCAGAGCTCGAAGCAGCGCGTCATAAGCCTCCCCGCCCGCCCCACGACTCGCTCGGAGAACGCTCACCACTGGGTGCGCCGGATTCTCAATCACCACCTCGAGGGCGTTCTGGCGAGCGAGTCCGACAAGCCGGCCCCAGCAAGCCAGGTCGAGCCAGCTGCTCCCACTGCCCTCGGGTGACGTGGCACGGAGCGCCGGATGGTCTCCGAGCGCGGCTCGGAGGAGCTCGAGCGCACGTGCAGCCACATCGCGCATCGACGCGCGGAAGGTGATCACCTCATCGACTCGAGTGGTGGGCGCATCGACGGAGGCAAGTGGCAGGACGATTTCATACCAAGATGGCTGGCAAAAGGGACGCCACGGCGCACGAGCCACCGAGACACACGCAGAGCACGGGCGAGCGTCTGGGCGGTGAAACCGACTATCGCGGCAAGTGTCGCACCGAATCTGATCGTAGCGTGCGAGGATATTGGCGACGATGCGTTCAGCAAGCGCAAAAAAGTAGAAGCCCTTCTCTTGTTCGCGAATGTAGGCATCAAAGCGATGCCTTGCCGCTTTGCGTGACGCGCTGCCTCGGCAGCACAGCACTGAATGGGTTCCTCCAATGCTGTGCGCGAGCTCCTCACACGCCGCGCTGCAAAACCTCGCCTCACAGCCATTGGCTCGACACGGCACCTCTTCGCTCATGAAGTCATCTTCGTCACTTGTAAATATGTCTGGGGGCCTCTGGAGCTGCGCTGCATGCTGGAGCTGCAAGGAGATCCGGCCAATCGGACGAAGGCAGTGCGTGCATGCGCGCACGTCCTCAGGGTTGACATGCAGCGACACGAGCGGGCCCTCTGCAAAGAGGATCGTGCCGGCGTCTGCTGCCGTGCGTGCCTGGCCGGCTCGGCCGCGTGGCGTGTCCTCGATGAAGCGAAGATGGCGACTCATGGGTTTGCTGAAGAGACAAAGCGAGGTCAGAAGCCGTGCGCCGGTCGACGACGCCGTGTTTGGGCACGTACGGAGCGCGCGATGCGTCTGTACTGCCCCCCTTGTTCCTCGTGTTCCACCGTGCTCCACGGAACATGACGGAACCAGTATGGAAGCAAGCAAGTTGAGCCGTTACGTTGGGGCACGGAGGTGCCCGCGACGGCGGAGCGTCTTTATGCGATTGGCGTCGGCGCTCCGAGTCGGTACTCTTTCTCTTCTCAGCAGCACACCGCACCTCGTGCGCTCTTCGATGGCTACCGCTACGTGTGCCACCGACACGATCACCCTCCACGACGGCAGACTGCACCCGGCTATTGGCTACGGCACATACAAGGTCGGCGTCGTGCCGACGAGCGCCAGCTCGGCTGTCGCCTCCGGATCGACGGCGACCGATGCCGTCGACCCGGCCGAGTGCGTGGCGACCGCGCTCAAGCTTGGCTACCGCTTTCTCGACTGTGCCGAGTTCTACGCCAACGAGAAGGCCGTCGGCGAGGGCATCGCCAAGAGTGGCGTGCCGCGGGACCAGCTCTTCCTTGCGTCAAAGGTGTGGACGACGACGATCCACAAGGGGCCGGAGGCGGTGCAAACGCAGCTCGAGAAGACGCTCGCCGACCTGGGCACCGACTACATCGACCTGTACGCCATCCATTGGCCGGTGCCCGGCAAGCACGTCGAGGCGTACAAGCAGCTCGAGAAAGCGCAGGCAGCGGGCCAGATCCGATCTCTGGGCATCTCGAACTATGCGGTCGAGGACTATCAGGAGCTGTTTGCGAACGGCGCGACCGTCAAGCCCGTCATCAATCAGATCGAGATCAATCCCTTCCTCTACCGCAAAAACACGATCGACTTCTTCACGGCTGAAGGTGTGAAGATGCAGAGCTACCGGACTCTGAGGGACGGCAAAGCCTTCGAAGACCCAACAGTAGTGGCGCTCGCGTCCAAGTACGCGAAGACGGCGGCGCAGATCCTGATGCGCTGGTGCGTGCAACACAGCTTTATCGCCATTCCCAAGTCCACCAAGGAGGCGCGAATGCTCGAGAATCTCGCCGTCTTCGACTTCGAGCTCGACGCGCCAGATATGGCGACACTCGACGGCCTCACGACCCCCGAGGCGATCGCTAAGTTTGCGGAGCTGTACCGCAAGTGTGTCGTGCGCGACACGCCGCTCTCGATCGACCTCGCCAAGACGAACATCACGGAGGGCTGAGCGGTGAGCCCGCGTCGATCCGATCGTGTGCGACGTGCGACCGCGCGAGCTGTGAGCCCTGAGCCGTGAGCCGAGGCCCCATGCGGCCGGAGCCGACGCGGACGCGAGCGAGTCACATATTTGTGTCTAACTTGCTTCTCTCGACCGTGCAATGAAAATAAGCACGCCTCGCCCACGCTGCATTCCACGACGCCGCCCCCCGCGCCCCCGCCCGCACCCGAAAACTGAAAGTGGTGCAAAAGCGCGCCCTCAGGCGCCCCGCCCCCACGGCCCGCCACCCCTGCCCGCCCGCGCACCATTGCCGCACCAACTCGAAAAGTGTCTTAAGGGTTGCCGTGATGGCCAAGTCGAGAGTCTTCTGCCTTCAGGAGAGCAACGAGCACTGAATCCGAGCGCGGCGCTCAGCATATCGCGGCGCTCGGGAGGGCTCACTCGTCCGCCGTGTTCAGCCCTTGTTCGTGTCCGGAAGGCGGTTCCTCGTACTCGATGGCCTCCTCGTTCTCGGCCTCGCGCGCGCCGAAGTAGAAGCCGAAGTGAGAAGCGGCACGCACACGCGCGGCGGTCTCATCGCTGCTGCTGCTGCCCACGACGGCGGCGGCGGCGGCGGTGGCGACGACGGTGGCCCCCGCTGCGGGGTCCGTGAAACTGTGCCGTGCGCTGCTGCTCCGTCTGTCCGGACTGGCTTCCGCAATCGTGTGAAGTTGCCCCTCGACGTCGGCCTGGAGGCCTTCGCATGATTGAGAAGGTGATTGAGAAGGTATCCGCCGAGCTGGCGGCTGCGAGCGTCTGCGGTCTTCGTCATCATCCTCTTCGCCTGAGGAGGGCTGGAACAGCGGGGTACCCGAGCCGGTACGCCGATGGCCCTTCTTCGCAGGGCCCGTACGCTTATGCCGAGGCTTGTCGGGCGGCGCTGGAGGCTCGACAGTGATTCGGACCTCTGAGGTCGTTGCGCCCTCGGCGGAGGAAGCAACGACCGTTGGGGGCGTCCTCTCCGGCACCAGCGGCATCGCGCTCCCAGCGGTGGTAGCGGCGGCGGAGGCGGCGGCGGCGGCGGCGGCGGCAGCAGCCTTGTTCTCGCTGCCGCCTCGCTCGGTCGGAACGAAGCCCTGTGAGTCGACGCGGCCCGTGAGGATGCGGAATAGGGAGGTGCCCACGATCAGCGCATTCCACAGCAGATAGAGGGAGCTCCCTAGCTGGAAGGCGACGATGTACGGGATATCGGCGCGCTTGGCCATGAGGCTCGCGTTGGCAAAGATGAAGAGGGTGATCACGCCGTAGGTCCCGATGGAATAGTTCATCATGATCTGGTTGTACGGCCCGAGCGTTTCGGATTGTGTGCTCAAGATGAGCGAGAAGAGCGGCGTGACGAAGGCGTTGATCGCCGCAGTGACGAGCATGAGCCAACGCCACGGCAGCCAATAATACAGAGACGCCTTCTTGCGGCACGAGAGCGACGACTTGCGGATGTCGCGAAAGTGCTGCATCGTCACCTGATCCCACCCAATCTCCCAGCGTAGCCGCTGCCGCCAGAGGGCCTTGAACGACTTGGGCGGCAGCTCGCCCGAGCGGCTCTCGGGGCAAAAGCGGATCTTGATATCGCCGAGGAGCACACGCACTGACAGCTCGATATCCTCCGTCTGCACGTCGTGACGAAACATGTACTTGCGCAGCGTCTCCGTCTTCCACAGCGCATTGGAGCCGCCGAAGACGCCCATGCGCGTGAGGAACTGCGCGGGGCATGGCGACGAGCCGCTCAGGGAGGCGCTCGGGGGGAAGGGTGCCATCAGAGGCCATCAAGGCCATCAGAGGCCATCGGAGGCCGTCAGTGGCGCCTTCAGAAGGCGCGTCCGGGAGGCGCGGGCTCACCTGTACTGCCGGGAAGAAGCAAAAGAAGATGACGAAGAATTCGGCGTCGAGGATCTTGGCGAGGAGGGTGGGCTTATAGCGCAGGTACGTTGAGCCCTGCACGCAATGGCAATCCTTCCGCCGCATCATCTCCGCCGCGAACATCAGGCTCGGCGGGTCGGGGTGGTGGTCGGCGTCGTAGATGACCAGAGTCTCCGTTGTGATGAGCGGCAGGCATGCGTTCAGGTTCTCGGCCTTGCTATGCGAGCCTTCGACCTTCAAGACCCGGAGCGTGCGCCCGTGTGGCCAACGCGTCGCCTCGAGGGCCGGCAGCAGCTCCTGCTCCGCGGCCAGCGGCTTCGGCGTGTTGTAGCACAGGATAAGCAAAAAGGGCTCCGGGTACTCGAGGTTCTCCATGATGTGCGTCACCGTGCCCTTGAGGATGTGCTGCTCGTTGGGCAGGTAGCATGGAACCAGCACAGTCACCGATCCGTGGGCAACTTTCACAACAGCAGGCTGCTCCTTGCCGAGATTGGCGACCATGCGCCGGTGCCTGCACCGTTGATAGAAGGCCCCCGTGAGCGAGATGATGACGAGCGTGACCACGGCGTTGCACAGCACTAGGATGCCGAGGTAGACCCACGCGCCTGGCGAGTCGCCAAAGGCCGATGGATCGGCCGGTGTCGGCATATCGGAACTCATCTCGGCCTCCTTTTCGGCCGTTCACGAACAGCCCCTCTTTTCTCATTGTGAATGGGGGCTGCCACGCCGGCGCCGGGCCGACTCCCCTGTGGAGAAAACGGGGAGGAGTGGTTCACGAGGTATGCGTGCTCTTCGTTCGTTCGTTCGTTTCAGGGGAGGTATGCGTGCTCTGTGGAAGCGGCTCTGCGGCGGTTATGTCAAGTCAAGTCTACACGTATGCGGTTACGAGGTGCGTGCGATTTCCAAGAATTTGTTGTGCAGCTGTGATCTTCACACAAGCGTTGAGCACAATGGCGGCAGCGCTCCAGCTCGCGCCTATCACGTGGGTCCGATCCAAGTCAACTAGCCAAAACCCGCTGGACACGCCGTCATGGCGGGTCAACATGACACAGGGCTCCTCGTCGTGTGACGAGTTGCGCAAGTGGTGCGGACCGTGCTGCCTGCAGAAGGCCGCGCACGCGGGCCGCGGCGTGGCCGCTCTGCGCCGAAGGCTGGCGCAGCCGCAAGCGACGCTGCACGTCTCGGTGGTGGGCAACTCGGTCGCGCGCTTCAACAACTTTGGCGTCGCGCGCGGATTCGTGCACGAGCTGCGGCGCCGCTTCCCGGCCACCAAGGTCACCATCGAGTACGCGCACGTCGCAGGCGGCTTCGAGCCCGACCACCTGTACTACTGCGGGCTGAGTTCGCGCAGCCTGCTGCGGGCCGATCTGGTGCTGATACACTACCATGCGCCCCGCGGCGGACTCGTCTACGAAAAGGTCCTCCGCCGCCTGCTCGCGCTCCCGCGCAGACCGGTGGTGGCGTACGTGGCGCACTGCACGATGAGTGACTTCTCGTACCACCGCGACTGGGTTGTCGCGCGCGACCGCGGCCCGTGGGGCTGGCGCATGGGCGACGAGGCGCAGGGCTACTTTGAGCAGCTCCGCGCCGTCGAGCACCGCCTCGTCAGCACCCACTACGGTCTACCCTTCGCCTCGACGTGCGCCGCGTTCCATAGTATGCTCGGAGCGGTGGACCAGAGCGATCGTCTGGTGGACACGTCCTTCGAGCCGACGGTGCATGGCTGGCTGACGCGCATGGGGCGGCGCTACCTGCCCGAGAGCCTCGCTCGCTCACTCGACCCTACGAGACGCACCGACGTTCTCGGCACCTGGGGCATCGCGGACCCTTCACAGCTCGCTACTTCACAGCTCGCTACTTCACAGCTCGCGACGGCGCGTCCATGGGCTGGTGCTGGCGGCGTGCCGAGCTGCCAGGACGGCGCCCAGCTGGCGCACGTGACCGATCTGCAGCGCCCATTCTTCCCACAGGGGGACCATCTGCACCTCGGGCCGAAGGGCTCCGCACTCCAAGCCTGCCTCTTGACCCACGCGCTGCTCGACGCACCACTGACCACCTACGAGGCAGCCGCCGCCGCTCAAGCCGCCGCCGATCCAGCGCGAAGTACGCAAGGGCGGACGCTGCCCGAGCCGTCGCCCGAGCCGCTGCCCGAGCCGCTGCTTGGTCCGGCGGAGGCGAATCTCTTTTGCGGCACGGGCGCTGGGCGCGGCGGCTTCTGCATGGATACGTCGAGTGATGAGCCGACCTTTTGCTTGAGCGCGGTGCCGTCGGCGGCGGAGGCGCTGAGTGGTGGTGATGGCGAGGGCGCAGGCGAGGGCGCAGGCAAGGGTCCTGGTGCTGTGGGGAAGTTGCCGAGCTGGGTGCGGCGTGCAGATGGGTGGAGCTGGGCGCGACATGGCGGCGCCAACGGCTCGAAAGCGTTCATGCACACGACGACGCCGGGCGCTCGGATGCACGTGCGCACGCCGCGGCCCGCCCGCGCCTTCCTCCTCCAAGTGTACCAGCACCATGAGCGCCCACTCGGACGATTGCGGGTGGAGGTGCCTGGGATGCGTGAGCTTGGGCGGCACGCGGTCGGCGCCGTGGCGGGCGGCGCCGTGGCGGGCGGGCAGCTGCTCGACCCGTGCTGTGCGCACCCGGGCTGCCCTGGCAAGCCGATTGGCAAGGGCGGCTACACGATGATGCGCGTGCCTGCGAGCGGCTTCCTTCCGCGGCCGACGACGGACCTCACCCTGACTGGCCTAGCACCCGAGGGCCCCTCGGAGTGCGCACGCTTGGGGGCGGAGCTCTCGATTGCGGGCATGGTGGGGCTAGCGGCGCCAGGCGATCCGCCCAACACGCTGGGCGAGCCGGCGGGCGACAAGGGCGCGTCGGGCGTCCTCAAGCGCGTGCGTGCGCGCAATGGCGGCGCCCGCAGGCGGAGCGGGCGCTCCGCCTCACACACGCATACTGCTGATTTGTAGCTGACTTGAGCCGAAGATTTCTTGGATAGCCCGCCTAAGGCTGTCTCGCTTGGAGCGGAACTGAACTGAACTGCACTTGGAGCGTTTACGAAAAGGTGAGCCACCACGAGTCCACAACACCGTCGTGTTCACGCTGGCGAGGAAATTCTAGTGAACGTGCGACGTGGAAGGAGGAAAAATGGTTAGAGCCTGCTCCACGTCGCCCACGCGTCGACAGCTGCGCTCCCCAAACCAGCGCGCTGAAATTTACTCATCTGCCTGTGCACCTTGTGCTGCAGGTGAAGCCACGTGCAGAGCCGACGACGCTGTACGCCAAGGGCAAGATCCTCGGCTACAAGCGGTATGCGACACAAGCCGCTCTCGCAAAGCGATTGCCTGAGATGGGCCATGGCCTGCGCGGGCCTGGCGGCGGCGCGCGCTGCGAGGTCGCGGCAACATCTTTTCTGAACAGCCTGCTGCCGCCGCTCGCAGGAGCAAGGCCAACCAGTACGAGAACACGTCGCTCATCAAGATCGAGCACGTCAACGCGAAGGCGGACACTGACTTCTACTTGGGCAAGCGGTGCGATCGCCTCGCCCGATGCTCGCGCAGCCTGCTCGCGGGCGCGTGCCATGGTCGCCAGCGCAATGCGACGATGCGGCACCAGCGGTGACGATGGGACGGCAGCGGCGGAGAGGGCCAGCGACAGCATGCGGAACTCAGTGCCATTGGTTGCGCAACGCAGCCGTCGGCGGCATCACCTCGATGCGGCCGGCAGCTACGGCGTGGCTGTGCGGTACTGCCACAGCGGCGTTACTGCTGTGACGGCGGCAGCGGGGCAGCAGCAGCCACAGAAGCAGCCACCGCAGGAGCCGCATCTACAGCGAGGGCCGCTGCTCAGCCAGCGTGCTCGCACCGTCCGCACTCGACGCCGTCCGCCCCCCTGCGATCCAAGCCCTGTCGGTTCCACTCGCTGACCGCGTCTGATCCCGTCTCGCTCGCAGCGTCGCCTACATCTACAAGGCGAAGACGGAGATCAACGGCACCAAGTTCCGCGCTATCTGGGGCAAGGTATGCCGGGCGCACGGCAACAACGGCGTGGTGCGTTGCAAGTTCCGCAAGAACCTACCGCCCACCTCGATCGCCGGCAACTGCCGCGTCATGCTCTACCCGTCGCGCATCTAAGCGGCGCGCCGAACTATAGACAATCCGAGGTCCCTACACCTCGAGTGTTGAGTGTTAACATCGGAGGTATTTTGCATGAACCTCTGTGATTTAGAGCGTCACAGGAACAACGTCGTCGGTCCCGTCCTGCACACAGCTATCAGCTGATGAGGCGTGCTCCCAAAGTGGGTGGGGCTGGGCTGCTGCTTGCAAAACTTGGGGTCGGCATGCAATGCCCCCTAACTTTTCAAGCATTTTCAAGGCACGTCTTTCAACTTCTCAACCAGACATCCTTCTTGAGGCAATCCATGAGCAAGGACGGGCCGACGCGTGCGCATCTCACGGTGAAGAACGCCATGAACGTACGTGGTTACATGGAGCCTCCTGTAAAGGAACCAGACAAGTTGGCGTCAACACGAACGTCGTCGCTACCTGGTCCCTACACACCCATCCCGTTGGGCCATCTACGGTCGCCAACGCCATCGACGGGGTCATTACGACGGTTGCCATCGCCGGCGCCATTCAGAGCTGCACGCACAGGATCTGCTTTGGAACACTTTTCGCTCTCAGTTCAGCACCTCTGCCATGCAGTGAAAACGGCCGTGTGCGGGCCTGCGAATCCAAAAGACGCCATGGAGGAGGAGGACGAAGAAGATGAGGCGGCCCTAAACGCACGTGCAGCGGGAGTCTTCCTGCCGACGGACAAGTGGAAAGAGACGTGGGACCTTCTCGTGCTGAACATGATCATCTACTCGGCGATCTCGGTGCCGTACAGGATCTGCTTCGACGCGCCCGCGACCGGGATGTTCGGATCCTTGGAACAGGCCGTGTCTTTCCTCTTCTTCGTCGACGTCATCTTCAACTTCAACACGGCGTACGTCGAGGGAGAAAAGTGGGTGATTGACCGCCCAGCCATCGCCGTGCGGTACCTTCAGGGATGGTTTTGGATCGACTTTCCATCCTGCATACCCGTCAGCCTGCTCGACTCGCTCATGTCGGGCGATCAGGGGAACTTTGGCATGCTTCGCTTCTTGCGCCTCTTTCGGCTTCTCCGGCTGCTCAAGCTGCTGCGGCTCGCGACCATCGTCGCTGAGCTCGAGGACCGCTTCGACCTCAACCTTTGCTTCTTGCGGATCATGCAGATGCTCCTCGCCCTCATCTTCCTCGCGCACATCTTGGCGTGCTTCTGGTTCTACATGGCGGCGGTCGTTGGCATTGATCCCGAGATCGTCACATGGGTCAGCGCGTACCGCGATGGGTATCTGATGGAGGAGCCGCCGTCGGTACAGTACCTCGCCTCCATGTATTGGGCATTGACCACACTCACCACGGTCGGCTACGGCGACATCGTCGCCACGAACGACGCCGAGCGCGGCTACGCCGTGTTTGCACTGCTCATGGGCGCGCTTGTCTTCGGCTACATGATCTCGTCGATCGCGTCGCTCGTCAAGGCGCTCGATCGGCAAGGCGGTCTCACGGAAGAGCGGATGGACGAGATCAAGGAGTACATGCGCTGGCGCAAGCTGCCTCGCGAGCTCACTGTCCGAATGCGCAGGTACTATGAGAACTACTACGACACGTGCACCGCCTTTGACGAGAAAGCCATCCTCGGCAATCTCACGCCGTCGATGCGAATGGAGGTGGTCAGGCACGTCTTCAAGGATACTCTCGGCAAGCTCCCGCTGTTCGCCAATAAGCTGGATCGCAAGTTGCAGGTCGCGATCTTTTCGCTGTTCAGGCCGGTGGCGGTGATGGCCAAAGAGGTCATTTTCAGCCGCGGCGATATGCCGCTCAGCATGTACATTCTTCTCAAGGGAGGTGTCGAGGCGGTGAAGACCATGGACTCGAGCCACTTGTACCGCGTCAGGCTGCGCCAATTTTTCGGCACCGCCGTGCTCACTGGACGGCGCCATGACTCGACGCACCGCTCGATCACGAAATGCGACCTGTTCTCCATCGCCGCGGAGGACCTCCGCGACCTCTTCAATAAGTTCCCCCTCGAGGGCAGTGTGTTCTTCGAGGCCCTCCTGCGCATCCACAGGAAGACGCAAAAGGTGCGCGGCGCGTTGCTTCGCATGTTCATCTCTCAGATGTTGGACACCAGCGATGGCAAGCCGATCAATGTGCACTATTTGAAGGACTTCTACGTGATGAAATTGCAGCTTTGTTGGGAGAAGATGCGCGAAGCCATCGTCTACGCGCACATGCCTACCTGCAGTGTAGGCGACAACGCGGCCGCTCTTGTAAAGAAGACGCTCAATCAAATTGTGGCGCCGCCGCTCGACAATGCATTGCAGGCGACGCATGGGTTAACGCATGGGCATGGGCACGGTGATTGGCTGGCGATGATCGGGGCATTGCGGACGCAAGACCCCTCGGGGCGCAGCCCGAAGCTCCTCGCGCGAGAGGAATCTACCTCACCGCAAGGCACAGACGCGCCTGGCTTTACTCTTGATGGTTCGTCTTCGCCATGCCGGCGATGGAAAGATTCCATCTCGATGCCGTCGGTGGAGGCCCCAGCGCAGCCCATGCCGATGGAGCACCAGGCTGGCGTGCATGCGAGCGTTCATGCATGCATGCATGCCACCCCAGCGCACCAGGCTGGCTTGCATGCGAGCGTCGAGGATCTGCACCGGGACATGAAGACGCTGATACACCAGGTAGCTGGTCTGACTGCGAAACTCAACTTTGTCGCACGACCGTTGTCGGCCTCGCCGTTGCCTGGAACCAAGGGCCCTACGGCGGCGCACGAGCTCGGCAATCTCGCCTTCGCGCTGGACGATGCGGACCGCGTGCTCGAGCACCTTCAATCCCCCGGCCTTGCTACGAGCGCAGCTGCTGCCGGCGCCATCGCCGGTACGGCTGCGGACACCATTGCCGGTCAGAAGTCTCCTACCCCGCACGAGCTGGACACAGGGGGGAGGAGACTTCTGACAAAGGGGGGAGGCAATCCTACCCCGCATGAGCTGGACAAACTCCGTGTTGCGGCCAGACAGCAGCCGTTGATGCCCTCGCTGCATTCACCAAGGACCGCCTCGCCGCGGCAGTTCATGGCGCAATACGCAGTCAGTAAACTGGCGGGCTCCAGCTCGGCCTCTGGATCTTGAAGGATCGCGAAGCTGGAGATCGCATACATTCGAACAATGGGGAGCTGGGTGCACCGGCGAAATGGACATGGACACTGGCGACATGCCGTGCGGCATTGAGAAGGAGCAGTGACGGAGCCATCGGAGTGAGAGGTAGTGTTGTGAATTTCCCGTTGGGCCCAGCACTCTGGCGTGGGCATTACGATGCTACCGACCTACCGTTGACTGGCGCCAACTTGCATGTGGAGATTATTGTAACGTCTCGTGAGTCTGCAGTACTACTGCTCATAGTAGTACTACTAATCTCTAGTTATACTCTGTACTACCTGCTATGTACATAGTGGGACGCTGTCGCACACGCTTATTGAAGTCTTCACACGGCGACGCGGCTTGGCTTCATCTTGGCGGCCACGAGCTTGGAGCACGAGACCACGCCGCCACCCGACGGCGTGTCGAGGTCGCTGCTCGGGCGCGCGTGGCGACGCAGCTTGCCGATGCTGCTCGATATGGCGCGTGGCGTCGCTTGCTCGGCCTCGTCAGCCTCGATTTCGTCGAAGCTGCCGGGGGTGTACAGCTCATCAAGCACCTGCTGCCTGTGCACCTTACGGTTGAGGAGGTCCGCAAACTGTCGGTTGAAGAGGATGGAGCTCTGCAGCCGCAGTATGGGCAGGAACGAGAGCAGGAAGAGTGTGCCAAAGATGATGAGCGTCATCATCATGTCCATCACGCGCTGGTAGAACTGCGCGTACGCGAGCGCGCGAGCGCGCAGCCCCGTGTTGAGCAAGGCGTGCGAGGTGGTGACGTTGGACACCTTCCGGATCGTCAGCGCGCGGCCGAGTGCGCGCCCGAGTACAGCGGAGAGGGTGCGCGGCGTCAGGTTGTTGAGGCATGCACTCGTCTTGTTCGCCACGAGCTTCTGCCGCGTGGCTACGGTCACCGTCACTTCCGCCGTCACCTCCGCCATCATCTGCCCCGTCCCCGCCGCCGTCGCCGCCGATCCCTCAGCTTGGGCTATCTGCACGAGCGGCTTGGTGGCGACGAGCTGAGCGCTCACCACGGCGCGCCGGATCGCTCCCTTCCTCCGAGCGCCGTGATGAGCGCCGCGTGCGTCCTCCTCGATGAGGTCGCGTGGCCTGGTCGAGACGGCGATGTCGGCGGCATGTACCTTGAGGTGATGCGCCAGTGCCATGCTCATCGCTCCCTCGTCGATCTTGTCCACCGGCCCAAGGACCCAAATGGTAAACGTGGCCTGGTACCGATACGTGTCCGCGAGGGCGCCGAGGGCCTGGACGGCACCCGCCTGCATCGCGAGCGCTCCGAAGAGGCTCACCCACACGTTACGTTCGGCATGCAGCTGCGCGAGGCCCTCCCATCCGTTATGCTCGAAGACGAGCAGCACGAGCGCGAAGCCAAGGTACGCGGCGACTATGAGGATGGCGCTGAGCAGCGGCAGGAGGCGCGTGCAGTGCAGCCGAATCATCGTGCGCTCCAAAGCGCGCACTCCGAGACGGAGGCACACGGAGCCGATCAGCACCACGAGGCACGCACGCCCGAAGAAGAGGCCGTGGTACATGAACCCCGAGAGGCCGCCCCTTGCAGTGCGTGGGATCGGGACCTTGAGCCCGTAGGCGCAAGCGATGCCGACGAGCAGCTTGGACGAGAGGTTGCGCAGGATGAGGCGCATCTTGAGCGAGGGTCCCGCCGAGCGCTTGAGTGCGAGCCGCTCCTCGGCCCACGCCTCCCAGCTTCCCAAAGCGACCGATTTGGGCAGTGCACCCACGCCGTACAGCCACTGCGTCCACTCAATCCACGAAGTGGCGAGAGTCGAACGGGTGAGCGACTGGGGGTTGAAGAGCCACGGTGCAAAGATGAGCGCGATGCAGATGGACCACGTGCCCCAGGTCGAGATGAAGCTGACGCCCGGCGCCTTCCAGCACTCGTACAGCGCGGCCATGAAGGCAATCTCCATCCCGAAATACACGTGCGACGGGCCATACGCGCCATACAGCGTGACCATGGACGAGGGGTTGATGTGGTAGCCCCGGCCGGTGGCAACGTAGCCGGCGCGCCCGTAGTTGACGGCGTACCCAAAGTTATGCCCCTTGGTCTGCATCGAGAAGGGGTAGAAGAGCATCGAGAAGGAGAAGAACATGCGCATAATCTCCCGTAGGGCGTGCTTGACGTTTCGCTGCACCGAGTGCTCGAGGAAGAGAGGCACCATCAGGAGCATCCCAAGGTGGAGGACCTGATGAGGGAGGGTTCGGGTTAGGGTTTGGGTTCGGGTTCGGGTTCGGGTCGGGTTGGGGTTAGAGCATCCCGGGTACCATCGCAGTATTGTACGTCGACATCGCATAGCGTGCGGTGATGATCTTCGTGGGCTCCTCCCCCACCGTCGAGTCGTCATACAGCCCGTCCGCCGCACTCGCCTCAGCCCCAATGTAACCGCCCAGCCCGCCGCCGCCGCCGGCGGCGGACGTGCTTCGGAAGTCGTGGAACGAGATGAACTCGGCCCAGTCGACTTGCAAAAAGTCGCGCGGCGGCGGCGCAGGCGGCGGCGCAGTACAGTTGTCGACGACGCGTGCGGACGGGCCGGCCTGGTTGAAGTCGTACGTATGCTCCACCACCGTCAGCCCGCCCTCGAGCTGGCGGCGCATGCGGCCGGCCACAGACGGCTCTCGCGCCGCCGCGGCCGCCTCGGCACACGCTTCGGAGCCCCCGATGGCCGCGTACTCGAAGTGATCGTACACGTCCATCCCCATGACTGCGAGCAGCAGCTGGCAGAGCGCGAGCAGGTAGACGGACCACATCGACTGGAGGGTCGTCACGTAGAACCCGACCATAGACGCATAGAACGAGAAGAGTCGGAAGATGTCGAAGGCGCGCATCAGGCGTAGGATGTCACGAGAGGCTGAGGTGACCGCGGCACCACAGGAGATCTTCGACTCGAAGCCGCTGACGGCGATGAAGGACATGTCGCGTCCCTTGCCCACGTGAATGAACTCGGCGTAGTCGATCGTGCCGCCACGCATCACCACGTTGAAGCCGCCAAAGATGTCCTCGGACACGTGGAGCGTGCGCGAGGCCTTAGCGACGCCTCCTGACGAAATCGCCCAAAGCTTGTCCCAAACGTCAGGGTGGCCGTAGTGGAAGCGCACCATGAGCGGCCACGTGAGGAAGCGCTGGACCGTCGTGCCGAAGACGAACTCATTCGAGCCTGAGAAGTGGGCGACTGCGCCCCCCGAGACGGAGAAGACATGCTCCGGGAAGCCAACGAGGCGCACGTCCCCTGTGAAGAGCTCGAGCAGGTTGCGCATCTTGAGCGACTCGCCCAAATAGTTGTCCTGGTTCATGTCGAGGGTCTGCAGGTACTCGCCGTGCGCGAAGATGACGGCGTG
>Ga0164295_10002410_pt1 | contig 15392 bp, 15 predicted proteins | sample GEODES006metaG_FD_111798 | JGI IMG/M metagenome (GOLD analysis project Ga0164295, IMG submission 111798) | Oligotrophic lake water microbial communities from Sparkling Lake, Wisconsin, USA - GEODES006 metaG | ecosystem: Environmental > Aquatic > Freshwater > Lake | place: USA: Sparkling Lake... | reverse complement strand
GGGGTCGCGGACCATCAGACAGGCCCGGAGATCGTGTTGTCGAACGGCGGCTAATGCCGGTAGGACGAGCCGGTCGAGGACTTCGCCTTGCGCGGAGAGCCTCAGGGGCCCGTAGAGTTGGCCTTGCACAGCGAACGCGTCCGGCGGCGTGGCTTCGCCGACGGAATGGCGACCGGCGTGGTCGACGTGCACCAGCCCCCGGGCCCGCTGGAGGACGAAGCGGCTGAAGAATACTGAGGCGCACTTGTGGAACGTGAAGAAAAAGAGGGACGGTGCTGCCGAGTCATCCATCGTACGATTCCTGTCTGAAATGACGTGCTCCGAACCTCGGTTCACACTCGCTTGCGCGACGCCATCCTATCAAAAACACCTTTCCGGCGCGAAATGCCGCCGGACCCCCGTGCCCTCCGCCCGCGGCGTCAACCACCTGCTCCTGAGCTGGGTTGGTCCGTCACGAGACCATCTCGATGGACGAGTCTGCTGGCCGCGGCCCGGTCCTCGTGCAGATGCATCGCCAGCCGGGAGAACCCTCCTGGCCCTCGCCCGTCTTCACGTTGGCAGAGGAACAGCCTGTCGGACAACGCAAGCAGCAGGAGGTCGACGAATGCCTGTTGGTTGAGCCGGTGACGATCAGAGCGGTTCAGGCCACGGAGCCTGTGCGCTGGCTGACCCGCTTGCTCGGGCAGATCCGAAAAGCTGTAGATGACGGTGCCCCTCAGGCGGGATCTGAAGTCCTTGACGACGTCACCATTGTCGGTCGCGAGGAACAGGCGGTCGAATTGGCATCGCTGGAGTTCCCGCAAAACGGATTCGTACTCGGATCGCATGTCGGTGTGGCGGACATGAACCGCTGGATACCCCGCCCCCATCTCGCCGATTCGAGCGACGATCTCATCGGCAACGGCGTCGTGCAATCGTACTCGGGCCAGAGCGGACAACGAATCGTCGCCGCCGCCAAATAGGTTGTGCACCAACACGTCTTCTGCGTGCTTCTTCGTGAAATCAAAGGAGATCAGATCCCCCGACAACCTGTCCCGTAGCCCGATGCCGCGAGCCGGCAGAAAATCAGTTTCAGAAAGCCGTCCCTAGAGCGAGCGAGGTTGCACCGAGAGGCCTTCGAAAAAACCCTCGCCCAGAGCTTCGGCAAAGACCAGTCTTTCCTGCATCGAGATGAGATACTGGCCGAGACAGAGTTGAAAAGACGGATGGAACCCGCCGTCCGTCTGCACGACGACACGCCGCCCGTACGTCTCCGCATACCTGCAGCACTTCTCGATCTGGCAGAGCATGTCATTGAGGCCGCCAATGGGCCTGCACAGAACGAACCTCACAAACGCCCCTCGCTGCCGCCATTGGACGGGGACGAATAAGCCCCGATTGGATGCGAAAACCTCACGCCTCAAGAACCTAACTCGGCCGACGGCACTTCCGCAAACGGCGGACGCCCGACGGGCGGCTAGGGCGGTCCGTGCGGGCGGGCGTTTGGCCGCCGCGGCCCCTTTCGCTGCGTGGGCATGGGCCTTTGGTCGAGCTATGCTCATGGCTTCAGCCGTCTGTCGATCGAGGCCTCCACCATGCACCACATCACAACGAAGACGCGTCCTGCCAAGGTGATCGGCCTCGGTTTCCACAAGACCGGCACCAAGACGCTGGGAGCGTGCCTCGAGACGCTGGGGTTTCGAAACCACTCGCTCGACCGCGAGGCGTTTGCGCACTGGCGGCTCGGTGAGATCGACGCCGTGCTCGACATGATGACGCAGGCCGACAGCTTCGAGGACTGGCCATGGCCTTTCCTCTACCGGGAAGCGCGGGAGCGATTTCCCGACGCCCGCTTCGTGCTCACGACGCGGCGCGACGAGGCCACGTGGCTCGAGAGCCTCACCCTGCACGTGGCCCGCCACGGCCGCAACTCGTTCAACTACCGGAAATACATCTACGGCGTCGATGATCCAGAGGCCCATTCACAACGGTTTCTCGAGGTCTACCGGGCCCACAACGCCGCCGTGCGAGAGTTCTTCGCCGATCAGCCGGACCGGCTCCTCGAAATCTGCTGGGAGGATGGCCACGGTTGGGAGCGCCTCTGCGGCTTTCTCGGGCTGCCGGTGCCCGACGCCCCGCTGCCGCATATGAACCGCCGGCGACCGGGCGACCCTCTTCCGCCGGAGTCCTTCCAACCTACTGAACGGCCATGATCATCTCCAACAGCCACAAGTTCATCTTCGTCCACATCCTCAAGACGGCGGGAACGAGCATCTGTGCGGCCCTCGATCCCTCCCTGCGCTGGAACGACGTGATCCTTGGCGGCACGGGGTTTGGTGAGAAGGTCAACGCTTCTTATAAAGAACGCTTCGGGCTTCGGAAGCATTCCTCCGCGAGCCAGATCCGGGCCGTCGTCGGCGACGAGGTGTGGTCGCAGTATTTCAAGTTTGCGTTCGTTCGGCACCCCTACACCCGCGTGGTGTCGTTCTATACATGGCTCGGCGAGGCAATCCGTCGCAATGCCGATCGGGGCTCACCGGTCTGGTCATGGCCGACGACGCAGGCTTTCGTCGAGTCGCCGACCTTCTCCGACTTCATCCGCAATGAGATGTTTCTCAAGACGGAGGCCGCACGACCGCAGACTGAATCGGTCTGCGACGAAGAGGGCCGCTGCCTCGTCGATTTTGTGGGCCGGTTCGAGGGCCTCGTCGCGGGCATGAGCACGTTGTCCGAGCGCCTCGGCCTGCCACTGCAGCCGCTCGACCGGCACAACCCATCCGCTGGCAGCCGGCCGGTGGCGGAATTCTTTTCCGGTGAGGCCGACTACGACCACCTGCACGAACTTTTTCGCCGAGATTTTGAGCTCTTCGGATACGATCCGGCGTTTCGTTTCTCCCAGCCCGCGTAAGACCGAGGCACCCGCCGTGCACGACAGCCCTCCATCTCCCCGTCCCGCCAAGGTGATCGGAGTCGGCTTCCACAAAACTGGCACGAAAACGCTGGGCCTCTGCCTCGAGACCCTCGGATTCCAAAATAGCTCGCTCAATCGCGAGGCCTTCGCGCTCTGGCGGCTCGGTGAGATCGACGCGGTGCTCGAGATGATGGAGAAGGCCGACAGCTTTGAGGACTGGCCGTGGCCATTTCTCTACCGGGAGGCACGGGAGCGGTTTCCTCACGCCCGCTTCGTGCTCACAACGCGGCGCGACGAGGCCACGTGGCTGGAAAGCCTCACCCTGCACGTCGCCCGCCACGGACGCACCTCGTTCAACTACCGGAAATACATCTACGGCGTCGATGATCCAGAGGCCCATCCGCGCCGGTTTCTGGAGGTCTACAGGGCCCATAACGCCGCCGTCAGAGAGTTCTTCGCCGATGAGCCGGGGCGGCTTCTGGAAATCTGCTGGGAAGACGGCCATGGCTGGGAACGCCTCTGCGGCTTTCTTGGAATGGCGGTCCCCGAAGCCCCGTTGCCGCACATGAACCGTCGCCGGCCGGCCTCGGTCCAAAGCCCGACGGAATCCCAGATGGAGTCACTCACAAACGATCCAGGTTGAGCGCTCCACGAGCGAGGGTATTCGGACCCCGGATGAGTTGCATTGTGTCATGACGACGATCACGTCTTGCGTCGTCATCAATGGCCTGAGCCCATTCGCCGGGACATTCTCACCGCGAGCAGATTGACGTATCATTTGGCTATGTGCGTCGTTGGTTCGATGCCATAGCAAGGGCGACAGAATGTTCGTCACGGTGATCGGTCAAGGCCACTCCGGTACCAGGGCCATGTCGCATACGCTGACAGCCAGCGGTTTGTTTATGGGCGAGCGGCTCAACTCAGCCGGTGACCTTGTGCCAGCCAAGGCTCTGTACGAGGCCAGCCGCATCATCGCCCGACACGTGCGCTGGCACGGCGGGATCGAGTGGACCTGGTCGGACCTGCACACGATGCCGATTCCGGATGAGTTCGTTGCGGCGGTCAGGACGTATTTAGCCGGGCCGCTCGCGAGCACGGCGGAGCACCCTGGGTGGAAACTCCCGGAAACGACGCTCTGTCATCCCTGGATCCAGCGGTTGTTTCCCGACATCCACTGCATCTTCTGGATCCGCGACCCAAGCACTGGATAGAGGTTCGCTTCGAGGATTTCGTGCTGGATCAGGACCGCACGCCGGCGCGGCTCGAGGAATATCTCGGCATCCCGCTTGCCCGGATCCCGGTGCGGCCGGAAACGGTGGGGCGCTGCGAGAGTGATGCGGACAACAACTATTTCGACTTCTTCGAGCCGGCAATGCGGGAGTATGGTTATAAGATCCCTGCGGGGAACCCAGCGTTATGAACGATCGAGTCTTGGATTGGGCGGCGTCCGACCATTGGTGATCCACAGCCGGCCCGAACGTTCTCATTCGCAAACGCCTCGGGCCTGCCGTTTCGTCCAAGTCGGCCGTCCGCGCCGCAAGTTACCTGCCTCGGAACGCCACAAGTCCCAAACGCCATGCCGCCGCTTCCCGCCTTTGACGACGTCCCTATCCTGCCCTACAGCCAGTTGCTGGAGGCCGGTAAACAGGGTGGCGCCGCTCACTGCGGCGGACCGTTATGGCCCGACTGGGAGCGGCAGCTTGCGGCCCGCCACTGTCGGAACGGGCGGCCCGTCGATGTGCCCCCCGATGTGCTGCCGCCGCAGGACGTGATCACCGAACCTGTGGCCTGGGGCGGAGCCATCGTCAGGCACTTCGGCCACCAGATCGCCGAATTTTCCATGCGTCTCCTGCCGACGCTTCTGGAGTGGCCCGACGCGGTCTTCGCCTTCGCTGTGAAGCCTGACCACGGTATCGTCTCGCGCGACACCGCGCCGCCGTTTTTCGCCGACGTGCTCGAATGGTTTGGTGTGTCGCCGGAACGGATCCGGATCGTGTCCCGCCCCACAGCCGCGGCCCGCCTGCACGTCGCCCCCCAGGCAGAGCAGCTCGGCTCGCTTGGAAATGGGGCTGGCCCCAAACCCGAACACCTCGACGCACTCGAGGCGTTGGTCCGGCAGCGTCTGGGAACTCCCAATCGTCGCGGCACCGTCTACGTATCGCGGGCGGGCCAGCGGTGGCATTACGCAGGGGAAAGCGCGATCGAAGCCGCACTCGCCCGGGCAGGTGTCGACATCCTGCGTCCGGAGACTCTGCCGCTGGTGGATCAGCTTCGTCGCTACTGCGGTGCGGAGCGATTGCTCTTCGCCGAGGGATCGGCCCTCCATGGGCTCCAGCTTCTCGGTCGCGGATTGGGCGATGTCGTCGTTTTTCTGCGGAGGCCCGGGGGGACGATGGCCAGGGCCTCGATCGCACCGCGAGCCCGCAGCGTGGCCTATCACGACTGCGGCGTCCGGCTCGTGCACGGTCTGGAGCCGACTGGCATCGTTGCGAAGAACCACGCCCTTACCGTACTCGACGAGAATGGGCTGATCGAAAAACTGGAGCGGCTGGGAATCCCCGTCGCATCGCACTGGGACGCGCCGAGGTACCGGGCGACCTGCGAACAGGATGCCCGCACCTGGCTCTCGAATGCCTGCGAGGTCCGGCGGTTGGCTATCCCCGGCGCTGCCGACGCGATCCGCACCAGCCTCGCCACCTGTGGGTTTGGCCATCTGTCAGTCGAGGTGGATGCCGCCGTGCATCGGCTGTCGAACGCACCCAGATGACGCTTCGGTCGATGGAATACGCGTTCTGTCAATGCTGGCAGACGCGTTGACCGGCCGGAGTCGCGACCCGTGGCCGCTGCATCCGGCTGCCGTGCCTGTTCGGATTTCGCTATGCTTGCGTCGCATCGCGACTTCCATTGAGTTTCTTGCCAGCCGCTGCCCCGGGAGACTTGTGGGATGATCCGCATGCCGATCCTTTTCACCGTCCAGCCCAGCCCGCGGGCCGGTTTCACCGACCAGTTGACAACGCTGTCGCTGGTGTACGACATCGGCACCCGCTGCGAATACGAGTTTCGACTGACGCCGTTCGCGACGCCGCGGAGCGGTCAGGGAGTCGAGGAACGCTACGATCTGACTCGGACGTTCCCGGTGTTCTCCGCGGAGGAGGCGAATCTGCCGACCGTGCGGGTCGAACTCTCCGGAGCATCGGCGCGGAACCGCGGCGTCCGCACGCCCTGGGATCTCGTCGCCCTCGTCAAGGAGCAGGTGCCGGCCGACGCCCGCGTCGTCGTCTTCGACGTCGTCGACCGGGAAAGCCTGCTTCGCGACATCGCGTGGGATGCACCGCCGCGGATGACGTCGTTCCATGCCGGGCTCGGCGAGGCGTTGGCGCCGCGGCATCGCTGGCCATCAACTGGGGGGCTGCGAACGCTCGTCCACCTGCGCTGCGGCGACACTGCGGACATACCGCTGATCGGCAGGCTGAACTACCGGGTGAGGGGCGGCTTCATCGCGATCGCGCAGCCGTCACTCCCCACGCCGTTCCTCGGCGCCCGTCTCGCGATGGACGTCGTCCGCGAGCGGAGCGGGGCCGCGCGGGCCGAGTTTCGCGTGTTTTCAGATGGTTACGAGCGGACAAACCGGATGACGGCACGCTCCTCGGGCCCAGGCGGCACGATCACTCCCGGCCTGGCGAAGCTCCTGAATAAGGCGATCGACCTTCACGCCGAGGCTGCCCGCGGGATGATCGTGGGTGACGACGTCACGTTCAGCATGGACGAGTCGCTCGATTCGCTCGGCGACCTGATCGACGCGGCCCAGGAGGCGGATCTGATCATTGTCACGAGCGCCCAGCGGATGATCCCCAAACTTCTGGCAGCACTCGGGCCCCGCGATCGCCTGCCGGGCCTGCTCCTGCTCGATCCGTACATGCACCACAGTATGCGGCGGGTGCGGCTGGACGAACGACACGCCAGGCTGATCACGCTATCGGCTCACGGCGACGCGCTTGCGCCGCTCAGGGCGTTTCTCGACGCGGCGGCCGATCCGGCTGGCGTGCGCAGCGTCGAACCGCTTGCCGCGACGTTGAACGCAGGCACCTTCTGCATTCCCGAACTCGAGCCAGTGGCCGTCGAACTCGAAACGCAAGGCCGCCATGCCGACGCGCGTGCAGTGTACGAATGGCTCACGGTGCTGACCGACGGCAGCCCCGCCGCCCTCGCGGGCGTGTCCCGGTGCGCGGAGCGGATGGGCGATCATGCTGCCGCGGAGGCGGCCGGCCGCAGGGCTGCCGAGGCGATCGCGCGGTGTGTCGCCGCATATCGGCCTGCGATCCTCGCGGCGACGAAGCGAGGACTTCGCGACGATGCCAGCGCCCTGTTCGACGAAGCACGCCGAATCGTGGGGCCGGATGTCAACCTGTCGGCGCTCGTCCCTGACGATGCATGACGAGTGAAAAGGTGCCGCGTGTCGGCGATGGGACATAATCGCACGGTACTTCGCCGAGGCGATGCATCTGCCATTTGTTGCCTTGCCGTTTCGGCAGTTCCTGGTTTTCAACGAGCCGACCGGTTTTTCATTCACGAACCTGTCAGGCTCGGCGTGTCGCGATCATGTCGGCCAGCCGGCTGCTCCGATCGTTGGGCAGTCAAGAACCGGGGAGAACGTTACCAGCCTGCGGCGGCAGCGACGCGAGCAGTTTCGCGGCGAGATCTGCGGCCTCGGCTGCGGAACTCGCAAACCGAACGAGGGGCGAATCGCAGCCCCAAGTATCGCGGTAGGCAAACACCTTGCCATTGGAAACGTCGCAGGCCACATGCGGCTGACCCATGAGCAGGCACATGAGATGAGCGTGGAGGCGGTTGGTGATCGTCACCCGGCCGCGTGAGAGCATGCGGCAGCCCCGCAGGCAGCGGTCCAGAGCCAGTTGATCCCAGAGCCAGGGCTGGTGTCGCCAGGCGAGACGACGGCGGACGGGGCAGGGCTCGCCGAGCTTCGGCCGGCCGACCCAGCGATGGAACTCGAGGCCGGCAATGCTCATCAGCCGAGACTGCTCGACAGGCAGCACGCCGCCCGGCAGGAGCCAATCGCAGGCGATCGAGCCCTCTGGCATCGGCGGGGGCGGGGCGGCCGACTCGCGGTCGTCACGCCAGACGGCCACCATCGGCACGTCGGGATGTCGCGGCACGGTCGATAGGTCGAGCGCGATCGCCGCGTCGGTGCAGAGCCGCGCGGAGCAGGAAAAATGCCGCTGTGCGAATGCGAGGCTCGGTGCATCGCGGAGCAGGAGCGTGGCATTGGCGTGCTTGCGGAGGGCCTCTGCCGTGGCGGCCACGCCCTCAGGCTCGCGGAACCAGATGCTCTGCGGAAGTTGGATCACGGGTCGGCCGGGATGGTCATCGAGGATTCGCAGGCGGAGGGCGTGCTCGGGCACATAGACATCCCCAAAATTGCCACCGCCGGCAATCAGGATCGGCCCCTCGGGAAGGGCGCGGGTCAGGGCCCGCTTGTCGTAGCTCGTCGTGTCGCAGCCATAGGCGACCTCCACGCCGAGTTCGCCAAGCACCTGCCGCGTGCCGCACCAGATGGCCGCATCACCGGCATTCCAGTGGTCGGGGTAGAGGACCAACCCGCACCGCGTGCTGGGAGGGAGGAGTTCGCGAAGTGTCTCGCGAAGCCGCAGGCGGGAATGGTCGTAGGTGGACATGAAAACGGTTCACCCGGAAGAGGCTCGCCACCGCCGCTAAACCGGGCTCAGACCTGCAGGCGCTCCATGAATTCTCTGGCCAACGATGGTACCATGTCTCTCCACCGGATGACGGTCGTCGACCATTCTTTTTGAGAGCTGATTTCCGACAGTCATGCGTTCATTCTCGACGCCGAGGCAACCGCCGTGCGACTGACGCCACTCGACCGCACTGCCGGGCTGCTGCCGGGAACCATTCGGCTCTCCGTACGTGCCATAAGCCCTGCCATCACTGGCGATGAACTGCTCTGGGCCGACGTGCCCGAAGCGCTTCTCGAGGATGTGACCTCGCGCCTCGATGCTTGGCTTCTCTGGCTTCTGCCCCATGCCTTCGAGACGGGCGAGGACCTCGTCCTCGATGGTCCCGTCGACGCCGAACTGCTGCGAAACGCACACGAACTGATGGAAGTGTGGTCGTGCTGGCGGCCGGGCAAGAGCCCCGTGCAAGTAACCGCTGAGCCGGCGGACCCTGCCGAGCCGCAGGGAACGCGAACGGGGCTGTTCTTCACGGCGGGCGTCGATTCCTTCTACTCGCTGCTGCATCACGACGAAATGGCCCGCCTCCATCCGGAATGGAAGATGCGGCCGGTGGACGATCTTGTCTACGTGGAAGGATATGACATCCCGCTGCGGCATAGGGCCGCGCTCGATCGCAAGCGGGTGGCCCTCCAGACCGTCGCCGCCGAGACCGGAAAGACGCTCGTCACGCTCGCCACCAACTTCCGCGACACAGGCGTGAGCCTGCGGAAAAATGCCTGGGGTCCGATTGTTCACGGCCCCGCTGTGGCGGCCAGCGGGCTCCTTCTGGGGCGACGGTGGGACGTGCTCCTCCTCTCCGCTTCGAACGGCTATGACGAGTTGAATCCGTGGGGTTCGACCGCCGTGACCGATCCGCTGTGCTCCACGTCCGTCACACGGGTGCGGCACGACGGCGCGGAAGCGAGTTCTGACCGGGTGCGAAAGATCGAATGCTTGGTGCGGTTCGACGTCGCCATGAACCACCTGCATGTGTGCTGGCAGGGTTTTTCAGATCGCAACTGCGGCACCTGCGAGAAGTGTTTCCGGACCCTCTTGGGACTCGACTTGGTTGGGGCCCGCGACCGAGCCACATCGTTTCCTGCGGGCCTCTTCAGCCCTGACCGGTTGCTTGAGGTCTGGACGGATAAAGAACTTTTCTTTCGCATTTACCGAAAAATGCGTGACCATGCTGCCCAGATCGGCCGCGACGACGTCGTGGCCGTGATCGACGAATGCCTCGCGCGGCCCCGTGACCTTCCAACCCCCGCGCCACGCCCATGAAAACTCAACGCGCGCTGATCTGCTCGCACTACATGCCGCAGCCCGAGCTCGACAGCTACTCACGGCGGCTGTTTCATTTCATCAGGTTTTTACGGGAGGCCGGCTGGGAAGTCTCGTGTGTGGCCCGCAGCCCCAAGGGAGTGGAAGAATTCAGACACCTGCTGGCTGAGCAGAACGTGCCTGTGGCCTTCGGCTTCGCCAAGCATGAGGAAAACGTGCGGCAGGCGGCGACATCGGCCTGGTATGAAATCGCCATCCTCGGCTTCTGGAATTTTGCCGAGCCCCTCATCCGGATCCTGCAGGAAGTTTCTCCCGCCACACGGAGGATCGTCGACTCCGGCGACCTCCATTTTCTCCGCACCTCGCGGCGGATCCTGCGGAATGCGCCCGCCTGTCTCGACCTGCTCGACGACACCTTCGCCAGCGAGACCGCCAGAGAAATCGGCGTCTACGCCGCAGCCGATTCCGTGCTGGCCGTTTCCCACAAGGAGGCCGAGCTGATCGGCGACCTCATCGGCGCACCCGATCGGGTGTTCGTTGTGCCCGACTGCGAGGACCTGGCCGCGTCGGTGGTGCCGTTTGCCGAGCGGCGGGGGATGTTTTTCGTGGGCAACTTTGAGCACTCGCCCAATGCCGAGGCGCTGCGCTTCCTGTGCGCCGAGATTGTGCCCCACATAGACCCCGATCTGCTGGCTGCGCATCCGATCGCTGTCGCCGGCAGCAACATGACCGACGATGTGCGCAAAATCGCGGAGGAAACCCCGGGCCTGCAGATGCTCGGCTGGGTGCCCTCGGTGGCGACCTACTTCGAGCAGGCGCGCGTGTCGCTGCTGCCTGTGCTGCACGGCGCCGGCACCAAACGAAAGCTGATCCAGGCGCTCTCTGTCGGCACGCCGACCGTCTCCACGCGCATTGGGATCGAGGGCTTTGCGGTGCGCGACGAGGAGGCCGTGATGGTGGCCGACGATCCCTTCCGGTTTGCCAATGCGATCGCGCGGCTGCTCACCGACGAAGAGCTCTGGAACCGGATCGCCGCCCGGGGCCGGGAGCTGATCCGGGAGGAACACTCCGCAAGCGTGGCCCGGGAGCGGCTCCTCACGGCCATCGCCTTGACCCGGCGCCGACCAAGAGCGGTCGGCAACGCCCCAAACTCCTCTACGCCGATCGCGACCGCTGATCCCCGGATTCCGTTCAATGGAAGTCTGACCGCGTGCAGCGTGCGGCGCACCGGCAGCCTGAAGCCGCAGGAGATCAGTGTTGTCATCCCGACCCGCAATCGGGCCAAGCTGCTCGGTGAGTCGCTCGCCAGCCTGGCTGCGCAGTCTGCCGCCGGCCGGTTCGATGTCATCGTCGTCAGCGACGGCTCGACCGACGAAACCTCAGAAGTCTGCGATGAGTGGGCCGGCCGGATGCCGCTGATGCTTGTCGAGGCCCCGCCCGCCGGCATCTCTGTCGCCAAGAATATCGGCGTCAATGCCGCCACGGCACCACTGCTGCTGTTCTTCGACGACGATGATGTGGCCGATCCCGACCTCATCGCCCAGCATCTGGAGATGCACCGTCGCTATCCGCTGGAGCACGTCGCGGTGCTGGGCTACACCGATTGGGCGCCGCAGCTGGAGGTGACGGAGATCATGCGGTTTGTCACCGAGGTCGGCTGCTATCTCTTCGGATATCCCCATCTGCGACACGAGCAGGTTTACGACTACCGCTTCTTCTGGGGCGGGCGGTCGTCGTGCAAGCGGTCGCTGCTGGTGCGGGGGGGAGGATTCAGGCCCGAGTTCACGTTCGGCTCTGAGGATATCGAGGCTGCATTTAGGATCTCCCGGATGCTTGGTCGCGAACGTGGGCCCGCCCCCTCGGGAGGCGGTGCTGGGCAGGAGGGCAGCGAACGGGTCGGGATGGTTGTCGTCTACAACAAGCTCGCCCGCCAGCACGCAATCCGGCCGATCACCTATGACGAGTTCTGCGAGCGCTGTCGGCGCCAGGGCCGCTCGCAGTGGCAGTTTGCCGGTTTCTACGCCGATCCCCGGGTGACCGAGTGGTGCGGCACCAGCGACATCCGCCGGCGCTGGGAAGAGGTCCGCGATCTGCTGCCTGCGAAAGTGCAGCGCGTGCGGTCAATAGAGGCAGAGCTGCAAACGGCAAGCGGAAACCGCCAGACCCTGATCGAGGAACTGCATCAGCTCTACTACCACACGTTCGATGCCTTCAAGCTCAAGGGGATCGTTGAGGCAGCGGGCATACAGGAGGCCGCCCGATGATGGATCAACCCGGCTCGGTGGAAGCGCCGCCGGCGCACTCAGTCAGATACTGCCCAAACCCCGTGTTCGTGTTCGGCGTGCCGCGGTCGGGCACCACGGCACTGGCTCACGCGCTCGGCATGCACAGCGGCTTCTACGTCGGTGACGAAACATTCTTCCTCTGGGAACTCTACGGCCAGCGTCGGGCCCAGACCGTGTTTGAGCAGTGGGCGACCCGGCCGAGCAGTTCGTGGCTGCGTCGCGAAGGGGTGTCGTCGGCCGAATTCCTGGCCGCGCTCGGCCTCGGTTTCAATGCCCTATTCACCCGCTCGGCCGGCACCAGACGCTGGGTCGACCACACGCCCCACTACTGCCTGATGGCTGACACGCTCTCCGGCATGTTTCCAGGCGCGAGGTTCATCCACGTGCTTCGTGATGGTCGCGAGGTAGTCAATTCGATGATGCATATCGTGGCCACCGTGCCTGCGGAGGAACGCGATGAAATGGTGAGCCGCGGTTTTCTACCGCGTTGGAGCCACGATTTCCGCGAGGCCTGCACCACATGGCGGGACTACGCCCATGCCGCCAGCGATTTCTGCAGCCGGCATCCCGCGCGGGCCCTCACGGTGATCCACGGCGATCTCGAGCGATCCCCGGAGACAACACTTGCCGCGATCCTCACCTTCCTCCATGCCCCGCTGGAAGAAGCCCCGGCGGCATTCCTGCGGCGCGACCGGATCAACTCCAGTTTCACCCGTCAGGGCGGCGTGCCGGCTGCCGAATACCAGCGGCCCGACCCCTGGGCGACATGGTCCGCGGCCCAAAGGGCTGAGTTTGTGGAGGTCGCCGGCCCGGCCCTGCTGCGCTACGGGCTTGCCTCAATAGAGGATCTGCAACAGCACTGAAGTACAAGCGTGTTCACATACGCCCCGGATCCGTGTTCGTGGAGTATTATCGAACGCATGAACGTTCTCAAGAACCTCCTCAGGAACATCGACATCGCGCCCGTGACGGGCTCCCAGCCCCCGACTCCTCCCGGCTCGGTAGGCCCGGCCGGGACCGAACAGTCTCTCGAGCGACTGACCGAGGAGATTCGCAGGCTCGCCTGTCGCCTCACCGCGCAGGAGTGGCGGTTCGACGAGTTCGCCGCCGCGATTGGGGCGCTCGAGGCCCGCCACGACCAGACCCAGGGGTTTCTCGACGAGATCCGCACGGCCGTCGAACCGGCCCGCCTCGCGGCGCTCGGCGGCTGGTCGGCAGACGAGATCACCCGCCGCGTTGAGCACCTCAACGTCGTGGCCCGCACCCGCCGGGCGGTCCGCGAGCGGCTGCCCAAGGAGGCCCGCGTGCTTGTCATCGGCCGCGGCGACGAAGATCTCCTGCAACTCTCGGGCCGCCGTGCGTCGCACTTCCCGCAGGACGCCACTGGCGACTTCGCGGAGGAGTATCGCGGCTCGGGCGGCGAGGTTATGGAGCAGCTTCGCGACCTCGTCGGGCTCAACTGGAGTCACCTCGTGATTCCGGCGCCATCGTTCTGGTGGCTCGAACGCTACCGGGAACTGTGGCTCCACCTGCACCGCGACTGGTACGCAGTGCACCGTGACGATGCGTGCATGATCTTCGCACGTGATCCCGGACGCCCCGGGCCGTGGCGGCGGCTCGATGAACTCGTGTCGCGGATCCGCACGGCCGAAGGGCGGCTTCCCGCGATCCTCGACTGGAACACCGGCGGGGACGTGGCGGCGTTTTATCCCTCATGCACGGTGTCAGGGCCACTCGAGCAAGGGCTCGACCGGCTGCCGCATCCCGATCGGACCATCGATATCGTCGCGGTGCCTTGGAACCAGCCGGAGCTTCTGCCCGAGGCCCGGCGTGTCGCCTCTTCGGCCGTCGTGCGGATCGCGTCTCCGGGCTCGCGCGATGCAGGCTTTTTCGTTGCCGTCGAAGCTATCGCCGGCTCTGGCAGCGAGGCTGCCGCCTCCCCGGCTCCGGCATCGCCAAGCTCTGGGAGCGGGCATGCGACCGACCGCACACCATGACTTCGGAGGCCCGCGAATTGAGTGTCCCCAATCGACCCGCCCCATCTGATCGGGGGTACCTGCGGAGACGGGATTCCTGACGAACGTATGCTCACATGGCCAGCCGATACTGATGCAATCTGCTCGCGGGTCGCCGGCGCGCAGGCCGACGTGAAGTTCGTCCTCAAAACCAGAGACGAGGCCGATCGCCTCGACCGGTGGATCCGTCATCATCTCCCGATTGCAGGGCCGACTGGGCTCGTCGTCTTTGACAACGGCTCGACCGACCCGGAGGTCATGGCGGTCCGCACGCGGTACGAAAACCGCGTCCAGTTCCACGGATGGTCGCTCCAGCACGACGCCATCCACGACGCACATGGGCAACGGCCGCTCTACGCGGCCCTCCGCGCATCGTGTCGGCACTATGCCTTCATCGACACCGATGAGCGGGCCTTCTGGACCGACGGTGCGAGGCTCATCGGCGGCACTGAATTCGTGGCCCGGCTTGCTGACAACGACGGCAGGCTGGTGCATCCCGGCCTCTGGCTGGCAAATCGCCCGGGGTCGCTCGACATCTATTTCGTGACCGAGTCGAGGCTCCGACGCACCCAGAGCTGGGGCAAGCCGCTCCTTGGCCGCGCCATCGATGTGCGTGGCTTCGTGAATCACAACTGGCAGTTTGTTCGGGACAATCCGGGCCACGAGTTGTGGAGTGGATTCGTGGTGTGCCACGACCGGTTCGACGACCCCACCCGACGACTGCGGTCGAACATTCAAAAATGCCTGGCGTATGGCTTCGTCACCAGCGCGGAAGAACTTGACCAGATCATCGCCACCGGGGATTTTGAGAATCTGAAGCCGGCGTTTCAAAACTACCTGCGGGAGATCATCCGCTGCCGCACGGAATCGTGGACGCCCTCCGCCTATCCCGGCCCCGATCAGGTGGCCGTCCGCGACGGGGGCGTGCTGGAGTTTGGGTCGCCTGAGGCTGAGTTCCAGTTCCGCCAGTTCGCCGGCCGGAGGCGGATCACCGAGTCCGACCTCCGCGCAGGCGAAGTCGCATCGACCGCGAGGCCCGGCCCATGAACGTGCCGCGCCGCACCTTAATCGGGGGGCACAACAAGACCGCCACCCGGTCGATCCACGTCTTTCTGAGCAGGACCCGGTTCAGTGGGGTCCACTGGGATGGCGGCCGGCTGGCGGAGGCGAT
>Ga0164295_10002409_pt1 | contig 15396 bp, 16 predicted proteins | sample GEODES006metaG_FD_111798 | JGI IMG/M metagenome (GOLD analysis project Ga0164295, IMG submission 111798) | Oligotrophic lake water microbial communities from Sparkling Lake, Wisconsin, USA - GEODES006 metaG | ecosystem: Environmental > Aquatic > Freshwater > Lake | place: USA: Sparkling Lake... | reverse complement strand
GGGGCCACCGGGGCCATTTCGCTGCAATCGTTGGAGTTTTGCCGAGCCTGCACTCGTAGCAGCGCCGTTTCGTGCGCTATCGCCTGATACTCGGCTTCCTTCCTAGCCCATGCTGCGCAATGCTTTGGCTACGCACCGGTTACCGGTTGCGGCAGCAGCAACATCGCCAAGGAGGGCAGATGATGACCGGAACCTTCGAGTGGGACGGCTGGCACGAGGCCGCCAACGTCCGCCAGCATGGCGTCGCTTTCGACGACGCGCAGTGGGCTTTTTTCGATACGCGTCGCGTGCTGGTAGCGGACGGTGTCCATACGGACCAAGAACCCCGCTGCTTTTGCCTCGGACGAGTGGGCGGGTTAGTGCTCACGGTTCGGTTCCAATACTTGGAGGGCCGCATCACTGTGCTTTCGGCAGGCTACTGGAAGAAAGGGAGGCACTTCTATGAAGCGCAGAACGGCCTTGTCCGCTGAGCCCCGCGGGCGTTTGCGGGTAGTACAGGACACCCTGCCCCACCCACGCGAACTGGTACCGCGTGAAGACAGCGTGCAGGTAACGTGCGCGCTTAGCCGCGAGGCAGCGGAGTTTTTTCGGCTGGAGGCAGCACAGACGAAACTACCGGTTCACCGTTTGTTGCGGCGGGTGCTGGAAGCCTATGCCAGCCAATGCAGTGGTGGGGAAGAGACTGTCGAACGCAGTGTATAAGTAACTTAAATTATTGTTTTATTTTCGTTTTTTCAATTCACATGGCGGAGCGAAGTAACTCTTGTTCCACCACCGGCAGCTGGTCGTTCCCGAAGAACAACTTGCCGCCAACGAACATGGAAGGAGACCCGAACCCGCCCCGGTCGATGAGCTCTGCGGTGTTGCTGCGCAGCCGTGCCTTCACTAGGTCGGTCGCCGCGGCGGCGAGCAAGGCTTTGCCGTCGTGCGCCGCGGCCGTGGCCGTGGCCGCCAACACCGCAGGGTCGTCGAGGTTTTCTTCACGAACGAAATAGGCGGCGAAGGCCTCCGTGGCAAACCGTTGCAAGCCAGCCGGGTCCGGCTCCAACGCTGCTGCCATCCGCATGGCCAGCACGCTTCGCGCCGGGTGCCACTGCGAAGGAAAGCGCAGCTCGACGCCGCTCCATTCAGCCCAATCGTGCATCACCCGGAACGCCTGTTTCACGCGCCGGTTGTTGGCGTCTTCGCGCGCGGCGTACATACCAGGGTTCACGGCGTTGAACACGCCACCCACGAGGATGGGACGGTACACGGCAGTAGCGCCAGTACGTTGCAGTACCGGCTGCAGGTTCATAAACGCTAAGTACGTCCAAGGGCTGGAAAGATCGAAGAAGAACTCTACGGTACGCATGGTGTTGGCCTCACAGGAGTCGCAGGTGCGGTACAAGTCCAGTCCGGACGCGATTCAGACCAAGTTCAGGCTGCGTTCAAAGCAAGGTCAAGCGGGTTTCACGCCAAACAGAATCTCGCGCGCTTTTGCGTCATCCACCGCGGCGTTGTTTCGTTGGCCCTTCAACAGTTCCATTCCGCGCTGGACCGCCGGCCGGGCACGTAGCCGCGTGAACCAGCTCTGTACCGCTGGGTAGGTGACCAAGTCGATATCCCGGCGCTTGGCCGTCACTATCCACGGGAACACGGCCATGTCCGCGATTGAATACGCACCCGCCAGGCAATCACCGGTCACTCGGAGCTGCCCATCCATTACCCCGAGCAACCGGCGACACTCGCGGTCGTAGCGGTCAATGGCATAGGGAAGCTTCTCAGGAGCGTAGAGCTTGAAGTGTCCGTCCTGCCCGAACATGGGCCCGAGGCCGCCCATCTGCCACATCAGCCATTGCGTCACGCTGGTGCGTCCCCGGAGGTCTTTTGGCAGGAATTGGCCGCTTTTATCGGCAAGATAAAGGAGGATGGCGCCAGATTCGAAAATCCCGATAGGGTCGCCATCACCTGCAGGTGCATAGTCCACCAAAGCAGGCATGCGGTTGTTCGGAGCGATTTCCAGAAATTCGGGCTTGAATTGGTCGCCCGCGCCGATATCCACCGGGACTACTCGGTAGGGCAACCCCATCTCTTCCAAGGCAATGGATATCTTCCAGCCGTTGGGAGTTGGCCAGTAATAAAGGTCTATCACGGCGTGGGCGTGGGCACGGGCGCTTCGTCCTGCAACTTGAAGCGCACCCGCAACCGGAACTGGTTCCCGGGGCACGCCACTTTGAAGGTTTGGTTGGCAATGTAGAGCATGGCGGCCTGGTCTAGTTCCGGCGACAAACTGCTCTGCCCCACCTGAATCTGCATGGCCTGTCCTTCCGGTTGGTCCAAGCGGAAGTAAACCGTCACCGGCCCTTCTTGCTGTAGACGCCGGGACATATCTGGGTAGAAGGCCTCTACCCCTGGGCCCGAGACAATTTCCGGGCGACAACCGGCAGGTGGTGCAGGGTCGGGCGTCGGGGCAGCCGGCAAAGTGTCGCAAGAAACGGTTCGCAGCTTCAGGGACTGGTCTGTGGGCAGGAAGGCTTCCGCCACCGTCTTCGTGCGTCCTGAGGGGAGCATGATGGAACGCTCATCGTTAGTGCCATCAGCCATGGGTACTAAAGTTTTGCAGATAAGGTCGGTCTTGGCCTCACTGGTCACCTCGAGGCGTTGCTCACGACACTGAGTGTCCGCATTCCCGAGGCAGTCCACCGTTTGCGGGGCTCGAAAATAGCGGGCAAACCATCCATCGGTCCCGGTGCCGACAGTCTTGCGACCAGTGCTTTCCACTTCCACGGGTAGCGTGGAATCCAATTCGGTACCCGATGGGGTCGGGAAATCAGTCGTCTGCAATTTTCCAGGCGCACTTCCGGCCGCTATCGCTAAAGGGGGGGTGAGGGACGCCAGCGCCAAACAAGTGCAAGCGGCAAGGAAACGAACGTGATGTTGGAACACAAGGAAGTCCTTTCTTGAATAGCTGGCTAGCAGTGGCGCGAGCACCATTGGAAACGGCGTTGGAAGCGACACTGGCAAGAGCAATGACTCAAATATCTTACTTTGGATAGGGCGCATGGCTACGGGTTCCATGGCTGGAATAGCAAATGTTCCACGTGGAACATCACCTCACGCCGGCGCCTCCGTTGGCTACGATCACCCCACGGCACTCTCGTGTGAGTCCAAACGACCTCAAGCGGCGCGAACCACCCCATGTTCCACGTGGAACATCGCACCAGGAACCCCGAAGCCTGGCAGATCCTGTCGCAGGGAAGTCACAAAGAGTTGCACGGGCAAAGTCCGGACCACCGCCACAAACCTCTCGAGATTCTCTGGATCAAGTTCTGCAGCGGGGTCGTCTAGCAGCAGCGCCGTGCGCCCGGCGGTATAGGCTTCCTGCAACGCCACTTGCGCCAAGATGAGCCCGGCGGCTAACAACTTCTGCTGGCCACGGGAGACCCGTTCTTTAGCCGCCAATCCATCCACCCGAACGCCAATGTCTGCACGGTGCGGACCGAGATGGGTAATTCCATAGCGTTGATCCCGTTCGCTACCCTCTTCCAGCGCCTGAACATAGGGTACCCCTGCTGCCCAGCCGCGGTGGTAAGCGAGTTCCACCTTCATCTGTAGCAACCGTCGTCCAATATCAGCCACGAACGGGCCCAGCAGGTCGAGGTAAGCCCCCCGCCGTTCTGCCAACAATTCACCCGCAATAGCCAATTCCGTGTTCCAAGCACCCAAACCACCCGCCTCCCCTGCCTTTAATGCGGCCGTTCGCTGACGCAGAGCACGGTGGTAGCGCTGCCAAGCATCCATGAAGAAAGGTTCCACGTGGAACACACCCCAGTCCAAGAACCGGCGGCGGCGGGTAGGGCCCTCTTCCAGCAGTTTATGAACGTCGGGGTCGATGACCTGTGGCGGGAAGTGCAGCGCCAACTCGGCGGCGCTGGTAGCGGTGGCGCCGGCAACGCGAATTTCTGTAGCACCACGGGTACCGCGTAGACCCAGCATCGTCGTAATAGGTGGGTTGAGCACCTTTCCGACCGCCAGAAAGTCCGTTTGCCCTTGCTGAATAACCCTATCCAAACGACGAGTTCGGAATGAACGGCCACGGCCTAGAAAATACAAAGCCTCAAGAAGACTGGTCTTCCCAGAAGCATTCGCACCAACAATGAGGTTGTAGCGGCTGTCGAAACCGAGAGTGGCTTCGTGAATGCAGCGGAACCGCTCCAACTGCAAAGAAACTAGCGGCATGGACGCAACCTAACTGCCATGCCGCTGGGCCAATGCGGCTTAGAGCCGCATTGGCATCACGACATAGCGCTGCGCGCTCGAGCCGGGTGCGCGCACCAAACAGCTGGAATTAGCATCCGTCAGACCCAACTCCACTTCGGCGCCATCGATAGCAGCCAAGGCATCCAGCAAGTAGTTCACATTGAACCCTACTTCGAAACCTTCGCCCTCGAACACCACCTCAAGCTCTTCCTCGGCCTCTTCCTGCTCTGGGTTGTGGGCTTGCAAAGTAAGCAGATTGGCACCCAGCGCCAGACGAATACCACGGTACTTCTCATTCGACAGAATGGCCATACGTTGCAAGGCACCACGTAATTCGTCACGACCCGAACGCACCACGTACTTTGGGTTCGCGGGAATAACACGCCCATATTCCGGGAAGCGACCATCGATTAGCTTCGAGGTGAAGCGGATATCTCCGATCTGTACGCGGATATGGTTGGCACCCACTTGCATCAGCACATCGCCCTCGCCACCAATGAGGCGCGCCAATTCCAGTACGCCCTTGCGTGGAACGATGACCTGCTGGGCTCCGCCGCTACTCGCCGGCTTCGCCAGTTCCAGTTCACAAAGCGCCAAACGGTGGCCGTCGGTAGCTACCGTACGCACCATCTTCCCGTCCGTCTCCAGCAACAAACCGTTCAGGTAATACCGAACGTCCTGGTGGGCCATGCTGAAACTGCACTTTTCGAGTAAGCGCTTCAGTTCCGTTTGTCCCAATTCCAACGTCTGCGTGGCATTGATTTCCTCAACGGTCGGATATTCCGTGGCCGGCAAGGAGGACAGCGTGAATCGGCTACGGCCGCATTTCACTTCCACCTTGTCCGTTTTCAGTTCCACGGTTACCGGCAAACCAGCAGGCAACGCTTTCACAATGTCCAGGAACTTGCGCCCCGGAACAGTGATATCGCCTTCACGGTCCACCTTCACGCCGCCTCTAGCCACCAACTCGACCTCTAGGTCTGTGGCAGTTACAGCGAAGGTGCCATCACGAACCACCACCAGCACATTGGCCAGGATGGGCATGGTCTGACGTCGCTCCACCACGCCCATGACGGACTGGAGGGGACCCAAGATTTGCTCGCGTTCCGCGGAAAACTTCATCTGGCCACCTATGTGTTCGGTCTTGCTCCGCTCTTCTATATCTAGGATTTGATATTGAAGATAAAGAGTTGTTGTTATTACTAAGGCAACGTTTTTCTGTTAGCGAATGGAAAAAGCGTCTATAAATCAGAAACTTAAATAACGTATAAAGCTCTTAAAAACCTTCTAGTATCCAGCGCGCATCCTGTGGATGAGATGTGGATGAACTATTGCCTATCTTGCCACTGTCTGCCGTACCTCTCCAAGTGCACAAATCATCCCCGGCTTCTCCACAGACTTATCCACAACCTTAAGTCTCTCAGCCAGTGAGTGTACGCAAGAGATTTTGAAAGTCCTCGGCGACACGGGTTTCGGTTTCCCGCAATTCTTTTATGCGCTTGCAGGCGTGCATCACCGTCGTGTGGTCCCGGCCGCCGAAGGCATCACCAATCTCCGGCAGCGAGTGGTTGGTCAATTCCTTGGCCAACGCCATGGCCACCTGGCGCGGTCTGGCAATGCTCCGGCTGCGACGATGGCCGAGTAGGTCGGCAACCCGCAACTTGAAATAGTCGGCCACCGTCTTTTGGATGTTCTCCACCGTAATCAACTTTTCCTGCAGCGCCAACAGGTCCTTCAAGGCTTCCTTAGTGAAATCCACTGTGATGGGGCGCCCGGTGAACTGCGAGTTCGCGACCACACGACGTAACGCGCCTTCAAGTTCACGAACGTTGCTACGAATGCGCTTGGCAATGAAGAATGCCACCTCTTCAGGCAAGTCCACCCTCGCCTGCTGCGCTTTGCTCATCAAGATGGCCACGCAGGTCTCAAGCTCTGGCGGTTCAATAGCTACCGTAAGGCCCCAGCCGAAACGGCTTTTCAGCCTTTCTTCTAGCCCCACTACTTCCTTCGGGTAACGGTCGCAAGTGAGGATGACTTGCTGTTGCCCCTCCAACAAGGCGTTGAAGGTATGAAAGAACTCTTCCTGGCTGCGGTCCTTGCCGGCGAAGAACTGAATGTCGTCAATCATCAAAGCATCTACCGTGCGGTAAGCCTGCTTAAATTCGTTGATGGTGTTGTGCTGCAAGGCACGCACCATGTCACCCACGAAGCCTTCACTGTGAACGTAAGCCACGCGTGCACCGGGCCGGGAAGCGCGAATCTGGTTGGCCACGGCGTGCATTAAGTGCGTTTTGCCAAGACCAACGCCGCCATACAAGAACAATGGGTTGTAAGCGCGGCCAGGGTTCTCCGCTACTTGCAGCGCGGCGGCGCGGGCCATTTGGTTGCTCTTGCCTTCGACGAAGTTGTCGAAAGTGAACTCCGGATTGATGCGGGCACCAATGGGCTGTGGCGCTTTTCTGCCCTTGCCGAAGGGCTGCGGTGGTTGGCCCAACCCGTCTAGCGCACGCCCTGTGGGAACTGGCATGCCGGAACCTGTGTTGCCAGTTCCCGAGTTGCCAACACTGACGTTACCGGTATCTGTCGATGTCCCTGAAGCAACCATGGCTGGGCGACTGCCAATCTCGAAGTGCACCTCGATGGGCGTAGGGGTAAGTTCCGCGGCCAACTCGACAATTCGTGTCAGGGCATTTTCCTTCACCCAGTCGATGACAAACTGGTTTGGGGCGTACAACCGCAAGCGGCCCTCGGCCTCTGTGGCCTGCAACGGGCGCAGCCACATGCCAAATAGCGCCGACGAGACTTCCGCCTCTAGCGCACGCAGGCAATGGCTCCACAAACGGCTAGGCCCCACGGTTTCATCCTTCCTTAAAGCGCGAAGGATACCTGAACCGCACCGATTGACATCAAGAGGTTGCGGCGCTATCTTGGGCGGCCTTGCCACTTGTCTACAGGCCGGGAGTGGGGCAACCTGCACCGGAACTGATCTATGAAGCGTACCTACCAGCCCAGCAAAGTCCGTCGCGCCCGTACGCACGGTTTCCGCGCCCGCATGGCCACCAAAAAAGGCCGCCAGTTGTTGGCTCGCCGTCGCGCCAAGGGCCGCGCAAAGCTCTGCCCGTAAGGCGAAGCTTGGGCTTGGGCTGTGCGCCATGGCGTTTCAGCCCTGCACCAACTCTCGCTTTCAGTCCAGAGCCTAGCGCCACGCCTAGCTTCAAGCCCAGTTCGAAGCCTAGCGCCGAACTCCGCCACAAGGCATCGCCGCCATCATCCTGCGGTGCCAAGCCCTCGATAGGGCTCAATATGGCCGCTGCCTGTGCATCAGGCCCATAATCCCCCCATGGATCCCCTAAGCTCAGCCTCGGGTAAACCGCGTCTGCTCTTCACGCCGGCGCAGCGCCTCGTTGCGGGCAAACAGTTCGAGGCTGCCTACAAGGGCGGGCGCCGCAAAGGCGATTCGCTGTTTGGCGTTATTGCTCTCCCTAATGGGCTGTCGCAAGCGCGTTTGGGTATGGCGGTCAGCATCAAGTCCTGCGGCAATGCGGTGCGGCGCAATCTGGTCCGCCGGGTCATCCGCAACACCTTCCGCGAATGCCAGTACCCCTTGGCGGGCTTGGACATCGTGGTGAACGCCCGTCCCGGGGCTCGCGAAGTGGCGAATGCGGACATCGTTTCCAGCTTGGAACGCTTGTTTCGGCAGTTAGCTACCACGGCGCGGCGCCCACCTGACGCCCCGGGACCGCACGGCTCCCCAGGCTCCCAGTGAACGAACCCGCACCCCCAGCCAAACCGCCCTCCCCGGCTGCCTGGCTGCTGGGGCGCTTCGTGCGTGGCTACCAAGTAGCGTTAAGTCCGTTGAAAGGCGGCTCCACCTGCCGGTTTTACCCCACCTGCTCGGCGTATGCCTTGGAAGCTTTAGATACCCATGGCGCCTTGCGCGGCGGGTGGCTAATCCTGCGTCGGCTAGGCCGCTGCCACCCCTTCTGCCCGGGCGGTTTCGACCCGGTGCCCCAGAAGCGTGAACCCTACCGCTAACTGCGGTAACCTTCGCGCCACTTTTCCGTATTTTTTCGGGTCCCTTCAATCATGCCGTCGTTAGAAAACCTCCGTCCTTTCTTTTGGGCGGCCTTGGTCTCCCTGCTGTTCATGAACTACGCGGCCTGGCAGGAGGACCACCCCGCCGCGCCTACCCCCGTAGCAGTTACCAATGCGCCAGCTACGGATACCTTCGCGCAGTCCGTGCCGACGGTGCCAACAGCGCCTGCCGGCGTACCCGCTCTGACGGCGCCTGCTGCGTCCACCCCCGGTGCTGAAGCGGCCGCTCTTACCCCAATGGCAGCCCCACTGGCTGCAGCAGTGGCCGCAGAGCCTGCTCCAACCCTCATCCAGGTGAAGACCGACGTGCTGGACCTAACCGTGTCCACTCGTGGTGGTGACTTGGTGGGGCTGGACCTCTCCCAATACCCACTGCACAAGAAAAACCCGGAAGAGAAAGTTCGTCTGTTCGATGGCACTTCTGAAGCCACACGCTATGTCCATCAGGGCGGCTTGATCACTGGCGGCGCAGCGGTGGGTAAGCCTGAACCGAGCCATCTGGCCCTCTTCACTGCGCAAAACAGCAAATACACTTTGGCCGATGGTGAAAATGAACTGCGCGTGCCGCTCACATGGACCGACGGCGCCGGCCTGACGGTAATGCGCACTTACGTGTTCAAGCGTGGGCAGTACGCTGTTAACGTCGAGAGCGAAGTCCAGAATGCTTCGAACGCCGCGGTGAACGTGGCGCCGTATTCACAAATTCTCCGTCGCGCTGCACCCGTAGAAAGCAGCATGTTCAACCCGGAAACTTATGCTTACCGTGGCCCAGCCGTTTATGACGGTGCAAAGTACAGCAAGCTGAACGTAGACGACGACGAATCGCGCACTTTCCAGAAGCAGATCAAGGGCGGCTGGTTCGCGGCAATGCAGCACTATTTCGTCACGGCGATTGTCCCGCCGGGTGATGAAGCCTGGACGTATGCCTTGAAGATCAATGGCGATGACGCACTGCTCCAAACCGCCGGGCCTTCCCGCAGTGTGGCAGCAGGCACTAGTGCAAAGTTGTACCAGAAGCTGTACATGGGCCCGAAGCTACAAGACCAATTAGTGACTGCTGGCCCGCGACTGGATCTCTCGGTGGACTACGGCATGCTGACGTTGATTGCCGAGCCCCTGTTCTGGGTATTGAAGCAGGTCCACAAGGTAGTCACCAACTGGGGTCTGACCATCATCTTGGTAACGCTGCTCATCAAGTTGGTGTTCTACAAGCTTTCCGAAACCAGCGGTCGCAGCATGGCACGCATGCGCAACATTCAGCCACGCATGAAGGCGCTGCAGGACCGCTACGCCGACAACCGTGAAGAACTCGGCAAGCAGATGATGGAACTGTACAAGCGCGAGAAGGTAAACCCCATCGCTGGCTGCTTGCCCATGCTCGTGCAGATTCCGTTCTTCATTGCTTTCTATTGGGTGCTGATGGAAAGCGTCGAGATGCGACAAGCACCGTTCTATGGTTGGCTTAACGATCTCTCGTCGATGGACCCGTACTACATTTTACCGGTCGTTATGGCTGGTGCCATGTTCCTGCAGTTCAAACTGAACCCGGCGCCTGCGGATCCCATTCAAGCCAAAGTGTTTGCGTTCATGCCGCTGGTGATGGCGGTGACGATGGCGTGGTTCCCGTCTGGGCTGTTGCTTTACTGGATTACCAACACCGGCTTGTCCATCCTGCAGCAGTGGCATATCAATCGGGTGGTTGCGCGGGAGACACCGACCAAGGCCTGAGTGAAAGTCTGAGCGAAGGATGGAAGCCTGATGGAACGAGGGCTGAAAGTTGGCGTTGGTAGGCCGCGGGTCTACCAACGTTGAGCTGGAACCACTAGAAAAATCGAAGGGGAGGGTACCGCCATGGACACCAAGAACGACAACGCGCTGAGCCGCTCGCTACAGCCGCGACACATGTTCATGATCACCATTGGCGGCATCATCGGTGCCGGCCTTTTCGTGGGCAGCAGTTCGGCTATCGAAACGGCAGGCCCTGCAGTAGTTGTCAGCTACGCTATTACCGGCCTGCTGGTTTTGCTGGTCATGCGCATGCTCGGCGAGATGGCCGTGTCTATGCAGGGCGTCCGCTCTTTCACGGAATTCGCGCGCGCGGGCCTTGGCAACTGGGCCGGTTTTTCCATCGGCTGGCTCTATTGGTATTTCTGGGGCATCGTCATCCCTATTGAAGCTATCGCCGGCGCGAAAATTCTTCATGATGAACTTGGCTTCGTCGCCCTTACACAGTTGCAAACTGGCGGCATCTTGATGGTGTTGATGACCGGCGTGAACTTGATGTCGGCACGTTCGTACGGTGAGTTCGAGTTCTGGTTTTCGTCCATCAAAGTGGGCGCCATTCTTGCCTTCGTGCTGGTGGCCGCTTCCTATGCTTTTGGTTTGACTTCACCCAACGGCAACACGCTCAGCAACCTCGTGTCCCATGGCGGTTTTGCACCCATGGGCTGGGTAGCCGTGTTGGCCGCCGTCACTACCGTCATCTTTTCGATGATGGGGGCGGAAATTGTCACCATTGCCGCGGCGGAATCGACCGAACCGGCGAAGGCCGTGGCGCGTATGACTTCCAGTGTCATCAGCCGCATCATGCTGTTCTATGTGTTGTCGCTGACGTTCATTTTGGCGGTAGTGCCGTGGACAGACATCCACGCACCTGAATCCCCGTTCACTCATGCTTTGGAAGTCATGGGTATTCCGGGCGCCAGCCAAATCATGAGCTTCATCATCTTGACGGCCGTACTGTCTTGCCTGAATTCCTGCTTTTATATTTGCTCCCGTGTGCTCTTCGTGTTGGCAGAAAAGGGCGATGCACCGCATTGGCTGGTGAAGACAAACGCGCGGAAGGTGCCGTCGCGGTCGGTGCTGCTAGGTGCGGTGGCTGGTTTCCTCGGCCTCTTCGCGCAGGCGGTATCGGAAAGTGTGTTTACCTTCCTGGTGAACGCTTCGGGCGCCATCATTTTGTTCATCTATATTGCGATGGCGGTGGCGCAGATTCGCCTGCGGCGCCAAGCGGATGCTGCGGGCCATAAGCCAACGCTGCCCATGTGGGGCTTCCCCTACCTCAGCTATTTCGCCATCGGCGCCATGGTTGCTGTGCTGCTCGCCATGGTGCTGACGCCGGCGCTGTCTACGCAGTTCTGGGCCAGCGTAGTTTCTGTCGTGGTGGTCTTGCTGGCGTACCGAATTCGGCGCGCGCGGGGCTAAGAGTCGCGAGCTTTTTAGGAAGGAGCTTGTTCCCGACTCTTGGCGGGCGCGAGCAAGCTCGCTCCCACCAGAAACCCTTAAGGGCGCGTGCGCAAGCGTAGCGTTTCCCAGCTCGCATCTGCTAGCCAGCCGCCGTCCACGGGCAGGCTGACGCCGTTCACGAAACCACTGGTTTTCGAGTCCGCGAGATAAGCGATCGCTGCGGCCACGTCTTGCGGGCTGGCGAAACGGTTCATGGGTACGCGGTTCATGATGTCCGCGTCGGTGTAGTTGCCAGGGCCTTGGTCCGCTTCATCCATTTCGGTCTTGATCCAGCCAGGGCACACGGCGTTCACGCGCACGCCACGGCCACCCCATTCCGCAGCCAGCGTATGGGTCAGCCCAACCAGGCCGTGTTTTGAAGCGTTGTAGGCGCTGCGGTGGCTAACGCCCCGCAGCCCGGCGATGGACGCCACGTTGATGATGCTGCCCGAGCGCCGCTCCAGCATCTGGGCACCTAAGTGCTTGCACAGCAGGAAGGGGCCGAGCAGGTTGACGTTCATGAGGCGTTGCCATTGTTCGGCGGTGGTGTCTTCTGCGGGCGCAATGAAACTGATGCCGGCATTGTTCACGAGCGTATCCGCGGCGCCTGCCGTGGCCGCGACATGGTCCGCTAGCGTCTTCACGAACGCTTCGGAAGAAACATCGCCAGAAAGTCCGTCTACTGAATGGCCAGCGGCGCGCAGCTTGCCGAGCGCGTTGTCCAGCGGCTGCAGGTCCGTTAGGACTACGTGCCAGCCTTGTTGGGCGAGGAGGGTGGAAGTAGCAAAGCCCACGCCTTGGGCGGCGCCAGTAACAACAACGGTACGAGTCACGTTCATCCCCGCGAAGGTCGGTAAAATACTCGGGGATTCTAGGGCAGTGGCCCGGAACAAACCATGCGGGGAAAACGTAGCTTGCTGTCAAGGTTGGAAAGTCTGAAGGTTGACGGCTTACGTCTGGCTTATCGAGAGTTCGTGCCAGCGGTGCCCCCTTCTGTGGCCGAAGCTTTGGCACCCGCCAATGGCGCTGCGCTACGCCTTGCTACTGCAGGCTCGCCGCGCGGTTCCGTACTGTTTATCCACGGTTGGGGTGGGGCGCAAGAGGCGAACGATGTTCGATTGGCCCGCCAACTGGCGGCGGATGGCTTTCACTGCCTGACCTTCGATCTCGGCGGTCACGGTCGTAGCGAGGGGAGGGTGGAAGAGTTTACCGTCGCGCAATTTCTGGCACAGGCGGTAGCGGCGTACGACCGGCTGGTCGCGGGCGCTGCCATTAATACTCCGCTGTTCGTCTGCGGCTCCAGTTTTGGCGCTTATCTGGCCCTATTGCTCAGCACCCACCGCCGAGTGGCCGGTTTGGGGCTGCGGGTGCCGGCGAATTACCCCGACGAGATTCTGAACGGGCCTCCAGTGGCTAGCTATATCGCCAGCGGCTCTTCCCGGCATTGGCGCTCGCAGCCCTGTGGGCCTGCCGAAAACCGCGCGTTGGCCGCCTTGGCAGCCTTTGCCGGTCCGGTACAGTTGCTGGCGGCTGGGCGGGACGAAACGATTCCTTGCCAGACAACAGAAAATTTCATCAGCGCCGCTCGCCCGGGTGCGTTGCAATATCATTTGCTGGTCGAAGCCACCCACACCCTGTACGCCACCCCGGCCATGCGCCGGGAAGCGTACCGGCTGGTGCGGGAATGGCTGCTGGCACAACCAGTCACCGGGTAGTCCGGGCCTGACACCGAAAAGGACGATAGCGATGACCCAAAACCTCGTGCATCACTACATCAACGGCCAGGTGGTCACGGCAGCGCCTGCCCGCACGGTGCCCGTGTTCAATCCGGCGCTTGGCAAGGCCGTTCGCGAAGTGGCCATGGCTACCCCGGCCGATGTCGATATCGCCGTGCAAGCCGCGCGCGCCGCGCAGAAGGCCTGGGGCCGTTCACCGGCGCTCACTCGTTCGCGCGTCATGTTCCGTTTCAAGGAACTGCTGGTGCAGAACACCCGCCAGCTGGCCGAGATCATCTCGGCTGAACACGGCAAGACCGTAGCGGACGCGGAAGGCGAAGTGACCCGCGGCATGGAAGTGGTGGAGTTTGCTTGCGGCGCACCGCACTTGCTGAAGGGCGAGTACAGCGAAAGCGTCGGCACCGGCGTGGACAGCTACTGCATCCGCCAGCCGCTCGGCGTGGTAGCCGGCATTACGCCGTTCAACTTCCCGGCCATGGTGCCGATGTGGATGTTCCCCATCGCGCTCATCTGCGGCAATGCGTTCATCCTGAAGCCGTCCGAGCGTGACCCTTCCGCGGCGCTGTTCATCGCCGACTTGCTCGCGCAGGCCGGTCTGCCGGCGGGCGTGTTCAACGTGGTGCAGGGCGACAAGGTCGCCGTAGATGCCATCCTCGAGCATCCGCACATTGCGGCGGTTAGTTTCGTGGGCTCCACGCCCATCGCGAAGTACATCCAGCAGCAAGGCGTGGCGCACGGCAAGCGCGTGCAGGCGCTCGGTGGCGCGAAGAACCATGCGGTCATCATGCCGGATGCAGACCTAGACGCTGCCTGCGAAGCCGTCACCGGTGCGGCCTTCGGTTCCGCTGGCGAACGCTGCATGGCTATTTCTGTAGTGGTCGCTGTGGGCGATGCAGCAGCCGATGGCCTCATCGCACGCTTGGAAAAGCGCATTGCGCAACTGAAGGTGGGTGCACCGGAAGCGCCGGGCGTGGACATGGGCCCGCTGGTTACCGAAGCCGCGCAGAAGCGCGTGCAGGGTTATATCGATGCTGGCGTTGCCGCTGGTGCCACACTATGCGCCGATGGCCGCGGTGTGCACGTAGCGGAACGCCCTGATGGCTACTACGTGGGCCCCACGCTGTTCGACCGCGTGACCGCCGATATGAGCGTGTACCGCGATGAAATCTTCGGGCCGGTGCTGTCCGTAGTGCGTGTGGCGGACTACGCTGCGGCGATGGACTTGGTGAACGGCCACGAATTCGCTAACGGCACAGTTATCTTCACGCAGAGCGGCGCGGTGGCGAAGGCCTTCGTACGCGATGTGGAAGTGGGCATGGTGGGCGTGAACGTGCCCATTCCGGTGCCGATGGCGTTCCACAGCTTCGGCGGCTGGCGTTCGTCGTTGTTCGGCGACCACCACATGCATGGTCCGGAAGGCGTGCGCTTCTACACGCGCCTAAAGACCGTGACGGAGCGTTGGCCCGAGCCAAAGTCTGTCAGCGCCGACTTCGTCATGCCGACGATGAAGTAAGACGACGGAGTCTGTTTATGCGCCTGTCTTTCCTGCCACTTGTTTTGCTGCTGCTGGTTCCCGCCGCCCATGCCGAAGACTGGGTGGCTTCGACCGGCACCGGTTGCCAAGTGTCTGCGCCGGGGACTGCTCCTGGCGCCACCTATCGCTGGCAGGGCGAATGTGTGGCCGGCAAGGCGCAGGGCGAGGGCGTTTTCACGTCCTCCCATGGCGGCTCGCTGCAGGGCGAGTTCAAGGACGGGGTTCCCTTCAACACCCGCGGTTTCTGGCCGCTGCGGTTCAACAGCGGCGCTACCGTCGTGGCGCAGCTAAGCGTGACGGCCGGCACGGCGTTCTGGGACTCCATCGAATTGCCCAGCGCCCAAGGAAAAGCTACGCCAGCCACTACCGCGCCGCTGGCTGGCGAGTGGGAGTTCCTGAGCGGCGATGGCAAATGCCGTGAACGCCACAGCTACCATGCCGATGGCAGCTATGCGACCACGAGCGGCGAGGAAGTGATAGAAGGTGCGTTTTCGGTCATGGATGTGGCCAATGCCAAGCAAGTGCTGGGCTTGGTGAAAACCGCCATTGCTGCGAATGGAAAAAAGG
>Ga0164295_10002408_pt1 | contig 15399 bp, 11 predicted proteins | sample GEODES006metaG_FD_111798 | JGI IMG/M metagenome (GOLD analysis project Ga0164295, IMG submission 111798) | Oligotrophic lake water microbial communities from Sparkling Lake, Wisconsin, USA - GEODES006 metaG | ecosystem: Environmental > Aquatic > Freshwater > Lake | place: USA: Sparkling Lake... | reverse complement strand
TCGTTGTAGCGGCGGCCCTTCAACAGGCGACCAGTGTGCTCATCGACGATCAGGATCTCGCCCTCCATGATGACGTAGTCCTTGTCACGCTTGAAGAGTTCCTTGGCCTTGACCGCATTGTTGAGATAGCCCACGAGCGGGGTATTGACCGTGTCGTAGAGATTGTCGATGCCGAGCTGGTCCTCGACCTTGTCGATCGCGCTTTCGTGCACACCGATCGTGCGCTTCTTCTCGTCGACTTCGTAGTCGACATCAATCTTGAGCGACTTGACGATGCGCGCAAACTCGGCGTACCACTGGGTGGCTTGATCTGCCGGGCCGCTGATGATGAGCGGCGTACGTGCCTCATCAATGAGGATGGAGTCGACCTCGTCGACCACGGAGAAAGAGTGGCCGCGCTGCACCATCTCCTCGCGCGACCACGCCATGTTGTCGCGGAGGTAGTCAAAGCCAAACTCGTTGTTGGTGCCATAGGTAATGTCGGCGGCATAAGCCTCACGTCGTGCTGCCGGGTCCATATTGGCCACGATGACGCCCACCGACAGGCCGAGAAAGCGATGGATCCGGCCCATCCACTCCGAGTCGCGCTCTGCCAGGTAGTCGTTGACTGTGACGACGTGTACGCCCTCGCCAGAAAGTGCGTTGAGGTAGGAGGGCAGGGTCGCGACGAGTGTCTTGCCTTCACCTGTGCGCATCTCGGCGATGTTGCCGAGGTGAAGGGCGGCACCACCCATGATCTGGACGTCGTAGTGGCGCTGGCCCAAGGTGCGACGGGAGGCCTCACGTACGGTCGCGAACGCCTCAGGCATGAGCGAATCGAGAGATTCGCCCTCGGCGAAGCGCTGCTTGTATTCGTCGGTCAGCGCGCGGAGATCGGCGTCGCTCATGGACAAGAAATCGTCCTCTAGCGCGTTGACCTGCTTCGCGATGCTCTCTAATTTGCGGAGGGTCTTGCCCTCACCGGCCCGCAGAACCTTGTCCAAAATGCCCACCTGAGCATCGTAGTGGTTGCGCCCCCCGGAGCCCCCAGCAGCAGCGTCTCCTCACGAGTGGCTCTCAGGGAAGTCGCCTCACCGGCTGCTCCGCCTGCTTGAGCGCTGTCGCGGCCACAGTCGCCACGGCCACCGGGCGAATACCAATCGCCCGCAATGCTCGCGCGCCCTCAGCCAAGGTTGCCCCGGTTGTGATCACATCGTCCACAAGAATGACTGCACCGCTAGGACGCCACGGGCGAGCAACGAAAGCGTTGAGCAGGTTGGTCGTCCGGGCAGCCTGTCCGAGCCCCGACTGGTCCATCCGTGCGCGGACCTGCTTAAGGACCGACTGCACCTCTGCCTGCACTCCGACCGCACTCAGGTCGCGGGCCGCGCGGCGTGCGAGGAGCCCCACCGTGTCCTCACCGCGAGTGGCGCGACTTTGCCTAGAACTAGGAATCGGCACGAGTGTGACCACCCCGTATCCAGTTGTGGCTACTGCACGGGCGAGCGCCCAGCCGAGTGGTCGCGTCAAAGAACGCACCCCACGCTCTTTGTGCGCAAGCACAGCAGAGCGCGCCACTCCGGCGTATTCGCTCAGGGAGAAAGCCGGTGGTAGTCCCCTTGGAGCGGGAGTCGGATCAACGCGACGCCCCCGACCGCCGAGTTCCTGCATACATCCAGCGCAAAGAGCGCGACCGGGCCGAGTGCAGTGCACGCACTCCTGTGGAACTAGCAGATCGATGAGGTCTGCGAACATCAGTGGGCGTAGGTGGGGCTTGTCCCAAATGCGCCCGGCACCCATTGGTCGCCCTCAAGAAAGAAGAGGCGACTAGATTCGGTGCCGACCAAAATCGGAAGCCCGGGGGAAGCGGCGATGCCGACTGCGTCAGATGGCGCTCCGCGACTCGTCGCAGTCGCGCGGGCTACATCCACTTCATATACCTCGGGTGTGCTGGCTCCTGCCGCTGCCAGCGCGGCAATGCTTTCACTGGAACTCCATGCAACCACCCGAACATCACTAAGAACCGTCTCAGCTCGGCGCAGGCCGGCAAGCGAAAATGCGCCTGCCCTAGCGACAACTCTGGCCAGCACTAGGACTCGTCGGGGTCCGCGCTGAACAATCAGGGCCATTCGAGAATCATCTGGCGAAAGCGACATCCCGAGAATTGAGGCATTTGTCAGGCGATCCTCAATAGTGACTGAACTCAACACGCCACCCGACGACACCAATCTCGGCACCCCGTCAGTGCCAAGAACCCAGGTATTGCCCGAACCATCAAATTGTGGAGACACCATGGCTTGGTCGTACGTAATTTGAACCATCGGTGAATCGAGGGTGATTCCGCCCCTCCAGAGATTGCCCGCCTCGTCGATACCTGCGATCTGCGACCCGCCACTTGACACCGCGATGGAGGACAAGGACGGGGTGCCATCACCAGCACCCCCAGCGACTCTCACGCCGGCTGAACCAGAAATCTGAATGGCACGACCCCCGTTAAGTGCGAACGGTGTAGTCGGAAACGGGGGTGTATCTGGGTCATAGCTCGCCCAGACACCGATCGGTTGCGGGTTGCTCACTCCGGAGACGGGTAAAGCCTGACCCGAAACTCGGATATCGACAGCGGAAACAGCCGTAACCTGCCGAAGAGTCCAAGCGATTTGAGCCGACATGGCACGTCGGGTTTCATCATCCGTGGCGAGAACGCGTGGATCTAGATCAACTCGGGCAACACCCGCATCGATAGGAACTGCATCAAGTGCCAGTGTGGTTCCATCGGGAATTGCAGTGCGTACAGCAGGGGCGAGCCAATCCGAGGGTCCCGAAACAAGGTCCCGCATCAGGGTCGTCGCCAACCCGGCGTCCTGCAGAGGAATCATTCGCGGGTCTGGAACAAGGGACTCGAAGTTGGAATTGAAAAAGTACAAGTTGAAGGATCTAAACGATCGATCTACGTCAACTCGCGAGAGAAGCAAGCCACTTGGCGCATCGGCGATGCGCCATTCGTCATTTACGAGTTCTACACGGAAGTCAAAGGGCACCGAACGTGGTGGCGTCGCTACCCGCATTGATCCGTCGCTGGAAATGAATGCGTAGAGATTGCACGTGACTTGCACGCTCGTCGTGCTCCCGGTGGTCACGGCAAATACCCCGTCGTAGACCGTGACACCGTCAGCGGGCTTCCACAGGGAACTCTCGGCGTCGGTGAGGTACTGACGCGCAACCGCATGATCCCCTTCAAACGAGGCAGACGCGTCAAGAAAACCTTGCACTACTTCTTGGGGCGTCATGCCCGGCTGTGGCGGACGTGCAATGACGCGGATCACCTGACTGTTGGGGTCTGCGCCAACCGGGGTTCCAAATTCAATCGAGCCAGAGGTGGGGATCGCTGCGCAGCCAGCCAGTAGAGCCGGTAGGACTAGCACCACGAATATTCGTCGTTTCATGCCTTGACCGACTCGTCGATCTCGACGACCGCGCCATCTAGTGGCAACGGCGATTCAACGAGCACGCCACCCACGTGGCGCGGAATAGTGAGGCGGAAGGACGCGCCCGTACCTGGCTCACCCCACGCCTCCAGCCATCCGCCATGAAGTCGCGCATCCTCCAGCGCAATGGAAAGACCTAGGCCCGTGCCACCCGTGGTGCGTGCTCGAGCCGGGTCGGCACGCCAAAATCGGTCGAAAACATGCGGCAGATCCTCTTCGTTTAGTCCCACGCCGTTGTCACGCACGGTGACAGCTGCCCCCACACCATCGGCACCGACTCCCACGAGCACCGGTTTGCCTTCCGCATGTTCGATAGCGTTGCCAATGAGGTTGCGAATAACTCGCGCAATTCGCCGTGAGTCGCACTCCACCATGCATACATCGAGATTTGGAACCAGTCGTACTTCTATGTCCCGCTGACGTGCGAGCGGCTCTGCGGAGTCGATGACACGACGGACTAGGCCCACCAGATCCGTCGCGTCGATGTCGAGCGCGGCAGCCCCTGCGTCGTAACGTGAGATTTCGAGAAGGTCCGCGAGCAGGATTTCGAATCGATCTATCTGCGTTGATAACAACTCAGCAGCTCGAGCGGTAGCGGGGTCGAAGGTATCCCGAGACTCGAAGAGCACGTCTGCGGCCATCCGCACTGTGGTCAAGGGTGTGCGCAATTCATGCGACACATCAGATACAAAGCGCTGCTGGACAAGTGAGAGCTCTTCGAGTTGATGGATCTGTGCCTCGATACTTGCGGCCATGTCATTGAACGCAGTGGCCATGCGAGCCAGATCATCCTCTCCTCGTACAGCGACTCGCTCCTCAAGATGGCCAGATGCGAATCGCTCGGCGGTACGCGCAGCGGTACGCACGGGAGCGACGACCTGTCGGGTGACGAGCCACACGATCAGCCCGACAAGGAGTACGAGTAGCACGGCCGTGCCCACGACAGCACTGCGTACGAGGTCCAAGGTCTGTTGCTGCAGAGTCAAGGGAAAGAGGTAGTACAACTCATATGGACCGACGGTGGGGACGTTCAACGGCGCGCCCACGGCGAGCCCGGGGGCAGTGCGGCCGTCGAGATAACGAATCTCGGTGTACGTCCAAGACTGACGATCTGAACCTGCGACGCCGTCACGTAACTCCACCGGAACGCTAGCCACCGACACGAGATTGGTGCCACGTTCTGGCGCTAGGTAGGTCTCCTTATTGGACAGCAGGAGAACGTCAAACTGACCGGGCGAGCCCGCACGCGCGGCAAGCGCAGTGATGACCGAGTCCACCAGAGTCGACGCTGAGACCGGAGTGCCACCAGTGTTTGCCGCACTCAGCACTCGACGAGCATCATTGAGTCCGGCGCTAGCTTCGACCAGTGCAGACCTCTGGGTGGATTCGAGCAGGCCAGATGTCACGCGCGACAACAACAGCAGGCCCAGCAGCGCAACCACGATAATAGATAGCACCAACGTCGCTGACGTGACGCGCAGCATCAACGACTGGCGCCAGGCAGCCCGCACCCGACGCACAGCCGAAATCACGAAGGCCCGGCCTTGTAGCCGACGCCTCGCACAGTCACCACAATCTCTGGCTTGTCGGGGTCATCTTCGATTTTGGCGCGTAAACGCTGCACATGAACGTTGACCAAGCGGGTGTCTGCCGCGTGTCGGTAGCCCCAAACGTCCTGCAAGAGAATCTCACGGGTGAAGACCTGCTTAGGTTTGCGCGCGAGACACAACAGCAGATCGAATTCCAAGGGGGTCAGCGAAATTGCCCTACCATCTCGTTTGACGGAATGACCCACTACATCGATGGTCAGCCCGCCGATCTGAAGATGCTCGGGCTCTAGAGAGTCGCTGCGACGAAGACGCGCGCGCATTCGAGCGACGAGTTCCTTGGGCTTGAACGGCTTGACGATGTAGTCATCCGCGCCGGCTTCGAGGCCCAGCACCACATCCGAGGTGTCGCTCTTCGCTGTGAGCATGACGATGGGTATTCCCGACTCTGCTCGGATATCCCGGCAGACATCGACCCCATCGCGACCAGGCAGCATCAAATCGAGGAGCACCAAGTCCGGTCGGGCTTCGCGGAACGCGCGCATAGCCGAGGTGCCGTCTGCGCAAAAGAAGGGCGCAAAGCCCTCCCCTCGAAGAACAATGCCCAGCATCTCCGAGAGCGCGGCGTCGTCGTCCACGACGAGGATTCGTTCAGTCACGACCCCATCGTGTCATCCCTAGGCCGAGGAAGTCGTGCAATATCCCCAGCCAGCTCCAACTTGCGCCCTGAGATGCCTGTTGGCGGGCCCGAAGCGCCTGATTAGTAGCGGTAAAGGTCAGGCTTGTACGGGCCAGCCACATCGACGCCGAGGTACTCCGCCTGGGGCTTGCTCAGCTCGGTGAGATGTACGCCCAAGGCGTCGAGATGGAGTCTCGCCACCTTCTCATCGAGATGCTTGGGCAGTGTGTAGACGCCGAGGGGATACTCGTCGAGCTTCGTGAACAACTCGATCTGGGCTAGGACCTGATTGGTGAATGAGTTGGACATGACGAAGGACGGGTGCCCGGTCGCGTTGCCGAGATTGAGCAGACGGCCCTCCGACAAGATGATGATCGAGTGGCCATCGGCGAATGTCCACTCATCAACCTGCGGCTTGATGATCTTGCGCTTCGCACCGGGCAACGCAGCGAGGCCCACCATGTCGATTTCGTTGTCGAAGTGACCGATGTTGCCGACGATCGCTTGATGCTTCATACCCGCCATGTGTTCGGCCGTGATGACGTCGTAGCAACCAGTGGCAGTGATGAAGATGTCCGCAACTCCCAGCACATCTTCTATGGTGGCTACCTGGTAACCATCCATTGCGGCCTGGAGCGCGCAGATCGGGTCGATCTCAGTGATGATTACGCGCGCACCCTGACCACGCAGCGAATCAGCGCAACCCTTGCCGACATCGCCATATCCCGCAACGACGCAGACCTTGCCACCGATGAGCACGTCGGTCGCCCGATTGATTCCATCAATGAGGGAGTGGCGGCAGCCGTACTTGTTGTCGAACTTACTCTTCGTGACCGAGTCGTTCACGTTGATCGCCGTGAAGAGCAATGAGTTTTCGCGCAACCGCTCGTACAGGCGATGCACACCAGTCGTCGTCTCTTCTGTCACGCCCATAATTCCGGGAGCGATTCGTGTCCAACGCTGAGCGTCTGACTTGAGAGAGGCGCGGAGCACGTCAAGGACAACGGCGTACTCCTCAGAATCCGAGGGGCTCGTGCTGGGCACAACACCCGCAGCCTCGAATTCGACTCCCTTGTGCACCAGCATCGTGGCGTCGCCACCGTCGTCAAGAATCATGTTGGGGCCAGCGCCATCGGGCCAGAGCAGGATCTGCTCGGTGCACCACCAGTACTCCTCGAGCGTCTCGCCCTTCCACGCAAACACCGGCACACCCTGCGGATTCTCAGGAGTGCCATTGGGTCCAACTACTACTGCTGCTGCGGAGTGATCTTGGGTCGAGAAAATATTGCAGGAGGCCCAGCGCACCTGTGCGCCGAGGGCCACGAGGGTCTCGATAAGGACTGCGGTCTGCACCGTCATGTGCAGTGAACCAGTGATGCGAGCACCGGAGAGCGGCTTAGATTTGCCGAACTCTGTGCGCATGGCCATGAGGCCCGGCATCTCGTGCTCTGCGAGGCGGATTTCGTCACGGCCGAAGGCGGCAAGCGAAAGGTCAGCGACCTTGTAGTCGGGGGTCGGCATAGTGCTCCTCATGTCTGTTGCGGACGGTTGGCCCGGCGAACGGCACGAGGCTTCGATGGTTCGCGGAAGTGCGTTCACAGTCTAGCCCGGGTTTGTCTCTCCCGCGAGACGGTCTAGGTCGGGTTCGAGATAGACGTATTTAGCGGAGGGCACAGCAGCCCGCAACGACTTCTCGGCGGCATCGATCCCAGCCGCGATTTGAGCGGCTGTTGCCGAATCCCGGATTGCGATTTTGGCACCGACCAGGAGTTCGTCTGGGCCCACGTGCAGCGTGCGCATGTGAATGACCCGGTCCACCAGCGGGCTGGCAGTCAAGGCCGCCCTGATCGCTTCCTCCTCTTCAGGAAGAGCGCTCTCCCCCACGAGCATCGCCGACATTTCAATCGCTAGGAAAATCGCGATGACCACGAGCAAGGTGCCCACTGCCATTGCACCGAGACCGTCCCAACGCCCATCACCGGTCACGACCGACATGGTGACGCCGGTGAGTGCGAACAGGAGGCCGACGAGTGCACCAAGGTCTTCGAGGAGGATCACCGGCAACTCAGGCTGGCGTGAATCACGCAGGAACCGGGGGAAGGAGCGCTTACCGCGTACGCGGTTGGTCTCGCGAATAGCAGTTCGGAATGACAGCGACTCAAGGACGATGGCGACAATAAGAACGGTGAGTGCGATCCACGCGTCGTTAAGCACTTCAGGGTTCTGGAATTTGTGCAGGCCCTCGTATAGCGAGAAAACTCCGCCCACAACGAACAACACGATCGCCACAATGAACCCGTAGACATACCGGCGTCGACCATGACCGAACTGATGCAGTTGGCTTGATGGCTTCTTCGAGCGCTTGTTCCCGACCAGAAGCAGCATTTGGTTTCCCGCATCCGCGACCGAATGGATTGCCTCAGACAACATCGACGACGAGCCAGTGAACGCGAAGGCGACAAATTTGCTGACTGCTATGCCGAGATTCGCGGCAAGGGCCGCAACGACGGCCTTGGTACCACCTTCAGAACTCATCGGCCCTCCGCCACAATTGCCCGGCCGTTGACGCTGACAGTCACTTCGGCCTCGTGCTCTCCCATGACTAAAGCACAACCAACAGCCGCTCGGACCGAGTCCTGAGGACCGATTGCATCAACGTGGCCTTCGAGGGGGATAACAACTCGATAGGAAGCGGGGAGTACGCGCTCTTCGTTGCGCAGTTCGCACACGACAAAGGGGAAACCAGAGCCGTCGGTGGGCTGCAGGTCGCACACTGCCGCTAGGGCATCGTCGACATTAATCGCCTTGGATGTCAGACCGAGCCGCAGCACATTGTCAGAAGAAGTCATGACTTCCACGCCGAGCCCACGAACATAGGAGTGAATAATGCCCGCAGACACTCCGACAGTCTCGCCTGGAGCGAGCACACTGTGCTGCATCATGGCGCATACCAACACACCCGCATCCGTGGGAAATTCATGGGCAATGCTACGGAGTGAGTCGACAGCAGCACTATCGAAACCGCACGTCCTCGCCGCGTCGCTGAGTCCAGCAACTGCACGACCAATCACGGCCGGGCTGAGGTCGAGCAGCGCGCGTGCGGTATCCGCGTAACTGTCTGCTGATGCGATGGCATCCGCTGGGACGCCCGCTTCGACGAGCACACGCCGCGCTAACTCAAGATCACGCCAGCCTGCATGAATTCGAAATGGCTCGAGTGCCATGAGAATCTCGGTCTTCTCCTCGCCATCTGGCAATGTACCGCGAGCGCTAAGCGCTGCGGCTAAGGCACGATCTGGATGTACTTGAATCGACAGCGGCCGAGCAGCCGCCAGAAGTTTGACGAGCAACGGGTTGTGTTGGGGTGGCATGACTTCGTCCAGCGTCTCTCCCGTTGCTGCGCCTTCACTGTCGACCACAATCGCGGGGGCAGTCGGGTGGATGCCGAACCACAACTCAGCTTGCGGGGCTCCGGTGGCATGCGACCACTGGGCGAGACCGTCGATCTCACCCCAGTCGTAGTCGCGAAGAATTCCCCGCACGCGCCACATTTACGCCTCGTCGAGCAGCATGATCGGAATGCCGTCACGGACCTCGAAAGCACGTTCGCACTTCGTACACACAAGTCTTGACGCAGCCTCATCCACCCGCAGGGGTGCATGCTCGGGACACGGACACGCAAGGACTTCCAAAAGAACGGGATCGAGTCCCAACGCACCGCTCATGCCGTACCTCCCGCTTCGACAATGGACAGAACACTGTCTCGCAGTGCCTCCATCTCCCTCACAGTGGGCGCCTCCACGTTGAGACGGAGCAGGGGCTCGGTATTGCTCGGGCGCAGATTGAACCACCAGTCCGAACCACTCACCGTGAGCCCATCAAGTTCATCCAGTTGGACGCCTGGGCGACCGCTGAATGTCGCGCGCACCGTTGCCGTGACTTCAACATGATCATGGACAATCGAGTTGATTTCACCGCTCGCGGCGTAGGGCGAGTACGGCGCCATGAGGTCTGAAACAGTTACTCCAACCGGGGCGTTGCCCAACTCAGCGAGGACATGCATGGCAGCCAACATTCCAGAATCTGCTCGCCAGAAATCTCGGAAGTAGAAATGCCCGGAGTGCTCGCCACCGAAAATGGCGCCTGTGCGCGCCATCGCGTCTTTAATGAACGAGTGACCTACGCGGGTACGGATGGGCGTGCCACCAGCAGCCGCAATAATTTCGGGTACTGCCCGGGAGGTGATGAGGTTGTGAATCACCGAAGATCCCGGAACGCGACGGAGTTCACGCTCGGCGATCAGAGCCGTCATTGCTGAGGGACTCACCAACTCGCCACGCTCATCGACAATGAAACAGCGATCCGCATCGCCGTCGAAGGCAAGGCCAATATCCGCACCCATGCGCAAGACTTCGGCTTGCAAATCACGGAGATTGTCCGGGTCAATGGGGTTGGCCTCGTGATTGGGGAAGGACCCATCCAATTCGAAGTACATCTCGTCAAGTACCAGCGGCAACGCTGGCAGGCCAACTTCGGACAGAAGAACAGCCGGGACGGTGTAGCCAGCCATTCCATTGCCGGCGTCCACCACGACACGTAGCGGCCGGATCGCGCTGATATCGACGAGCTGGCGCAGGAACTTCGCGTATTCGGGAATGAGATTCATGACCTGAACCGAACCCTGAGCACCGGAAAAGTCCGGCACTCCTGCCGCCATGAGTTCGCGAATATCAGCGAGCCCAGTGTCCTGACCGACGGGCACCGCCTCAGCTCGACACAACTTGAATCCGTTGTACTTCGCCGGGTTGTGGCTGGCTGTGACCATGGCACCGGGGAGGCCAAGGTGACCAGACGCGAAGTAGAGGGCGTCAGTGCTCGCAAGTCCCATGTCGATGACGTCAGCACCTTGCCCTATTGCCCCCTCGGCAAACGCCGCAACGAGACCGGGTCCGCTTTCGCGCATATCTCGACCGATCACGACCGTGGTTGCGCCCACAACTCGCACGAAAGCTGCGCCGAGAACTCGAGCGAACTCGGCGTCTAGTTGCTCCGGGACGGTGCCGCGCACGTCATACGCCTTGATGATGGACAAACGAGAGGCTTCAATCACGGGCTAAGGGTAGCCGTGGCCGTTGAAAGGCTGTTTTCAGTCGTTGACTGCAGGCACTGAGCGAAGGTGGCCGCGACGCGCTGCGAGGTCGTCTACGACCGGCTCAGACACCCGGCCTACCTCCCGAACGGCGTTGGCAAGCGCCTCGAGGTCGTCACTACTGGGTTTGAGGGAGTCCGGGTCAGGTTCGATCCGGACCAGTTCCCAGCCGAGTGGTGCGGTGAGGCGATCGCCATGCAGGGCGCAAAGGTCGTAGCAGTGCGGCTCAGCGTAGGTGGCCAGGGGTCCGACGACAGCTGTGGAATCTGCGTAGACGTAGGTCAAAGTCGACACGGCAGCACGACCACACGAGGGGCGAGAACAACGACGTCGGATAGCCACGGCATGACGCTAGCGCGCGCGAAGGACCGGACCGGGGATTGCGCGGGTGTGTCGCCTAAGGCATGCCGACGGCGATGTCTTCCTGTGCCGCCGGCAAGGTGACTTCCACCCGAAGTGGCCGCCAAGGATAGCCCGTCACGAGATTGGAATCGGGGGAAACCTCGTTGACCCGGTGTGCCACAAGCACGGCACCAGACAGCGGAGTCACGAGCGCGGTGAACCACTCAGCCAGCGGAGGAACCTTGAGTTCGATGGCCACCACTCGCCCCGCAGGAATAGCGAACTCCCGACCCGCACGAGACGGAGTGGGCTGGCCATCGACGGCCGGTAACAAAGTCACACGGACCCGCGCATCACCCTCAGGTGCTGTCACCCACACGATCACGCGCGTCGAACCTTGAGTGGCCTTGCCCCCCGGCAATCCCGTAACAGCACTAGGGCCGATCATCACCGGAGAGCCGGCGGTGTAGGAGGCTTCGGTGACTTCTGCGAGGCCATAGGTCTGAGTGAGCCCCGCTACGACCGGTTGATCGGATTCAACCTTGATAGTTGCAGCATCCCCACGCAGGGCACCCGCTACATCGACGTCAACGACCTTGCCCTGAGGGACGTCGATGTTGGTGAGTCCAGCGGGTACGAATGAACCAGAGGCCGTGAATAAACGCAGCGAGACTACAGCGTTTGCGCTCGGCGCAAGAAGTCGAAGTTGGCGCGCGCCACTGCCGTCGCTTACACCTGGCAGCCACACCGTGTTTGCGGGCTCACTAGCAGGTGGAATGAAGTCCACACCTTTAGGAACGAACCCATCGGACCGCGAGTCAGAAACGCTGACGGCGATACGACCCGAACGTGCGATGACATGGATGGCACCAGCCGCAACACCTGGAATGAGGCGGTCAAAACGCAACACCGTCTCAGACCGCGAGGTCATCACAATGCCGCGTGTCGAGGGAAGTTCAATTGGGCCATTTGGGCCGAATACCTCCACATCGACCTCGGCAGGGGCTGGCTCGGAATTGACCAACACGACTCGGGTGATCTGACCGATCTCCGCGCCGCCGCTCATGAACCACCAGGAGGTGCCGGGGAGTACGCAGGCCGACGACGAAAGTCCGCGGCCGGTCTTCGTCTCATCGCGCCCCACCTGCGCGCCCACCAACCCCGGCGCAAGCCCGCCATCACCGGCAATCACAAGCGGGAGGGAAGTCTCGCCCACGATGTCGACGGTTGCCGTAGCTCCGGGCGATTTCAGTTCGGCGATGGGAGCACTGCGATTGGCGATGGAAGAGATCGTCGCCGCACCAGGTCGATCTTGTCCGGGCAGACCGGCCACGTTCGCTGCGGCTACACGCACCGAACCGTCCTTGGACGCGCCCGGCTCGGGACAGACAAGCTCTGTTGTAGCAACGGGCTCGGTTATCCCAGAGGGCGGTTGATCTGCCTGACCCACGATCGGTGCGGCTGTGGCGCCGAACACGACTGCGACACCTGCACCGCCAAAAATGAGAACGGCGGCGACACCAAAACTGAGCGCGCCAACAGATGCACGTTCACGAGGTGCTCTACGTCGACCACTCGTACGCATCATGCGCCAACCCCCGTCTGAGTCAAGGCATCAAGATCAGCATCATCAGCGTCTGGGTCACGCGACGTGCGCGTGGGAAGGCTCAAGACAATGACGATCAGTACGAGGAAGAGCTCAAGCCAAAGCCAACGTTGCCGCTGAGCGTCGTCGAAACGAATGTCCACAACTGCGCCTTCGGGACCGACGCTAAAGGCCTGCGCCCAACCCATCAAGGATTCTTCAGGTGCCTTGGTAACCGGCACACTCACATCGCCCACGACGGCTTCCCAGCCAGGGTCTGGAGACTGCGCGAGTACTAGCACTCGGCCAGCTTCTCCGGGCGGAACAACACCGTTGAGCACCGGCTCCGAAGAACCGTCAGGGGCAAGCACCCGCGTAAGCGAAGTGGTGCCGGCGATGCTCCAGAGTGCACCGGTGGGCGCACGAGAAAGCCTGCGCATACCGGGCTCTGAATCGAGAGTGGCAATGAGCGGATCCCCATCGCGCGCATCTGTCACCAGCACGTAACCAATACCTTGCGCCGCTAGCGAGCGAACCTCGTCTCCACCCCGCCCAGAGGTCAGGGCAGATACAGCCGCATCCATGGCGTTCCACGCGGTAGCCGGTGGCACGGTCTCGGCATCGCCGACGACAAGTCCCCCACCCGGGAGCACTGTGTATGTCATAACCCCACCTGGGGCCTGTGTGATCGCGAGCGTTCGCGTCTGCGAGGGACCTTGCGACTCTTCGGCTACGTAGGCAGGTAGTAGCGCCGGATCTCCTCTGTGGAGCGGCCCAAGCGGCTCCGCGAACCACCAGCCCACTGCAGCGATCGGCGTCAGCACTGCCAACGCGGTGAGCACCAGAGCCCCCGGCTGCCGCCAGCCGAAGGTGACCCCTCCAATCCGTTCGCGTAAACCATCGCCGGCCACTGCAGCCGCGCAGACAAGTGCAAATCCCAAGAGCAAAGTCGCCGGGCCGGGCCACGTGGGAACCGGGGTCTGGATGCCAGGGAGAGCCACGTAGAGGCGCGTCTGAACAACTGCGATGACGAGTGCCACCATCGCAACGCCCCATAAGGCAAGGGTTATTCGCACTTTGTCATGGCGTAACAGCGCCACCAGGGCCGCCGCCACGAGACCGCCAAAGAGCCACCATGGAAGTTGCGCCGGGCCCCCCGGCTGCAGCAGCGCCGCACGCAATGGAGTGACTGGGAGCCCGTCGAGCACTGGTACACCGGGCTCGCTCAAGAGCAGACTCGGATGGAGAAGGACCTCGAAAGACCACGGGAGAAGCAGGAACAGTGGTGCGAGGACTGCGATGAGGAGGTTGCGCACCCGGTGCCCAATTGCCGCTGCGACGAGGGCAAAAACGAATGCCGCCACCCACAACACCGGCGCGAAGGCCACTAAGGCAGCCAGCACGACTGCGGTCAACCACGGTGTGCGGTTGGTGGCAGGGCGAAGGGCCGAGCCTGAAACGCCTACGCCAGCGCATCGAGCCAACAGACGTACGGCGGGAGGGAGCAGCACGGCAGCTGCGAGCGTGCCAATGCGTCCGGTGCCCAGCGCAGTCGTGACAGCTGGCAGTAGTGCGTATGTGACCGAAAGCCACACACGCGCAGGAATGCTGGTGATCACGCCCCTGGCTGAGAGGAATGCGCTGAATCCTGCAGCAGGCACTGCTAGCAGGAAGATCAGGTCTATCGCCAACGGTGCCTTGCCCAGCAACACGCTAGAAAAAAGGGCGAGCAGCGCAAGCGACGGCGGAGCAGGAGTGGTCGATCCAGGGCCGATGTTGTGCCACCCCTGCGTGTAGGTCGCCCATAGATCACTCGCGCCCTCTGGCGCGGGTAGCAGCCCGCCGCCAAACAGCGACCCTGAGCCCCACCACAGAGAGCGACTTACGGCTGCCGCAATCACGAGAAGCGCCAGCGCCGTCCACACCGAAGGGCGCATGAATGTTCTGCGGACCACACCGGGTTGTGAATCGTCAGGGAAGTCGTCCTCATCAACTTCGGAGGTCGTGCGAGAACCAGAGGCGAGCATGCCACCAGCCACCTCTACCGCATGTCGCACACGCGTGCGTGCGCGAGGACGGAGCCACCGAACACAAGACGATGACGCAAGGCCCAGATTGCGGCGTCGAGAAGCCTTAAGTTGACCCGGGTGGGTCACGACACCACCCAGTGCTCGCAACTCGTCGCTCGCGCGGCCCAAGTCCTTGCCCAAGACATACAGAAGTGCCCGAAACAAGGTGCCAAACGTAAGTCGCACGAAGGTGAAGGGCAGCCGCCACCCCGGAGTGTGCGCAAGAAGAACGTGCAGAGCAGAGCGACGATCAGCGCGGTGCATCCGTGACTGGCGAACCGGTCCGCCGCCACCCTCGCGGCGGCTACCGGTCGAACGTCGGCCATGAAAAGAGGCTTCACGGTGGTATATGACCGCAGCGGGAACGACGCGCACTGCGTGCCCTGCTCGATGAACGCGCCAACAAAAGTCCAGATCGTCGCGAAATAGCGGCAAGCCCGGGTCGAAGCCGCCCAGAGCCTCCCAGACATCACGGCGGACCAGCATGCCTGCGGACCCCACTGCCAGAGTATCTGACCGATCGTCGTGCTGGCCTTGATCGTGTTCGCGTCGCTCCAGGCCGGT
>Ga0164295_10002407_pt1 | contig 15402 bp, 15 predicted proteins | sample GEODES006metaG_FD_111798 | JGI IMG/M metagenome (GOLD analysis project Ga0164295, IMG submission 111798) | Oligotrophic lake water microbial communities from Sparkling Lake, Wisconsin, USA - GEODES006 metaG | ecosystem: Environmental > Aquatic > Freshwater > Lake | place: USA: Sparkling Lake... | reverse complement strand
CATCCGCCACGACGAGTTGATCGTAGGGCCGTGACGGTGCCCACCGTCTCCTCGTAGCCCAGGTTTCCCCGTAGCACAGGTTGGTAACCTGTGCCGACCCGTAGCACAGGTTTTCAACCTGTGCCGAATCAGCGCCGACCGTGAGGCTGGGGGCGGTTGGTTGGGTGATGGGACGGGTCTTGGCCGTGCCCCACGCCTTACGGCGTTGGGCTTTTACGTTGGGTTTTTACGTAGCGTGGGCCCACGCGACCATTTCGGCGATGCCTTCTCGCGTCGTCTGCGGGTGGCGGAAGCCCGCTGCGAGGATGCCGATTCCGCGGCTGCTCAGAAAGGTCAGGAGGCCCTGTCCCACGCATCCCCTCGCTCCGGTGACGAGCAGGTTCATCGCGGGGAATACGGTCATGTCACTGCTGGTAGTAGTGCGAGTAGTTCATGTACGTCGCACGATGGCCGGTGGGGCGGATCGACTCGTCGATCTGGCGTCCGCTCGTATCGCGGCCGATCTGCTGCACCTGGTTCTGCAGTTTCGACATTTGGCGGCGCTGCAACTGTTGATCGATCTGTTGTTGCTGCTGCTGTACTTGGGGCTGGACCTGCGTCTGGTAGATGTTCTGTGATTGCATCGGATTGAAACCCTGCTGCTGGAGTTGCATGTATGGACTGACGGCTGGTCGTCGATAGGTGCTGTTGGAGAACGGGAGTTCGCCACCGCCGCTGCCACCGCCCGTTCGGCCAGCGGAGAAGGTCGACCGAGCAGGTTGGGCCTGAGCCGCCGAGCCCGCGAAGGCCAGAATCGCGAACGATCCCAGGACGATGACGCATGTCGAAGTCGTAACGCGGAGAGGAAACGTGCTCATGACTAACTTGCCTTGCGTTGTTTGGACACTGACGATCTGGGATCGATTCTACCCGTTCGTGCTCAGTTCCCGCCCGCCTTGGGCATGGCCGCCTCATACTGCCCGACCACCTGGTCCATGAGGCCCTTGATCGCAGCCTTTACGACCGGCTTGTCGTGGATCCAGGCCGCCACATCCTCGCCGTAGGTGCCGTAGGCGTCACGCAGCCAGGTGGGGGCGTCCGTCAGCAGCCAGGCCCGGAACAGCATCCACTGCGGGTTGTGGTCGCCGTACACCTCGCGAGCCACCCAGCAGAAGTTGTTCGGATTGAAGCCGAACGGGAACCGGTTGATCTGCTGCACAAGGCTCGTACCGAGCAGCGTGAAGCCGAAGATCCGCTCGAAGGGGGCCGTGATCTTCCCGATGATCGAGTCGAAGGCGATCCACTGGTCCTGGGCGATGAACACGCGGTCGCCTGGGAGCAGCTGGTAGTTTGTGGCCGTCGATCCCCCCTTCATGATCGCATCAATGTCCACCGGCAGCACCTGGTCGCAGCCCACGCCCGACGGAGCCGGCCGCGCGATCCAGATGTCCTTACTGGAGAGCCGGGAGAGGCCGCTGATCTGGGAGATCGCATCGAGCACGGTCTCATTACCCGTCACGGGAAACCTGGCGATGTTGTCGCCGAAGCCCGCCCCCTCGGTCACCACGTAGTAGACCTTGGAGTTGTAGGCAAACACGTCGATGCTCACGAGCGGTGCGTCGAGGAACTGGCCGAGGTGCTTCTCGATTGCAACTCTCGCTTCGTCGAGCGTCAGGCCTGTCACAAACACGCTGCCATAGGTTCCTAGATTGATCGTGCCATCGGGGCCCACGAGGTGCTCGCCGGCGATCTGCTGCTGGCCGGCGGCCTGAGCGAGGGTGAGCGACACCTGCGGCTCCTTGAGCACGCGCTTGAGGTGCTTGAAGACGGCGTCTTGCGCCTCTTCGAGCGAGGCATTGCCCACCATCACCTTGCCGTAGGAGGGGCCGAGGTCGAGCATGCCGCCCGGTTCCACAACGTAAAGCCCGTTGATCGGCTGTTCGAGGAGCGTCCCCTCCACGATCACCTGCAGGGTGTCGAACGACTGAATCTTGAACGGTGGCTTGGGCACCACCCGGAGGGCGTCGATCAGGAGGATGTCTGGGGGCTCGATCACGTAGGCCGGCAGCGTCACCTTGGCGAGTTCCTTCGCCGGCATGCGGCCCGGCTCGGGCGGGCACTGGGCGTCGAGCATCACCTGCTGGGTCGTATTCCGCTGCGGGCGGCCGTAGATATTGCAGCCGGTCGAGGTGAGCAGGGCCGCAAGCAGCGGGAGCACCACGCTCGTCCGGATCATGCGGCTTTTCGGGGTCATGCGGCGGGCCATGGCAAACTCCTTACGACCGGTACAGTCACTCTGATCAGAGTTATCGGCAGGAGGGCCCGGCAAACTTTGCTCAGGATTCCGGTCGGGGAAGCGGGGCGCCGGCCGGAAAAGCCCGGGAAACCCCCCGCTCACGCGACAATGGCCTCAGAAGATCGTAAACTTCGCTGAGATTTCATAGGTCGATCGCAAAGCTTTTTTCGTGTCGGGGCGAGGTTTTTCTCGCCACCGACGGGAACGGAGTTTGCGCATAACGATTCGCCGGTTACGCGTCCTTTTCGCCATGCGTTCTGCAGGGAGTTTCCTGAAGTGCCCATCCTTCCCAAGCAGCGAGATATCTATCCGCTCGGGCTGTTCGATGGGACGGAGCCTAGTAGCGTGGTCGCCCCCGACGGCCATTGGGTCGCCTTCTACACGCTGGCTCGCCGCGAAAAGGACCTCATGCGGCGGCTGGAGGCTCTCGGCATACCCTTCTACTCCCCGCTCATCCGGCGGCGGCTCAATTCCGCTGGCGGCCGTGTCCGCACATCCTACGTTCCGCTCTTCCCAGGCTACGTGTTTTCACTCGTTGACGACGAGCAGCGGCGTGAGGCTTTGGGCACGAACACGATCTCCCGCTGGCTTTCCGTTCCCGACGAGCGAATGCTTGATCACGACCTCCGGGGCATCAAGCGGCTCATCGATATCGACCAGCCGCTCACCCCGGAGGCGCGGCTCGAGCCGGGCCAACTCGTTCGCGTTCGCAGCGGCCCGCTGCGAGGCACCGAAGGCACGGTCGTGGGCCGGAAGGGATCGCAGCGGCTCATCGTCGCGGTGCACTTCCTGAACCAGGGCGCCTCGATTGAACTCGAAGACGTGGATGTCGAGCGATTGTGACTTGGGAAAGGGATCACGGATGACTGCCAAACTCTCTCAACTCGAACGGTTGCAAAACGCTACATGGCTGAAATCGCATTTGCCCACGCGCGAGTCATTGGTGGTCGCGGCGCTTTTGGCCGTCATCTTTCAGATCACCTACCTGTTGTCCTTCCTGATCCGTGGCGAGCTTCTCTTCAAGCCATCGGACGCGAAGACGATTATCTCGACGATCGGCTACGTCGTGGTCTTGAAAACCCTTGTCTTCTATGTCCGCGGTCTCTGTCACCGGCCGTGGAGGGCGGCTCGGTTCAAGGATCTGAATAGCCTGATTCGCGCATCGACCGCGTCTCTTCTGATCCTGGTCTTCTACAACTATTTCGGCCAATACCTCATTCCCGGCCGCGTGCCGATCCCGCGATTGGTGATGCTGCTCGACGGGACCTTTACCGTCCTTGTAGTGGGCGGAATGCAGGCGATCGCACGAAGCGTCTATGAGGAGTTGATGCCTGGCACGCCAGTCGGCAAGAAGGTCGTTCTCGTGATCGACGCGGCAGAGCAGAGCCGAAAACTCGCGGAAGATCTCGGCCGCAACTGCTTCATAGCCGGGTTTCTCGACGACGACCCCGCGCACTATGGCGTTCACTTCGGCAAGGCGCGTGTGCTTGGGCCGGTGGCCATGGCGCCCGCCTGCGCCGAACGACTGCGGGCGACCGATGTCGTGGTTCGCCAGGGCGCCATGTACGGTAATCGGCTTCAGTCGCTCTGTGACGCGTGCGCCGCCATCAACGTTCGAGTCAGCGTGGCGGAAGCCCCGCCGGTTATCGGCGGTCAGACGCCGGCCGGATCGCAGTCGGTCAAGAGGCATGGATTTCGAGTCCGTGATATCGAGTTGCGCGATCTGCTCTCGCGTCCGCAAGCCAATCTCGCCGACAAGGACGCGCACGTTCGGCCCTTTCTGCATGGCAAATCGGTGTTGGTGACTGGCGCGGGAGGCTCGATTGGAAGCGAGATCTGCCGCCAGGTCATGAGATTTGGTCCCAAAAGGCTGGTTCTCCTGGAGCGATCGGAGTACTCGTTGTTCGCGATCCATCGCGACATCGCGATGCTCCATCCTCAATCAGCTACCGAGATCATCGCCGCCCTGGGCGATGTGACCAACGTGGATCGGACGGACCGCCTCCTGTCGGACCACAAGCCCGACGTGATCGTGCATGCCGCCGCTTTCAAGCACGTCCCTATCATGGAGAGCCATCCGATCGAGGCGGTGGAAAACAACACCCTCGCCACTGCAATGCTAGCCGAACTCGCTGATGCACATGGGGTCGAGGCCTTTGTCGCCTTATCGACCGACAAGGCCGTCCATCCGTCGAGCATCATGGGAGCCTCGAAACTCGTCGCCGAAAGATTTCTGCAGGCCTTTGGGCGGGCATCTCGCACGAGGTTCGTGTCCGTGCGATTCGGCAACGTGCTGGGGTCGAGCGGCAGCGCGGTGCCGATTTTTGAGGAACAGCTTTCACGAGGGTTGCCGATCACGATCACGCATCCGGACGTTCGCCGCTACTTTATGACGATCGACGAGGCTGCCCAGTTGGTGCTTTTTGCGGGATCAATCAAAGGCTCTGGCGGCACCTTCGTGCTCGAGATGGGCGAGTCGCTCCGGATGGTGGACCTGGTGCATAGCCTGGCGTTCCTCATGCACGTGCCCCGTGAAGACGTGAACATCCACTACTGCGGATTGCGATCCGGAGAGAAACTTGACGAGGAATTGTTTTTCGAAGACGAAAGTCGTGAACTCACCGACAATCCGCTAGTCACGCGGGTCACCCGTCCGACCCGATCCCTTGATGAGGTTCGCTGCTGGCTTGCAGAGCTCAAGGATGCAGCCGCATCGGATCCGCAGGCGGCGGCCGCGGCGCTGATGGGCATCGCGCTGAACGACTGCGGGACTCTCGTCAGCCAACACTCCGGCGCAACGTTTCCCGGCAGCGGCGTCGATTCCGAGGGGCAGACTGGGCATCGCGGTGCGGCAAAGGCCCTCCCCGAGATGCCTCAGTTAGGATGACGACGTTTCCCGTGAATGATGAGCGTTGGCAGGTGCCGTTCATGCGGCCTGACGTGCCGAAGTATGCCGAAGTGGCCGCCGCGATTCAGGACGCGTTCTCCGCAGGCATGCTCACGAAGGGTGAGCAGCTTCGTAGCTTCGAACTCGATGCTGCGGAAATGATCGGAACAAGCGACGCCGTTGGAGTGTCGAGTTGTACGACGGGCCTGATGCTCGTGCTCGGCGCATTGAAGCGGCTGGCAGTTACGGCGTCTTCGTGCACGGCGCGGGGCGAGTGCGCAGGCGTGGCAGCCGCTGCTGCTCAGCGCGACGAAGTGATCGTGCCGAGTTTCATTTTCCTCGCCGCTCCGGCCGCCATCGTCTGGGCGGGGTATCGCCCCGTCTTCGTCGAGGTCAATCCTGAGACCTTCACGATCGATCCTCACGCCGTGCGGTCGGCCCTTTCGCCGCGGACCGCCGCGGTTCTGGGGTGCCACACATTCGGTTGCCCCTGCGACGTCGAGGAGCTCGCGTCGATCACGGTCGCTGCCGGTATTCCCTTGATCATCGACGCCGCGCACGGCTTCGGGGCATCCCGCCGTGGCCGTCCGGTTGGGGCTGGGGCGCTCGCTCAAGTGTTCAGCCTGTCCCCCACGAAACTGGTGGTGGCGGGAGAGGGCGGCCTTGTCGCAACATCATGCCCCTGCCTCGCTGAACTGATCCGCATTGGCAGGGAGTACGGCAACGACGGGCGGTACGGATGCGATGCGGCTGGGCTGAACGGTCGTTTGCCCGAAGTCTCTGCGATTATCGGCCGGGCGTCTCTCAGGCGGCTTCCCGAAGTCGCCGCGAAACGCCAGGAGGCAGCACGGGCGTACACCGAAGCCCTACAGGAAGTGCCAGGCATCGGCTTTCAGGCGATTCCTGCGGATAGCCAAAGTAGCTGGAAGGATTTCTGTATCTCGATCAATGAGCGGGAAGCAAACCTCACGCGCGACGATCTGATGGGCGCCCTTACCGCGTGGGGCATCGATACCCGCGCGTATTACTCCCCTGCCTGTCATCAAATGCGGGCCTTTGCGGGATACCTCGGTGATCGGGCGCCGCTGTCGATCACCGATCGGCTCGCGGCGAGCCTGCTCGCTCTGCCGATGGGCGTGCACGTGACCAGCGAAGTGGCTCGTGAGGTTGCGGCACACGTTCGTCAGGCGGTTTTGGAAAGCCAAGAGGCACGGCGTGACCGGTCTCGCTGAAGCCGTCAAGCCGCCAGCCTTTCCGTCGCTCGATTCGATCGAGTCGGCGCTGTGGCCTGGAGCTGTGGTTCTCGTCTTCGCGGTGACCGCGGTGATGGTGGATGTGATGATCATTCTCTCCACGAGGTTCCGACTCGTCGATCTGCCGAATCGCAGGAGCGCTCATGCCCTGCCGACCGCCCGCGGGGGGGGGGTTGCTATCGTGTTCATGGTATGCGTCTCGGCGCTGCTGACTGTGTTTCGCTGGCCGCAACTCGTCCCGCGCGTGCTCCTCGGCGTGATCCTGCCCGGACTGGCGATAGCGAGCGTAGGGATCGTCGACGACATCCGGCCTCTTCGTCCCTCGTTGCGGCTTGTGATTCAGATTGCCGTTGCGGCGCTGATGACGGCGGTTCTTCAACCGCTGGCGGGCATTCGCTTGCCGGGTGTCGGAGAGGTTGGCTTCGGCCCGTTCGCATGGCCGCTCACGATGATCTGGATCGTCGGTATGATCAATGCCTACAACTTCATCGATGGCTCGGACGGAATGGCGGGGCTGGCTGGGGTGGTCGTCGGAACCGCGATGGCGGCGGTCGGATTAGAGGCGGGTTCACTGGCGGCAATGCTTCTCGCTGCATTCGTGGCTGCGGCGTCGGGCGGATTTCTGGTGTTCAACTGGCAACCCGCCCGCGTGTTCATGGGCGACGTTGGCAGCAGTTTTCTCGGGCTGTGTTTTGGCGCGATTCCACTGCTGTTCGCAGAGCCGAGAAGCGACACGTTCCTTCCGGCGATCCTCTGCCTATGGCCCTACGTGTACGACACGCTCCTTTCGGTCGTGCGACGCCTGTGGCACCGCAGGAATCCCTTCCAACCGCACCGAGAGTTCCTGTTTCATCGGCTGATCCGCAGCGGCGTGAATCATGCAGATGCGGCATTGCTGTACGGAATCATGTCAGCATTCGGGGGCTTGCTGGGGTTTGCCATGATCGACCCAGCCGCACCGCTTGTGCTCCGCGATGGTGCGCCGGTGCTGATCGCTGTCCTTGCCTTCATGATGACGTTTTTTATCGAGCGCCGTTGTCGCCAGGTAGGGCTACCTTCCGCCGCCACGGCCTACTCGTCCGCCCTTCAAGAGCCTCCTTGTACGTAAAGAGTCTCAAGCGACTGTTCGATGTTGTGGGAGCCGCGGTGTTGCTGGTGGCGCTGGCGCCTCTCATGGTCGGCGTGGCGGTCGTCGTGTGGCTGGTTCAGGGGCGACCTGTTTTGTTTCGCGACGAGCGGGCCGGGCTTAACGGCGAACGGATCGGCGTGACCAAGTTTCGATCAATGCGACCACCTTCAGAGACTCCAGCAGGGTTATGCACGGACGAAGAACGCCTGACGCCGCTGGGTAGATTCCTGCGTCGCACGAGCCTCGACGAATTGCCCCAATTGTTCAGCGTCATCCGGGGTGACATGAGCCTGGTTGGGCCGCGTCCGTTGCCGATGCGATATGTTGCCCGATACACGCCGCGGCAGGCGACGCGCCTGCGCGTGCGCCCCGGTTTGACGGGATGGGCGCAGATTCATGGCCGCAACTCGATCGCATGGCCGGAGCGTCTGGAATACGACGCCCAATACGTGGAAATGGCAAACCGCTGGTGGTCGCCTCTGCTCGACCTTTGGATCATCGCGGCGACCGTGGTTCAGGTGGTTTGGCAGGCGGTCACGGGAAGAGGTGTTTCGTCGCCCGGGTATGCCACCATGCAGGAGTTTGCCCCGTGAGCGAGTCCGTGCCTGCCGCTATCGCCGCCGCCATTCGCACCGTGCTCCACGACACCGGCCGCGATGCCAAGTCCATCGAACCAGAGATGCTTTTGGCGTCCGACCTGGGCCTCGACTCACTCGATCTTGCCCAGACGATCGTGCTTCTCGAACGGTCGCTTGGCGTTGATCCATTCCGTTCCGGGAGCGGCACGCGTCCGGCCATTCGCACGGTCGCGGATCTCGCGGCAATCTACACGGAGGCGCTGGGCAGGTGACGTCAGGCATCGACATTTCGCGAATCCACGGAGAGTCGGCTCCGGAGCGGCTTGCCCTTGCGATCGACGAGATTGCATGGCAGTCTCCCGAACTCGTGGCCGTGGTGACCGGGGCAGGAGGTCCGCAGCGGCGGACCTCCACGTTCGTCGAACTCGCCGGCAAGGTCGCTTCGATCGAGGCAGGTCTGAAGTCCGGTACTCCCGCCGGGGTGATCGTGCGGTGTCGCACCGTGGATGCGATCGTTGCCGTGGCGGCGGCATGCGGCCGCCAGGGTATTCCAGTCGCGCTGCTCGCCGACGACGCTCGTGATCTGGTCGGCGAGCTGAGCGGTTGGCTCGTGGTCGACGACGCGATGTCCATGTCGCCGGCCACACCCGGGCGTGATTTGGATCGAGACAATGTGCCGCACGTCGTGGTGGCCACGTCTGGCACGAGCGGCCCGCCAAAACTTGTCCAGCGAACGTGGGACGCCGTTCTGGCTGCCGCTCGGCTCGCCGAGCAGTGGCAGGGGCTCGGCTGGCTTCTGGCCTACGACGCCACCCGTTGGGCGGGCATCCAGGTGTGGGTGCAGTCGCTACTCACGGGCGGTCGGCTGGTCGTTCCGGCATCACGCGATCCCGACGTCGTGGCACGGGCGATCGTGAACGAAGAGGTCGCGATTCTCCCCGCCACGCCCACGCTCCTGCGGCGGCTGATCGCCTCGGCGGATCCGGCGGTCCTGTCGCAGGCCGCGGCGCAGCGGATCACGCTAGGCGGCGAGGCGGTTGATGGCCCGCTCCTCGAGCAGGCCCGGACCGTGTTTCCCGGGGCGAAGATCACGCACGTCTATGCCACCACGGAGCTCGGAGAGGTCTTTCGCGTGGCCGACGGTCGTCCCGGTTTTCCGGCGAGCTGGTTGGGTCGCGAGCTCCCTGGGGGCGTGCGGCTTTCCACGCGGCGCGACGGCGAACTGTTAGTGCAGCTATCTCGCGACACTGCTGAGGTTGCCACGGGCGACGTGGTCGAACGCCACGGAGACCGATTCGAATTTACGGGGCGCCGCAGCGACGTGATCGTGGTCGGCGGGGCCAAGGTGTTTCCGAGGCGGGTGGAGGAGGTTCTCCGCAGCGTGCCGGGGTTGATCGAGGCCCGCGTATACGGGCAGCCGAGTGCGATCACCGGTGAACTGGTCGCCGCCGAGATCGTGTTGGCGAGCCCGCTTCCCGATGGCGCGAGCCCCGAAAGCATTCGCGCGTCGGCTCTGGCATCATGCCGCGAGTCACTCGAGCCTCACAGTGTTCCGAGAATCCTTGACATAGTCTCCCGCATCAAGACCACCGCCTCCGCCAAGACCTCACGCCGCCCCGTCGCGCAGGTTTCTAACACGTAGCACAGGTTGCCAACCTGTGCCGTGTGCTCCGTTCCTACGTGTCTCACTCGTCCGTTTCCGTCGTCTCCGGTGGCTCTCGTGGCCTGGGGTTTGCGATCGTCGAATCGCTCCTCGCCCGCGGCGATCGCGTCGCCACGTTCTCGCGATCCGGTTCCCCTTCCCTTGAAGCACTCGTCAAGGCCCATCCCGATCGCCTTTACGAGTCCCGGGCGGATGCGGCGAGTCCGGCTGCGATTCGCGAGTTCGTGGCTGGCGTGGCAGCGAGGTTTGGCCGGATCGACCACTGCATTGCCAACGCCGCGATCGCCCATGAGGGCGTGCTCGCCACCATGCGAGACGACGAGATCGTGTCGATGGTCGCGGTGAACCTCACCGGTTCGATCGTGTTCGTCCGCGAGTGCGTGCGGCAGATGCTGATCGCCGCCGACCGCGATCGCTCGGTGACGCTGATCTCGTCGGTCGTCGCTGCGAACGGTTCGCCGGGATTGTCTGTCTACGCGGCCACGAAGGCGGCCCTCGAGGGCTTTGCAGTAAGTCTTGCGAGGGAACTTGGGCCGCGCGGGATCCGGGTGAATACCATCGCGCCTGGATTTCTTGAGACCGAACTCTCCGCCTCGCTATCGCAGGACAACCGCGAACGCGTCGCTCGGCGCTCTTCGGTCGGGCGGATTGGCGCAGCCAGCGACGTGATCGGTCCAGTCGTTTTTCTCACCGGCACTAACTCGGCATTCGTCACTGGTCAGATCGTGGGAGTCAACGGCGGTGCCTGACACGCCGTTACCTACTTTTCGAGCATCTGAATGCCAGCGCATCCTTATCGTTGGTGCCGGCGGCTTTGGTCGCGAGGTGTTGCAGTGGGCGGTCCATGCGTGGCCCGATGAGGCCCACAAGATTGGAGGCTTTCTGTCGGACGACCCCGAGGCGCTCGCTGGGCAAAACTCCCAGTTTTCAATCATTGGCTCGGCAGCAGGTTATATGCCCGCTCCGGGCGATGGTTTGGTGCTGGCGATTGGTATCCCGGGGATCCGTCGACGCGTTGCGGAGATGCTGGTTGCCCGTGGCGCGGAGTTTCTTTCGCTCGTCCACCCCACGGCCATCGTTGCGAAATTCGCGGAAGTGGGCGGGGGCACGATTCTTTGTCCGTATTCGATCGTGAGCGACCACTGCCGGCTCGGTCGATTTGTGTTGATGAACTACCACTCTTCGGTGGGGCATGACGCGTCGGCGGCTGACTTCTGTGTGTTTTCGCCCTATGCCACGCTGGGAGGCGGGGCGGCGGTTGGAGAGGATGTGTTCCTGGGTTTGCACGCATCCGTAGGACCGCACGTGTCACTCGGGGATCGCTGCAAGGTGAGCGCGGGGTCTACCGCATTGGCCTCCGCCCCTGCCGACACGGTAATCTGGGGTTCTCCGGGGCGGCATGGCCGTCGGGTGGAGATCGCTCCATAGCTTTTGAAATGCCATGAGCACTATCGCTAGTCCTTCGATACCACATCCTCTCCTACCTGGCCCGGCAGCGATCGCCGGCAATCGCGCACCCGAAGTGGTGCGCCAGCCACAGGTCTCTCTCAGGTCGAGTGATCTTGCCAGCCTTGTAGCGATTGGGATCTTGGCAATAGGGTTTGTCGAACCGTACTCCTGCACGCGTCTTCAGATCCTGTTGACGATCATCTTGGTGCTCCACCGGAGCCCGCTGTGGCTTCCCGCATTGATCCTCATGCAGTTCACGCCCACCGACTTCAAGGGGGGCTACGGCGCGACGATGGACGTGCAATACGAGCGCTTCGAAGGGCTGACGGTGTATGTGTTCGGATTCCCGCTCACCCCGAATTTCACGCTCGTGCTTTCGATGGTGGCGCGCACGGCGTATGACATCATCACCTACCCGGGCCGATTCCGTCGAGTGGTGTCGCCCTGGCTTTTGCTTCCGATTCTCATTGCCTCCGTCATCAGCGGCTACAACAGCGTATTTCTTGGGTTATTCGAGCGCGCCCCGGGATGGTCCGCTCCCTTGCGGACGGCGCTTGGCAGCCTCGCTCTGTGGTATGGCGTCGCCATCGCGACGGATTGGCCCGTCTACAAGGCAGTGATGCTCCGTCGCGTCAACCTGATCGCCGCGGCGTTCGTCTTGTCGGCGTTCTTCTTTCCAATGAACAACGTTCAATACTGCTTTCTGATTCCATTCGGTAGTGCATGCGCCATCGGTGCGCTCACAGCAAAAGACATGCGGTTTCCCGCAGCGAAACCGCTCGCCATTGGCTCGCTGACGATGAGCGCCCTGAACTACGTCGTGGGAACAAGGGCGTCGGAGGCAGTGATCGAGGCCACCAAGCGGTCGTCAGGTGGCGTCGTGTCGCAGACCACCAACACGGTCATGGCCGGTGCGCCGATCGCCCTCATGCTGATCAGACCGCGAATCGTGTCGCCGAGCCATCTAAGAATCGCATCGGTCGTGGCAACGATCGGTTTTGCGATCTACGTCTCCCTACCGTTTTACTTGGCGAGCCTCAACAAAGACGTTGACGTCCGATCCAATACCGCTCAGACGTTCTATGAGCGGGCAATGTACAAGCTTTTTTTCGAGCGGGCTGCGATCTGGCGGGGAAAGATCAAGCTGATTTCCGCCCCGCCATATGTGTTTGTGCCGCCGTCGCGTGAATCCACATGGGTTACGGCCGATGGACGTGAGCGGCGTTGGCGTGTGTCAGCCCACAACATGGTCTTGGAGCACTTGGCCGGCGAGGGCCTGCTCTGCGGAGCCATCAATCTTTTCGTTGTGTTCGTGGGAGTGGTGGCGGCTATCCGCGTCTGGCTGGCGCGGCCCGACACTTTTTCCGGCGTGCTTGCCACGACGTTCATCATCGGCATGCTATGGAATGGATTCGGCTTGGGCAATTGCGTTGACAGTGCCGCTAGTTTCCTCCTCCTCACGACTGCCGGCGCGTGCTGCATCGCGGCGGCCGGGCCTGCCAGCGGACCAACGCTCGCGCTGAATGCGAATCGGCGCGGAGGCTCTCCGGCCATTGCGGCGTCGTGACGAAGTTATCTCGACGCTCTGAACCCATTCCCCGTGTGCTGATCGTTCATCCGGCCATGGCACCCTACCGCCTCGACCTCTTCAACGCCTTGCACGATACACTTTCAGTGCGGATCCTTTTTGCGCAGCCGCTTCCGGGCTACGACGCCAATCTGGATCGACTGGCCCTCCAGGATGCGTTTCGGTGCGACCACACCGTGCTCTCAGAGCACAACGCTCCCTCCTTGATGGCGATCGCGCGGCGAATGTGGTCGGAGGTATGCAGATTTCGACCCGACGTGCTCGTCACCCACGAGTTCTCCCAGGCCAGCGCTTTGGCCGCAGCGATCGTCCGTTGCCGAGGCCGCCGGCTCCGGCACGTCGTTTGGACCACCAAGAATCCAAGCGAGTTCGCTACGGCCCGCGGCATCCGCCTCACGGCGATGCGCTGGCTGGCGCGCACCGCAGCCGCGGTCATGACCTACTCTGCCGAGTCTGCGGATCGACTCGCGAGCCTCGCGCACATGTCCCGGGACCGCTTCTTCGTCTGCGCGAATCATCAGGATCCCGCCCGGCTGCGCGGGTTGGCCGCGGAATCACTTCCTGACGTGCTCGCCGAGTGTCAGCGGCTCAATATTCTGCGATGTCGCGTTGTCGTCGTCGTCTCCCGTCTCGCCGAAGAGAAAAACATCTCCGCGACGATCGCGGCCTTTCAGCAGGCATTTGCTGACGACGGCGACGTGTGCCTCGTGATCATTGGCGAGGGCCCGTTGCGGTCCGCCCTCGAGGATGCTGCGGCCGCGGGGCGGTGTCGTGAGCGAATCCACTTTCTTGGACAGCGGGCGTCGCCCGCCGTCCAGGCTTGGCTGGCCGTGGCCTCGCTTTCGGTGTTGGCTAGTACGCGTGAGCCATATGGCGCGGTCGTGGGTGAGTCGCTGATTCAAGGCACGCCGGTCATGTGCTCGGAGGCCGCGGGGTCTGCCTCGCTCATCGACTCGCCGTCAAAGGGGGCGGTATTCCCGCCGGGCCGCATCGATCTGCTTGCCACGCTGCTCAAAACCTATCAGTCTACGTTCGCGCCGGTTGAGCAACTTGCTGCCCAAGTAAAGCCGCCCTTTCCAACCCTGACTGTCGCCGATGACGTCGCTGGATTCGTGTCCGCTGTTTCGCACGCCGCGAGAGGCCCCCATGGCTGACGCAGCCATCTCGCGTTCGGAGCCGAAGGAGGCCTTCCCCTATCGCCCGCCTAGTGATGCATTGCGGCAGCGCTATGCAGACATTTTTGCAATCGAAAAGCCCCTTCCTCTGCGGGGGGCCAAGGTGCTGTTCGACAAGGTGGCAGCCGGCTTGATCCTGCTGGTGGCGTCGCCAGTTCTGCTGCTCATCAAGGTCGCCTACACGATCGAGGGCTGGCTGATCCCGGAGAACGCCGGGCCTATTTTCTTCCACTACAACGCCGTGAGCGCGGGCCGCGTGATTCCTAAATACAAACTCCGGCTCATCAAGCGAAAATACATCGACGCCGAAGGGGCTGCTCGCGGCGATTGGCACGCGTTCCAGGCGGAGTGGACACCTAGCAGCCGAACCCACACCGGCCACTTCGTCAAAAAGTATTATCTCGACGAGTTGCCCCAGTTTTTCAGCGTACTCAAGGGCGACATGAGCTTGGTGGGGCCACGGCCGCTGGCCGTGCATCACTACGAGCGCGACCTCGCCCAGGGCAACGTGTCCCGGAAACTGCTCAAAGGCGGGATCCTCGGCATGGGCCACATCCGCAAAGGCACGAGCGAGATGGGCGACCCGTCGTTCGAATACGAATACATCGACCACTACATCCACTATCCGTGGTGGCGGCTGCTCGCGCTCGACCTGTGGATCATCTGGCGGGGCATTCGCGTGGTGCTCCAGGGGAAGGGACTCTGACTTCCGCCCCCACTCGTTCGGCCAGCGGCGGCGGCATCTCAGCCTCCCGCGACACTCGGCCCGTCCTCGGCGTTTCCATCGACGTCGTCGACTGGAATTCGGCCGTGGACCGGATCATGGCCTGGGGTCGCGAGCGACGTGGCCGGGCTGTGTACCTTTGCAATGTGCACGTGGCGGTCACGGCGAGCCGAGATCCCGCCCTGGCTGCAGCGCTGCGAGCCGGCGACCTCGTCCTGCCCGATGGCGCGCCCGTGGCCTGGATGCAGCGCAGGCAGGGGGCAGTGGGCCAGTCCCGCATCGACGGGCCTAATCTCATGGCCCAACTCCTGGCGGCCGCGGAACGCGACGCCCTGCCGATCTATTTGCTCGGAGGGTCGCCAGCCGCCCTCACCTCCCTGAAAAAGGAACTCGCGAACAGGTTTCCGAGGCTCCAGATCGCCGGCTCCTGTTCTCCGCCGTATCGCGAACCTACCCCCGAGGAAAATCAGCGGATGGTCGCAGCCGTCAATGACAGCGGCGCAGGGCTCGTGTTCGTCGGCCTCGGCTGCCCGAAGCAGGAACTCTGGATCGCCCGCCACACCGCTGCAGTGCAGGCCGTCATGCTCGGCGTGGGGGCGGCATTCGACTTCCATGCGAAGCTCAAGCCACGGGCGCCCGAGTGGATGCAGCGAAGAGGCCTCGAATGGGTGCACCGCCTTT
>Ga0164295_10002406_pt1 | contig 15403 bp, 12 predicted proteins | sample GEODES006metaG_FD_111798 | JGI IMG/M metagenome (GOLD analysis project Ga0164295, IMG submission 111798) | Oligotrophic lake water microbial communities from Sparkling Lake, Wisconsin, USA - GEODES006 metaG | ecosystem: Environmental > Aquatic > Freshwater > Lake | place: USA: Sparkling Lake... | reverse complement strand
TGGCGATGCTCAAGATGTTCCGGATCAAGGCTCCCGATCTGAATGCGTTCGGGTCGAGCATCGTCGACTTTCGGATCGAGGGACCGCGGGCCTATCTCGATAACATCGAACTCTCCGGCGACGCCATCAGCCTCGTCGGCAACGGCGAGATCGACTTCGACTCCAATGTGCACATGACGTTCCGTTCGATCATGGGCGACTCGGCGACGCAACTGCCTGCCATGAAACGGGTGCTCGGCGGTGCCAGCGGGCAGTTCATGCTGATCCACGTGGATGGCACGCTCCCCCATCCAGAGATGACGAGTGAGGCGTTTCCAACGCTCGCCGCGGCGATTCAGAAGTTGCAGTCGCAGCGGCGTGGTCAGGATGGCCTGCGGAACGCGGGGCTGCGACGGGAGAGTCAGCGGTGAATGCCGAGATCGCGCGGAGGATTGCGTGCGCAGGCGTGCGTGCCGTCATACTGTGGGCATGCCGATATGCATGACGACAGTCGGAGTGATCAGCGGTAGTGATTCCAACACGGGTGTGACCAGAGGAGATCGGATGACGGCGCGAACCATTCATTTCGTGAAGCTTCAGGGTGCAGGCAACGACTATGTCTACGTCGATTGCTTTGCCGAGCCGACGCCGGCGGATCCGGCAGCCCTGGCACCGTTGATCGCGGACCGGCATTTCGGTGTCGGCGGGGACGGACTCGTACTTGTGATGCCCTCGACCGTGGCGGCGGCACGGATGCGGATGTTCAATGCAGACGGCAGCGAGTCGGAAATGTGCGGCAACGGCGTGCGGTGCGTGGCTCATCTGGTGGTGGCCCGCGGGCGGGCGCCGGCCGGTTCGGTGACGATCGAGACCGGCAGGGGCGTGCTGACGCTCGAGGTGACGCGGGTCTCCGCCCGCAGTTCACGGGTACGCGTCGACATGGGGGAGCCAATGCTCGCGGCGACCGAGATTCCGGTGGCGATCGCCGAGACTGCAGTCGCATCAACCGGTGGCGGCATCATCGATGCCGTATGCGACGCACTCGGTCCTCCTGAGGCCTGGTGGGAGACGGCGGGGCTCGATCCCCGGATGACGTGCGTGTCGATGGGCAACCCACATGTGACCTTCTACTGCCGGGACGTTGGCAAGGTGCCGCTGGAGGTCGTCGGTCCACGGGTCGAGACACACTCGCTATTTCCCAGGCGGGTCAACGTGCACTTCGTCGAGGTGCGGTCGCCCGAGCGGGTGCGGATGCGGACATGGGAACGCGGCAGCGGGATCACGATGGCCTGCGGCACCGGTGCCTCGGCCGTGTGCGTGTCAGGTGTGCTCACCGGGCGGACGGGACGGCAGATCGTGGCGGAGGTGCCGGGCGGGGCATTGGAACTCGAGTGGGCGGCCTCGGGCCACGTCTTCATGACAGGGCCGGCAGTGGAGGTCTTCGAGGGCACTTGGTGGGAGTCGTGAACGCCGTTCCCGCTCCAGGGAGCGGTGGGATGTGCGATCACAGTCTCCGTGGCGTCCGATCGGGAGCATCAGTCGACAGAAGAAAGGAAACAGATTCGTGAAGCTCAAGTCTTCGCTGGCCATTGGGGCGACGTCCCTCCTTTCCACGGCGTGCATTCGCCAGTGGATGGGCACGCTCGACTATCGCGTGGACTTCGGCGATCCAACGGTCGACCCGGTGCATCCTGAATACCGCGGTTCGAAGATCTATGTGTTCTGGCACGAAAACATTCTGCTGCCGCTGTATCTCCGCGGGCATTCCAATATCTCCATGCTGCTGTCGCGGCATCACGATGCCGACATTCTCGCCCGCGTGGCGGTGTTGATGGGCTTTGGAGTGGTGCGGGGGAGCACGTTCAAAGGCGGCTCGGCGGCCCTTCGGGAACTGGCGGGCCGGGCCGGTCGCGAAAATCTCACGATCACCCCCGATGGTCCGCGGGGCCCACGCCGCCGGCTGGCTCCCGGCTGTGTCTTTCTGGCAAGCACGATGCGGATTCCGATCGTGACCATGGGCTTCGGGTATGAGCGGCCCTGGCGACTTGGCACGTGGGATCGTTTCGCCATCCCGCGGCCCTGGTCGCGGGCCCGCGGGGTGGTGAGCCGGCCGATGTATGTGCCCCCAGACCTCGACCGCGATGCATTGGAACAGCAGCGTTCCGGCGTGGAACGTCTGCTCGTCCATCTCTCCGATGAGGCGGAGTCGTGGGCCGGATCGCGTGCACATCGCCCTGGCGAAATGCTCGTTCGCAAGGAACCCTCACGGCATGCCCGGAATTCGGCGGTCGTGTCCGGTCCAGCCGGGGTGTCAGTGGATGACGAGTTGTCCCGATTTGGCTTGCTGACCACGGCCTGCGAGTTGGATCGGCCGGCAGCCTGAAGATCTACGGCCGGCCCGCCTCGATGCGATCGAGGCGGCGTTCGATCTGCTCAAGACGGTTGCTCATGCGGCGGAGCAGTGCTTCCATTCTGGACAGCGGGTCGGGCTCGGCCGACTGATAGGCAGCCATCGGCTGCACGCGTCGCGTTGTCAGCGGGGACGGTTCAACAGCAGGCTGGAGGGACGGCGTGTCGGCCGTACGACCGAAACTATCGCTGCCCGTCAGGGCCCGTTCGAGCGGCTGTTCCAGCGACTGGAGGACCACATCGGCCTGCTTTGACTGGCCGCCGGGCAGCACGTATTGGATTGGCACAGGCGTGCCCACGGGACCGAGTGATACCAGTTGCGTCAGGTCCTGCGGCGACCGAACAGGCTGGTGATTGATGGCAACGATCACGCTTCCAGGCGGCACGCCGGCCTTCGACGCTGGCAGATCCTGCACGACGCCGATCACGAACGCGCCGTGTGTGTCGGATAGATGAAACCGAGACTGCATACCCGGATCCACTGGCACCGTCCTGACGCCCAGCGCCGTTCGGCCCGACGGTGCCTGGCGAACTGATGGCAGCCGAGGCATCGCTCCCGCGTCTGCTGCTGAAGCACGGGCGGGTTGTGTGGCCGCGGGGAGCATGCCTGGGGGTGTCAGGGCCGACGTCGCCGCCGGTGTGGGGAGTTCGCCTACGTAGGCCGGTGCTGCCGGCAGGAGTCGCATGGGGGCTGCGAGCGGCGGTGCGGCAAGGGGGGGAGCAGCCACGGCGTCATACGGGGGGGCGGTGGAGGCAGACGACTGCCAGTCGCGAGACACCGCAGCCGGCGGGCGTAGCGAGGCCTGCGCGACAACGTCCTCGATCTTGTTGTCGCGGCCCACAACCATTTTCACCTGTTGCCCTGGGGCGATGGCGGCCAGTGTCGCCGCGAGTTCGTCGCCTGTTTGCAAGGGAGTCCCGTTCATGGCCAGCAGCATGTCCTGCGGCCGGATGCCGGCCTTTGCAGCCGGCCCATCCGGGGCCACCTCGACGACCACCAGCCGCCCTGTGACCAGGGTGTCATCCACGGCGATCCCCAGCCAGCCGCTGCCGGCCGTTGCCTGCTGGGGTGATGCGCCGGTGGTAGCCAGCGACTGTGCGGCCGCGGGAGCCCCCGCGGTGGCAGGAGCAGAATGGTCCGGTACGACCACGGATGGCAGTTGTGCAGTCGGCGGCTGAAGGACACCGCCGATCGGGACCGCCGCTGGTGAGGGCGGGGCGAGAGGAGGCGCCGTCGGGAGGGAGATTGGTTCTCCGATAGAGATGTCTTCTGGCTGGAAACCACCGCCTGCGGCGGGAGCCTCGTCCGCAGCGATCACGACCGGGCTGCCGCAGGCCATCGCCGCCGCCGCGAACAGGGCCATCCACACCCTTGTTGCGGACAGTCTGGAGAGCGTTGCCGAATGAAGGGCCGGACACAGAAACCGCCGGAACACGCCGACGGTATTGCCGGCTACCCGACAACGGCTGGAAATCCTGGAGAAGGGCATCATGCGCATCCTGGTGCGAGCCGAGAACAAACGATGGCTGAGTACCAGCAGCCAGACACGATTTTCTCGGAAGAACGGCAGTTCAATCGGCGCGATCTGCACACCCTGCACGCCGCGACTGCCGCACCGCAGAGACGACAGTATAGGAAAATTCCTCGCCGTCTGCCGGGAGTGGGAAGAGGATCGTTTTTTGGCTGTTTTGCACCGTGTGTGCACGGCATCTACGCTGCGGTCGCAGTCGGGATCGCACGGTGGCGGGCTGTGGGGTCGGTAGCGAAACGAATTCATCGCCGCACTTTTGGCTGCGCTGCTGTCATGGCTTTGACAGCACTGCTGGCACTCCTATACTCGCCGCCCGAAGGTCGTTGCGGCGACTGATTCACGGATGAACGAAGGATGCTGTTGGGGAGTGGCCTTCCGGCCGTTTTCCACAGCGGGTTTGGTGCTCGGAGCAGCCATGGCAAAAGCAGCAATCATTGTGGACAACGGGGGCACTGTGCCAAACGGCACCCCGGATGCTCGCAATGACAGAGGCTTGGACCGCGACCGCACGACCCTGGTGAATCGAATCGAGCAGGCCCTCCAGGAACGGCTCGGAGCGGAACGGTATGCGGTCTGGTTCGGCGATGCTGTTGCCATCGGTGTGGAGACGATGGACGCAGAGTCTCCTGCGGCTGGTGGGACCATTGTTGTCAGCGTTTGCAACGCGTTTTCCCAGGAATGGCTGAAGCGGACGTTTCGGGCCGATGTCGAGGCTGCTGTTCAGGGTGTGTGTGGCCCGGCATGGTCGGTCATCTGGCGGACTGTTTCGTCGACGGCGACGGAGACGGTGACTGCGCCGACGGCCCTGAGCGTTGTGCAGCCCGTGGCCGCGACCCAGCCTAACCGGCCTGTCGGGCGGCAACGCACCGCTGCAAGCAGTCCGGCCCGTCGCTCCGCCAGCCGAGCCCCTGGCCCAGTCGAGCCCGCTGGGCTCGCCACGCGGCGTCCAGCGGCCGTCCTCGACAGCTTCATGGTTGGGCCGAGCAATCGCATGGCGTTTGCCGCCGTGGAGATCGCGGCCGCTCGACCCGGAGAGATGTCGCCGCTGGTCATCCATGGTCCCAGCGGCGTCGGAAAATCGCATCTGCTCGAGGGTATCTGCGGTCGGTTTCGCGAGCTGCATCCGGGAGCAACAACCCTGCTCCTGTCAGCCGAGCAGTTCACTACGAGCTTTCTCCAGGCCCTGCACGGCAGCGGCCTCCCCGGCTTCCGCCGAGGCTGCCGGAATGCCGACCTGCTCGTGATCGATGACCTGCAGTTTTTTGTCGGTAAGCGAGCCACGCTCATGGAGGTGCAGCAGACCGTCGACGCCCTCCACCGGCAGGGACGGCAGTTGGTGTTTGCCTCTGACCGGGATCTCGCGTCGCTCGATGGTCTCGGCCCCGATCTCCTCACGCGGTTGCGGGGCGGCATGACGGCGCGGATCGAGCCGCCGGACTATGATGTCAGGAGGGGCATCGTCGCGGCCGTTGCTGCCACCCGCGGGCTGTCGCTGCCCGACGAGGTGGTGCATTACGTCGCCACGCACATGACCCGCCACGCGCGAGAACTCATCGGCGCTCTGAACCGTCTCGAAGCCACCAGCCACATGCTGGGCCTTCCAGTCACACTTGGGATGGCCGAAGAGGCCCTGACCGACCTCGTCCGTTCGAGTGCCCGCAGCGTGCGGCTGGCCGACATCGAACGGGCCATCTGCTCCGCGTTTGGCATCGAGTCGGGCAGCCTGCAATCGGCGAAAAGAGCCCGCACCGTCAACCATCCACGGATGCTGGCGATGTATCTGGCCCGACGGCACACGACCTCTGCCCTGACCGAGATTGGCAGCTACTTCGGCCGCCGCAGTCACTCGACGGTGATCTCAGCGCAGAAGACCGTCGGGGAATGGGTGGCGCAGCGTTCGCGGATCGTGCTGGCCGACACCACGTGGGATGTCGAAGAGGCGATCCGTCGCGTCGAAGACGTCCTCCGCGCAGGCTAGACGGCATTGCGGATTGATGCTTCGCCGGCGGGGCTCATGCTCGCCGCCGGCGGATTTTGACGTCGCATGCTCGTCTCGCATGGTTCGCCAACTGGTTCAGTCAAAATTCACCGTCGTCTGCGCGTGACCCCGACCGGCTCCGCTTTCTGCCTCTTTACCGCTTCTCGACTAGCCGCTCTTCCAGGCTCGACTTGTAGCGGACGCTCGACTCTGGGCCTTCGAAGCCGACAACGCGGCGGTCAATCCCGGTGGCCCGGCGGAGAACGCGGCCGCGATCGATGTCGAACTCGATCGTGCCGTCCCAGATGCGTTCGAGCAGCCGGGATTCAAGGCGGGGATCGTCGATTGGGGTGAGCACCGTGGTGTCGACGCGGATCGTCGCAACCCCATCCCGCACCGTCATGAGTTGATACCGCAGCCTCGTTCGCACCGCCTTGCGCAGTCCACCGGGCACCTCCACGACCACTTCCTGCGGAACGGTCCATTCGGCGCCTTCGGTCACCGGCCCCTCGGGCAGAGGCACCACCACGAGGTCGCCCGTGCTGGAGGGGGGACAGGGACGCAGGTCGTGGCGACTGATCACGCGACCGCTGCGGTCCACCACCAGTCGTGACAGTGGCACGCCGAGACTCGCCTTCACCTGCTCGTAGCCTGGCGGCGCGGCCTCGTCGCCGCGACTGCTCCAGCGGATCTGGCCGCGGTCGCTGGTGCGTGAGGTCATGGTCACGTCATCGACGGAGTGTTCGAGCGTGGCCTGTCCCGCGGCATCGACGGCCACCACGGTCCAGGTTTTTCGTGAATCGGTGGCCGTTTCGGTCGATTGCGATGTGGCGCCGACCGTGGTTTCGGTGATCGCGCGGTGCGAGACATCCATGTCGAGCTTCTCGTGCGGCTGGAAACGGTATTCGAGCGTCACGGGCTGTGGGGATGGTCGTGGATCGGTGCTGTCGACAGCGAGGCCGGCTCCGGTCGAGGCGGCCAACGGCAAGGTGAGCAGCATGATCAACGACCAGCGCCACGGTCTTGCTGTCGGGCGGCGGTGTGGTGGCGATGGCTGCGTCATGCAGCGCCGCCATTCGTGGGACCACCGCCGCTGGGGGCCCGTGAGCCGGCGCCGTGGATGCCACCGCCCCACTGCAGTTTGTCGCGGAGCGTGCGGTAGTAACTGTGGGGTCGTGTTTCGATGAGGGTGAACCGGGGCACGGCCCGCCGGATCTGCACCCGGTCGCCGGCGACGAGTGACGTGATCAGGCGACCGTCGACCACGCAGGCGGAGCCTTCGTTTGGCTGCGGGACGAGCAGTTCGTAGCCGCGGGTCGCGGAATCGACGACGGTGCGGTTGGTGAGAGTGTGGGGGTTCAGCGGCGTGAACACGAAGGCATCCAGATCCTTGCGGACGATTGGGCCACCGGCCGAGAGGTTGTAGGCGGTCGAACCCACGGGAGTGCTGACAATCAGTCCATCGCTGCGGTACGTGGTGGCAATCTCGCCGTCCACGAACAGACAGATGGGGATCATCGAGAAGGGGGGGCCGGCAAGGATTGAGGTCTCGTTGAGTCCCAGTTCGCGATGGATCGTCACGCCGTCACGGATGACTTCCGTCTCAAACATCAGATGATCGACGAGTCGGAAGCCTCCTGTGGCGATGTCCGCGAGAGCCGCCTCTGCCTCGTCAATCGACGAATCGGCAAGGAAGCCGAGGGTGCCGAGATTGAAGCCGAGCACAGGCACCTGCTCGTACCCCATCCAGCGGGCCGTCCGCAGGATCGAACCGTCGCCGCCCAGCACCACGACAATGTCGGCAGAGCCGTCGGCGGGATGAAACTGTCCTTCCCCCCAACCGCTCCGTGGGGCCAGGCGGAGCGTGACCCTATGCCCCGCCTGTGTCAGAAGGGCCTGCAGTCGCAGCGACTCCGCCTCGACACGCGGCAGTTCGGCGGGGCCGACGATCACGAAACCCAGGCCGGTAGGTGACGGCTGTGGGGGACGCAGGCGGGAGAGTGGACTGATGGCGGTCATGGATGTCATGGCGACTGGTGCCATCCGGGAAGGGGGCGTGGACCGCGCTGCCAGGGTGGCTGGCGTGCAACTGGTCCACACAGCATTACCTGTGCGTGGCGGCGGCGTCCACAGGCGACCGGCCCGACAAGACCCGACAGGCAGCCTCGATGCCGGCAGTATCGAGACCAAGATCGGCCAGCAGTTCACCGCGCTCGCCATGCTCCACAAACCGGTCGGGCAGCCCCAGACGCCGGATCGGTCCAGCCTGAACGCCAGCATCATTCACGGCCTCAAGCACCGCACTGCCGAAGCCCGTCTGGAGCGCATTCTCCTCAACGGTCACGACCCAGGGGGCGGCTTCGATCCACTCGGGCAGGCGGGAATCGAGCGGCTTCACGAACCGGGCATTGACCACGCCCACGTCGAGCCCCTCGCTGCGGAGTCGTGCCGCCGCCTCAAGTGCGCCGCCCAGCAGCGTGCCGCAGGCAAGGATCAGCCCGTCGTGACCAGCGACGAGCATCTCGGCCCTGCCCATTTCAATCGGCTTGCGGTCGCCGGCGTGGCGTTCGACCACCGCCTTGGGGTATCGGATCGCCACCGGCCCATTCTGCGTGAGGGCCCAGTCGAGCATGGCGGTGAGGTCGTACTCGTCGCCGGGGGCCAGCACCGCGAGGTTGGGGAAGAGTCGGAGGTAGCCGAGGTCGAAGGCACCGTGGTGCGTGGGGCCGTCGGGGCCGGTGAGGCCCGCCCGGTCGAGCATGAAGATCACCGGCAGGTTCTGCAGGCAGACCTCCTGGAAGATCTGGTCGAACGACCGCTGCAGGAAGGTGCTATAGATGTCGACGATCGGCCGGCAGCCCACCTTCGCCTGACCTGCGGCGAACGCGACGGCGTGCGACTCGCAGATGCCGACGTCGAAGAACCGGGTGGGAAACTCCTCGCGGACCGGCTCGAGTTTGTTGCCCTGGCACATCGCGGCGGTGAGCACGGTCACCCGTGGGTCGCGACGCATGCACTCGCCGATGGCGGCACTGGCTGTGTCGGTGTAGGCGCGGGCCGACGATTTCTTGATGGAGACGATGCAGTCATCGTCGTCGCACTCGAACGGTGCCGGCGTATGAAAGAATACGGGATCTTCCTCGGCCGGCTTGAAGCCGTGGCCCTTCTCCGTGAGCACGTGCAGCAGGATCGGCCCCTCCTCGTCCTTGACGAGTTCCAGATACCGGATCAGGTTCGGCAGCGAGTGCCCCTCGACCGGGCCGAAATACCGCACACCCATCGACTCGAACAGCATGCCGCCGTGGATGGTGGCTTTCAGCGAGTCCTTCACGTTGATGATCATCCGCCCCATCGACTCGCCCACCATCGGCATGCCCTTGATCAGGCCCGATGCCTGATTGCGGAGGCCGCGGTACCAGGGGTTGGTGCGGATCACGTCGAGATATTCGGCGAGGGCGCCAACCCGCGGGCATATCGACATCCGGTTGTCGTTGAGGATGACGATCAGCCGTTTTTTAAGAAAACCGGCGTTGTTGAGGGCCTCAAAGACGATGCCCGAGGGCAGAGCCCCGTCGCCGATCACGGCCACCGCGCGGCGGTCGCTGCGTCCACAGAGGTCGTCTCCGCTGGCCAGCCCAAGGGCGGTCGAGACGCTCGAGCCGGCATGCCCCGTCATGAACAGGTCGTACGGACTCTCGTCGGGGTTCGGGTAGCCCATCAGGCCGCCCTTGGTGCGGATCGTGCCGAAGCGGCCGAAGCGGCCGGTGATCAACTTGTGGGGGTAGATCTGGTGGCCTGTATCCCAGATGAGCCGGTCGCGGCTGAAGTCAAACACCTTGTGCAGTGCCAGGCAGAGTTCCACAACGCCCAGATTGGAGGCAAAGTGAGCTGTCCGGCTGGTCGCGACCTCGCAGAGCGCCTTGCGCATCTCGGCGGCAAGTTGCTCGAGTTGCTCAGGCGTGAGCCCCTGGAGATCGTGGGGCGACATGATGGAGGGAAGAATCGGGGACATGGCTCTGGGGAACATCCTGTTCCCGTCCTCTGGTGCGGGTGATGAAGCGTGCGGGTGATCGAGCGTGCGAGAGATTCCTGGCAAACGTGTTATATCCGCTGACGCGGCCAGGCAGCCGCGTCAGCAGTTCCGTCAATGATTCCGGTGAACAATCCAGAGGGCCAATCGGGCGAGGTCGTCGGCCGCCGGTCCCATGCCGGCCACCGCCTCAGCCGCCTCCCGTGCCAGGGCCGCAGCCCGCTCGCGGCTCGCTTCCAGACCGATGACGGAGGGAAAGGTGAGCTTGCCTCGCTCCACATCCTTGCCGACACGCTTGCCGACCGCGGCCTCCGTGCCCTCGGCGTCGAGGATGTCGTCCGCGATCTGGAACGCCAGTCCGAAGGCTTTCCCATAGGCGGCAAGCATGGCGAGCTGATGTGGCTCGGCCGCGGCCGCCAGGCCGCCCAGTTCGAGCGCAGCACTGAACAGGGCCCCCGTTTTTCGACGGTGGATGCGTTCCAGCCACGCTACCTGCTCGGCTGCCGAGGCGGTCGTCATGTCGCTCACCCAGCCGCGTTCCGCGGCCAGATCGTCGGCCTGTCCGCCCACGAGCGATTCCTTTCCAGAGGCGCGGGCCAGCACGAGGCAGCCCCGGGCTGCCGTTGCGGCCGGCATGCCCTGCGCCAGTGTTTCAAAGGCGAAGCACTGAAGCGCATCGCCGCAGAGGATGGCGGTTGCCTCGTCGAACTGGCGGTGGCAGGTGGGCCGGCCCCGTCGGAGATCGTCGTCGTCCATGGCGGGCAGATCGTCATGGACGAGTGAGTAGGCATGGATCATCTCCACGGCCAACGCCGCAGGGGCGGCCAACGCCCATGCCTGCTCGCGCGACCGGTCCTCCGCCGCATCGCTCGCACAGGCGGAGGCTGCCCAGAGCACCAGTGCCGGTCTCAGACGCTTGCCCGGTGCGAGCAGGGCGTACCGCATCGAGTCCACGAGCCGCGGCGACGCTTCGGGCGACAACACGACCGCAGCATCGAGGCGTGCATCGATGAACGCGCGAACCCGTTCCAGGGAGTGCATCACCGCTGTGTCGAGATGCGGAGCATCGCTCAATCCGATCATGGCATCCCGATCATGGCGTCGTGGCGTCGTCGGCAACGGTGACTGCCGCTGTCGGGCAGGACGCACAATGCCACTCTGCCCGGGATCATTTCGCAGCTGTCGACCCCGCCGCAGCGTGCAGAATTCTAGACTTCTTCGCCGGCATCGTCCATCCCTGGCAGACGCTTCGGCCGGCTTGACCGTGATACGGAACGTGATGCGCGGCGGCCGCTGGTACCCCCCTCGGAGGCCTCTGCTCGGCCCGTCTGCATGGCCGCGGGCGTCGCCGTTCCGCCCGACTCCGCGGCGATATCGCTGAGGATTGGCCGGCCCTGCTCGTCGATTCGCACGAGCATGCGCACGCGTTCCTCGACATCGGCCAACTGTTCGTGCAGGTATCGCAGGATCGTGACGCCCCGCTCATAGGCACCGATCGAGTCGGAAAGCCCGAGCGCCCCCGATTCCAGCCGATTCACGAGTTCATTCAGCTCGGTCAGGGATGTCTCGAACGGCACGTCTGCCGGTGGGGCAGGATGGGTTGGGTTTGCGGCCTCGTTGGCTGCGGAACGTTCAGGGTTGGCGGTCATCGATCGAGATCCTTTCCACACGGCTCCAGATTTTTCCATCAGACAGTTGCGTGACGAGCGATGCGCCGGGCGTCACTCCTGACACCGATTTCAGCATCGCCGGCAGAGACATCGGGGTTGGGCTTGCCATGGCTTCAGACCCGGTTGCATCGGTATCCAGCCACGTCACCGACCAGCCGCGGGCCAGCAGCTTCAGCGGGCTGCCTGCCTCGAGGCGGGCAGCCGCTGCAGCGAGCCGTTCGCGGCCGCGATCGACCGCAGAGGCGATCAGCCGTTGCAGCCTCGCTGCCTGTTGCTCGACTGCGGCGGCGCGGTCGCGGATGAGCCGGTCGGGATCGGCGAAGATCCGCGATCGGGCGACGTTTCCGATGCGGTCGCGGGCCATGTCGATGCGGCGCCTGAGACCAGTCTGCAGTCGCGTGCCCAGCATGTCGAGCGTGGCGGCCACCTGCGGGCCGTCAGGGGCGATGCGAACCGCGGCGTCAGTCGGTGTCAGCGCGCGGAGGTCTGCGGCGAGGTCGGCCAGCGTGACATCGATCTCGTGGCCCACTCCCGACACGACCGGGATCGGCGAGGCGAAGATCGCCCGTACGAGCGGCTCCTCGTTGAAGCTCCAGAGGTCCTCGAGGCTGCCGCCGCCTCGGACCAGCGCGATCACGTCGACCGTCGGCACGAGGCGAGCGGCGCTCGCGAGCGCCGCCGCCAGTTCGTCCGCTGCTCCGGCGCCCTGCACCCGCGATGGCACGACGATCACCTCGGCACACCGCCAGCGCGAGAAGAGCGTGGTGAGAAAGTCGGCGATGGCAGCCCCTGTGGGACTGGTGACCAACGCAATCCGTCGTGGGAACAGCGGGATCGGTCGTTTGCGGCCCGGGGCGAAGATGCCCTCGCGTTCGAGTGCTGCATGGAGTTTCTTGAGCCGCGCCTCGAGGCTCCCGGTGCCCACGGCATGGAGCCGATCGATGGTCAGTTGGTAGGTGCCGCGTGGCGGATAGAGTTCGATCCGGCCGTGGCAGATCACCTGCAGGCCGTCCACAGGCTCGATGGCCAGCTGTGGCAGCGTGCCACGCCAGACAACGGCGCGGAGTAGGGCCGTTTCGTCCTTGAGCGAGAGATAGATGTGGCCGGACGTGGCCCGCACGAGGTTGCTGATCTCGCCCGTGATCCATACGTCGGAGAACCGCGACTCAAGGTGCTCCTTGACGCGCGACGTGACCTCCGACACGCTCAGGGCGTTCTGCGGCGGGCTGCGACGGTCGGAAACCTGGCTGTCGTCCATCGCAACTCAGTGTACCAGCCGGGGTACGCCGTCATCCCCATCCCTCTGGACTACGCATGACTGTTTCGTCGCCGACTCCCTCGGGATCCACTCCCGTTCCGGCCGCCCCACGTGGGGCGCTGTTGATCGTCTTTCTCACCGTCTTCATCGACCTGCTCGGGTTCGGCATCGTGCTGCCGGTGATGCCGCGGCAGGCGGAGCCGTACCTCGACGCCCTGGGCCTGTCGCCGATTGCCGCCGGCGCCACGATCGGCGTGCTGTTTTCCGTCTTCTCGCTGATGCAGTTCATTTTCAGCCCGCTCTGGGGCCGCATTTCCGATTCGATCGGCCGTCGTCCGATGCTGCTGTTGAGCCTGCTCGGTTCGGTCGTGTTCTACGCACTCTATGGGTTTGCCGTGACGTTTCCGGCCGATCAGGCGGCCATGGCACTGGCCATCATGCTTCTCGCGCGGATCGGCGCGGGCATCGCGGGCGCCAGCGTGGGCACCGCAGCGGCGGTGATCGCCGACTGCACCACCCCGGAGAACAGGGCCCGTGGCATGGCCCTGATCGGGATTGCGTTCGGCGCAGGCTTCACGCTCGGACCGCTGATTGCCTACTTTGGATTGGCGCTTTTCAAGCAGCAGCCGTGGGGCGTGGGGGCACTGGCGTCGCTGCTCTCGTTGCTCGCTTTCGCGCTCGCGTTCTTCGTGTTCAAAGAGACCCGGCGGCCAGGTGCCCGATCGGCCAAGGAGTTTCCCAGCCTGTCGCGGACGGCGACCGTCCTGCGGATGCCTTACGTCGGGGTGCTGGTGCTCATCTATTTCCTCACGATCTTCTCGTTTGCCAATTTCGAGGCCACGCTGGCGCGGCTGACCGAGTCGGCCTTCAGTATGTCCGACGACGACAACTTCCTCGTCTTCGCCTTCATCGGACTGATGCTGATGATCGCCGGCGGACTCTATCGCCCGCTTGCCAAGCGGCTGCCTGAAACACGACTGCTTGCGACCGGCATCGCGCTCATGATCCTCGGGCTCGGAGGAGTCGGGCTCGTGGCCTGGGCCGTCCACGGCCGGCCACCTGGGGATCAATGGCCGCTCGACAAACTCTTCTACGTCGCCGCCGCGTTGGCGGTGGCCGGGTTCGCCTTCGTGAACCCGTCGGTGTCGGCGCTGATCTCAAAGGGCGCCGATCCTGATCGGCAGGGCGAGGTGCTGGGTGTGAACCAGTCGTTTGCCTCGCTGGGACGAATTCTCGGGCCGTTCGTGGGCTCGATGCTGTTTACGCTCAATGCCGCACACACGCTCCCCTTCGTGGCGGCCGTCGCGGTGCTGTCGTTCGTGGCCACGCTCCTGCCCCGGTTGGGCGGCCAGTCATCAAAGCCCGCCGGGTGAGTGTCACAGGGTTGAGAGCGAGTCGATTCCGACCGTCGGCAGCGAGGCGAGGTCACTCGCCGGGGCTTCGGCATGGCCCGAACAGGCAGCCGAGGCGAGGCTGGCGAGCGCCACGAGAAAATCGAAATCGGCACTCCGCATCGAACCAGGCGTCGCCGAGGCGACCAGGGCGGCGTGGACCCGTTCCCGCTCCATGATCGGCAGGCAGGCGATCTCCGGAGTGCCGTCGTGCCCGGCGGCAGGCTCGCGGGAGGACGTCAACCAGATGGCGTTGCCTTCGCGGGCGACCAACTGGGTCGTTGCTTCGCCGATCAGCGCGGCCAGGGCACCGCCCGGAGGAACCACACAGACTGGCTCCAGGTGCATCTCGCTGGTCACGCGAAACCAGCCGACGCTCGCTGCGCCCGCATGCTGCGCGGCAAGTTCCAACGTGGCCTCGATCACCTCGCGGATGCTCCGGGAGGCAAGCAGCCGGATGCTGGCCTGATAGAGCAAGAGTGGCCGTCGCGCGTCGTCGGTCGAACCGATCGATGACCGCCGCAGCACACTGCCCTCGAGTTCCGCCACCGGACGGCAGCGGACGAAGTGGCCACGTGCGGCAAGGGTTGGCAGAACGGTTGCCCGCGGCAGGTGCTTGAACACGAGTTCCGACGTTCCCACTCGGACCACGGCCCCGTCTCCGATCACCGCCGAACGAACCGGCACGCCGTCGAGACAGGTGCCGTTGCGGCTTCCGAGATCGTGTAGCATCCACGTGTTGTGCTCGGCGTCGAATCGGACTGCGGCGTGGGCACGACTGGCGAGCCGGTCGGCAACCACGATGGTGGCCTCGGGCGATCGGCCTAGCGTGTTGTCCTGCGCGGCGTCGAGAACGAACGTCGGCCCGGAGCGACCGGCGATTCGCAGCATAAGTGCTGCAGACGCAGTGCGACCGGGGGACATAAAAACCGATGCGCTCGACACGGGCGGAGCTTTCGGGCGGTGGGAAAGGTCAGTCTGAACGGGCGAGATCGAAACGGGCGAGATCGAAGATGGCCTGGAGGCGGCGGGCGTGCGGTAGGCGGGGACGTGGCTTTTGTCGCCACCCCACTATAAATTTGTTTTGTCGGCGATGGAACGGGACACCAGATCGAAGGGGCCTCATTCCCTGGCCGAGCATTGCCGGACCGAGCAT
>Ga0164295_10002405_pt1 | contig 15404 bp, 11 predicted proteins | sample GEODES006metaG_FD_111798 | JGI IMG/M metagenome (GOLD analysis project Ga0164295, IMG submission 111798) | Oligotrophic lake water microbial communities from Sparkling Lake, Wisconsin, USA - GEODES006 metaG | ecosystem: Environmental > Aquatic > Freshwater > Lake | place: USA: Sparkling Lake... | reverse complement strand
GTGCTCGTGGGCGAGGTGTGGCTCGGCTCCGGGCAGTCGAACATGGCGATGACCGTTGCGGGTTGTTACCACTTCGATGCCGAAAAAGCCGCCGCGAAGTATCCGCTGATTCGTCATTATCGCGAAAGCTCAGGACCCTCCGACACACCGCAGGCCGAGGGCAAAGGCGCATGGCAAATCTGCACGCCGGAGAACGTCGGTGGTTTCTCCGCTGCGTTGTATTTCTTTGGTCGCGAGATTCACCGGGAAGTCGGTGTGCCTGTCGGCCTCATCAACACGTCTGTGGGCGGCACACCCATCGAGTCGTGGGTCGCCGCCGAGGTGCAGTCCTCCGATCCCGAGACAAAGGCGAATTACGACACGCGGCTCGAGGCACACCGGAAGTTCGATCCCGCGCAAGCGCCCGCGTTGCATGAGAAGCAGCTAGCCATTTGGAAGAAGGCCTCCGAGAAGGCGAAAGCCGACGGCACGCCCTTCGTCGTCCCGCCGCCGAAAGATCCGCTGGCGATGTGGAAGCTCAAAGGCGGCCCCAGCGGCCTCTTCAATGGCAAAGTGGTCAATCTCGTGCCCTACACGCTGCGCGGCATGCTTTGGTATCAAGGCGAAGGCAATGCCAACAGCAATCCCGGTTTGTATCACAAGCAGCTCACGCAGCTCGTCACGAGCTGGCGCACGCTTTGGCAGGACGAAGTGCCGTTTGCCTGGGTGCAGTTGCCAAACTTCACCTCGCCCGGTGAAGGCTGGCCGCGTGTGCGTGAATCCATGCTGAAGACGCTCGCGCTACCCAAGACCGGCATGGCCATCACCATCGACCTCGGCGATGCGACGGACATTCATCCGAAGAACAAACAAGACGTCGGCAAACGCCTCTCCTTCTGGGCGCTCGGCACCGTGTATGGCAAAAACGTTCCTGCCATCAGCGGCCCGCTGCCCGCAGACTCCCAAATCAGCGGCAACTCCATCACCGTCTTCTTCAAACGTGCCAACGGCGGTCTGAAATCCATCACCGGCGGCCCGCTCACCGGCTTCCAGATCGCCGCAGCCGATCAGCAATGGAAGCCCGCCGAAGCCAAGATCGTCGGCGAGACCGTCGTCGTTAGCAGCGCTGAGGTCGCTCAGCCAGTCGCCGTTCGTTACGCCTGGAAGGACTGGCCCGACTACAGCCTCGGCAATGGTGCCGGCTTGCCCGCGTCGCCTTTCCGCACGGATGATTGGCCTGTGGTAAAGAAGTGAGGCAGAAGAGCTCTTGGGATCACCGTGCTGCTATGCAGTCTTTCCATATACCAAGTGCTAAGCACAGAGAATCTCACCCACTCATAGCCCACCATGAAACCACTGCTTCTCACTCTCAGCCTTTTGTTTTCTATCCACTCGCTTGCCGAGCAGCCCTCAGCGTGGACGGAGCCGTTTCCACCGCACAAGATCGCCGGGAATCTCTATTATGTCGGCTCGAAGGATCTCGCGTCGTATCTCATCGCCACGCCGGAGGGGCTCATCCTCATCAACAGCAGCTTTGAGGATTCCGTGCCGCTCATCCGGGCCAGCATCGAGAAGCTCGGCTTCAAATTCACCGACGTGAAGGTCCTGCTCATCAGCCACGCGCACTCGGATCATTGCGCAGGCAGCGCGGAAGTCATCAAACAGACAAAGGCGCAATACTTCGTCATGGAGCAGGACGCTGATGCCGTGGAGAGCGGCGGCGAGAGGAGATCGCGGCTCAAAGCGAGCTATCTCCAGTTCACGCCGGCCAAGGTGGATCGTCGTCTCAAAGACGGTGACGAGGTCATACTCGGTGGCAGCACACTCATCGCGAACCTCACGCCAGGCCACACACGCGGCTGCACCACCTGGACCATGAAGGTTGATGGACTCAACGCCGTCATCATCGGCAGTCCGAACGTGAACCCCGGCTACATCCTCGTGAACAACCAGGACTACCCCGCCATCGCCACCGACTACGAGCGCACCTTCCGCTTTCTCAAAGCACAGCCCGTCGATCTCTTCCTCGGTGCCCACGGCAGTTACTACGACATGAACGCCAAGCACACGCGCCTCGGCACCAGCAGCACCAATCCCTTTATCGACCCCGAAGGCTACCACCGCTACGTCGAAGATCGCGAGAAGGCCTTCCGCAGCGAACTGGCAAAGCAGCAGGCCAAATAGATCTTCGCACATTCATGCCATCCATCCATCGTGCAAGCATCGGCCTCGGCTCACGCTTCGAAGTCGTTCCAGGACATCAGAACGTCTATTTTAGTGACGCGGCGTATCAGCCGCCCGCACAGCTCGAATCCGTCGCGAAGAGCACTAGGCATTCGCAGGCGCATCTCGCGCTTGAGTTCGATGATGCAGCACTACTTTCCGAACTCATGGCATGAAGACGGTTGCGCTCATCCTTTGGCTCAGTGGCTCCATCCTGGGAGCAGAGACGTTGCAGCTGCACTTCAAGCCGGAGGATCATGCGCTTGGCGATGTGCATCCCTTCTTCCACGAGGGCGAGTGCTTCCTCTACTATCTGAAACCCGGCCAATTCGACTCCATGGTCGTGCGCTCGCGAGACAACCTGCACTGGAGGCCACAGGTGCTCACGCATGCTCCTGTGAAGGCTGAAGATTGGATGTCACCCTACTTTGTGCTCGGCGTGTTTCGCGATGAAGCCGCGGGCGTGTTCCGCAGCTATCACGGTCATGCGAAAGGTCGCATGGTCAGCCAGACGAGCCGTGATCTTCTTCATTGGGAATGTGCACCGAAGGCGTTTCATGTGCCGGCTGCGGTCTACTATGAGCGCCGCCGCGATCCCTTCGTGTTCTGGATTCCCGAGCAGAAGCGTTACGGCTGTGTGATGACGACCTGGATCAAAGGTCGTCCAAAGGCCAGCGGCGGTGGCATCAGCCTCGCGACCTCGGCGGACCTCAAGCAGTGGTCCGATCACGGGATCGTGCTCGATCTGGTCGATCAGGACGAACCTGAGTGCCCGCAGATGTTTCAAATCGGTTCCCGGTGGTATTTGCTCACCAGCATCTACCATCGCAAATCCGTCGGCGGCCCGGTTTACTACACGGCCAGCCGGCCCGAAGGCCCGTGGAGCTTCGGTGGGAAACTCAATAGCAAGGATCTCTGCGCCGCTCAGGTTGCTCGTGATGATAACGGCCGCTTCATGCTTTACGGCTGGATTCCTCTCACGCCCGCCACCGCTGATAAGCAGCACTGGGGCGGCCATCTCGCCCTCGTCCGCGAAGTTCATGCTCTGCCGGATGGATCACTCGCCACGCGGCTGGCACCTGAGATCGCTACAGTCATCGACAAGCTGGTTTGGAAGCCTGCCAGCGTCGCCACAGAGCTGCCTTTGAATAGCAGTCGGAGGTTTGGTGTGCGGTGCAAACTTTCGTTTCCTCACGGCTCTGGAGGGGGCTTTGAACTTCGTTTCCCTCCTTTGGGGAAGGTGGTGTATTCCGCCAACCATCTTGGCATTCAGGATGAAAGTGGCGTGATCTGGAGCGAGTTGGAGATTGTCTCACCGCCAGCAGGCACCTGGGATTTCAGCGTCTTCATCGAAGATGATCGTGTGGAGGTTTTCACTGCGGATCGCCACTCACTATGTGCCAGACTTCCAGCCGCCAAGTCGCCAGCGCATGTGGCATTCCAGGTCATCGGCGACGTATTCGAGGTCGCCGATTTGCAGTTCAGTCTTCTCCAAAGCCCGCCATGAATGCATCCACATCGCAGCACCTCGCCCGTGCCGCTTAGTGAGCAATTCTGCGCCCTCTTGGAGCCCGGCGATGCCATCCATCCATCAGTGCGAGACGATCCATCACTCCGCGCCGAATACGACGGAGCATTCGCGCCTCGGTTTGCTGCTTGTTTACCGCAGCAGCCACACGCAGACCGATCCAAAGCTCCAAGAAGCATATGCGGCAGCTGTCGCCACTACGCCACCAGCGTGAACTGCCGTTTGCTGTCACGGCCTGATTCGGTCAGGATGCCGCTTCATGCCGGACATCGTCCTTGCCACGCTCAACGCCAAATACATCCACGCCTCCTTCGGCCTTCGCTACCTCATGGCGAACCTCGGCGAGCTGCGGGATCGCGCCTGCATGGCGGAGTTCGTCATCAACCAGCAGCCGCTGGAGATCGCGGAGGCTATTCTCGCACGCGAACCACTCATCGTCGGCTTCGGCGTCTATATCTGGAATGTCGAGCAAACCACCGAGGTCGTCGCCCTGCTCAAACGCATTCGCCCGGAACTGATCGTCATCCTTGGTGGACCGGAAGTGTCGTATGAGACGGAGGGACAGCAGATCGTCGCACTCGCGGACCATGTCATCACCGGCGAAGCGGATGTGAAGTTCGCGGAGGTTTGTCGTGGGCTTCTTGAATCAGGAATCAGGAATCCCGAGTCAGGAATACCCAAGGTCATCGCCGCCGAGCTTCCCGCTCTGAATCAGCTCGCCTCGCCCTACGAGCTCTACACCGACGAAGACCTCAAAAACCGCGTCATCTACGTCGAAGCCTCGCGTGGCTGCCCGTTCACTTGCGAGTTCTGTTTGTCGTCGCTCGACATCCCCGTCCGTGCCTTTGCCACCGATGCTTTCCTGGCTTCGATGCAGCGGCTGTTGGATCGCGGAGCCACGCAGTTCAAGTTTGTGGACCGCACCTTTAATCTGCACCTGCCCACGAGCATGGGCATTCTTCAGTTCTTTCTCGACCGCTGGCGTGAAGGACTGTTTTTGCACTTCGAGATGGTCCCCGATCGTCTGCCCGATCAACTCCGCGCCCTGATCAGAAAGTTCCCACCCGGCGCAGTGCAGTTCGAGGTCGGCATTCAGACCTTTGATGACGCAACGTCGAAGAACATCAGCCGCCGACAGAACCTCGACCGTCTGGAGGACAACTTCCGCTTCCTCCGCGAGGAAACCGGCGTGCATATCCACGCCGATCTCATCGTCGGCCTGCCCGGCGAAGGCATCGAAAGCTTCGGACGCGGCTTTGACCGCCTGGTGCGCCTTGGGCCGCAGGAAATCCAGATCGGCATCCTCAAACGCCTGCGCGGCACGCCCATCGTCCGCCACGATGACGAGTATCGCATGATCTACGCGCCGCATCCGCCCTATGAGATCCTTTCCACGCGCGACATCGCCTTTGCCGAAATGCAGCGCATGAGACGCTTCGCTAGGTATTGGGACATCGTCGCCAACAGCGGTCATTTCACTGGCACGCTGAAGTTGATGTGGCAATACGCTGATTCACCCTTCGCTGAGTTCCTGCGCTTTAGCGATTGGCTGCACGCCAAACTCGGCCGCACGCATCAGATCGCCCTTCACGTCACCGCGCAGGCTCTGTTCGACTTCCTCATCAACGAAGTTGCTCTCGACCATGACCTCGTCGCCACCACGCTCGAAGCCGACTGGCACCGCACGCCAAGTCGTGAGGCCTTGAATCTGCGTGGCCATCACATGGCAGCCAAAACGGCTGAGAAGCGCGGCAACCAACGCCAAACGCGTCACACGCATGAAACCCCAGCGCGATCCCTTTGAACTCACGCATCGCTTCACCGCCACGCTCTTCCACACGGGCGGCAAAGGCGGCTGGACCTTCGCTCCCGTGCCAAAGAGCCTGAAGCTCCCCGTCACCGGCTCGTGGGGCATGACACCCGTCATCGCCTGCGTGGATGGTAAAACCTGGAAGACCACGATTTGGAACGACACCAAGTCCGGCAGCCAGTTTCTCCCGGTGCCCAAAAAGATCCGGGGAGCCAAAGGTGATGGCGATAAGGTCGCCGTGGAGCTGCGTATGGATCGGGAGCGCATCCTCGGGCCACGCCATCCTTTGGAATGAAAGTCTTCACCATCTTTATTGTCTGCTGTTCGCTTGCCGCTGCCAAGGACATCCATGTCGGCAAGGATTCACCGACGATCCATCACGCCATCAAGGCTGCGATGCCCGGTGACACCATTCATCTGGAGCCCAAGGTGTATCGCGACTTCGTGGGCTTTAACGGCAAGATGGGCGAGCCAGGAAAGCCAATCACAATCGACGGGCATGGTGCGACGCTGGAAGGCAGCGATCCGATCGACATGACAAAGTGGCGAGAGGTGTCGCCAGGGGTGTTTGCGAATGAGAACCTCATGCCGGGGCTGAGCGATGCGGTGATCGGTAGGTGGTTCTTCCTCTTCGATGGAAAGATGCAGCTCATGGGCCGCACCTCGAAGGGGCGAAGCGCTCCACTCAAAAAGCCGGAGGAGCTTCAAAACGGCGAGTGGACCTTTGTGAAGGACCCAAGCCGCGAGAAGCCGCCATCCAAAGCGATTTACGGCACTTTCTTCATCAAGCTGGCTCAGGGGCAGACGCTGGCGGATGCGAAGATCTTTGCGCCGATGCGCAGCGCGGGCGTGCAGATGAGCGGTGACAATGCGCATCTCGTGATCAAGAACCTCACAGCCACCCATCCCTACAACGACGGATTTAATATCCACGGCGATTGCCGTGACGTGGTCTTTGAGAACATCCGCGCCATCGAGTGCGGCGACGACGGCATCAGCGCTCATGAGTCTGCGCAGTATCGCGTGGATGGATTTGTCAGCATCGGCAACAGCACGGGCATCTGCGACACAGGCACAGCGCAGACGAGCTACACCAACCTCTTCCTCGCCCGCAATGTGGCCTTTGATCTCTACTTTCTCGATGATGGCCGCTACTCGATCACGAACGCACTCGTGCTCTCCTCGGCTCAGAATCCCTTGACGACTACGGGGCGGGAGAACGGCGATTGCCGGCTCGCCCTCGATAACGTGCTGCTGCGCCGGCTCGTAGAGCCACGAACGGGCATCATCGCGCGGAACTCGACGGTCACTGGCAAGCGCTGCACCTTTGAGAATCTCGACTTCAAGGTCGGCGGCTCCGCCAGCTGGGAAAACTGCCGCATCAATGGCAAAGCCGTTCCAGAAAGCTCGGCAGCCAGCGGCGCGGATGTGGAGAGATTGCTCAAGCTCACACCCTCGGATTTCCGGCCGTGATACTGGTGCTTCAATCCACACAGGGCCATGAAGCCCATCCGGCCCGCACCTTCACCGGCAGCCTATGAAAGCGTTGCCTGCAAGAACCGGCCCGTCACGCTTGCCTCGCACTTCGCCACCTGCTCGGGCGTGCCTTGGGCGACTAAGCGGCCGCCGTTCTCACCACCGCCAGGGCCCATGTCGATGATCCAGTCGGCGCATTTGATCACGTCCAGATTGTGCTCGATCACGATCAAGGAATTACCCGCATCCCGCAGGCGCATGAGCACCTTCATGAGCGTGGCGATGTCGTCGAAGTGCAGGCCGGTGGTGGGCTCATCAAGCAGGAACAAGGTGCGCCCCGTGGCCTTCTTGCTCAGCTCCGCCGCCAGCTTCACCCGCTGGGCTTCGCCACCGGAGATGCTGGCACCGCTCTGGCCCAGCTTCAGATAACCCAGGCCGCAGTCCTCCATCGCCCGCAGCTTGGGCTCGATGTGCGGCTGCTTCTCGAAGAAGCGCGCGGCCTCGCTCACGGTCATGTCCAGCACCTCGGCGATGTTCCGGCCCTTGAAGGCAATCTCCAGCGTCTCGGCGTTGTAGCGCTGGCCTTTACACTGCTCGCAGGTCACATACACATCGGCCAGGAAGTGCATGTCGATCTTGATCTGGCCGTCGCCCTCGCACTTCTCGCAACGTCCGCCTTTGACATTGAAGCTGAAGCGCCCGGCATCGTAGCCCCGCACCTTGGCGCTGGGCAGCGTGGCATAGAGATCACGGATGGGCGTGAAGGCCCCGGTGTAGGTCGCGGGATTCGAGCGCGGACTGCGGCCGATGGGCTCCTGGTCGATGACCACCACCTTGTCGATGCCGAGCAGGCCGGTGATGCGCTCATGCTTTCCAGGCTCATCCTTGGCCCCGTAAAAATGCCGTGCCAGCGCGCGGCGCAAGATGTCATCAATCAAGGTCGATTTGCCGCTACCAGACGCCCCGGTGACGCAGGTGAAGCAGCCCAGCGGGAAAGCGGCGGTAACATCCTGCAAGTTGTGCTCGGTGGCGTGATGAATGGTGAGCCAGGCGGGATCGGTGCTCGATTCCGCCAATAGCAGCTCTGACGGCGCACTTGCGGCTTTCGGCGCGACGCGGTGCTTCGGCGTGGGAATGCTGATCCGTGCCGACAAGTAATCTCCGGTGAGACAACCGGAGCGGGCCATCAGTTCCGCAGGCGTGCCCTGTGCGGTGATCTGGCCGCCGTGCGGCCCGGCCTTCGGCCCCAACTCGATCATGTGATCGGCGGCGCGCATCATCGCATCATCATGCTCCACGACCAGCACTGTATTGCCCAGGTCGCGCAAGCGCTTGAGCGTGCCGATGAGCCGTTCGTTGTCAGCGGGATGAAGGCCGATGCTGGGCTCGTCCAGCACATAGAGCACACCCGCCAGGCCCGCGCCGATCTGTGTCGCCAGGCGAATGCGCTGGGCCTCGCCACCGCTGAGCGTGCCGCTCTCGCGGTTCAGCGTCAGATAGCCAAGCCCGACGTCTTCCAGGAAGCGCAGACGTTTCGCAATTTCCCGCCGCAGTTCATCGCAGTAGCTGCGCTGGTGATCGGTGAGGACAAGGTTTTCGATCCAAGCTAGCGAGTGTGTGATGCTGAGGTCACAGACTTCGTGGATGTTTAATGAATGTGGAGAGGTGAGAGGCGGAGAAGTGGAGAGGTGAGAGGAACTCGCCTGACTTCTCGACATCTCACCTCTCACTTCTGCACGAGAGTTCAAGACCACCGACAATGAAGCGTCCCGCAACCTGCGTCCTCGGCACGTCGCACACGTCTTCGGATTCATGAAGCGCGTGATGGCGCTTTTCAGGGCGATGCTCTCCGCCTTGTCCCAGGCGCGCACGAGCTGCGCCAGCAAGCCATCGAAGGGCTTCTCCAAGCTACGCTTGCTGCCGCTGGTCTTCCATCCCGTGGCGATGGGCGTGGTGCCGGTGCCGTGGAAGAGCGCATGCTTGAACTCCTCGCTCAGCGTGCGGAAGGGCTTGTCCAACGGCTGCGCGTAATGCTTGGCCAGGGCTTCAACGGCCGCTTCGTGCATGGCCTTCATCTTCGGCTGGCGCGACCACCAGGTCTTCACCGCGCCCTCGGCGATGGACTTGTCCTTGTCCGGCACGATCAGATCAGGATCGCCCTGCTGGAGGCTGCCGACGCCTTCGCAGGTGGGGCAGGCTCCAACGTGCGTATTGAACGAGAAATGCTGCGGCGTCAGCTTCTCCATGACGAAGCCGGTGCGCGGATTCGCATACGCGGTGGTGAAGTGGTGAAGCGTGTCGTCGATGAGGAACTGCACCTCATTTGCGTTCCATTTCAGCGCGCCCTCGATGGCTTCCATCAAGCGGCTGCGCACGCCGTCACGAATGACCAGGCGGTCCACCACGGCCTCCAAGGTGTGGGCCTTGTCGCGGGGAGCTTTCAGCGAGTCGTCCAGCTCTTGCATTTCGCCATCCAATCGGACACGCACAAAGCCTGCACGGCGCAGCTTGTCGAACAGCGCGCGCAGGTCGCCTTTGCCATCGCGAATCAGCGGTGCCAGCACGATGACCTTGGTTCCTTCGGGATGCGCCAGGACTTGCTCGCCAATCTCCAGCGGGGTCGATTTGATCAAGCGTTCGCCGGTTGCGGGATCATGCGGCTCGCCCGCGACCGCGTAGAGCACACGCAGGTAATCGTAGATCTCCGTGACCGTGGCGATGGTGCTGCGCGGATTCGGCGCGCTGTGGCGCTGCTCGATGGCGACCGCAGGTGACAGCCCTTCAATGAAATCCACCTCCGGCTTCTCCATTTGGTCCAGGAACTGCCGGGCGTAAGCCGACAAGCTCTGCACGTAGCGGCGCTGGCCTTCGGCATACAGCGTGTCAAAGGCGAGCGAGGACTTGCCCGAGCCGCTGACCCCCGTGAGCACGACCAACTGGTGACGCGGGATGTCCACGTCCACGTTCTTGAGGTTGTGCTGGCGCGCACCGCGCACGCGGATGAAGTCTGTTGGCATGGATCAGGGGGCTTGGCGCAGGGAGCCGGGAAGTGCGCAGTGCTTAGTGCTCAGTGACGACTCCGGCGCAAGCTTGAACTGTCCCCAGCGCTGCGAACGCTTCAGTCTTGCTCTTCCTCGTCCTCATCCTCGAATTCGCTGCGTGGCAATCGAGGACGAGGAGGAGTAGGATCACCTGCGGTGGGCAGAGTTTCCGGCTCTCTGCCCCATGCGCCCTGCTCTCTGCGCCATCCAGAGCCGCAAAACCTTAACGTGGGTTGACAAAGGCCCCATCCGCTCGTTGTTTCGCGCCCCTTCAACCCAACGCTTATTCGCCCTATGGACTTCATTGCTCAAAACGTCGCCGGACTTTCGCCCTCGATGACCCTCGCCATCACCGCTCAGGCGAAAGCATTGAAGAAGCAGGGGCAGGACGTGCTGAGCTTCGGCGCTGGCGAGCCTGATTTCGACACTCCTAAAGTCATTGTGGAAGCCGCGGTGAAGGCCCTGACCGAAGGCAAAACCCGCTACACCGAGAGCGCCGGCTTGATCGAGCTGCGCGAGGCCATCGCGGCCAAGCTGCTGATCGACAACGGCCTGGAATACACCCCTTCCCAGATCAGTGTGAACTGCGGTGCCAAGCACTCTTGCTACAACGCGATTCTCGCGGTGGTTAACCCTGGTGAGGAAGTGATCATCCCCGCCCCTTACTGGACCAGCTACCCGGAGATGGTGAAGCTGGCGGGTGGCGTGCCCGTCGTCGTCGAAACCAAGGCCGAGAACGGCTGGAAGATGACCCCCGAGGAGTTCGAGAACAACATCTCGCCCATGACCAAGATGGTCATTATCAACTCCCCCGGCAACCCGACCGGCTCCGTCTACACCAAGGAAGAGCTGGAAAAGATCGCCGAGATCGCCGTGGGCGAAGGCATTGTCATTCTGTCCGACGAAATCTACGAAAAGCTGGTCTACGCTGGCCAGCAGCACGTCAGCATCGCCTCCCTGAGCAAGGAAGTCGCCGCACACACGATCACCATCAACGGTTTCTCGAAGGCCTATGCCATGACCGGCTGGCGCCTGGGCTACACTGCTGCGCCTGCCGCCATCGCGGAAGCCATCGACAACCTGCAAAGCCACACCACCAGCAACCCGACGACCTTCGCCCAATACGGTGCGATCGCTGCCTTGCAGATGGACCAGCAGGTCGTCGCCGACATGCGCGATGAGTTCGATGTGCGCCGCCAGTTCATGCTGGGCCGCCTGAGCGCGATCAAGAACGTCAAGGTCGTCGAGCCCCTCGGCGCTTTCTACTTCCTGGTCAACATCGAGCCCATGGGCATCAACAGCGTGAACTTCTGCGAGAAGCTGCTGAGCAAGCAAAAGGTTGCCATCGTCCCTGGCGTGGCCTTCGGCGCGGAGAACACCGTGCGCTTCAGCTACGCGACCAGCCTGGAGATCATCAACAACGGCATGGACCGCTTCGAAGAGTTCTGCCACCAGCACTAAGTCTGGCCATCAGGATTTGATTCGTTATCGAGGAGCAAGGGCAGCCCCCTTGCTCCTTTGCTTTTAGCAGCCTGTTAGGCATCACGCCGCGCCGACCTGCGCGATCCAGTCCTGCAGGTTGTAGTAGTTGGTGACACGCGCCACCTTACCCTTCTTGAGATCGAAGAAGGCACCCACGCGCAAGTGGTAAGTCTGGCCCGTGGCGGGCGGCAGGCCTTCGTCAGTGACCAGGTATTGGCCCCGGATGTAAAACTCCGCCGCACCGCGAGTGCCGTCTTCGCTGGCCATAGCGACCAAGTCCTCCACCTGCTCGCGATAGCTGCGGTCCATCCGTTGCAGGAAGGTGCGGAAGGCTTCCATGCCGTGCTCGCAGCCGCCCTGGTTGATATCGTGCGCCACATCGTCGGTGAGCAGGGCCAGAAAGGCCTCGCGATCGCCGGTGTTGAAGGTGTGGTAATAGCGCTGGATGAGCGCGACGGCTTGCTGCTGGGCTGGGGTCATGATGGCTGACAGAAGTGGCGAAGGCCACCGCACAAGCAACGGAAAACCAAGTTGCCCGGCTTGCTGCGACGGCTACTCTGCGCCGCCCTATGAGTCTTGTTTCTCGTCGATCCCTTTCGCTCCTCAGCTTGCTCGCGCTTCTGCTCGTCAGCTCCCTGGCGACTTCCGTTGGTGCCCAATCCGCCGTGATGGTGGTGGACCAGTCCAACCGCAAAGTCCACGTGGCCGCCAACGCCAATGACAAGCGCGCTGTCGGTGGTCTCGCGAAGATCGCGACCGCCATGGTGGTGCTGGACTGGTCGGAGGCCTCCGGTGTCTCGCTCAACGTCCTCGCCCCCGTCCCGGAGTATGCGGAGCGCATTGCCGGTGTGGCCAGCCTGGGCATCCGCACCGGAGACCAGCTCACGCTGCGCGACTTGATGTATGCCACGATGATGAGTTCGGACAATATGGCCGCCATCACCCTGGGCCACTTCGTGGGCCAGGACCTGCTCATGCGCAAGGGCCGCCAGGGCGATCCGATGGAAGAGTTCGTGCGCAACATGAACGCCCTGGCCGGACGCGAAGGCTGCAAGAACACCCGCTTCATGAATCCGCACGGCTATGAAAACAGCCGTCCTCAACCTTACTCGACCGCTGCTGACATCGCCCGTCTCGCCTTGTATGCGGCCTCGCGCCCTCCCTTTCATTTTTATACCAACCAGAAGTCGCGCACGATCACCATCTACCGGGGCAGCGAACGGGTGGCACAAAAGCTCAGCAACACCAATCAACTGCTGGGCGGCGACCGCATCGACGGCATGAAAACCGCCAATTCCCCGTGGTCGGGCGGGTGCGTGGCCATCACCGCTGACCGCAATGCCAGCGTGATCAAGCAGGCTGACGGCAGCAGCCTGATCTACCGCCACCGTATGGTCGTGGTAGTGCTCGGCTCGGCCGATCCTTTCAGCGAAGCCCGCAGCCTGCTCTATCAGGGCTGGCAGGTTTACGACGGCTGGCTGAACGCAGGCAGGCCCATCACGCAGCAGCAGCAATTGCTCCAGCACTTCTAGGCCCCGTCACGGCAAGATAGCTGCTCGTCTTCAGGGCAGCCATGCCATCTCTCTCCCCACACTCCAAACACCACACTCCTGGTTCCATGCGCATTGGTATTCTCAACAGCGGCGGCGATTGCCCCGGTCTCAACGCAGTCATTCACGGCGTCGTCGGCGCCGCCTCCCGCCTCGGCTGGGAAGTCATCGGCTTCCGCGACGGCTTCGAAGGCCTCCTGCCCCCGGGCGACTACATGGTGCTCGATCCCGCGCGCACCATTGGCATCATGAAACTCGGCGGCACCATCTTGGGCACCACCAACAAGGGCCACTTCGTTGCGAAGATGGGCGAAGGCGACATCGCGCTTGTGCCGCAAGAAATCGTCGACAAGGCCAAGACCACGCTGCGCCATCTGGAAATCGGTGCGCTCATTGTGGTCGGTGGCGACGGCAGCCTGACCACCGGCTTGCAGCTTTACGGGCAGGGCATTCCGGTCATCGGCGTGCCCAAGACGATCGACAACGACCTGCAGGCCACCTCCATGACCTTCGGTTTCGACTCCGCGTATGCCACCGTGGTCGATGCCCTGGACCGTCTGCACACCACAGCGGAAAGCCACAAGCGCGTGATCGTGCTGGAAGTCATGGGCCGCCACGCCGGTTGGATCGCCCTCTACGGCGGCATGGCAGGCGGTGCGGATGTCATTCTGCTGCCGGAGATTCCTTTCCAGATCAACAAGGTCGCCGAATACGTGCGTCAACGCGAGGCTCAAGGGCATCACAGCACCCTGATCGTGGTGGCGGAAGGTGCCCACTGGGAAACGGGCGGCATTGTGGCCAAAGAGCAAGCCAGCACCAAAGGCGAAGCCCGCCTCGGCGGTATCGGCGAGCGTGTGGCCATCGCTGTCGAAGAACTCACCCAGAAAGAGACACGCGCCTGCACCCTCGGCCACCTCCAGCGTGGCGGCGCGCCCACCGCTCTGGACCGCATCCTCGGCCTGCGTTTTGGCGTGAAAGCCGTGCAGCTCATCAAGGAAGGCAAGTTCGGACGCATGGTTAGCTACCAGCAGTATCATGTCGGTGACGTCTCCATTGAGGAAGCCGTGACCAAGCTGCGTGTCGTGTCCAAAGACAGCGAGATCGTCGTCGCCGCCCGCAGTGTCGGCATCTGCTTTGGGGATTGATTCCATCCTGCCGCCGCTCCGAAAAAGAAAAACCCGCGCTGGAGAATTCCAACGCGGGTTTTTTAGTGATCGCCGCAAGGGCCCGGCCGAACTTACTTGTCGAAGAACGAATCTTCGTCGCGGTCAGCCACCTTCAAGTAGCGGTAGTAAACTTCCAATTGCAAGGTGCAGAGCGCGGTCTTGTAAACGCCGCCCTCACGATTGCCAGCGGCACCTGCGTCCCAGTTCGGGCGCTCCGGCTTCCAGCTGCCGTCGGGAGCTTGGTTATTGAGAAGCTGCGGCAGCAATTGCTCGTTGTAGAACTTCCAGTCATCCCCACCCTTCTGGAAGAAGGACTGGGTGTAGTAATACCAGCAGTAGAGGTTGCAATTGCGGTTCCAGTCCAACGGCTCGGCCGTGATGAACTCGCGCATGAACTTGATGCCCTTGTTCACGGCAGCGGTCTTGTTCTTGGCCATCGTCTGCAGGCCCAGCACGCCCGCACCCGTCAAGCTCCACTGGTTGTAGTGCTCGTCGCGCTTTCTACCGCCAAAGCCGCCATCATCCGTCTGCGTGGTCTCAATGTATTTCATGGCCTTGTTCACGGCTTCATGCAGGCCTGGAATCTTGAGGCTGGTGTTCTTGCCCGCCTTGAGAGCTTGATACTGCCAGCCCACGACCGAGAGGTCGTCGCGCTTGGAGTTCTTCATGTTTTTCTCGATCAAGTTCGCCGTGTAATAATCCCAGCCGCCCGTTTCATTCTGGTGGTCGATGATGAGTTTCACACCCTTCTCAAAGGACTCTCTCATGCCCGGCAGGGACTTGGAGCCAAGACGTGCCAGCGTATACATCTCACCCAGCGCATACGTCGCGATCCCGTGCTCATAAGCCGCTGAGATTGCCTTGGGGTTCTCGCTGAAAAAGCCGTGCTCGTTCTTCTTGCCCAGCTCGATCAGATACATGATCCCCTTCATCACATTGTCCCCGTAAAACGGCGACTCCGGCGTCTCACACCGCCCAAGGTAGCACAGCAAAGCCATGCCCGTCATGCCCGCTTTGTTCCCGGTTCCCCAGGAGCCGTCGGAGTTCTGCTTGGTCTTCAGCCATTCCAGTGCGCGCGACACCGCCGCCTCGCACTCGCTGCTCCCGCCATTCTGCCTCAGCTTCTCCAGCCGCTCCGTCGTCGAGCAC
>Ga0164295_10002403_pt1 | contig 15413 bp, 14 predicted proteins | sample GEODES006metaG_FD_111798 | JGI IMG/M metagenome (GOLD analysis project Ga0164295, IMG submission 111798) | Oligotrophic lake water microbial communities from Sparkling Lake, Wisconsin, USA - GEODES006 metaG | ecosystem: Environmental > Aquatic > Freshwater > Lake | place: USA: Sparkling Lake... | reverse complement strand
TGAACGGTGCTCTGTGTAGAAAGCACCGAGCTCTGCGACGGTCCACACGCGGGGACCTGCAGAGGCTGCAGACTTCTTAAATGCCACTTTGGGACTTCCTTCTTAACCGGTTTTGTACTTCAGCGACACCCGTCGGTGCCTCTATAACCTTCTACGAATCCTAGCCTAGATTGTAGTGGAGATAGGACAAAACGGACATTTTGCCAATATATCCAGTACGATTCGGTTCATGCGAATCGTTGTGACCGGTGGAGCTGGATATATCGGAAGTCACGTCGTAAATGCCTTGATTTTGAATGGCCATGAGCCAATTATTATTGATGATCTGAGCAGCGGTCGTCTGGACTTCATCCCACAAGGTTTGGCCCTGAATAGAATTGATGTCTCTGATTCCGGTGCTATGAACTCCTTCTTTTCTGGCCTCACAGAAATTTCTGGCGTCATCCACTTAGCGGGGCTCAAGTACGCTGGTGAGAGTGTAAAACGGCCGCTAGATTTTTATCGGGCCAATACACAGGGATTGGCTTGCACGCTTCAGGCCATGAAAATTGCCGGGATTCAGAGCATAGTTTTTTCGTCTTCCTGTTCAGTTTATGGTGACTCAAGTCATGACGAACCTACTTCAGAAGATTCACCCTTAAACCCTAGAAGTCCATACGGGAAATCAAAGTTTTTTGCGGAACAGATTCTGGCTGATGAAATGGCGGCATCAGGAATTAACGCAATTTCTCTTAGATATTTTAATGTCGCAGGTAACGGGAATATTGCTGCTCACGACCAGAGTCCTCACAATCTCTTTCCAAATATTTATAGGGCAATTGAGAGTCAAACCATCCTTAACGTTTTTCAGTCAGAAAATGAAACCCGAGATGGAACTTGTGTACGGGATTACGTGGATGTGAACTTACTTGCTTCGGCACATATGCATGCTCTCACGAAAATCGTAGCAGGTGATAAGTTGGATTTTGCCTATAATCTTGGCAGCGGGATTGGAACTTCGACCCTTGAAATCGCGCATGCAGCTAAAGAGATGTTCGGGGTTGAATACAGATTGTTACCTGCAAGAAGTGGTGATCCTTCAACAATTTTGGCAGATAATCGAAAAGCAGTCCTTGACCTAAATTGGGTACATGAAACAGGGGTGGGCGAGATGCTCGCAAAGGGATATGTGGCATGGAGTAATTCCAAGCTTTAGAATTAATTTTTGATGCTAAATGTAAGCAGCGGGTTATTACTGCAGTGGAGCATCGTGAAGCGAATATAGATAGAAAGCAGCGAAAGAGAATATTGGTAAAAAGTAAGGCTTTCTCCTCGTAAATTCACTTACTCCATGAACCTTAGGGTCAGGGGTGTGGCCACCCGCGCCAGCGACAATACGAAGAGATGTTAGTTGTTTGGATGGCAACCAGAAACTGAAGTCGAAATAGGAATATCAAGAACTCTGGATTGGTATCAGTTTCTCTAAGATAAGCACCAAAATGAAGAAAAGTTGAATTTACATCTGTATTCGCGATTACTCACAAGCCCATTAATTTTGCTTGATTATCAAAATCGGGTACTTGTTTGCGCACATTTTTAAATGTATCAAAGGCCAAGAGTTTTCCATTCTCAAGATAAGCTACCTTATCTGCTGAAATCACAGTGGAGAGTCTGTGCGCAATGACTATCACTGTCACTTCACCATGCAAACTTCTAATGGCGTTTGATATATTGTTCTCAGTCTGACCGTCAAGAGCACTAGTTGCTTCATCCATAAACAATAGCCTCGGGTTTGTAAACAAAGCGCGTGCTATGCCAAGCCTCTGCTTTTGTCCTCCACTAAGGGAATTCCCGCTTTCACCGACAATCGAGTCAATGTTTTGGCTTTGATGGTTAAGCATTTCAAGTAGTTGCGCTTTTTCGAGTGCCTCTTTGATCCTAAAGTCCGAATCTTCCAGTTCAGAAAAACCCATGGCTACGTTTTGACGGATCGATCCCTTTTTAATCGAAATTTCTTGAGGAACGTAAGAAATAGCACCAGGCCATCGATTTATCACTTCTACAGGGGTCATCCCAGATACTTGTATGGTCCCTGATAACGGACTCTGCAAGCCTAACATTAGGTCAAGCAGAGTAGATTTTCCTGATCCACTTGGCCCAACTATGGCTACGAATGAACCAGCTTCAACAGTGAGGCTTATATTACTCAATTGAAATTTGCCATGTGTTCCGTATTGAAACGAAGCATCCTTAACCTCGATTGAGGGAATGAAGCCAGGGTAATCAAATTCTGAGATCTCCAATTCTGTGCGTGACGGAGATAAATCTTTAATTTCGTCAGCCAGATCCAAGGTTGGACTTGCGATTCCCAGGTTACCTCGGACTGAAATCGCACCCTGCTGTATCCGTAGAACTGCCGGAGCAATTCTAGAACCAGCAGCCACAAATACTGCCAATGCACCCACTGCGGCCGTTGCGTCGCGAAGGGCGAATTGTGTAGCCGCAATAAACATTCCGCCTAGTACTACAACTGATTCAATAATGTATTTGCTTATGTTAGGCATGAAGGCAAGTTCAGCAACATAACGAGATAAATTGCTTCTAATCTCACCAATCTCTAAAGCGTAGTGTTGTCTTCGGCCACGCACAAATGTCTCTCTATACGAAACCAAAACCTCACTTATCTTTTCAAAGGAGGCCACGTTTAATTTTGCTTCGGCCTCACCAAGGATACGAGCCCTGTTGTGTAATGCAAAATACAAGATAAATCCGATTGACGCGAAAGTTGCAACTATCAATGTTGCCATCAAGGGATCGTAAACAAAAAGGCCGAAAGACAGTATCAACATAAGTGATGAATCTGTAATTATCGTCACCACACTACCTATGATTCCGACTGTAATCGATCTGACGCCAGTCGTCAGGGCATAGATAGTTTCATGAGTTGTGCGCTTTTGGATTAATTCAAGATTTCCGTTCAATAATTTAGAAACTAGCTCCGTGGATATAACAGCAGATTTATTTGATAAATAGCGAAGAATTACTCTCGAAAAATACATAGAGAAAAGGGTTTTCGAAACAAAAACAACAGCGGCAAAACTTCCAAGAAAGGCGACTTGGGCTTGAAACTGAAAATTATTCAAATTTATGAAAGTAAGGAATGTATTAATCACACCTTCAGGTTGTTTGGATTGCACTCCACTTATCGCCAGTGCCCCTAACACTCCAATAACTGCTACGCCTAGAAGATCAAAAATACCCATGGCCATTTGCAATAGGGTGATTTGTAATAGTCTTTTCTTATCCTTTTTGGTCAACAATTCAAGACATCGCCTAAGGGAATTAAAGTGCACGTTCTCTCGGTACTTCTGAAACACCCGAGATGATAAAATTCTCATTTAAATCGCCCCACTTCTACCCATTCAGATGGTATTAATTTATTCGGTTGTGGACCAGCGGCAAACCACGGTTTGGGAACAAATACTTTTGCACTAGAGTTAAAGGCGAGTCTAGCGGCCCACCAAGAGTACGTTGAATTTGAGATATAGAATTCACTCGCATAGCGCATTAGTTGCCACTCTTCGTTAGCGGATATCCCAGATTTTGTAAACGTGTTACATTTCAGCTTGACTTCGCTTGGCAACATTTCCAAAGCTCTTTGGGGATCATCAGAAAACAGCCAGATCTCAAATCGATCAAAATCGGAGATATTCTTCAGGGCTCTATGAAAATACATCGAATCTAATGTTCCGATTACCGGTTCACTTTCATAATCCGTTAATCGAACGTGTATTGCAATAAAGCTAGTGGTGGAGAGGTGTTTTTCCAGTGCTAAAAAATTTGGAGATGGAGAAATTATCCTCAGTTTGGAAAGTTCCTCCTTTACCTTCTGTGTTGACGTCCAAACATAGCTCTGGAAATACCCAATTGCCATCTGACTCTTTACGCTTGGATTCCATTCGGAATAACCAACTCCTTTAGAGATATGAAATCTTAAGATCTTTCGATTGTGCACACAAAGAATAATTCTAGAGATAATACGGGCAACTACTGTTGTGAAAGTATTGCCTTGCATTTGGACACCGCTTTTAAGCAGCAAATTAAAAGCTTTGGTGCAAACCGTATGAGAAACATGAGTCTTACTCAGAATGACTTTTTTGGGTAGGGAGAAAGACTCAATGTCAGGATTACCGTTTCGATTTCGTCTTTGGTGGCCTAAATCTGAAATTAAGCGAATGTCTCCTCCAGGATTGTTGTGTAAAGCGGCTGAGAGTTGGAAGAGTTGATTGCCTAGTCCCCCCAGAAGTGGAAGGAATGTTTCTTGTGTTTTCTTTCTCACGCTTTTATCTTCCAACCCTATGTTTGGTTTGTTTATAGCGGCCCTGACTAGCTAAGTGATAAATTCCATAAAGTTTTTGTCGCGTTGAACCTCTCTTAATAAGCGTTAAACACAACCGAATTACTAGATTGTTTCGATCTTCCCTATTTTTTGGAATTTGGTTTAATTTTATACATTCAATGACTTTGGTCAAACTGTTAATCTTTCTTTTTGAAGCAGTTGCTTGATTAGATTCACCCATTGTGTATGCATACCCAACTCTGTCGCTATACAATATTTCAGAATCGAAAACTCCTGTTTCCCAGAGAAATATTTGGTCCTCGGCCATTGAAAACTCTCGAAATTTGACTTGACCGATCAAATCACGCAGGAGAATTAATCGCCAGATTCCTGGATTTTTAATTAATTGATTGCGATTTTCAGTTCTTTTCGTTTTCATCATATTTTGGTTGGTGATTTCAACATACTGGCAGCAAATAGTCTCTACATTGTTGTGATTCTCGCTCAATTCTTGCATAACAACGTCTGGAAAAACTAAATCGTCAGAATCCCAGAAAGAAACCCACTTGGTATTGGATATTTCCAATGCTGCGTTTCTTGCTAGACCTGGACTATTAAATATCCCTTCCACAAACGTTAAGTTTTCATGGTTTAGTCTTGTGACCAAATCGCTTAATTCCGGACCTGTCCCATCGTCCTGTTTATCATGTACGAGAACCACATAAATTCCCAGATCTAGCGCTTTCGGTAACCATTCGCCCAAAAGTTGAAGTCTACCCCCCATTCGTGAAACCGGTACAATCGCTGTTAGCTCGTTCATGGGAGTAATATTAGATCTATGTGGAGCTTTATTCGTTCATGGACTGACCTTTGGGGCTGACAACTGACTTCTTCTACGTATCTCGCATGGTCCGTAGGGTTAATGCCGCATTGCTTTACTTGAGACGGTTTATTTATTACTTTAGAACTAGCCCTCCTTATATTTCTGGGGATTCAATGGCGGACTTGTGTGGAACGGTTCTATTTCCTCACAAGCTATGGAATATTAAAACTAAATTTAGAAAAGGTAAGAATCCTGGCTTGGTCTTTTGCTCATCTTCTGACTATTTGCATTTACAAAAAATCTACAATGCGGAGGATAGAATTTCAATCCTCGTGTTAGGAAATGGGGATCACGACTTCAATGAAGTCGAACTGATGCAAGTAGGGCAAATAGCTAAAAAAGTTTACGTCCAGAATCTAGACCATGCCATCGATAATTTCGAAGTATTACCCATCGGCATTGAGAACCTAAGGTTGGGACAAAATGGAAGACTTGCACTTGTACGAAAAAGAGTGTCCTGGAAGGACAAGAAGAGTCGGGTACTCATTGGGCCTTTCTCAAACACTCACCCAGAGAGACTAGAGCTTCTTAAACTCTCGGAGGTAACAGGTTTATGGGATATCCATACTGGGTATATCTCTCCGAGAAAATATGCAAAAATCTCTGGAGAATACAAATTCGTGGCTTGTCCTAGGGGAAATGGTTTGGATACTCATCGATTTTGGGAAACTCTATACAGAGGGTCGATTCCGATTGTAAAGGAATCGACCTGGGCGCGATTAATCGCAAGATTGGGGATTCCTCTCTTGATGGTTCCTGAGTGGACTCCAGATGAATTGAGTAAGGTCATTTCTAGTGCCACATTCAAGGACTATGACCCGAAAGATATAGCTGCACTTTGGACCAGCTATTGGGATGTGTTATTCACATCACATTTAGGTGAAATAAATTCTTAAACATTTTTTTGATTATAAGGAAAATTTTGAATCGGTTTAAGCGTTTGAATAGAGGCAAATTTGCAAATAACTCGAGCAATTTACCCCGTCTTCTATAGTCCGCAATCAGCTTAACAAACATAGCTCTATGGAAAAGATGTTTTTTGCCCTGAAGTCTTCCAAAAAGAAGTAGTTGAATAACTTCAATATTTTCTACATCAAAGAGAGTTAAATTCTTGGAATGAACATGCAAAGAATATATGTAGTTTCCGAATTGATCAATTAAACTTGATCCACTTTCGTCAAATTGAATATCTATTTTTGATGGATCCAGGATTGAATACGGCATTTTTTTAAAGCGGACAGAAAAACCATAATTATTTCTTGGATCTTGACCAATATTCCACATTCCAAGAGGCGCCGAATCAAAGTACCCACCGAAAATTCTTGCAAGTTGGGAAATTCTGACCTTCTCTTCGGAAGGATATTCGTTAAAAACATTTTCACACACAAGTGGTGCAGAAGGTATAGTCAAATATTCCGATTCGAACTTATGCCGCAACTTTGCTAAAACGGTCATGTCGGTGTGAGATTGATCCTCTTCAATCAGGCTTAAAATTCGGCTTCCGAAGATTTCTGAAAATTCGGATATCGGTGAGAATAGAATTGAGGCGACGTCTGAATTTGGACCGAGACTTTGCCAACCCATAATCTCTAGAGCGGAAAACTGACTCCAAGGAAAATTCTTGAATAGCAGAATATCCGATTCAATATGGAGCAATGGCCTAGAAATGGTCGAATGAAATTGCACAAAAGCAAAAAGTCTTTCCAGGGAGAATCTCCAAAACCCGTTTCTAAATTCATAATCAAAACTATTTTCTGTTCTGCTAAAGAGGTCATTTGCCGCCTGATCACGAGTATAAAAATGGGTTTTAATTCCCAAACTTTTCGCATGACCCATGAATCTGGCTGAATCCAAAATGAGTACGCATTCAATATTCTCAAAGGTTTTCCCAAGGTAGGCTAGGTTTGCCCATAAATGCGGCGCGTCTTCCTCGCCTAGGTGAATCAAGCAAAGAACAATTCTCTCCAAAACTCACCCGCCTTCAGTCGACTCTTATGTTTATGCTACATAATATCGGTATGTTAGCCATGAATACTGAGCTTAACTTCAGAGCTTTCGTTGTTAATTTGGAAAGTAGGAAGGATAGGCTCATTAGCTCTCAGAATCAGTTCCAAAAGCTCCAAATTCCCTTTACGCGAATATCAGCGGTTACTCCAGAGAATTTGACAGCTGATGTCTTCTTCGTAAAGCCCGCAGTCGCCGCATGTTGGGAATCGCACCTAAGTGTTTATGAAATGATGGTTTCAGAGAATATAGACATTGCTTTGATTTGTGAGGATGACATAAATTTAGGCAACTTTGATTTAGATTCACTCATAAATATTATGTATCAAGAACAGATCCATGTTCTGCAGATTGGATTCCTTTATGGAACAATCGGTCGAAAGATTGACTTTCTTGGCAGAAATTTTCTTCACTTTATTCTTTTGCTGATAAAAAAGGTGAGATTTCTTTTTCCTTTTAGTGAGAAATTGCAGAATTCTCCTCAAATTAAGGAGCTGTCCGTACAGCATCCATGGCTTGTCCCAGGAGACTTTCGTTCTGGTACCCATTGCTACCTAATTTCTCAGGATGCCGCCGCTCGAATTCTTAGTATTGGCGGGATCCAGTTTCTTGCTGCGGATGATTTCCTAGTTGCCCTAGCAAAAATGCGATTCTTCGATATCCGGCGGTTGTTTGTCTCTAAGTGCGGGCAATCAAATTCACCGAGCTCAATTCGTTAATCCTAAATGAAGTCACTTTCAATTGGTGTAAATCCTGGAAACTCATAATTTGCGGACACTTGTGGCGTCTTAGTCCATGGTTTTGGGACCAAGACCTGTTTTTCATTATTAGCCGCGAGCAAACCACACCACCAGGAGAAGGTTGAATTTGCCATAATGAATCTCTCGCAATTTAAGGCGAGGAACATGGCTTCATATTCGTTACATGCTCTTGGGTTTAGATATTCGAAAGTTTTGTCTAAAGCTAAAAGTTCTAAGGGTGGCTCCTCTTCATCTCCGATTATGATAGTTGGAAAGTCATCAGATAATGCTCGCCGGTAGTATTCGATGCTCAAAACTCCGTGAGTATCCTTGTTATCAATAAAATCACGTCTCCGGATGTGCGCTAGTTGATAGGGGTATGATTTTTTTTGTAATTTGACTTGTGACGAAATTGTAGATTCGAGCTCGTTAAGAACTAGCATTACAGCTTGAGGCATTTGTTGGGGGTACTGAAAGAATCCCCTCACAATCTTTGATTTTGCTCCACTAAAGTCTTCTAGTTGTTTGGGTCTAATTTCTGTCGCAATTCCAAAGATTGTAGATATTGTCCGGTAGAAGTGTGGAGAAATGGTTGCTGACTTGTCTAGGGCTTGCAGAACTCTTCCCGTGAACTCTGAAGATCCAAAGGTAATATTATGAAAACACTTGTTTGCAATTAGTCCAAGATGTGATTCTCGATCGGCGGTATGGATCGAGTCACGAAAAACTACAACTTCCCTATCTGTTTCCTGAAGCTTTAAATGGTGTGCATATGACCACTGAAAGAGTTGATTTCCAAATCCACCTGTAGATTGTATTCTCACTTAACGCGGCTTTGAAATTCTTTTATTGTTAACCTGAGCCCATCCCTCAAATTGATATCCGGATTCCAATTCAGTATTTTATTGGCTTTGCTTATATCGGGCTTCCGCTGCCGTGGGTCATCTGAAGGCAGTTCGGAATAAATCAATTTTGAATTCGAATTAGTTGCTTCGAGTACAAGTTTGGCTAGTTCCAACATTGTGAACTCGTCAGGATTGCCAAGATTTACAGGACCGCGCTCGTAATCTTCGCTAAAGAATAGCGAAACCATTCCGCGAATCAAGTCTTCAACGTAACAGAATGATCTGGTTTGCAGGCCGTCTCCATAGATTGTTATTGGTTCGTTTTTTAGCGCTTGCACGATAAAATTGGACACGACTCGTCCGTCGTCCAATGACATCCGAGGACCGTACGTATTGAAGATTCGAGCTACGGCAATGTCAACGTCAAATTGACGATGATAGTCGAAGAATAAGCTCTCAGCAGCTCGCTTGCCTTCGTCATAACAAGATCTAAGGCCAATTGGATTTACATTTCCCCAATAGTCTTCACTTTGTGGGGAAACCAACGGATCACCATAAACTTCGCTTGTTGATGCTTGCAAAATTCTCGCACCTGTTCTCTTGGCAAGGCCAAGAAGATTAATTGCGCCTAGCACGCTGGTCTTAATGGTCTGCGCTGGAAACTTCTGATAGTGAATCGGCGACGCCGGACAGGCAAGGTTGAAAATGCCATCCACTTCAACAAAGAGGGGATGCGTCACATCGTGCCTTAAGAATTCAAAATTTGGATTATCGAGCAAGTGTTGAATATTTGCTTTTCGGCCCGTGTAAAGATTGTCCAAACCAAGAACTTCGTGACCTCGCTCGATTAGAGCGTCAGAAAGATGCAAACCTAAGAACCCAGCTGCGCCAGTTACCAATATTCTCATGCGTTAATATTAGGGCTTTTCTCACGAATCTGGTTGATTATCCGTGAAATTCTAAGCGCTACACCAAAAAAGATTCTTAATGCAAATAAGATTGGCTGCATTACCAGAGAAACTATCCTAAATTCAATTGGAGCAATTTTTGATGATTTAGATAAGCCGGATTCATGGTTTTGCAGAAGGATTTTACTGATGGCAAGAGCCGACGTAGGTAAATCTCCAGCTTTTGAAGGAAATTCGGGCGGACAATTACTTCTGATCGTTTGAAATAGCTGGTCGATTTCCGAAATTCGAAAGGTGCTGAAGTTGCCGAAATCGGAAGCCACGTCAAGCAGTGCGCTTTCCCTAGGTATCATCAGGTGACAACGGGCAACTAGGGCATCGCATAATCTCCCGGATGACTGGTTCAAGAAAATATGGGGATCATACAAAATGACAACGTGGCTAAACGCTTTATAGAAATTTGAGTATTCGGAACCCACGAGGTGTTTTCTCGAAACCTTCACACCCATGTTTTCACAGATTCGGATTTGTTCAATTGTGGGAACTCCGTGGACGGTTATTTGATCTAAAGTTTTCTTTGAAAGTTTTTGAAGACTCGTTAACAACTCTTCCATCATTCTATGGCCACGAATCAAGAAAAGTATTCTATCTCTGTGTAAATTATTGAATTCTACCGGATTCAATATTGAATAAATTGGATAGGTAAAAAACTTTTGGTTTGTTGTTTTGGTTAAAATTCCTGCCATTGCCTTTGTGTCTGCGGAGATTACTATCCGATCTTCTATGCCTTTTAAGGCTATCCTGACCATTACCTTGAAGAAATAGGAGCGAGGAAAATTTGAACTTATCGCTGTGTACTTGGCACTATTAAAGAAATTTACATACCCTCGCGTGCTAGGTTCCCTCCTAACCAAACGTGAAACTTGAAAGAGCCAGTAGAGATTCCCTTCATATACGTGTACTAAAGAGGCAGAATCTAAACTCGGATTTATCTCGTCAAACAATTCGTTAGCAAAATTTTGTCGCGCCCATGGAAACTTAGAAACAATGGACGGTGGAATTGAAGGATAAAACCATGTGGCTTTACTCAGCGAAGATCCAGCGTAAACACAGTGGCCCACTTCGCGGCACTTCTTTGCCGCTAAATACAGGCCTTCGTGAAAAGTTTCATAATGTCCGGAAGCCCCACTATTTAGATGCCCAGACAATCCTATGAAGTTCATTGTAATTTAACAACTTTCGCTCGGCTTTCACTGTGCGGTTGGGTATGATTCTATACGTGAATGAATCTTGGGTTGTACTTACAGCTGGATTTGGGGCCCAAAACTTTAAAGATGCAGCGCAGAGAGTTAAGTCTGAAGCAGAAAAATTTGGAATACCAAGGCGAGTGATTGCAGTGCTTGATGGTGACCTTGCCTCTACTTGCCCATCAACGTCGACTAAGTATAAAGACTATTTTACTGAGAGCCATCATGGTTTTGGATACTTCGCATGGAAATCAGAATTAGTCAATACTGCGTTTCAAGGAAAATGGGGGCCGTGCGACGGGGTTATTTGGATAGATGGCGGATGTGAGGTTAACGTCAACTTTGTTTCTTCCCGCACTTTGAGAAAACTTATGAAATTAGCATTGGTAAATGGAGCTGCAGTATTTACATTGAACACAACAGACGAGGAGTACTCTAAATCTAAACTGTTTTCCCTCCCCGAGTTTGAAGAAGTGGATCCAAAAACACCACAATTCCAGGCAACTTGGTTTCTTCTAGGTGGAGAAAAAGGGCGATTGATTGCGGAAAAATGGTTTGACATTTCGATGCTTGATATTTCTTACTTAGATTACTCAAATGCTGGTGCGAGTGAGTCAGCAAAATTTAAAGAACATAGGTTTGATCAATCTATATTTTCTCTTGTGCTTAAATCTTTCGGAATAGATCCCATCAAGAACTTTACACCTGTTGATGGTCATTCAGTTAGGTCTCAAATTCGTGGGTTTAGCCATCCGATCTGGACTTCTCGAAATCGATACGGACAATCAATCAAAAGATTTTTGAAGTGAATGAGCTCCTTTAACACGCGTATAATTAGAGCATTCCCCCTTGAGAAGCGGCGGATTGCAACCCTAACGAGTATTACTTTTCTCTTCTTGGTTCTGTGTAATTCTTTTAATTGGCCTAATGTGAAAATTTGGGGTCTGGGGGCTAGAGAATTTCTAGATCTGGAAGTCACGGTGAACTTTGTGAATTGTTATGAAAGATTTGGAACTCAGATTTACTCAGTCCCTAATGGAGTTGATTGCTCAAATTATGTTTACGGGTTTCTCTTTGTTGCAGCGGGAGATTTATTTGGAATCAATCATATTCCGATACGTTTTCTAGGATTTGTTTTTCTTGCTATCCTTGCTTTTGTTATTGCATATTTTCTTTCTGCTTTAAAAGTGAAATATGTCTCTGCCTTGGCACTGATGCTAATCCTTGTACTTTCTCCTCCGATTTCTCTACTTGCTCAACGAGGGAATATCGATATTTTAATCGCTTTTCTAACGATCTTGGGTTTCCATGCCATTCGACATAGGTTTAATGTAATCGGTTTTGTCCTTATTACGCTAACTGTGTTTATCAAGTTTTACACTCTTCCGCTTCTCTTCTTACTCCTCTTCCAGAAGGTATTCAGGAAGCCGATTTACTTTATATCCACCTTAGTTGTACTAATTGCATCAGTTGTCAATTTTTCGTTGATTAAAACCCTTCCGTCTGACGGAGTCTATGCCGCATTTGGGAATAGGGCTATTTACTATTACTTGCAAGACGCCCAGTTGTTCCACAGAAATACCCCACACTTATTTGGAGATCTGTCAGGTCTAATAATTGTGATTTCAGTTGTGATTGCTCTACTGGCTGTGGATACTCGCTTTAAAAATATCTTTAGCGGTTTGGTTTTGGATAAGAGTTTAGGGGCTTCTTATGCCTTTCTGTGTATCGGACTGTCTTGTTATTTGTTTGGAATGAGTTATGACTACAGACTTGTTTTCTTTCTCTTGCCAATGTTACTTTTTCAAACACGAATTGACTTATTTGATAGAATGTTCAAATATTTTTTCATTATAGCCATTGCCTATACTTCCTTCAATGGAGTTTATTTCGTCCAGTTAGTCGGAGATATTCTAATTGGGCTCTTAACTAGCTTTCTACTATTTCTCTTCCTTCGATCGGCGCTTGGACTGCCCGGATCAAGAGAATAATCATCAAGAAGAACAGGCCGAGGTAATTCGATGCATTCCTCAAGAAATTCTCAGTATTTGGTAGGTCCACTGCAACGAGAGCGAAAACTGCTGGAATTCCTGAAACAAAAGTGGCAAACATCGTTTTCAATCCATGCGGTTTATCGCTCAACACCCAATACATCGAAAAGAGTACAAGTCCTGAGATTAGTGAGAATGCTAGGTTATCGCTCCAAACGGTGAGAAGTGACACTGCTAATAATCCAAACAAAGTTATCTCTTCTCTAAGTAGAAATATGGTCAAAACTACGAAAGCGGCAATACTGAGGTCTGTTGGGTGTAGAAAAATACTGAATGTTGTAGCAAACATCAGCATCATCACTGGACTACGGAGTACAGTTTTTATCATTCGTGCCCGCACTATCACCAGTGAAATTATAAGCACGAGGAAAACATATGCGACGCTGGCGACCGATTGTTCTACCCCTAAAATTCGAAGTACGCAAGCAAAGTCCATTTGCGAATTGTCTGACTGTGCAATTTCGGCACGGAGTTTAATTGCTTCTACCCAATCAATTAATACGAATTTCTTAATAGCAAGCGATGCTGCCCCAATTGCAATTCCAATAGTTGTAATGAAACTTAATCTGAGTTTTCCCGAGCCGAGAATCAAGAGAATTATATTTATAAAATAGAGTTGGGGCTTAAACATCGAGGTATACGCTAAGAGTGCCCCCGCCAAGATTATGTGCTGATTTTTTCTGAGCAGATTTACCGCAGTAAGCCAGATGGCAAACGCAAGAAAACCAAGTGCACCATATTCTAGATTGGATCTTATTGTAACCGTTGTCAGGAAGAAAGTTGACCCAATCAGAACAATCTTCAATCTGCTATCGTATAAAAGTATATTCAGCATCACGATTGCAATAGCAACATTGATTACCCGGAATATTAACAACGCCACTTCATAACTTGTAAAAGTTAATGGAATTAGAAAAACAAGGGTGATTGGATCATTTAAGTAAGCGCCACCATATTCGGGAATGCTGGCATCCCAAACCCAAGGGGATATACCCCTCATAAGCTCCTTGGCAGAGGTATAGAAAAGTCTAAAGTCACTTCTTTCGGAATCAAAATGTGAAATGAGAAAGATACCAAGGAAAATCTGTACCCCAATAGCTATGAATTTGGTGTTTATCTCTCTTAGCCTAATTCTATGTATTGGGAATCTCACTTAGCGTATTCCCATCTCAAACTTTGCTTTAGAATTCCCTCAAGCACTCGTGGGTTACCGACAACTCTAGGAATATCAGAAACTCCTCCATTAACTCTACTGAATGACGTGAAATCTCCTTTAGAGAACAACATTTTTTGCGCAGCCTCAGAAATGCTGAGACCGGAGCCTGTACACACATTAATTGTCTGTTCGACGTGCTGAGATGTTCCAATTTTATAGATTGCACTTGCAGCTTGTTTTGGGGTAAGAAAGTCGCGTACATCATCACCATTGTCGAGAGTAAAACTCGAGTCCTCACTTAATCGTCGCACTGCGCCACCCAGTGTGAAATCTTTTGTGTCCCAGCCTAGAATGCTGAAAACTCTCAAAATGGTCAACTGTTCTGGAGAATCCGAAAATGCATCTTTAAGAATCTCCTCCGCAGCTAATTTCTGCTCCGCATATAGATTGACTGGATCAACGTCGTCATCTTCATTAAGATTTGAATTGCTTTTCTTGTACACGTGTGAAGTTGAGACATAGATGAACCTCCCAATTTCCCGTTCGCGGCTTAGGTTTGCTAATCTTTTGACAGACTCGACATTTATATCTCTTGCTAACTCGATATTCTCTTTTACTTTGGCTGCACCCACAATTCCAGCCAAATGAAAATAAGTGTCACCCTTTTCTAAATTTACTGATCTTGTTAAGAGGTTTAACCGTTGGCTAAGAGGACTGACGTTATATGCGTTTAGGTAAACGCCGATAGTACCTGTTAATCCTGAAGCTACCAATTTCACTTCAACGTTCCCTTTTCGCCTGGATAATTCTCTTTATTCCTGTTATTGACTCAATGACTTCCTTCGAAGTTACTGTTGATTCACCTAACACTCGATTAATGAAGTGAATTGGGGTTTCACAAATAGAGTATCGAGCTTTTTGCAAAATGGACGCTTGTTCGCTTAGGTAAACAAATCCTGAATTCAGTGATTCTACTGAAACAAGAAGTGCCGATGCCTCCATCGAGTATCTACGTAAACCGTTAGTAATGTCTTTTATGGGAATATCGAGAACCCTCGGTATGGTCATGTTAAGAATTTTTGAGAAGATTTTTCTTTGCAATGGCCAGTTTGAGATCTTGCTTTGTGGTAGGTACCTGCTGCCGATCACCAAGTCACATTTGCTGGGATGTAAAATGACTGACACCACATCCTTTGGTGTGTGCGATCCATCTGCGTCACACTCAACGACAAACTCCAGATTTGGGAAAGCACTCAGGGCT
>Ga0164295_10002402_pt1 | contig 15414 bp, 13 predicted proteins | sample GEODES006metaG_FD_111798 | JGI IMG/M metagenome (GOLD analysis project Ga0164295, IMG submission 111798) | Oligotrophic lake water microbial communities from Sparkling Lake, Wisconsin, USA - GEODES006 metaG | ecosystem: Environmental > Aquatic > Freshwater > Lake | place: USA: Sparkling Lake... | reverse complement strand
GATCGCGCGGAATACGCCGATCCCGGTGCGTAAATCCGATGTGTTTTCCACCTCGGAAGCCAATCAAAACTCGGTGGAAATTCACGTGCTCCAGGGGGAGCGCCAGATGGCTGGCGACAACAAATCCCTGGGGCGATTCCGCCTCTCCGGCATTCCGCCAGCCCCCCGGGGCGTGCCCCAGGTGCAGGTGTCCTTTGACATCGACGCCAACGGCCTGCTGCAGGTGTCCGCCACCGACCGCACCACGGGCCGCCAACAGAGCGTCAGCATCCAAGGGGGCTCCAACCTCAGCGAAGAGGAGGTGCAGCGCCTGCTGGCCGAGGCCGAGCTGAAGGCCACGGAAGATCGGCGTAAACGCAGTGAAATTGACCGTCGCAACCGTGCCCAAACCCTCGTATCCCAGGCAGAACGCCGCCTGCGCGATGCCGCCCTGGAGCTGGGTCCCTTCGGAGCCGACCGCCAGCAACGGGCCGTGGAACAGGGTCTGCGTCTGGTCCAGGACCTGCTAGCCGCCGGCGACCTGGCCGAGCTGGAGGTGGCGGTGAGCGAACTGCAGGAGGCCCTCTACGGTCTCAATCGCCGCCTCAGCAGTGAGCGGCGCGCCGAGGCGGGCGGCCCCCTCCAGGGCCTGAAGAACACCCTGGGCTCCCTCAAGGATGAATTGTTCGCCGATGACGAGTGGGATGACTGGGACCGGGGTGGCAGCCGCCGCGACCTTCAGGACCCTTGGCGCGATGGGCTCTCTCGCCAGGGCTCCTGGAACCAGGCCAGCTGGGGCAGCAGTGGGGCCCTAGGGGGCGCTGCCGATGGAGCCTTCAAGGGCGACGGTCGTGATCGCTTTGAGCCCAGGGCGGACTGGAACCAGGGGCGGGACCGCGATCGCTCCTTTGATCGCTCATTTGATCGCCAGGAAGAACGGTCGTTTAATCGCCAGGACAATCGTTCCTTTGATCGCCAGGAAGAACGTTTCTTTGATCGCCAGGACGATCGTTTCGGGAATCCCCCTACCCGGCGGCCTTCCGGTGGGATGGCGGAGCGGCCCGGGCCTGCGATAGGGGACTGGTCCCAAGGGCGCTGGGACCAATCCCCAACGGATCGGCGCCCTGATCCCCCCGTTGAGCGGTCTGGCGAGCGGCGATTCGATCTTGCCGCCCCTGGGAACGGGGACCCCAGCTGGGAGCGTCAGCCAGCCATCCCTTCGGCCCCCGACCGCGATGGCGATCTCGACCCCTATGCCGGCGAAGGCGGCGCCAATCCCTCCTACGGCCAGGCCTGGAGTGGGCCCCGATCGGCCCGGCCCCGCCCCACCCAGGACGATCCCTGGGCTGGGGACTAGGGCCCGTGCTGGATAACCCGCCCCAGAGCGCCGATCTCTGGGCCGTGCTGGGCCTGGAGCCCGGTGCCGACGCCGCCAGCTTGAAGCGTGCCTTCCGCCAGCAGGCTCGCCTCTGGCACCCGGATCTCAACGGCAACGACCCCGTGGCTGAAGAGCGCTTCAAGGCGGTGAATGCTGCCTACGCGATCCTCAGCGATCCCAGCCGGCGCCAGGCCTGGGAACGGGGCCAGGCCGATAGCGCTGGCGCTCCAGCCGATCGCTTCGCCAGCGGCTTTCCAGAGTTTGATGACTACCTCGATGCCCTGTTCGGGCGGCGCCAGGCCCGCAGCGAATCGCAAGCCGGGGCGGAGGGCCCCGAACCCGAGGCTTGGCCTGGGGCCCAGGCCCCCCAAGCCCAACCCCAGCCCGCGGCGGCTGGTCGGGGTTGGGGGGTAACCCCCTCTCCGGCGCCACCGCCGCCGGTGGTCGCCAGTGTTGACGCCGAAACGGTGGTGGAGCTCACGCCGGAGCAGGCCCTCAGTGGTGATCGCATCGAGCTGGAACTGGCCGATGGCACGGTGCTGGAAACCTGGACGCCCCCCCTGGCGGGAGATGGCTGGCGCCTGCGCCTGGCCGGGGTTGTGGCCGGTGGTGGCGACCACTTTTTGCAGCTGCGGGTGCGCACCGAGGAGGGTCTGCGCATCGATGGGCTACGGGTGCTGTACCAGTTGGATTTGGCCCCTGCCGATGCGGTGTTGGGCTGCCGGGTGGCGGTGCCCACCCTGGAGGGGCCGGTGCAACTGCGGGTGCCAGCTGGCTCCTCCAGTGGCCGGTTGTTGCGTTTGCGGGGCCGGGGGCTCGAATGGGGAAGCCAGCGGGGCGACCAGCTGGTGGAGATCCGGGTCGTGGTGCCGGATGGGCTCACTGAGGGCGAAGAAGCCCTCTATCGGCGTCTGCAGCAGCTCGCTAACGAAGCCGAGGACTAGGGGGCGTGCCGACGGGCTGGTGAGACACTGGGGCCTGAGCCGCCAGACCCGTCTTCCATGCCCGTGCACGTGCTCCTCTTTGATGCGGGCAGCGACGCCGAAGGCATCCATTCCCTCGAGGTGAACGGCACCACCTTGGTGTTGCTGTTCCAAGATCCCGATGACGCCGAACGCTACGCCGGCCTGCTCGAAGCCCAGGACTTCCCGGTGCCGAGCGTCGAGGCGATTGATCGCGATGAGATCGAATTGTTCTGTGCCCAGGCCGGCTACCAGGCCCAATTCGTACCGGCCGGCTTCCTACCCCAGTCCGCCGAAGACCGCCTCTTGATTGCTCCACCGGAGCGCAACATGGACGTCGCCAACTGGAAGGAGGAGCTCCAAGAGCAGGCGGTGGCTGGCTCTTCCGAAGCGGAAACCGACGGACTAGACGCTGCCAACCTGGAGCTCGAAGCCTTCCGGCGCCGCCTGGAGGGCCTGCTGTGACCGGCTTCGGCCAGCCGTTCGAGGCTCAGGACCGGGGCCACCTGCTCACCGAGCAGGCCAATCCCTTGAGCAGGGATCTCGACCAGCTCAGCACCGACGCGTTGGTCCAGCTCTTTTGCGAAGAAGATCGCCGCCCCCAGGAGGCCGTGGCGGCGGCGGCTCCGGCCCTGGCGGCGGCGATCGATGCCACTGCCGTCCGGCTCAGCCAAGGCGGTCGCCTGTTTTATCTCGGGGCGGGCACCTCCGGCCGCCTCGGGGTGTTGGATGCGGCCGAATGTCCCCCCACCTTTTGCTCGCCGCCCGAGTTGGTTCAAGGGGTCCTGGCCGGCGGGGCGCCGGCCCTGCTGCGTAGCTCCGAAGGGCTTGAAGACCTCGAGACGGCTGGCCAGGCCGACCTGGAGGCCCGGGGCTTCAGCGGCGCCGATGTGCTTGTCGGCATCGCCGCCGGTGGCACCACCCCCTACGTCCATGGCGGCCTGCGCCATGCCCGCAGCCTGGGAGCCCTCGCCATTGCCCTTGCCTGCGTGCCCGCCGACCAGGTACCCATGCCCGCCGACCTCGAGATTCGCCTGATCACGGGGCCTGAGTTGCTCACCGGCTCCACCCGCCTCAAGGCCGGTACGGCCACCAAGATGGCCCTCAATATCCTCTCGACCGGCGTGATGGTGCGGTTGGGCAAGGTCTATGGCAACCGCATGGTGGATGTGGCGGTTACCAACAGCAAATTGGAGGACCGGGCCCTGCGAATCCTGGCCGACCTGGCGGGGGTTGATCGCAGCAAAGGGGCCGAACTCCTAGCCGAAACCGGCGGGTCGGTGAAGTTGGCCTTGCTGATGGCCAAGGCCGGGATTTCCAGTGCGGAGGCCAGGACCCGCCTCAACCACCATGGCCAATCCCTACGGCAGGCCCTGCAGGCGAGCGGTGCCAGCTAGCGGAGATCGGCTGGATCGGTTTCCCAAGGCCATCCCCCTGACAGGCCTCTTGGGGGGCGAGGAGGCCTGGTAGGTCTGGGCTCTTGGCTGCCTTAAGGCCTCAGGTGGCCCCGTTTTGCCAGGGTCCCCAATAGGGAGCCGTGAACAGATCCAGCCGGCTGCGGGTCTCCGCTGGCACGAAGTCCTTCGGGGTCATCAGCGCGTGTTGCAGGGCCGTATGGGCCGGGCTGGCGGGGCGGGTTTGGGCAATCTGTTCGGTGGCCCTGGCCAGGATCGATTGGGCCAGTTGGGCATTGGCCTGCAGGTTGGCGATCACCATCTCGACCGTGACGTTGTCATGGTCCTGGTGCCAGCAGTCGTAGTCGGTGGCCATGGCCAAGGTGGCGTAGGCGATCTCGGCCTCCCTCGCCAGCCGCGCTTCGGCGTGGTTGGTCATGCCGATCACGCTGCAATCCCAGCTGCGATAGAGGTTCGATTCGGCCCGGCTCGAGAAGGCCGGACCCTCCATGCAGAGGTAGGTGCCGCCGCGGTGCAGCTCGCGGCCCTCGGGCATCAGGCCCGCGGCGCTGCCGGCCAGCAGCTCGCTAAGGACGGCGCAGAACGGATCGGCAAAGCTGACATGGGCGACGGCCCCCTGGCCGAAGAAGCTGATCGGCCGCTGGTGGGTGCGGTCAATGAATTGGTCGGGTACGACCATGTCCAGGGGCCGCACCTCCTCGCGCAGGGATCCCACGGCCGAACAGGAGAGGATCCAGCGCACTCCCAAGGATCGCAGCGCCCAGATGTTGGCCCGGTAGGGCACCTCCGTGGGCAGATAGCTGTGGTGGCGTCCATGGCGGGCCAAAAACACCACCTCCATGCCCCCCAGTCGGCCGAGGCGCAGGGCATCGGAGGGGGCGCCGAAGGGGGTGTCCACCACCAGCTCCTCCACCATCTCGAGGCCCTCCATGGCATAGAGGCCACTGCCACCGAGAACGCCCAGGCGGGCAACGCTGAGGTCGGGGCCGGGGGAGCTGCTCGTCACGGCGGAGGGAAGGGGGTTGGCACCGTTCTACCGAAGCGCAGGTCTGCCCTAGCCCTGCGGCACCACGCCTGGATCAACGCAAAGCCCATACTGGAGGTGTTTGCAGAGCATCCGTGACCAAGGCCCTGATGGAGACCGAGGCAGGCACCCTCGAGATCGATTTCTTCGATGCCGATGCCCCCGCCACCGTGGCCAATTTCGTCAAGTTGGCCAATGAGGGCTTCTATGACGGCCTGGCCTTCCACCGCGTGATTGATGGCTTCATGGCCCAGGGCGGCTGCCCCAACACCCGCGAAGGCGCCAAGGGCATGGCCGGCACCGGCGGCCCTGGCTACATGATTCCCTGCGAAATCAACAGCCGCTTACATCAAGACGGCACCCTGTCGATGGCCCACGCCGGTAAGAACACCGGTGGCAGCCAATTCTTCCTCTGCCATGCCGCCCAGCCCCACCTCGATGGGGTCCACACGGTGTTTGGCCAGGCCACCAACCTTGATGTGGTGCTGGCGATCCGCAAGGGAACCCGGATTACCAAGCTGACGATCCAGCCTTGAGCTGAGCCAGTCTTGAGTTGAGCTAGCCCCAACACGATCCCGATTGATCGGATCGGCGCTGGCTACCCGATCAACACCAGCGGGTCAGGCCCGACTCTTGGTGAGGGAGCAACACCGGGGCGGAGGCCAGTTCCTGCAGGGGCCGGCGCTCCGCCTCAATCGAGACACTTGGATGGGTGCTGCGCTGGGCATCGGGGGCAAGCAGCAGGCAGACCGACTGGGTGACGGGCCAGCGGGCCATGCGGGTCAGGGCCTCCTGCAGGATCTCGGGGCTGGAACCGGTGACCAAGACCGCCAGTGAGGGCCGATCGAGCAGGGCCAGCAGGCGGGGATGGTCTTCCCGTTGGATCTCGAGCTGGTGCTGGCTGGCCCAGGCCGTGAGGTCCTGCCAGTGGCTGGCCAGGATCGCCTCCCAGGCCGCTTGCAAGCGATCCGGATCCGGCACCTGGGATAGGGGTGCATCGGAGCCTGGGTCAGGTCCGGCGTCCGCCCCACCGAAGGAGCCATTGGCGGCGTCGGCACTGGTCCTGCGGGCAAGGGCCTGGTCCGATCCTTGCCAAGCCAAGACCGCAGCCGGGCCTGGTGCCGCGGAGGGAGAGCCACCCATCAGGTGGCCCATCTTGTCCTGTTTGGTTTGGAGATAGCCGGCGTTGTGGAGACCCGGGTCCATGACCAGGGGCACCCGATCCTCCACCTGCAGGCCATAGCCGCCCAGGCCCGCAATCTTACGCGGGTTATTGGTGATCAGCCGCAAGCGATGGACCCCCAGGTCGCTGAGGATCTGGGCGCCGACGCCGTAGTTGCGCAGGTCGGCGGCAAAGCCAAGCCTTTCATTGGCTTCCACCGTATCCAGTCCACCATCTTGGAGGCTGTAGGCCCGCAATTTATTGATCAGGCCGATGCCCCGGCCCTCCTGGCGCAGGTACACCACCACCCCTTCGCCCGCCTCCTCGATCATGGCGAGGGCGGCTTCTAGCTGGGGCCGGCAATCACAGCGGAGGGAGCCAAAGGCATCGCCGGTCAGGCATTCCGAGTGCACCCGCACGAGCACCGGGCCCGGGGCCCGTTCCGGTTGGCCCTTAACGATGGCGATATGTTCGCTGCCATCGAGGTCATTGCGATAGCCAATCGCCCGGAACTGGCCAAAGGCACTGGGCAATTGGGCCTCGGCCTGGCGCAGCACGAACCGCTCGGTATCGAGCCGGTAGCTGATCAATTCGGCAATGTTGATGAGGCGCAGCCCGTGCTGCTGGGCGTAGTCCACCAATTGGGGTAGGCGGGCCATCGAGCCGTCGACGTTTTGGATTTCGCAGATCACCCCGGCTGGATAGAGGCCGGCTAGCCGGGCCAGATCCACGGCGGCCTCGGTATGGCCGGCCCGCTTCAGCACGCCGCCTTGGCGGGCCCGCAGGGGAAAGATGTGGCCTGGCCTGCGCAGGTCATCGGCCCGGGTGGTGGGATGGATGGCTACCTGGATTGTGCGGGCCCGATCCTCGGCGGAGATGCCAGTGCTGACGCCGTTTTCCGGTCCGGCATCGACGCTGACCGTGAAGGCTGTTTGATTTTCATCGGTGTTGCGATGCACCATCAATGGCAGCTCGAGGGCATCGAGGCGTTCCCCCTCCATGGCGAGGCAAATCAAGCCCCGGGCCTCGGTGGCCATGAAGTTGATTTGCTCCGGGGTGGCGAACTGGGCCGCACAGATCAGATCCCCTTCGTTTTCTCGGTTTTCGTCATCCACCACCACCACCATCTCTCCATTGCGGATCGCGGCTAGGGCATCGGCGATGGCATCAAACCGGATAGGCCGTGGTTCTGGCGGGGGGGGCGTTTGATCCGGTGGCTTGGCAGCCACCGGCTGATCTGCTGCCGGGGGCTGGCTAGGGGTAAGCGGGTGAATCTCGGAAGGCAAGGGCGGCCACGGGCCAGGGTCCTTTGGTTATAGATCCCGGTACGATCAGCCGTTACCGAGCTCGCGGCATGGCCTCTCCGTCCCCTGACCATCCTCCCCAGGTGGCGGATCGTCAGGCCGGACGGCGGGTAGCCGTGATCGGAGCCAGTGGCTACGGCGGCCTTCAGACCCTGAGGCTGTTGCAAGACCATCCCAGCTTGAGCGTCACGTACCTGGGCGGCGAGCGCAGTTCCGGCAAACGCTGGAGCGAAATCGTGCCGTTCCTGCCGCTGCCAGGCGATCCGATCGTGCAGAGCCCCAATGCGGCCGCCATCGCGGCGGTGGCGGACCTGGCCCTGCTCAGCCTGCCCAATGGCCTGGCCTCGAGCCTCGTCCCAGCTCTGTTGGAGATGGGCGTCAAGGTGGTGGATCTCTCCGCCGACTACCGCTACCGCTCCCTGGCCCAGTGGCAAGAGGTCTACAGCAGTGAGGCCCGGGCCTTCCCCCGCAGCGACGCCGAGCTCTGCCGGGAGGCGGTGTACGGCCTGGTGGAGTGGGAGTCGGAACGGATTGCCGCGGCCCGCCTGGTGGCGGCGCCGGGCTGTTTCCCCACCGCCAGCCTGCTGGCCCTGCTTCCCTTCCTGCAACAGGGTCTGATCGAGCCCAGCGGCATCGTGATCGATGCCAAGACCGGCACGAGCGGCGGCGGCCGCGCCGCCAAGGAGCACCTGCTCCTAGCCGAAGCCTCCGAGGCGGTCGCCCCCTATGCAGTGGTGGGCCATCGCCACACCAGTGAAATTGAGCAGCTGGCCGGCCAGGCGGCCGGGCAGCCCATCCAGCTCCAGTTCACCCCCCACCTGATGCCGATGGTGCGCGGCCTGCTGGCCACCGTCTACGGCCGCCTGCGCGATCCGGGCCTAACCGCCGAAGACTGCACCACCGTGTTGGAGGCCGCCTACCGCCAGGCCCCCTGCGTCTCGGTGTTGCCGGTGGGCACCTACCCCTCAACCAAATGGGTGCGCCAGACGAACCGGGCCCTGATCAGTGTTCAGGTGGACCAGCGCACCGGCCAGCTGGTGGTGATGAGCGCCATTGACAACCTGATCAAGGGCCAGGCCGGCCAGGGGGTGCAATGCCTCAACCTGCTCGCCGGCCTTCCCGCCACCACCGGCTTGCCCCTGCTGCCCTTCTATCCCTAAGGCCAGCTGGCATCAGGCCCTTGCTAGGCCCTAGGGCTGGCGATAGAGCCAACCCAACCGTTCGGCCGCCAGGGCCACGCCCAGGGGCAGGATCTGGTGTTCCTGGGCTTGAATCCGGCACACCAGGCTCCCGTGGTTGTCATCCGCAAGCACCGGCACGGCCGCCTGGGCCAGGATCCGGCCCGCATCCACCTCCTCGCTCACCAGATGGGCCGTGCAGCCGCTGAGGCGCACGCCTGCGGCCAGGGCCTGGCCCACCGCATCCACCCCCCGAAAACTGGGTAACAGCGATGGGTGGATGTTCAGCAGCCGCTCCGGGTAGGACCTGATCAGGCGGATGGTGACGATGCGCATCCAGCCAGCCATCACCACCAGATCGACCTCCAAGGCCTGGAAGTGCTCCACCAGGGCCGCATCAAGGCTGTCGCGGCTGGCGAAGCTGCGGTGGTTCAAGCAGGTCACAGCAAGGCCCAGCCGTTCGGCCCGTTGGCTGGCGCCACAGCCCGGGTTATTCACCACCAGGCTCACCACCTGGGCCGGCAGCCCCGGCTGGGCGCAGGCTTGCACCAGGGCCTCGAAATTGCTGCCATTGCCGGAGGCCATCACGCCAAGGCGCAGGGGCTGGCTCGGCAGCTTGAGCCCTGATAGCCGCCCCGGGCGCAAGCCCTGATTGGAATCGGCGCCTGGCTCGGCCAGGAGCCAGCCAGCCGGTGGCAACGGCCACTGGACGGCCCGGTCGAGATCGCTAGGGTCGAAGAAAGCGGGCATCCCGTCCATGTCCCATCTCTCCATCCTGCCCACGCTGCTGCGCGACGTGGACCTGCTCGCCGAAGCCCTGACCGATCTGGGCCAGGTGGTCCACCGGGGCGGGGCCGTCGAAGGCTTTGCGGGCGAACGGGTGCCGGTGCTGGTGCGCCTCGATTTGGCGGGCGGATCGCTACTGGGCAGCCTGTCCCCTAGCCCTAACCAGACCAAAAGCCAGGCCCAGTCCAAGCGTGCCGTGCGCCCTCCGAACGGGTCCTTGGGGGCCAGCTTTAGCCTCGGCTGGGCGCGCCAGCTGGATGGCACCCTCGCCCTGGTGGGCGACCTGGGCCGGATTGCGGTCGCTAGCCCCCTGCAGGAGTTACTGAGCCAGCTCAGCCACCGCTATGCCCTGCGCCAGGCCCTCCAAGCTGCCGGCAGCAGCGACTTAGCCGGGGCCGAGTTGAGCCTCGATGGCCCCGCCAGCCAGGGTTTCAACCCTCCCCTGGCCCCTTCCCTGGCCAAGCCCAGCCCCCGCTCCTGAGCTAGCGCGTGCCCACCGTTCGCTTGGATCTCGGTGATCCCCAGGGCCACCTACTTACCGTCACGATTGAGTTGGAGGCCCCCAGAGCCCAGTTGCGCCTGCGCCTACCCGCCTGGACCCCGGGCTCCTACCTGATCCGCGACTACGTGCGCCATCTCGAGGGCCTGGAGGTGCTGTGCGGTGACCAGCCCTGCCCGATCCGGCGCCTGGGACCGGCCAGTTGGCAGCTGGACCTGGCCGGCCGGGTTGGCGAGCCGCTGCGGATCCGTTACCGGGTCCTGGCTACGGAGCTTTCCGTGCGCACTTGCCATCTCGATGGCGACCACGGCTTTTTTGCCCTGGCGGCGGTGGTGTTGGAGGTGGAGGGCGAGCGCTGGTCGCCCCACCGGTTGGAGATCCGCCATCCGCCCGATTGGCAGGCCTTCGTGCCCCTACCCCAAAGCGCCGATGGCGCCTGGCTGGCCAACGGTTTCGACCAGCTCCTCGATACCCCCCTAGAGCTGGGGCCCCACCGCTGCGACAGCTTTTCCGTGGCGGGCGTGCCCCACCGTTGGGTCACCTGGGAAGGCGCCGCTGGCTCCCAGGATTGGTTGCAACACCATTGCCCGACCCTGCTGGCCGATGTGCAGGCCACGGCTGAAGCCTGCTGCCGGTTGATGGTTGTCCCGGCCCCGGCCAGCGACGCCTACCTGTTCATCCTGCATCTCCTTGATGAGGGCTATGGCGGGCTCGAGCACGACGACAGCTGTGTGCTGGTTTACGGCCGCGCCAGCCTGCAAACCCCAGCCGGCTACCGCAAGTTTCTCCAGCTCGTCGCCCACGAATACCTGCATCAATGGAATGTGCGGAGGCTGCGGCCCGCCGAACTCACCCCGATCGATTACCACCAAGCCGTGGTGGTGCCGAGCCTCTGGTTTGCTGAAGGGATCACCAGCTATCTGGACCAGTTCTTGCCGCTCACGGCTGGTTTGGGCTCGGAACCCGAGCTGCTCGAGGACCTGGGCCAGGACCTCAGCCGCTACCTGCTGACCCCCGGGCGCCAGGTCCAGAGCCTGCGCCAGAGCAGCCAGGAGGCCTGGGTGAAGCTCTACCGGGCCGATGCCTACGCCGTCGATAGCCAGGTGAGTTACTACCTCAAGGGGGCCGTGATTGCCCTGGTGCTGGACCTGCACCTGCGCCGCCAGGGCAGTGCCCTTTCGGTGGTGATCCGCCAGCTCTGGCAGCACTTCGGCCGCTGGGGCCGGGGCTACCAGGAAGGCGATTTGCTGGCTGCCTTTGCCGCAGAAGCGGCCGATCTGGAAAGCTTGCTGCCCCACTGGCTCGAGGACCACAACGACCCGGACCTGGCCGGATACCTGGCTGATGTGGGCCTCAAACTCGTCCCCACGTTGGGGGCATCGGCCTGGCTCGGCCTGACGTTGAAGGCCGAGTCCTCGGGCCTGCTGGTGCAGCGGGTCCATCGCCACGGCCCGGCCGAACAGGCCGGTCTGGCCGTGGGCGATGAGCTGCTTGCCCTCGATGGTGAACGCCTGCGCCAGCTTGATGGCTTCAAAGCCGGCTGGACCCCTGGCCAGAACCGGGAGCTGCTCTTCTGCCGCCGTGGCCGGATTCGCACGGGCCACCTGAGCCCAGCCGCTCCGTCCGTGGAGGCCTGGCGCCTGGAGAGCGACCCTGCCGCGGCAGCTGCGGCCCTGGAACGGCGCCGCCAATGGCTGAGCCTGCTTCCTGCCTAAGCCGGTAGACCTGACCTGGGGAACCCCCTTGCCGGTGCTCAATCCCGAACCATTGCATCGTTACCGGCCAGTAGGACTGGGCTTGGGGGGCGTTCGTCAGTAGTTTCTTGGAGGTTTGCTCCGAAGACCCCAGTGCCCTCGATGCCCTTTCCAGCTTCCTCCGGTGCGGATGCCGAAGGGCTGTGGCAACGGTTCTGTGCACTGCTTTGGCACGATCCAACCCAGGGCATCTGGCTGGATGTGAGCCGGATGGCGATTGATCCGGCCGACCTCGACGCCCTCAAGCCCCGCTTTGACCAGGCCTTTGCGGCCATGGCCGCCCTGGAAGCTGGATCGATCGCCAATGTCGATGAACAGCGCCAGGTGGGCCATTACTGGCTGCGCCAGCCTGCCCTAGCCCCGGATCCCCAGGCCGCAATCCACATCGAGCAGGAGATTGATCGCATCGAGGCCTTTGGCCGGGAGCTGCTGGCAGGCAGCTTGGCCTCCCCTTCAGGTCAGCCCTTCAGCGACGTGCTCTGGATCGGCATCGGCGGTTCGGGCCTCGGTCCCCTGCTGATCCTGCGGGCCCTGCAAAGCCCCGGCAAGGGCCTGCCCTTCCACTTCTTTGACAACGTCGACCCCGACGGCATGGCGCGCACCCTGGCGGCCCTGGAGGGGCGCTTGGACACCACCTTGGTGATTGTGGTGAGCAAATCCGGCGGCACCCCCGAGCCACGCCTAGGCATGCAGCAGGCCCGCGCCGCCCTGGAGGCTGCAGGCTGTTCCTGGCCGGCCCAGGCCGTGGCCGTCACCATGGCCGGCAGCCAGCTCGACCAGGTGGCCGAGGCCGCTGGCTGGTTGGCCCGCTTTGACCTGTTCGACTGGGTGGGCGGCCGCACCAGCATCACCAGCGTGGTGGGCCTACTCCCCGGCGCCCTGATTGGCGCCGACATCCGCGCCTTCCTGGCGGGGGCGGCGGCCATGGATGGCTGCACCCGCCTTGCCGAGATCAGCGCCAACCCCGCCGCCCTGCTGGCTACGGCCTGGTGGGTGGCGGGCAACGGCCAGGGCAAGCGCGACATGGTGGTGCTGCCCTATCGGGACCGGCTCGAGGTCTTCAGCCGTTACCTGCAGCAACTGGTGATGGAGTCCCTCGGCAAGCAGCTGGATCGGGGCGGACAGGTGGTGCACCAGGGCCTGGCTGTTTACGGCAACAAGGGTTCCACCGACCAACACGCCTACGTGCAGCAACTGCGCGATGGCATCGACAACTTCTTTGTGAACTTCATCGAGGTGCTCGAAGATCCCTCGGCGATCGCAGCGATCGATGGGGAGGCCCCCGGCGACTTCCTCGATGGTTTCCTGCAGGGCACCCGCGACGCCCTGCATGGGGGCGGCCGTCAGAGCCTGACAATCACCCTGCGCCAGCTTGATGCCCGCAGCCTTGGCGCCCTGATCGCCCTGTTCGAGCGGGCGGTGGGCCTCTACGGCGAACTGGTCAATGTCAACGCTTACCACCAACCGGGAGTTGAAGCCGGCAAGAAGGCCGCCGCCGTGATCCTCGATCTCCAGGCCCAACTGGAAGCGCTCCTGGCCGATGGCCAGGGCCGCAGCCTGGCCCAACTCCAGGCCGAATTGGAGCTGCCTAGCCCCGAGCCCGCCTTCTGGATCCTGCGCCACCTCTGCCACAACCAGCGCGGCTACACCGCCAGCGGCGACTGGGGCACGCCCACCAGCCTCAGCTTCCAGCGGGTCTGAAAGCCAGGGGCTCTGGTTTGTGCCTTAAGCCCTGAACCTGGCCCTGGGGATCCTGGCCCCGGGGAAGCATGCCCTGGGGAACCATGCCCTGGGGAACCATGCCCTGGGGCCTAGCTCTCGGCTTCATGGCACCAGGTTGACCAGCTTGCCGGGCACCACAATCACCCGGCTGGGGGCCTTGCCCTCCAGCCATTTGGCGGCGATATCGCTTTCGAGGGCCAGGCGCTCCAGGGTGGCCCTATCGGCGCTGGCTGGCACCTCCAGGCTGCCGCGCATCTTGCCCTTGATTTGGATCACTAGCTCAATCGTGTCCCGCACTAGGGCGGTGGCATCGGCCTGGGGCCAGATCTGACGATGGATGCTGTGCTGCTCGAGGCCATCGCGATCGCTCCGGCCACCCAGCTTCAGCCAGAGCTCTTCAGCCAGGTGGGGGGCGAAGGGTGCCAGCAGGATCAACAAGCTGCGCAGGGCCTCGGCCGCGAAGGCATCGCCGGATCCCTCCAGGTGGCTTGCCATGGCATTGCTCAGCTTCATCAACTCCGACACGGCGGTGTTAAACTGGTAGTCGCCATCGAGGTCGTCGCTGATCTCGGTTATCGCCGTATGCACGGCCCGGCGCAGCTCCCGTTCGGCAGCGTTCAAGCCAGGGCCAGAAGCAGCACTGACTAGGGCAGCCGCCACGGCCTCCGCTGCACCTGCGCCAGCCGCCAGGCTTAGACCCCGCTCCTGGGCCGTTTCTGCCAGGCGCCAGAGCCGTTGCAGGAAGCGAAACTGGCCTTCGACATCGGCCTCATCCCATTCGAGATCCTTCTCGGGGGGAGCCTTGAACAGGATGAACATGCGGGCCGTGTCAGCGCCGTAGCGATCGATCACCCGGGCCGGATCGACGCCGTTGTACTTCGACTTCGACATCTTTTCAAAGAAGGTCTCGAGCGGTTCACCCGTGACCGGATCGCGGGGATCATTGGCATCGGCCACATCGGCGGGGGCGATGTATTTGCCACTGGCCGGATTTTTGTAGGTGATGGCCTGCACCATCCCCTGGGTGAGCAAGCGCTTAAACGGTTCATCGAAGCCGAGCAAACCGCGATCACGCAACACCTTGGTGAAGAAGCGGGAATAGAGCAAATGCAAGATGGCGTGCTCAATGCCGCCCACGTATTGGTTCACCGGCAGCCAGCTATCGACAGCTGCGCGGTCAAAGGGCAGCTCGATGTTGCTGGGGTCACTGAAGCGCAGGAAATACCAGCTGGAACACATGAAGGTGTCCATGGTGTCGGTCTCGCGCCGGGCAGGTTTGCCGCAGCAGGGACACGGCACCTCCACCCAGGAATCGAGCTGGGCCAGGGGCGAAGCTCCCTTACCGCTGAAGGCCACATCCCGGGGCAGCTCCACCGGTAACTGCTCAGCGGGTACGGGCACGACGCCGCAGGCATCGCAATGGATCACCGGAATCGGGCAGCCCCAATAGCGCTGGCGCGAGATCAACCAGTCCCGCAGCCTGAATTGCACCTTGCCAGTGCCCCAGCCACCTGTCACGGCGGCGGCGATGATGGCGTCCTTGGCAGCAGCCGAGGTCAGGCCATCAAAACGCCCTGAATGGATCAGCAGCCCAGGGCCAGTCCAGGCGCCACCTTCGCAGTCCTGTTCATCGCTGCCCTCGGGGATCACCACCTGCTTCACAGGCAGTTCGTATTGGCGGGCAAAGACGAAATCACGCTGGTCGTGGGCGGGCACGCCCATCACGGCGCCGGTGCCGTACTCGGCGAGCACGTAGTCGGCGATCCAGAGCGGGATCAACTCACCGCTGGCCGGGTTGCGCACGCTGGCGCCCAGGGGCACACCTTGCTTGGGCCGGTCCTCGGCCGTGCGCTCCTGGTCGCTCTGGCGGGCTACAAGATCGCAGAAGGCCGCCACCGCCAGCTGCTGTTCAGTGCTGGTGAGGCAAGCCACTAGGGGATGCTCCGGTGCCAGCACCACGTAGCTGGCACCAAACAGGGTGTCGGGTCGGGTGGTGAACACCGTGATCGTGCTGCCCGCGGGCTGGCCGGCCCCATCGACCACTGCAAAGCTCAGCTCAGCCCCCGTGGAACGGCCAATCCAGTTGGCCTGCATGGTGCGCACCCGCTCCGGCCAGCCCTCCAGCTGGGGCAAGTCATCGAGCAGGGCGTCGGCATAGGCGGTGATCTTGAGAAACCACTGGCGCAGCTTGCGCTTCTCCACCAGGGCACCGGAGCGCCAGGAGCGGCCTTCGCCATCCACCTGCTCATTG
>Ga0164295_10002401_pt1 | contig 15415 bp, 23 predicted proteins | sample GEODES006metaG_FD_111798 | JGI IMG/M metagenome (GOLD analysis project Ga0164295, IMG submission 111798) | Oligotrophic lake water microbial communities from Sparkling Lake, Wisconsin, USA - GEODES006 metaG | ecosystem: Environmental > Aquatic > Freshwater > Lake | place: USA: Sparkling Lake... | reverse complement strand
CCGAGTCCGCCCAAGAAGAGGAAGGTAGCAGGGAGGCGGAGTCGACTGGTGAAGCTGCGCAAGTCCCATCGCTCGGACAAGAAGTGGGATGCAGTGTTTGAGACGCCGCAGGGAGAGAAGGTGGTTCCGTTCGGGCAAAAGGGGTACTCGGACTTTACGAAGCACAAGGATGTGACTCGTAGGGCTCGGTATGTACATCGGCATTCGGGTATGGGTGAACACTGGAACAAACCGATGACACCCGGTGCATTAAGTCGATGGATTCTGTGGAACAAGACCACATTGCGTGCAAGTGTGGCCGATTACAAGAAACGGTTCCATCTTTAAGAACTCCACTGCTTGGGATCGATTGGCGGTTGGACCGGCTGTGGAGGCTTGGGGGCGGGCTTGGGGCCAGTGGGACCCAGTACCACCTTTGGAGGAGGAGCCGGTGGCTTTGGAGGAGCCGGACGTTGAAACAGATTCATAAACCCGCGCATTACTTGATCATAACAAAGCGATATAAGCCAATTTACCGCCATTAATTTACAAGCCATAAGTTAATGGGGGAGCTTGCGTATCACGAGCTTGTGGCTGGCGTTCAATATACGTTTGTTCAGGTGCGGAATGCAGTGTTTGAGGAACTGAAGACTGCCAAGGGAGTGTTTTCGGATGTCCGGGCAGGAGATGCCCCTCTTTTTGATGATCCCACGGACACGTACACTCTGACCTTATCCAAAGTTAGATTCTACGACTACCCGGGCGGCACGGTGGAAGTCCAGCCCGACAGCCTCGTGGCAAAAACGCGTTACACGATCAAGAGTCGCCCACTCACCGGAACCTATGCAAGCATGAAGCGAGGACATGCTAAATTTACGAATGTACGAGATGAAAACGGCAATCCAGTTCCTGATTATTCGGTACCGGTGCTCGACGACTTTTTCAGTACCCAAGCATCACCTGCAGCAGGAGGGCGTAGGCGCACGCGTCGCACCCGCAAGACTAGGGGCAGGCGGTCCTAAAAACGGAAATGATTTTAGGGAAACCGATTCTATTTAGCCCAAAATGTCTCTCCTCCACTCTGTCCTTTCCGCCAACAACTGCCAGGGCTGGGTTAACGGAACCCACCAGGTTTGGTCGATCCCTTTCAAGCTCTTCAATTCACTCCCAATCAAGCGCTGGAAGTACAATCGCCCACCGGATATGGACCGTGTCGCCGAGATCCGTGCATACATGAACGAGTCCAAGCGTATGGATGGCATGATTTACATTGCAGAGATCGGTTCAGACATTGTGTGCTACGAGTCCAACCACCGCCGCAAGGCACTCAAGGGTCTCGATGACATGGCGGATATCATTGTGGACATTATGTTCAACACGACGCATGACGCCATCAAGGAGGAGTTCCTTCGTCTCAACAAGGCAGTCTCGGTTCCGGAGTTGTACTTGAGCGAAGAGCCAGTCTCCAACTCGGGCAGGCTGGTAGCTGCCAAGAATGACTTCTGCGTCAAGTACGCAGACCACAAGAGCACCTCCGGACGGCCGCAGAAGCCCAACTTCAATTCCGACCAGCTTCTGGATGATCTTCTTCTCATCACACGGGAGAAGAAGATTACGATTGCAACTCTCATGGCGCGTCTCACTGTGCTGAACACGGAAATGAGTGCGCGCGACCGCAAGGGTCTGACGGATAAGGTGGTGGAAAAGTGCACCAAGTCCGGACTCTGGCTCTTTGCCTGGAAGAACCGCCTCGACGTCAAGGACATCTAAAAACGGATTCTATTTCCGCAAAGTAGAGTGTCTTACCCCCAAACTCTTCAAAATGTCCGCAATTGATTCCGAACTCGCCACCCTCCACGCCCGCATCGCCCAACTCGAGGAAGCCAAGAAGGTTCCTCCACCCCTTAAGCCAACGCTTGAAGAGCTCATCTCAAACAGAAAGCATCAGCTCAAACAGTACTACGGGACAAAGTATGATACACAGAAAACAGCAAATATGATACGTGGGTCGGAAGTTGAGATGCTCGAGTCGATCGTCGAGAGCCTGAACCGTATTCATGCTCGACTCGATGCGCTAGAAAGGAAGTAGCTACCTAAAAACGGATTCAAACATCACAACAAAACCAATTTTTCAATGAATTCATTCGATATTGCTCGATTCGACGAAATGGTTGAACGTACCGTTCTACTTAAACACCGTGTTGCCGATCAGGAGTTAACTATCGAGTTACTTCGGATAATGGTTGAAACACTCCGCGAGAGTTTACACAGTCTCATCGTTCCATCAGAATGCCCCCGAAGAAGCCCGCCAAAACTGTCGTAAAAGTTATCACAATCGTGGAGATACGTACCAAAAAACCTGTCAAGAAGAAATCCGGAGAGTGCCATCGATGTGGTCGGGAGGGACACTGGGTAGCCGACTGCTATGCACGAACACATGTAGACGGTGAAGAATTATGATTTACCGAGGGTTTTTACTCGCTGAAACTCCTTCAAAGCATCCTTCAGGAGATTCTCGTCCTTTTTGGCTTCTGCCCACTGACCATATGCATAGTCAATCGTCTTTGTAGGACCGTTAGGATAGTACAGTGTGATACGCGAGTTAGATAGATGGTCAACTCCCGTCCAAACTTGCTGTAAACCCGCAAGTTCAACCAGTCTCCCTGCAACACGAACTGTACGCAACATATTGTGTGTGTATGTATGCGTGTCTTAAAATCCAGGAATCAACCGAGGATTCTTGACCATGGCATTGAACATGTGGACGTACGTGATGGCGACGGAGGCAACGACAACCCAACCCCAGTCCATTGTTGTAATAACTTACTTGATAACTGCGACCTAAACGTAATGGAACCCAATTTCTGGCTAGTTGGGTCCAGCTTTTTCTTTCTCATTCCGTCCTATACTGCATGGATGTACAATGAGAAGGTAGTGTCTGGAGTGACTGCAATGATCTTTTTGACTTCGGCGACGTATCATGCGACAAAACCTAGGTACCCACTTCTATTGGCACTGGATATTGGCCTTGCAAATGTAGGGTTCGTCTACGGTTCGTATACTGCCTTCATGTGGTGGCCTCAATCTGTGCCGTTTTACTTGTGTTATCTTTCGTATGGACTTGGAGTCTACCATATTGGTCGTGCATACTCGATGCTCATCTGGGATACTGATCCATGGACTGCGACCTGTTGGCACATGGGTATGCACCTAGGCTTTTCCGTCTTTAATGCGTATTCGTTCATGATGATGAAGTATCATCCACTTCAACCTCTATCTTTTCTTCCTTGGTCTTCGCCTCGAGAAGGTAGTAATTGAGGTTGGACAGTGATTTCTTGATTTGTTCATCACTTAACGGCTTGGTCTGGGCAAGTGCGCCCACGTGCCACGCCCATGTATCCGTGTACCAATAGACCCAACGATGAAGAAGGAACGGGTCGCACAGGGCACCCCATGCAGTATACATGATCTTGTCCATGCTGTTCTCACCCATGTCTATCTTGTGCTTGCCTCCCGGGTGCCTCGGCTCGATCTGTCCAATCCAGTGATAGTCGCGCGTGAAGTCTGTAACGGAAAGTTGAGACAATCCGGCATACTTGATTGCACTGTCAAGTGTCTCGCGTTGAGCATAGTATCCTCCAAAGTGGCGGTGGAGTAGGTACGTGCGCCATATCTGCTCGGGCGTACGGCTGAAGTTGTTGAGGACCAGAGTGGCCATCAAGATGCGACCCTTGGGTTTCAGGTACATGCGCGCATTGCGCAGGAACCCAGTGTAGGTCTGAAACGCCCTGGTCTCCGCATCAATGCCATGCGCTTCCGTTGTGTGTTCGGTGGGACCCAGGAACGTCACTGCATCCATCTTTCCGACAAATTCTTCGTGAAAGTTCCGAAAGTCCTTGTTGTGTGCGACAAGACCCTTCGACTTGATCTCGTCCACCTGCTCTTGAGAGAATGTGAGACCAATCGCATTTACGCCCTTTTTCTTGCAAAAGTCGATCCATTGTCCATTTCCACATCCACAGTCAAGCAGTGTCATTCCCGGGGCCAACTTGAGTTCCTTGAAAACGTGCTCGTACTTATTGACCATGGACTCACCGGGTGACAAGGTGTAGTCGCCAAAGAAGAGACCCTCGGAAAAGTCGGCGTATGTCTTCTCACCCTTCCCGCCGTAGTGGCTCGCCAAGAAACGAGAGTACCATGAATATGCATTTATGGTCATCTCTGTCTGGTCCCAAACGGGAATGCCGACGCCAAAGTACAGGAACTCCATGATGAAAAACAGAACAAGAAACACTGCATACACGTGGAGGAAACGGAAGGCGCCTGTCTGCAGCCGTGATATCACGGCACTTAACGCAAACAAGGCCCACAGTGTCCACGTATTTTGCTGCATTTGACTCACACTATACGTTTTTTTAAAGACGATTAAACGACAATGGGCATCTCGAGTCTAGCCGTGATTTTGATGATGGCGGGGTTTCTATATCTCGGATTCTCAACAGCGAGCCAGGTGGCGTCCCAGCCAAAGTTACCTGAATTTCCTCCTCCCCTGTCCGTGGGTAAATCCCGGAATCTGCAAGCGTCCTCGCAAGATGCAGGAATGTATATACAAGACCTTCGTCGTCAGACCGTTATCCAGGCCGGACGATTGAACAACCAAAGTTTTACGAATGGTGTACTAGAGTTTTCATTGAGTAGATAGCGGTGACTCCACGTTTTTCCAGCAAATCCAGAATCGCCGTAGTCCATGCTTCCACCCCCCCTCGCCAGTTACCTCCCAATCGTACAGATGAACAGTAGTGTTTAAGATCGAGTCCTTGATCATCTTGAACTGGAACCCGTTTTTCGAGAGTAGATCCTCAACATAGGAAGCAGACGGACGAATACCCTTTTTATTGAACGCCTGGTCGAACCCGTCTTCGTCCGTCGTCAAGTACGTTTTGTCATCCGAATCACATACTTCCGTTTCCAGTAGCAGTACGTTACACTTTTGCGAAATCATTGCCAAGTGATTGTCGATTTCGTGCAGGTGATAGAGAAGTCCCCAGTGTACAATGATGTCATACAGATGAGGAACAGCCTCTGTATCACAATCAAGCTCGAGAGTCTTTAACTGCGGATTCACAACGCTCAAGTATTCCCTCCGCGCGTCACTGCAGGTTACATCGGCTCCCAACTCGTGGAACTGAATACCAATCCCGCCATGCCCACACCCAACCTCAAGAAGCGTCTTGGACTTGAAATAACCGGGAACGATATACTTTGCAACTGCCTTCATTCTGGATTCCCTCCAGGGAATGTAATGATCATTGAACATTATCAGGAAAGAGTGATATTCTGCGTGCGAATCAGACGCCCGCTCAAGACACCAATTTTTCATTGAGTACTGATAAATGCCCAAGAGTAAGGAAGAGATCCTCAAGTTCTGGTTTGACAATACGTTTGGTCAGGCACCGCCGGTGATGAATCCTGAAGAGGATGCCGATGAACGTATTAAGAAAGAACACGCGGACCTCGTTGCGCTTGAAGGCAGTCAGCAGAAAGCACTTGATGCCAAGAATACGTATGGAAGGGAGCGGAAAAATGTCAACCAAGCGGTCGGCCTTGCCGGGAATCTAGGTACTGGACTTGGTGGTCGTCGTCGCACTCGTCGTCACCGCCGTAAGCGCACGCGTCGTAGTCGGTCTAGGAAAGCGTAATGTTCTGCGTACGCGGCAAACGACGGCTCAAGACATCGCGTTTGGTGCCGCCCACAGACATGTCGTCACCCTCTTGGATTCCCTCAATGGCGCGCAGGGCTTCGGCGACACGCTCCGGCTGGTCGGCAAACTGCAAAAAGAGCTGTTGGCGCAGTGTGGACCGCTTCAAGGCCGGACGCACAGTACGCTCGGACCGGGTGATGGTACCAACAGCTCCCTCAACTAAAAAGTTATCGAGATTGTTCCCCTTCATGAACTCCAGAACTGTGGCACCCAGCCTGGTCTTGCGTTCACGAATTTCCTTGGCCTGCTTCTGGAGGGTCCGGAGCTCATCGTCTGCAGCAATCCACTGGCGGAGCGTATCGCGAATCTGTTCGACTTCCATTAGTGCTTTGTTGGATGTCGCGAGTAAATCACTTGGGGCGCTGGTTATGTGCCTTGTACGCAATGTCACCTCCGGCCTTGATCTTGAGCGTGGGGCTAAACAGCTTGCGGTCCGTCACGGCCGTTGTCGTGTTCCAGACCTTGATGATGTGAAACTGTCCCTTGGGACTGACTGTCACTCCGGCAATACAGTCATTGTTGCTCTTGAGAATTGAATTGACGAAACAGTGTGCCATGCAGTCGACCAGCACTGTATGCGTATCGGACGCATCCACCTTCATGGACCATGCGCCACCCTTGTCGTTCTCCGGTGCATCCCACAGCGGCGGGATACCCGTCTTCATGAAGAAGAACATGCCGGATTCCCACACATCCTTGGGAATACCATCAATGACTCCCCAGAACTCATCGACGGTCTTGATCTCGTACACCTTGATGTAGCTGTTGAGGGAATAGTTGCTGTCGTTGGGATCGTGATACCAGAGAGTCCACATTTTTGCCACACGGTACTCTTGTATTCGTTAGTCGGATTCCGTTTTTGCAAAAACGAAAGTTATCGTCGTGAAAGAGTAGAAGAGACGTGGCACAAATGGACATCACTACCCTTTACAGTGCCCGGGCTCTTCCCCGGGAACCTCTTGCAGACATTTCCAACATCCTTTCCAAGCTCAAGACGTCGTTCCGCCCCATCCGTCGCCCCGTTGTTCTCCGCCGCGAGTTCCATCCCCCACCGGCAGAAGTGGCTCTCAATTGGCGTGACAATGTACTTGTCGATGTCGTCCGCAAGGTCCGCGAGAAGGACGATCCGGATTACGACGAGATCAATGCCGCCATCAACAAGGTCTCCAAGCAGAACTATGCAAAGATCGTCGAGTCGATCATGACCAAGCTGGCCGCGCGCGACGCCATGTTCCGCCTGCGCATCACCACCCTCTTGTTTGATCGCGGGATCCGGCAGAATTGCTTTGCACCCATTCTCGCGGATGCGTACCGCGACATCACCAAGGCGCACGAGGATGCCCGCCAGGATCTCGCGACGCAGGTCAAGATGTTTGACACTCTCTACGATGTGAGCAAGGTGGTGCTCGTTCCATCCTCCACGGATCCGGGCTTCAATGACGCGATCATTGCCTGGACCAAGCAAAAGGAGACGAAGCGTGGCTTTGCCGTGTACACATCCGAGCTCTTTACGCGCGGACTTCTGGCAGACGGCATCATGCAGTCCATGGTGACGCAGGTTGTCGAGGACCTCAAGGAGAGTATTGCACTTGTCAAGACGCCGCCGGGCGAGGAGCATGTGGATCATCTGGTTCGCTTCCTGTTCGCCATTGCGCCCAAGGTGGCGTTTGTCAAGCCGCTTGTGACGGAGATTCTCAAGATCCCCCGGCCGCAGACGCCGAGCCTGACCATGAAGTCCCGGTTCAAGCTCGAGGATTGTCTCAAGGCATAGACAATGCCGTGCCCTCCACCGGATAGCGATTTGTCCACTCTCGTAAAATTGAAGTATACCCACCCCAAGATGGATGTCGACGTATTGCGCAACTCGTTGGTTGTCTACAAGGGGTGTTGGAACGACGCCCATGCAGACCATGCAACGTATATTGTCGATTACAACGATCTTGATTTTTACGTGACACGTGCATTTGCCAATTCTAAAGGAATCGAGACAGATCCTTCCCCTCCAGGTTCCCCTCCACGCGGAGGACGAAGGAAAACTCGCAGGAAGAGGATTGTCTCAAGGCATAAGTAATGGAGATTCCGCCTGACGAGGAACTCGTTATCGTCTGCCACTGCAGACCCTGTCGACGCCCGAAGGGGTACAAGCCACAGTACCACAATGAAGGAGACGATCTGCTCGACATTGTAGAGGATACAGAGGACCAAGATGCAATTCGTACGATTAGCGACGACGCGCATTTTGTGGACATTAGTTGTCCGGACGCAACGTTGGAACGAAATAAATGGTCTGATGTTCCGGATGGTACAATCCAGATTGTATGGGGTAAGGCGTGTCCTGTATACCCGGCATTCAGTGAAGGATGGTACTGGGACGTGCAGGATAAAACGTACAAGTCTATAGATCCGAGTGACTCAAACGAAACCGTAAAGGATATTCTTGACAATTCGTACCCAAAACTGAAACCCGGAGGCATGGTGGTGTTCCCTTTATTTCAACATATGGTGCGCGAGGTCCACAGTAAATACAAGCCGGGTCCGCAGTGGAGGATGGACGTTTCAGAACACTTTCCATTCTTGGTGCAGAGATCGAATTCTATTCCCAGGGCCAGTGGCGGGGTCATTGTCTTTACAAAAGTGCCCGCAGGTGGACGGCGGCGCGGCAGGAAGACTCGGAGGAAGACCTTGCGAAAGAGAAAATGAGCAGCAAGATTCCTTCGCCGACCGTCCTCGCCCATGCCGCGAAACTGGCGATTGCCGAGGATCGTCCCATCTATCTGGATTACTACAATGACAGCCTCGAGAAGAAGTGCTGCATTGGTGTTCGCGAGGAGGACAAGTGCCTCATCAAGTCCAACACAGAGTACACGTCGAGCATCGTGTCCATCACCCGCCTGAAGGAGGAGGGTGTCTTTATCGTGCTGACGGAGAACTCCCTGTATATTGTCTCGAGCGACATTCCTATCAAGCGCATCGTGACGCCGTCTACAGAGACAACTTCGTAAAAGACAATGGAGTTTCCACCACCGCATCGTATTCTTTTTGAATGTTTGAATGACCGAAACACCCGTGCCTACTGGCAGGATGTGAAAACTAAATACGCGGACCGGTGTGATTTTGAAGAGATCGAAGCCACGGAACACAATTCAGTCGAGGAGTTCTCGGCTTGGTTGACCCAGTGGCTCTCGTTCGCTCCTACACAACCTCACCGAATCCGGCTTTTGATGATTTGGCATGCTCATTTCTTGAGTGCAGCATGCCAGCAAATGATGCGTCGATCCTTGGAGACTCGATCCTTCAAGTGCAGAGTCTGGTTTCATCTGGAAGAGCCGACCTTGCAGCATGCAATTGTAAGTCGATGCGTTGTGACCCGAATGCCGCAGTATACACATACTCCGATCGTGCATGGAACGCTTGATACGGCCTTGTGGGATGACCCAGTCGCTTACGAAGTCGCGCTGTCTAGTAAACAATGAGGGTATTCACCGACGGCTCCTGCACGGCAAACGGTCAGAAGGGCGCCAAGGCTGGATATGCTGTGTGGTTCCCGGACCATCCTGACTGGGCAGAGTCTCACCGTGTTCCCGAGACCCAGTCGCAAACGAATCAGCGTGCCGAACTGTCTGCGATCCACCGTGCGGCCCAGATTCTGGATTCCAAGGGGTGTGACGAAGATGTCATAATGTATACGGATTCTGCATACTCGATCAGCTGTTTGACCGAGTGGTTCACGGGTTGGGTTGCAAGGAACTGGAAGACAAGTGTGGGTAAGGATGTCTTGCACCGGGACTTGATTGAAGAGACAGCGACCCTGCTGTCGAAGCGCAAGTCGTACAAGTTTGTACATGTCAAGGCGCATACTGGCAAATCAGATGACTTGTCGAAGCAGAATGATATTGTCGATCGGATGGCGCGTGAATCTGTCGAGGGACGCAAGATCGTTCTACCAACAGTGTCAACAGACGAGATTGCCCCGGGTTGTCCACTGACCATCTTGGGCCCATCGATTGCCCAATCTGTCGTTCTCGAGTGGGTCAAGACACACCTCGATCAATTTGACGCAGACATGGTGAACAAGCACATGATGAAGCTCCTTGCAGAGGCGTGCAAATCAAAGAAGGTTAACTTGACCAAACACGTGTCTCAACGCACGACGATGCTTCGCGCGGAGGTTGAAACCGTTTTAATCGAAAAGGTTGTAATAGAGTAAATGAGTATCCCGGTTACTGTCGTTCAGTTTTCGTCCCCCACGTGCGCGCCGTGCAACCAGATCAAGCTGGCAATGCAGATTATGCAGCAGGAGTGTGAAGGCATTGTCGGATGGCAGTCAGTCGATGTCACCCAGGATTCCGCGGGTCTTGTCAGGCGCCTCGCTGTGACGTCGTGGCCGACGATGGTGGTTCTGGTGGGGAATAATGATTTCGGGCGTGTCGTCGGTACGAATGTCTCCGCATGTTATGCACTCATCAAGAATGCAGTGGCTGCTGCGGCTCCTGTGGCTCCCGTTCTTATCGAGAACACCCAGTAGGTGCCCCACCTGATCCGGTGGTACCGTCGCGACGGTAGCCTCCACTCTGCGTCTGACCCCCGCCACCTCCCGAGCCGCCGCCGGCGCCACCGCCACCACCACCGCCAGACCTCATTGACGTTACGACAGAGCTGGGCAGGTACTGGGGACTCGAAGACTTGAAGATGGCATAGAGGGCTCCGGCAGTCAATAAGCCGTAGACAAGACCCCACACAGGTCCTGTTGATGGAGAGATCATGCACTTGGAGATGGAAACGGCTTGGATGGTGTACAAGCTCAAGAAGGCAACAATAGTTCCAAGCGAACTCGTCCATCCGAGATTGTCGATGAGGTCAATGACGTAAAACCAAAACACGGAAGCTGTCATGGTCAATGTCGGAGGCACGGCCACTGTGGTCTTGGTCTCACCGGAAATGTTGCATCCATCGTATGTGCCGCTAGGAGGGATAGCAACAGGGGGTGGAGGAGCCGGAGGAGGGGCACTACCCGCACGAGTGAACCCCGCGTTCACCAAGCTTATGGCTTTTGAAATGAAAAAGTCCAACCCGTACCCGGACACGGCTCCCATAACACCTGCAAAGGTTCCGGTCCAGTACACGCCTTGGTATGTGAATGCGTCAGCCAGAACGCCAAACAAGAGCAAAAAGTGAGGAATGTAGCGGAACAGGACGGAAGGCGTTGCAGCGGCTCCTCCTCCCACACCACTTTGCACAACAACTACAGCAATCACTCCCGTCAGGGCAGAAAGACCTGCGAGAATGATTGATTGCCACCAATTTAGTGACCCAGATGGTTGACTGACATCGACTGGAGGCGGCGGCATCTTGTTCTCTTTCCGATACTTGTTTTGTCTCCTAGTTGACAATGGGTGCGGGATCCTCGTGTACGACCAGAGACATTGTGGACCCATACCCGGGCAACGACGTTATCAATGGTCTTAAACGTGCGGACTCGGAAGGATGTTCTAATTGCAATCTGATTATCGATAACGGAAATACGGTTTCGACGGTGGATTTGCGTGTCTTTGATAAAGGTGTGCGAATCACACCCGTGATTCCATTAACGATTACGTTCAATACCCAGCAGTACAAGATCACTGAAATAGACTTCTTCTATCCTGCGCCAATTCGAGTTGAAGGAACGAATGCAGATGCGGTTATGCGTTTCAAATCACTGGACGGCGATGGACTCGAGCTTTTCCTCCCTTTAGCGTCGTCCGTTAACATGACCACAAGTCCCTCGGATTTCCTCTCAAAAATCGCCCAATCTCTTCCGGACACAACCAAGAAAACGACAGTTTCATCCGTTTCTGTGGGTCAGAACTGGTCCTTGGCAAGTTTAATTAGCCCGAATGATCCGTACTTTACATGGGTCAATGCGGACTATGAACGGTATGTCAAGTACTTAATCCCGTGCAGCCAGCGTATCATGGGTTGGCGGCCTCTGCGCGGACCTCGTGCGATTTACATGGCGAACCCAACTGTCATTCCCGACGGTGACATGGCAATCCTTCGTGCATCAGTTCTTCGTTTGAATCCAACGGATGTGTTCAAGACGTTGCCGTATACGTACTTTTACCCTCCGAACGAACCGTGCACCGATTGCAAGGTGCCAGCAAAGGCAAAGACGTCGGCACCCTCGCCCATGTCGGCGGCCCTCTTTAACTGGATCATTGCCATTGTTGTTGTCATCTTGTTCTGTATTGCTGTGATTGTAGGCGTTCTCATGACAGAACAAAAGGGAAGTGTATTCGAAATGGCCTCCAATTTACTACGCAGTATGTCCTCTTTTTACGTGTTGATGTTTGTGTTTGGGTTGTTAGTTATTTTGGCATTGACAGTTGCAGGTATTACAACAGCAAAGTAAAAACGAAACTTCACTTCACATCCAAGAACGAATGCAAGAATGGTTGTCGCAGTTCTCATTTCAGTTTCAGGCACCTTGTCTGAAGTCACCCTTCCTGCCAAGACACCCGATGTTCTCGAGTGGCTCCGCAAGAAGCTCAAGCAGCCTACACTCCAGTTCCAAGGCAAGTTTACACATACTGAAAAGACCCTTGCAGTCTTTGGCGTTCCATCCGACGATGAGGATGATTCTACAAATCAGCATATGCTTCCCACGCCGTTTCACGAGGATCTGTTTTCCGGGACGATCTGTATCATGAAGTCCAAGAATGAGAACCTGGATGATTACGATGCATCGGCAGCCCAGTATCACGACCTAAAGACGGTCGAGTATGAGGAGGTGTATCATTCATGTACGTTCGAGGAGCAAGAGGAAGAGGAGGCTGAAGAGGAAGAGGAAGACGAAGAGGAAGAGGAGACAGTGACAGTGACACGCGAGGCGCGACCCGTGCATACGGTGCATGCTTCGAATGTATTGGTAGATCACCCACTGCGAACCATTGTGCGCAACAAGTTTGATAGTAATCACGTGGAGACGGCGATCTTGCAGCGGTGTATTATCGATGCTAAAAAGTGGTATGTCGACATTGAGTGGGAGAATCCGGTCTTCACGAACATGTACCGGACACGTGCGATCCAATTGTATGGATATCGTCAACTCTTGCAGACCATGACACCGGATGAGTTTGCGAATTCGACACCGATCCAGCAGAATCCGGAACGATGGGCCAAGATGGTGGAGGAGACAAATGAGAAGGAAAAGGCGACCTACTCGAAGAAGTCCACAGCGTCTATCTTCATGTTCTGCTCCCGGTGCAAGAAGAAGACCGAGTGCGATTCATACCAGATGCAGACGCGCTCGGCGGATGAGCCCATGACGACCTTTGTGACCTGTTTGGTTTGCGACAAGCACTGGAAGTTTTAAGAACTGCAGGGCATCAGACACAACTTGATATCACCCAGATTTGCAATCACGTACCGAATCATCAGGAACCAATCATTTTTCATGTGGATCTCGAGGTTATTGGACAGGTTGGAGCACTTGGTGAAGAGAACCAGGTGCGGCAACGAAAAGGTTCCGGACACAATCTCGTGATCTTCATTCTTGGTCCGGGCAATCGTCATGTCCGACGTCGAATCACCCATTGTCACAGTCTGGGATGCAAACGGACCCTTGCATGAAAAGGTGAGCGTGGATCCGACATTTTTGATATCGATCGTCTTGGCGGAGAGCAATGTCATGTCGCGACAGATCTTTTGGAAATCCATCGAGGGCATGGTGATGCGTGTGGCAAACTCCGTCTCGGGCATGTTAATGTCCGACTCATCACGATCCAGCAGGTTGAGCTTATTCCGGATCCGGCGCTTCTTTTCGCCATTCTCAAGAGTGATCGTGATGTGATTGGATTCGGCGCGGCTCACAGAAAAGGTGATGGTATCATCGTTGGTCACAGTCTTGACAATGCGGTAAAAGTGATCCGTGTTAAGCCCCACATCGAGCTTGGGTGCCGAGTGATTGTACTCGTAGTGCTCGAACTTGGAAGCCTGGAGGCGCATATGAGTGAGGACCGTGCGGGTATTGTCCATGGCAATCATCCGGATTCCGTCCTTGTCAAAGACCAGACTCATCTCCACTAACATCGACTTGAGACCCTCGGCAAGGATACGGATCGGGGCTGTCTGTACAGTCTTTGCCACAACAAGATCGTCCGACAAGCTCATTTACCTCCCTTGCGTTTCTTCCTGAAAGTAGATTTACGACCCTTTCCGCGGCGACGACCACCATATGTCGCCCGTCCAGTCGTCAGCCGATTTGCGTTTGTACGTTGAAGTCTCTGTAAAAATCCTAGGGGAGATGCATTTGCAATGTCTCTTTGTAATTGAGCACCTCTTGTCTGTGATAAAATTTGTTCAGCAGTGTCGCCCCGTCTTGCTGCAAGGGCATTTGTGTTCCCGAAATTTCCTCGGTAATCCACATTCAGAGTCGGCGTCGAAGATGAAGGCCTTCTACTTCTCGCAAAGGCATTAGGGTTAAATCCAAGCGGTACTTGCCTGGGTTGGAGTGGTTTAGGTCTGCGTCTAGGTGCTACGGCTTCCTCTTCTTCCTCTTCCTCGCCTGCTTCGACTTCTTCATTAACCACCGGGAGCTCATCTGCAGGAGCAGCAGGAGCAGCAGGGGTCGGTGGGGGTCCAGCGGGGAAAGGTGTGCTCGGCACTGACGATGCATTCCCGACATCCGACGCAGATGCAGAATCAGACGCAGACGATGAGTATAAGGAATATGTACCCGGATCCAGTCTTTCGAGATCGTCTGCTATACGCTGTTTTATAGCCGAACTCTTTCTTTGTACCGCACCCCAGATTCCACTTGCAAGCGCTTGTTTCTCTTCGGCCGAATCATTCTCCAGCACATTTTGCAAAAGAAGTTCTTTTTCTCGTTCATTATTAGTCTCAACTGATGTCACATATCTAGCGATAAAATCACCGCGACCATTCAGATACTCTGAAATGTTATGAAGTGGATTTCGAACTGAAGCTCCAGGAAGTGGTGGCACTCCGGATCGTGGCGCAGGAACACGTGCTGAACGCAATGGGTTTACGACGACACTTCCTTCATCACCGCCCTCGCCACCACTGTCTACATCCACTTGTCCCGGGAGTGACGGCGGAGGCCTACGCAGGTTAGCTAAAGGGTTTGTGACTACTTGCAAAGCTGGTTCTGCAGGGGCAGGGGCAGGGGCAGGTTGGGCTGCCGCTTGGGCTGCCGCCGCTTGTTCCGCCGCTTGGGCTGCTGCCGCTTGTTCCGCCGCTTGGGCTGCCGCCGCTTGGGCTGCTGCCGCTTGGGCTGCTGCCGCTTGGGCTGCTGCCGCTTGGGCTGCTGCCGCTTGGGCTGCTGCCACTCGTTCCGCCTCCGCTTGGGCCGCTGCCACTCGTTCCGCCTCCGCTTGGGCTGCTGCCACTCGGTCCGCCTCCGCTTGGGCCGCCGCTTGGGCTGCTGCCGCTTGGGCTGCTGCCGCTTGGGCTGCTGCCGCTTGGGCTGCTGCCGCTTGGGCTGCCGCCGCTCGTTCCGCCTCCGCTTGTTCCGGGGAAGGTGGGATACGATCCAATAGTTGGTTGGTATCAGGATTCCTAAATTGAATTCTGTCTCCAGTCTTCACAATTTTCCATACCTTTTGAGATCCAATCGGTCCTACCAAGACTTGGGGATTTCCTTGTGCGTCCGATGAAACATCTAGATTTGGATG